>JAABUY010003275.1_pt1 | contig 18159 bp, 27 predicted proteins | sample 5560271 | NCBI WGS metagenome assembly JAABUY01 (sample SAMN10711886, study PRJNA513374) | rock metagenome | isolation source: Antarctica rocks | place: Antarctica: Victoria Land, University Valley
CGGGCGCGCCGGCGGACGCGCCGCCGGGCGGCCCGGGCGCGCCGCTGCTGACGCTGCCAGAGGGCCGCGGCCAGCAGGGCCCCTCGGTGGAGGTCGCGCCCAGCGGGCCGGCCGCCGGCGGCGCCGGCGCTGGCCGGGGCGGCGCGCCGGGCGCGGGCGAGCCGGCCGGCCCGGACCTGGCCGGCGCGGGCGGCAGGGCCGCGCCGCGCGGCGACCTCACGCGCGAGCCGCTGCGCGCGCAGGTGCGTCGCGCAGCGTCTCCAGCGTTCACATGAGACATGAGTGTCAGCATGCTGTTGCCTCCCGCTCGGGCTCTGCAAGTGCTGTGGTGGACATGGGCGGACTCGCTGCTGCGAGCCCGAAATGGCCTGTGACGAGTAGCCATGCTGATGGTCTAGATAAACAGTGTTCACGGTGGTGCTGATAGTGTTGCGCCGCCGATGCTTTGCAGCCTGCCGACTGAAACAGCGTGCGCACTTGCTGCAGGTCGCGGCCGCGGCGGCCAGCCTGCTGTTTGCAGCAGAGCAGGGCGACAGCGATAGCGGCGGCGGCGGGGCCAGCGGCGGCGGCGGCGGCGGCGTCGGCGCCGGGCCGGGCGGCGGCGGCGGCGGCGGCGGCGGCAGCCTGGTCACTGCCAGCTTCGATGAGGTGTCCTTGTGACCCCGCGCTCCCCGCACCGGGCCCTGCGACGGCGACTGGAGCCGGCGCGGGGCCTCGGCGTTCCGGGAATCAGTCTGCTCGGGTCTGCAGACTTGGGTCTGCGCTGCGCGCCTTACTGCTGTGCTGCCCCCCGTGCTTGTGGGGGGACGGCTTTTTGTGTACCAGATGTGTGCCATCACGGACCTACTACGCGTAGGCGCTCAGCGCGGCGCAACGCATGCCCCAACCCGAGGCTGCTTGCAAGCGGAGCCGTGCGGGCTCGTCGCCGGCAGCAAATGTATCCTGGGGAGCGCCGGGGGTGGGGGCGGCTCGTGCCAGGCTGCTGACGCACGATGCCCTGCTGGCGCCCCGCAGGCTGGGGCCGGGCGCCCCGCCTCCTGCGGCAGGCCCTGCAAGTTTTGACTGGCTAGGCAGGCGGGCGTCGTAGCTGGCGTGCTGTGAGCGCCTGGAGGGCGCATACCTGCGGCGCTGGCAGGTTGGACGCTGAAAGTGGGAGCGGGCATGGCCGGAGCTGCAAGCCGCCGCCCGCTGCAGTGCGCACTGTTGGCGTGCCAATTGTTCCAGTGTGCTTAGGGGCACGACTGCTGTGCTGGGTAGGGCGCGCTCCAGCTTGAAGCACGGGCGCTCCGCTGTGCTAGGCGCTGTGAGTGAGCTCATGGCGCCGCGCTGCGACCAGAGCTGTGCATATATCGTGCAGGCTTGCTGGGCGTGTTGCTGTGGCCGTGGTGCCAGGAGGTCTGGCAGGAGCTGAGAGCGCGGTGTGTAAACGCATGCCCTGCTTCACAGCGCCGCGCTGCAGCTGCGGCTGCCTCGTGTTACATCAGCCCGGGGCAGGGCAGCAGGCGCAGCATGCCGCCCTCCTCCTTCACTGCCGCGTTTCCGGCGTTGTGGTGGTCGTGCTACAGGGTACAGCTGTTTGCTGCTGCACATGCAAAGCTGCCTGCTGTTGCCTGTACACGGAGTGCGGGCTGCGGGACACTATGGCACACAAAACGTGGCAGGACCTGAGCTAGCAGTACAGGCGTGGAGCCCCGCCCACCAAGGCAGCAACGGGCAGGACGGCCCCTCCTGACCCTGTCATGCTCCCTTGCGACCTCGGCGGTCTTCCGCATGCGCGGGCAAGAGGGCCCCGAGCAGCAAGCCTCCCGGAGTTCAGCCTCGCACGCGTCAGTCCACCTTGTTCGCAGCCGCGGCGGCGGCCGCGCGGTTTGCCTGCGCATGAGTGTCACAATGGAAAGCTTAAGTAGGGACTGCAGGGTGTGCATCCGTACGAGACCGACGTGTGCACATCTGCTGCTGGACATAAGGTACCCAGCCGCAGACCTGTGCTGCGCAACCCCAGATGCGCATGAGACGTCTGCGCAGCCCAAGCACCGGCGCCGTGCGCGGCTGGCGCACGGCTTGCGGGAGCAGGCAAAGCCCAGCAGCAGCCCGCAGGCGGGGTCAAGCGCCCGGCGGCCGCCATGGGAGGGCCGCGCGCGCCTGCAGCTGCTGCAGGTGACCGATCGCCAGGTGCGCCTTGGACTGCACCAGCGTTACCAGCCTGCGCAAACGGATGGTCGCTCGCACCCGGATGGCCAGCCAGCAGATGCGCTGCCACGTCTGGCTGACACGCGGACGCCGCCAAGGCAGGCAGGGCGTCCCTCCCGGCATGGCTCCGGCACTGGGGGTGCGCAAGGGCCGCAGCGACAGCCCCTATGCGAACAGTGTGACGATGTGCGGGCGGCGGCACGCAGCCGCGCATGCAGCCGCCGCACCCCCAAGGAGGCTCGGGGACAGGCCCCCGCGCGCCTGTTGAAGTAGGTCGATGCAAAGTCGGCCACCGTGGTGCGCAGCTCCGACAGGTGCCGATCGATGGTCGCCTCATGCTTGGACAGCAGCGGCTGCGCGCAGCGCGCCCGCAGCGTCAGCGCAGCACGAGCGGCAGGCGCGCTCGGGGTAGTGCTCCAGGGCAACCGAGGCGCGCAGCGCGCGGGAGCAGCAGCGGCACCGAGGCCCGTTGCTCCGCACCTCCGAGCAGGAGGCTACAGAGGCACCCCGTGGGGTGCTGCAGGCGCTGAGCGGAGCAAGTGAGCCACACCGGCCGGAACTAAGCAGCCAGGTGGACGGCGAGGCAGGGGAGCTGCCTGTACAGTGTGCTGGTACAGGTACGCCGCGCCGCGCGTCTTGGGGTGCCACAGCCAGAGCACGAAGAGCACCTTGCCCTCGTAGTACAGCGGCACCCTGCCGCGGCCGCCCCGCACCACCAAGCTTCGCTGGGCCAGGCAGTAAACATGCACCAATGCTGCGGTGCCCGCTGGCGTAAATAAGGGCTTGCGCAGCTGCAGGCCGGAACGCTGGCTCATTGGCGCAGGAACGTGTGCAGGGCAGTGCGGGCGGGCGCGCCGGGCCGCACCAGAACACGAGCCAGTCGAGGACCATCCGCTCGGCAGTCGTGAAGATAGCTAGCATCAGCCTGCGCGGCAGAAGCCCCCTTGGGCCTCTGTTGTGCAGAGCTGTAGCGGTGCGCATCCGAGCCAGGCGCTGTCTACATGCGGGGCGCCTGCGCGGCGCACCAGTATGTGCACCAGTCGCGTATGGCATCCTGCTGCTTTGCCTCCAGGGCCTTGAAGCAGGCGTATGCGGGCCAGATGAAGCCCAGTGCATTCCTGGCCCCGCGCAGGCAAGCGGTGAGCTGGACAAACCTGCCGTCTGTCTGCCCTATTGATTGCTCGCGGCAGGCGTCAGGCGCGAAGCAACGGCTGCGGGGTGTTGCCAGACAAAGGGACAGCGTGCATAAATGAGGTGAAGCAAGTGCGTACAGTATTACTCTGCAGGCGAAGTCCCCTAGCATTGCTGCCTACTGCAGGTGCACCAGCCCAGCAGGGCGCGTTTTGATGAGCCCGGTGCTGCGGGCACGTGCTTTTGGCGGTCTGACGAGCAAAATACACTGTAAATCAGCGCTCTGACAATGCACTGACAACAGAGCGGACAGGCCCGCCACAAAGTGCTCTGAGACAGGTTGAGGCCTGCATCTGAAACTCTGCCACCCTACCCTGGTTACGGGCTGGACTTGGGAATGCTCAGCCTGATCAGTGCTCAACAAAGTTACATACAGCGTGAACGCTCTTGCGCTGATATGTCAGTGCTAGGCGCACTCAGGTGCTGTGCACGGAGTGCAGCGCGGGGATGGCACTGCCACGCTTCGCGCTTGGTGCGCCTGCCGGCAGCATGCAGAGGCAGCACTGCGCCTGCGCGGCAACCTAACCAAGGTTGCGTACCTGACATAGCAGTGGGCAGGAGGAGGAGGCTTACTGTCAATGCAGCTGCAGCGCCGGAGGCCCCTGAGCTTGGTAAGACTGGTCAGTCTCGCCCATGCCTGCTCTGGTTGCTTGCAAGGTGCTCTGCTGTTTTCAAGCACTGCAACTTGCTAGCGAACTGGCAAGCAGTGAGCTGCTAACAGCGGCTTTTTCAGAGGTGCGTCACTGATGTCGTTGTGCCCTGATGTCGTTGTGCCCGATGTGCGGGCAGCACCTGCGGCGGAGGCGGACGGCGCTGCGCAGCCGGAGGTCCCAGAGGCTGCCAAGCTGGATATCAGGATAGGCAGGATTGTCCAGATAGAGACGCACCCAGATGCAGACAGGCGCGCGGCCCGCACACCCGCCGCTCTGTGTCCCTGGAACAAAAGCTGTGAGCGGTTAAGGGCTGACACACACCCCTTGCCGCGCAGCCTGTATGTGGAGCAGGTGGACGTTGGCGAGGAGGAGCCGCGCACCATCGTGAGCGGCCTCGTCAAGTTCGTGCCTATTGAGGCCATGCAGGTGACGCTTCAGCCTGCAACGCACTTTTTAAGACTTGCTCATGTCGAGCATTGCTTGCCGCCGCTAGTTTGCCAGAGTATGTAGACGCCTCACAGTAATGGGGAAAGTGACCATGCAGGGCCGCAGCGTGGTCGTGCTGTGCAACCTCAAGCCACGCAACATGCGCGGCGTGAAGTCAAACGGCATGGTGCGGTCTAAAGCACCGCCCTGTGCTATCTGCCTCATGTCGGTCAGTTTATTACGTGAACTGGATGCTGTCTGTATACAACCTCCCAGGTGTGCGCTCCAGTGGGGACTGCAAAATGAGCGTGCAGCTTCATGGCGTGGCAGTCGCACCCATGTCCATGTTGGGCCTGTGTGTGTGCCACTGCTGGTGGTCTGAGAGCTGGCGCATATGCTGCTCATGTTCTCAACAGCAGGTGGGTTAAGCAATTCTCACTGACAGGCTCCGCGGTCATGCAACAACTGGAGCACACTTCCTCACTGATACGCATGCGCTGCAGCTGCTCTGCGCGTCAGACGCCGCGCACGAGACGGTGGAGCCGCTGGCGGCCCCCGAGGACACCCCCGTTGGCGAGCGCGTGCGCTTTGGCGAGGGCCCGCAGCCTGAGCCTGCCACGGCCAACCAGGTGCGCCATGCCGTGTTTGCAAAGCAGGAGAGCGCTTGTCTGAACGCGCGTGCCCAGTATGTATCCTGCTTCGAAATACGTGTACCGCGCAATGACGCTCCCTACTGAGGTTCTTGTGGGAAGATGGGCTGGCACTGTGCCTATCCGCCGCTCAATGTGCATGCTTGCAGCGCTGCCTGCAAAACAGGGAGAAGTAGTGTGTCCAATAAAAGGCATTGCGTACAGAGCGCGCCCGCACACCTCGCTCAAGCTCCCCTGGGCGGTGCGTGCGCTGCGCAGGCCAGCAGGGGCGCCCGCGCCTGAGGCGGTACGCAAATGGGGCGCAGGTGCAGAAGAAGAAGATCTGGGAGGCCGTGCAGCCGGACCTGAGGACCAGCGCGGAGCGGGTGGCCGGCTGGCGCGGCGCGCCCATGCTCACGTCGGCTGGGCCCATCACCGCCGCGACGCTGGCCGACGGCAGCATCTCGTGAGCCTCTCATGGTTGCCATGCCGTGGGGTGGGAGGCATGTTGAGCGCAGACGGAGGTGCAGATGAGGCGCCGCGCGAGACCTCGTCAGGCACACCGGCGCATGTGTGTGTGTGCTGTGCTGATGACGACAGGTCACGCGCTGCACCAGCACATTCTAGGCGCCTCACATAGCATGGCATCACAGTCCTCACGCCCTTCAAAAGCACTTCCCACTGAAGCCTCAGCGTGACGGTCACGCCGTGACCCACTGCTAGCTGATTGCCTTAAGAGACCACATTGTCTTCTCTGCTCAGGTAGTCCTGGACGCGCGCGACATGGCAACCTGCACCTCTGGCAAGCACTCGTTGCTGGCCAGCTGCCGACAGGCCCGGTCCCAACCACAGTTCTCAGCTCACACAGTCGACGAGCGTTGCCCGTAAGCAGCGCAGTTGAGCCCAGGCAAGCCGGACCAGCAGGCCTGGACCACATTCCTCCTTTTATTTGACAAAGCGCGTAGGATAACCCCAAGCCCCATCCCTGCCTGCCAGACTTCTGTGTGATCCAGCCAATACATATCCATGCGCCGGCCAAAGCCCACACTTGCACGGCCAGCCCGGCCAGGGGCAGCCATCGCCTCGGCACGTTCGCATGCTCAAAGGAAGCCCAGCCGGCGGGCCAAGATTGCAAGCAGCAGCACCACCAGCGCGGCCACCAGCCAGAGGTTGGCTGCGGCCCAGCGCCTCGCCGCCTGCCGCGCCATCCCCGTCGCGGCACGTCAGCAGCCGCGCACGCCGCTGGAGCGCTGAAGACAGTGCGAGCTCCGTCCGGCGTGGTCTGTACAGCTAGCCAGTTGCGGTGCCGCTGCCGACTGCCAACCTCCCGTCTGTCGCACCGCCTGGAAAGCCTTGGCCATGTCACGGCAGCTCGTGACCTGCTAGCCTGTGCACCTCCCGCCCACGCCTACCACCAAACATGCTGCGAACCTGAACCCAGCAAGCAGGCTTAACAGGTGGGGCGGGCGGCGCGGACAGGCTGGCTGGAGCGCGCCTGCAGCCCGGCCCAGCCGCGCGCGGCATAGCTGCTGGCCGTCAGGATGCCGCGCATCTGCGTGTCGGACAGCCCGCGCACCTGCGCCGCAGCCGCCTCTGCCTGCGCGCCGCGAGCGCTGATGTCAGCTCAGACTTGGTGGACAGGGTAGACACCTCCCTGACCTGCTGCGCACAGCAGGGCAAGCCTCATCATGCCTCATCATGCCACGTACACCAGCGGCAGGCAATGCAGAAGGACCCCAGAGCCACTCACTATGGCTGTGCGCGCAAGTGCTCATGCTGACGCAGGCTGCAGGCGCCTGGCCAGCGGCCCAGGCCGCGGCGGGCAGCAGGCGCGAGAGCGGGCGCGGGGGCGGGCGCGAGAGCGGGCGCGGGGGCGGGCGCGGGGGCCGCGCGCGGGCGCGCCTGCTCCGGCGTGAGCTCGCGGCCGCTCATGCGCGACATGGCCGCCAGCTGCTCCGGCGAGATGCTCTTCATCATCGCCTGCATCATGTCCATCATGGCCGGGTTCTGCAGCATGGCGCCCATGTCCGGCATGCCGTCGGGCCCCATCATGCCCGCCGGCAGGCCCCCCGGCACGCCCGCCGGCAGCCCCGTCGGCATGCCGCCCGGATGGCCGGCCCCGCCCGCGCCCGCACCCGCGCCGGCGCCCGCCGCGCCCGCCGCGCCGCGCTCCCCGCCGCCGGCGCCGCCTGGCGGCGCCGGCGCGCCCGCGGCCGGCGCGGCCGGGGCGGCGGCCGCCGCAGCGGGCGGGGCGAGCGGGGCGGCGGCCGGGGCGGGCGCGGCGGCAGGCGGGCCGCCGCCAAAGCCGCCCATGGCCATGCGCTGCATGGCCGCGAGCTGGTCCGCCGGCATGCTGCCCATGAGGTCCATCGCGGTCTTCATGAACGAAGGGTCGGACTGCGCGGGCGGGCGCGCGCGTCAGACCGCGCTCGTGCCCTGCGCTGCATGCGCCGGCCGAGCCTCGGCGCGGGTGATCACGCCGGCCGCGATAGCTGACTTGCAGTACAGCCATGGCTAGGCCCTGGCTCACAGACTGTCCGGGCCATGCAAAGTGCGCACTGCAGCTGCGCCAGCTGAGTCATGGCGTGCACTCTGGCACCGCCCCCGCCGCAGCACCAAGTGCCAAGACTGCGGTGCAGCCACAAACCTGTCCGTCGCAGCGCGGGGCATGTTGGGGTCGCCGAGAGCTGCAGCGCGGCTCCCCAAACGGGGCCGCGCCTGCATCTTGCTCATCATCTCCTGAATGTCGGGGCCGCCGAAGCCGCCGCCGCCGCCGAAGCCGCCGCCGCCGCCGCCAAAGCCGCCGCCGCCGCTGGCGCCGCCGCCGCCGCCGAAGCCGCCCGGCCCGCTCGGCATCAGGCCCGCGTCGAGCATGTCGGCGTAGCGCTCCAGGTCGTCGGGGCTCGTGGAGCCCAGGCTGGCCGCCGCGGCGCGCGCCATCTCGGGCGTGAAGCCCGGCGGCAGTGGCCGCCCGCTCGCGCGCGCCTGCCGGCCGCGGCGCAGGGCGTAGGGTACCTGCAGCCCCGCCCGAGCCCAGCGGCGCGCCCAGCAGTGTGCGCGCTGGCCGGCGATGATGGTGCAGGGTTAGGGTCAGGGCGCACCATCTCGGCCATCGCCTCCGGCGTCACGCTGGCAGCGCGCGCGCGCGCGGCCTCGGCCATCGCCGGATTGGCGCGCAGCGCCGCGGCCGTTGCGCGCAGTTGCGCGGCCTCCGCCTGCGCCTGCCCGGCGCTCGGCGCGCCGCCGGGCGACGCGCCCGCCGCCGCGGGGCCGGGCGCGCCGGGCGCGCCGCGCGGCTGTGGCGGCGCGGGCGGCGGAACGACTTCCACGTCCGCCTCCGCCGCTGCGGGCGCCGGCTGGCTGGTCACCGCCGGCTCTGCGCCTTGCAGGCGCAAGGGAATAGTCAGGTGGGCATCCGCTTGTGCCAGTCAAGCAGCGGCGCATTGCCACATGGTGGTGGGTCGCGGGACACACTCCGCCGCTCGGAAATCCCTAGTTGTCCGATCGCCAGCGGCTGTGGTGCCCTTGGCGGGCCGCGCAGCGCTCCAGCGGGTGCATGCCAGCAAAGCCGCCACCGCAGGAGAGCACGCAGCGCCTCCCACGATGAAGCAAAGCCCGGGCGCGCGGCGATGCGTGCACGCGGAGCCGCCCGCACCGGTGCCAGAAGTCGGGAGCCGGGAGTCGGGCGCGGCGGCGCGCGGCGCGGCGGCCCCGCCCTGCCCCTCCGCCAGCGCGGCCTCCGCCTCGCGCAGCTTGGCCTGGATCACCGGCTTCTCCGCCTCGGGCGACCTGCGCGCGGCCGTGGCGGCAGGTCGCGCGCCCCGCCGCGGCTCGGCCCCCGGCACATCACTGGGACCCCAGACGGCTTGCCCATGCAGGCCTTGGGAGGGCAGATGCGGGAGGGCAGATGCGGAAGGGCGGCCGGAGGGGCGTGCGCCTCTGGCGCCCTGCCTGCAGCGCATGACGTCGCTGGCTGGCCATGCCGTAACCGCCGCCTCCCGGCCAGCCCCGAAGCTTGCCTTCACACCCGACGGCGCTGCGAGCATACAGCCAAGCACGTGAACTGCGCTATGTGGTGATGAGCCGGACAGTGCGCCGAGGCGCGAAGGCGGGGGCACAGGCGGCGGCGGCCCGAGCGCGGCAGCGCACAGCTCGAGCGCGGCGCGCAGGTCGGGCGCCGCGGCGGCCGCGTCGGCCAGCGCCAGGCGGCCCAGGCCGCGGCGGTACAGCGCCTTGCGCTCGGCCGGGTGCCGGCGCAGCACCGCGTCGCACTCAGCCACGGCGTCGGCCGGCCGCCCCAGCGCCAGCAGGCAGAGCGCCGCGTTCAGCTGGCACGTCCGCCGCAGCTCCTCGGCCTCCAGCGAGGCTTGCCCTGCCGCGCCCCCGACAAACCCTTGCAGCATCTGCGCGGCCTGCAGGGCCGCCAGCCGGTGAGTGGGCCCGCCGCTGGCCGGCGCGCGGCGCGCCGCCACAGGCAGTGGTATGCGCTGTGCCGGCGCCGGTGGGGCGCAACTGAAGCGCCGCCTGGCGCTGCATGCGCCGTGGAGCCGGGGCCGGCGCCAGGAGCGCGGGCGCGCTGCCGCAGCAGCTCTGTGAGCTGCTGCGCCGGCCTGCTGGCTCCAGCGGGGCTTCTGATGGGCTGCATGCCTGTAGCCGACTGCTCGCAGCGGGCCAGCAGAGACGACACCACTGGCCTCTCACCGCGGCAACCGTGGCGACCACTTGCACACAGGGCAGCACGTTCAGGGCCGGCGAGGGAGAGCTGGGTAAGGCCGCTGCAGATACGCCCCTGCGTAAGGCAGCTGCAAGTACGCCCCCTGGAGCTCTGTTGCAGGCGCCTCTCGAGCCTCCCCGTGCGCAGGCGGCGCGGCCCAGCAGGGCCCAGGGCAGGGCGCGCAGCGAGGCGGGTGGAGGAGGGCGAGGCCAGGGCCTCTGCTGGCGGCACCTGCCAGGCTGGCCTTCGCGCGCGTGTACCTGTCGACCGCCTGGTCGTGCGCCTTTGCGGCGTAGAGCCGGTTGCCCTCGTCCTTCAACGAGCGCGCTTCGTGCAGCTGCGCGCCGCGGCAAATCGAACCCTGCAGTGTGCAGCAGGGGCTGGCAGCTAGCCGGCCACCGGCATACTTGAGGCAGGGGCGTGCATACTTGATGCAGGGGCGTGCTGCTCAGGCGTGAGTGCGCGCTTGGCATCGCATGAGCTCAGGGGCAGCCTGAGGCTGGCTGGAGGGTGAGGGGCGCACTGTGGTGTCTGTCACGGCTGCCGGCGCTGCGGGGCCCCCGAACTGCGCGGCCTGCCGGCGCATGTCTTCCGGGGACGGCATGGGCATGCCCGCCATGCCCGCCATGCGCTGCGCAGCCTCCATCTGCTGCGGAGTCATGTTGGCAGCCATCCGCTGCATCTCCGCGAGCTGCTGCGGGCTCATCTTGGACGCTGCTTCCATCGCCTGCGCGCCCGCTCACAGGACAATGTGGCTGCCTGCCAGCCCCTGCTAGTATGCGATTGTGCCTCGCAGGCCCAGCGAGGTGACAGTAACACCAACAGGCAGAGCACGCGGGCCAGCGTGCCGCTCTCATCATCCCGTCCATCGTGGCGGTGCAGGCTCACTCTCTGCGCTCGGCTACTGTGCTGCCTTGGGAGGCATCACTGGCACAAGACGTTGCTTGGCAGCATGCTGACCGCTTAGCCAGCTTGTCGCACAAAGGAGCTGATCACAGGGAGCACTTCACCTTGCAAGGCAGTTTTACATCTGGCAGGACTCTTGACCCTACTCGGCAGCTCTGGCACCCCAAATGGCATGCCTGGGCACTCAGGACCTTGGAGGAAAAATTGTTGGCTCATACGCGAGCGGGTTCTCTGCTTAGAACAGCCAGCTTGCAATGCAGCCAGCATGCCGTTGTGCTCACTAGGCTTGAGTGTGCTCCATGTAAAGCACGTGGGGCAAAGGTGTCATTATTGCAGGCCCGAGCTCCCGTGGACGCATGTTACACGCCGCACGTGCGGTGTAAAAAAAACACACACACAGCCGTGCACAGGACCCAACCATGTAGGACCGGCGGGTCAAGCGCGTGTGCAGGGCAACTCGTCAGCAAGGGATGGGCAAGCAACTTCACCTGTGCTCACCGCGCAGCGCCCGCCCCTGCCGCAGCCGCCCGGCGGCCCGAAGCAGGGGCGCCCGCGCGCCGGCACGCGACATCATCCCGGGGTCAGGACCGCCATCGGTCTTCAGGACTCGCTTCAGCACTCGCTTGGGTGTCATCAGGGGCCTTCTTTTCACAAGCATCAGCACGGCCTTCTCTCACGGCTTCATGGGCCCTCGGGTGCCCTGTGCGGCGCGTGCGCGTCATCGGGAGAAAAAACTGCTCACACTGCGACCTGCCTCCCCGGCCCCCGCAACAACTGCACAGGCGGGCGCGCTGGCGCGCCGCGACAGCAGTGCTCCGCCCCACATGCACTGCTGGAGCTCCAGCGCCGGCGGCAGCACAGCGAGACTGGACAGGGCTCTCCAGCTCCGGCAGAAGGGCAGTGCGCGTTCGTTTGTGTCAGGAGCATTTGCTCGCCTGCCTGCCCCACACCTGGGCAGGCGCCTGTTGCCTGCTCGCACGGCCGGGCGCCTCGCCGGGGGCGCAACCTCGCGCACGCGCGCGCCCATGCCGGGACCTGCATGCACTCCGCGCGCCCCCTACGCACGCCCGGCCAGCAGCCAGACGCACGCGATGCACCACGACGCTCAGCGACCGCAGCCGCTGCGTTCTCCTGGTGTGCGTACAGCCTCGCTACCTGTCCTCGCTCCTGGCAGCCCGCACAGGCCCCGGTGAACGCCCGACCAGGCGCGCATGCATCTGCACACAGGTGGCACTCTCTATCATCGCCCTCGTGCATGCTCCTACTTGAGGAGGGACCTGCCAGCATACCTGGAGCACAGGCTGCCTAGCCACCTTTGACAGGACCACAGCGGGCGCAGTGCAGACCATGTAATCCATTGAAACAAAAGCTGCCTGATGACGGGCTCCACAACAGGTGAGCACAAGAGCATGACAGCACGAGAGAACCCATGCTAGAGTCTTCCTGGGTGCGCCTCAGCTGGCTGCTTCCGCACCGGGCGCACTGCAGCATGGCAGAAAGCCAACAACATGCAGACCGCAACCTCACACATCTGGCAAACGGTCCCGACTCGCACCGGCGCGTGGGGGTGTAGTCGCGCTCAGCGCCGCCGTCGCGCTCACCGCCGCCGTCGCGCTCGGCGCCGCCGTCGCGCTCGGCGCCGCGGTTGCCCTCAACGCCGCCGTCGCGCTCGGCGCCGCCGTTGCGCTCGGCCGCAGGCAGCGGTGAGGCGCTGCGGCTGTCGCGCCGCCCGCGCGGGCTGGCGCGCGGGCTGGCGCTATACGCCGGCGAACGCCTGCCGACCGCAGTGCGATTAGGTCCAGGCACATGCACGCTCCCTTGCTCCCCTTCAACCAAGCAACTAGCACGCCTGTTTCGCCTGCCTCCCCCGTAGCACCCTTTCTCATCTGCGCCACACCTGAACAACGCTGACTCACAACAACCAGCTGGCATGCGCAAGCGCTGTCCCATAGGCTGCCAATGGCGTTCGTGATGAGCTTGGTGGCCAAACGTTCGTCACGCCTGCAGCCGTGCAGCGCACCCGCGGCGGGGCGGCGAGCGGCTGCGCGAGGGCGAGCGCGAGGGCGAGCGGCGCGTGCGTGTGCGGCTGCGGCTGCGCCGGCGCTCGCGGCTGCGGCTGCGCCGGTACGACTCGCGGCTGCGGCTGCGCCGGCGGTCCCGGTCGCCGCCGCCGCCGCGGTCGCCGCCGCCGCGGTCGCCGTCGCCGCCGCCGCGGTACGACTCGGGCCGCTTGCGGCCCTGCTGCGCAAACACCACCGAGAGCTGCGCGCCCGAGGCGCTGAGTGAGTCCCTGCCGACAGACAGCTTCGTTGCCCTGCATGGGTGGGGTGCAGAGTGCAGACAAGCAGCCACGTTGCCAACATCCTGTACCCGCAGTGCCGCCCGAGCCACACACTGCGACAGCCAGAGTGCGTATGATTGCCTTTTGAAGCTCACGTCACCCAGAAAGCTCAGGACATGGGCTTTCGAAACACTCCTGCAGGCTCACCTCGCGGCCCTCGACATACTTGCGGTCCAGGCCCGCCAGCGCATCCTCCGCGTCCCGCGTCTCAGCAAACTCGATGAAGGCTATGCCGCGCGGCTCCCTGCATCCCCGGCACATCTGAGCATGCAAGAGTTGCAATGCATGACACGGCGAACAGTCCGGCTACGACCTCCAGATCAGCTAGCGCTGCCGCTTGCACGAGATTCTAGCGCTGCGGGAGCGCACTGGGTGTAAAAGTCCCTGGGGATGTACACGTCCCGCACGCGGCCATACTTCTCCGCGGCATACCGCAGGTCTTCCGCGCTGCGCGGGCGTCAGCGGGTGTATCAGGCGCGTGGTAAAATGAAGGGGGCCGGCTTACCAGACACGACCATCCAGTGCAGTGGTGCATCAGAAGCCTCACCGGCACTGCCGCGCAACGTTGCGCACGAGTAGGCTGCATCCTGTGCGCACACAGCTCTGTTGAACAGTGAAAGGCTGCTTGGGTGCCAGCAGCAAGACGCACAGCACAAGTGCGTACGGTTTGCGGCTTCGCGCGGCGGCTCCCGACGAGACATGGTCTCCTGAAGCTGCTTACGCGGGTTGGGATTTGGTGCAAGATGACTGACAGGTGAGGCAGTTGGTCTGCCCTCTCACCAGCAAACTGAGCTGCTGCGCTCCGGGAGCTGAGGTCCAGCAAGCTAGGGTGGCAACGTTCATTTCGCATGGGATGCACCACATCTAGTGGAGCTTCATTGACTGCAGGCTGGAGTCTCCAGCTTGTCCTTGCATTGATGGATCCTAGCCAAGCTCCTTAAGGATCAACTATTCGCATGAAATACATGACAGCAATGACCAGCATAATATGGCAACACATGGAGGCGTGCGGCCCACGCACATACTCCTTCCGCTAAAGTCTCGCAGCCTTGCTCGTACTGTATGGCACAATTACCTGTTCACAACCCATGGGTCTCGACCAGCATCCGCCGAGCCAGCCTGGTCCTGCCAGGGCGCCGCTACGCGTCATCGCTGTACGCCTCGTCGCTACTATACGCCTCCTCCACCTCCTCCAGGTCGGGGTTGAGGATGAAGTCGAATGCGCTGTTAGGCACTGGCGGCGGCGGCGGCGGCGGCGGCGGCGGCCTGCCGGCCCCAGCGGCGGCCGCGGGCCCCGCGGTGACGGCCTCCCACGAGGGCGCCGGGGCCGCCAGGGACGGCGCTGCCGCCGCCGGCTCCGCATCCGGCACAGCGTCGCCAGGCTTCCAGCCCGGCGGCATGGGCGGGATGGCGGGAGCGGCCTGTGCATCCGCCGGCGCGACGCCCGGCTCCGCCGGCTTTGCCGAAGACGCTGCGCGCCCGGCATGCAGCGTTTTAACGCCACCGTGCATGCCTGCTTGGGTGATATCAGGCAAAGACATCAGCCTTTCATGCCCTGGCTGTGCCACCATCCTGTCACATGCGGCATCAGTGGACCCACTCATACAAGAATGATCTGCGGGGCTTGCATGCATACAGAGAGCCAGTGGCTGCAGCCACAAAGAAGACAGTTGGCGCCTGCCTCCCTGGCCCGCTCTGCCTGTTCCTGGTATGTCAGCCGTATGGCTCATGTGGTTTAGGGAGGTAAGCTTCCGACGTGCACTGGACCTCCGGCACGGCCAGCAGGCACGCCGCGCGTTGCAGCCCCGAACCAGGGCAGGCGGGTGCAGGCCCGCAGCTCTGCAGCGCACGCGCGCCTGCAAACTGGTGCAGCAGCGACGCGCGCAGCTGCCAGTCTTGCGGCGCAGGCGGCCGGAAGTTGCGCAGCGGCGTCTGCCCGGCCACAAAGCCGAGCGGCGCGAACGTGGTGTAGCTCAGCTTGTGCGCATACGTGACCAGCCTGCGCGCGGCCTCGAGCCCTGGCCGCACGCGGCAGTAGTCTGGCACGTCCGGCAGCGCGTTGCGGTCCAGCAGGTCCTGCAGGCCCTCCGCTGTCGCCTGCAGCCCCACAACAGCTGCCAGCGCATCTACCAGTGCAGCCAGCAGCAGACCACCAGGCCTGACACAGCTCGCAGGGTAGCCTGGGAGCAGCATGTAGGCAAGGTGGCTCGCGGTAGGCCATGCGTCCAGACACATGGGGTGAGGCCGGTCCAGCCTCCAGCGGCGGTTTTGAGGCAAAGCTGCACGGGAGTCAGCACCTGTAGCCTGGCAGTCCACTTGTCCAGAAGGGCGGACAGCCCTGCTGCGTGCTGCGGCGCTCTGCTGCCTGCACGCACTCGCCTCTCCGTCGCTTTGCTGCTTGGAAGAGAGTGTGTGCGGGTGGTGCTGTTGCCTTAAACGCAGGAGGCCTCACACAACACCAAGGTACTGACACACTGTGAGCAAGCGCTCCAAAGCGAAAACAACACCTGGCGAGCTTTCAAGCATCTGCAGCACGCGCTGCAGCACAGCCGCTGCTGCCTGGCCCTGCTGCTCATCCTCAACTGCCAGGCTTTGTGTTGCGGCATGACTGTCCTGCACAGCCTGCCTGAACTCTTGTGCGAGGCTGTGCGGGTGATCCAAGTCGGACAGAGATGAGTGAAGCGCGGTCGCTGCACTGTGCTCAACTTTCTGCCGCTTCACAAAACTTTCAGTCTCCATTGAGAGGCACACAGCTACTTCTTGCGTGAGCTTTCGAGGCGGAGGTGGCCCACACAATCTCCTTGTTCTTTTTGTTCCACCTGTCAATTTGTTCCACCTTGGCATTTGGCTTGTTGGAAGGCTAGATTCATCCCCACCATGCAGGCATGGTTTGCATGCATGCACAGCAGCAGGCGACAACAATACAGCCACACGGTGGGCTGTGGCGTTCACGGAATACCACTTTGCATTGAGGTCGCAGGTTTGCGACACTGCTAACAGTGCGCTGCACTTCCCCTCGCCCCTGGAACGCATTCCCGCTGCTCACGTCCCCTTTTCGCGCTGCACAACCACCTTGAACTCGCCAAAGACCTCGGGGTGCAGCCGTACGCGCGCGTCAAACGTGCCGACCGTCTTGATCTCAGGCAGCTCCACGTCGCGCTTCTCCAGCTCGCGCCCCGTCTGCTGGGCGATGGCTGCCACGATCTCCGCCGGCGTCACGCTGCGCAAACACACCGCAGCCCAGGTGTTGCACACAGCCCGCAGCCCACCAGGGACCTACTTCACGTGCTGCAGCTCTCAAGTCGCTTCAGCTACAGGACAGGTGTTGCCGTGTACCGCGCTGCTCAACACGTGCGGCGACGGCAGAGCAGGCCATGCGGCCGCACCTGCCGAAGATCTGGTCCTGCTCTCCCACCTTCTTCCTGATCACGAACTTGCCGATGGTCTGGAGCGCGGTGGCCATCGCCTGCAGCGCGCAGGCCCGTGTCGAGCATGCGCCTATCGCTGGGCCGTGCACCGGCGCTATGTCGCCGCGCATGCACCCGGACAGCTCTGCAGCCACGCTGACAGACTGGAGCCCGCACGGACGTGGCACAAGTAGATGATTGGTTGAATTATAGCCGTCTACCAGCCAACAGTGGCTGGTGACGGGCGCAGCCCTCAAGCGAGGACGGGATCGCACCTTGGCCTTGGCCTTCTTCTCCTTCTCCTTCCGCTCCACCTCCTGCTTCTCCTTCTCGATGCCCCTGGCACACCCGAGCATGCATGACTTTCAGCCACGCATCAGCCAACTCTTGCTCTTCACGGGCGCATGGCATCTACTTCATGGGCACTGGGCAACCCCATGCAGGGCAGAATCCAATGGGAACCGACAGCCAGACTGCGGATGAGCACCAGCAGACCCTGCCAGCAGCTCTCGCAGGCCCCAGCACCGCAAGATAAGCATGTGCAACGCATGTAGACGGAGGCCTGGCTACCGCGAAGCGTGAGCTGCACCAGCGCAGGCGCAGTTTTCAGAGACTTCACCTATCATGTTGGTTTCGGGAGCGCGCACGCCAGAATGCTCGACAGTGCAGGCGCCATGCATTTCTTGCTCTCGCTATTGCTATACAACTGGCAACAGCACGCAGATTAAGGGGAATGCTAGGGGGGGCGCGCACGCTAGGATGCCCTCCGTGGCCGGCGCCGCAAGCCCCTTCGGCAGGAGGTAGTTGCGAAAGTAGCCGTTCGGTACCTTTGTCAGCTCGCCGGTCTGGCCCAGCCCGGGCAGGTCCTTGCGCAGCACCACCTGCAACGCGAGCGCCGCCCCCGGCTGAGCTCAACTTCCAGCCTGGGTTGACAGTGCGCGGCCAGGACAGAACAGACCTGTGCTACCTTGCTTTCAGTGAAAGAAGGCGGCGACTGTTGCTGGGACTGCGCTGTGAGCCTCAGCGACCTTGAGAGGGCGCACCGTCTGCCGCTTGGACACCCGCTTGTTGCACTCCGTCACAAATGGCAGGCGTGACCGCGACGGCGCAGCGCGGGCACTGCACGCAGCTCTCCGGCCCTGCATTGCGCGCACTCCCCGTGAGCGAGCACGCGTGCCAAGGTCGTAACCAAGCAAAGCGTTGGTTTGAGCGCACGTCCTCTGCCCTGAACCCCTCATAGCTCTTCAGGGCGCTGCTTGCCTCCCCGCCCCTCACGAGCGTCCACTGCATGGCTGCCGCTCCCGCAGCCCTCACGAAGCTGACGACCAGCAAGCTCCTGGTTCAGTCACGCCGAGCTCTGCTTGCCTGGCCCAGTGACTGGGTGACGGCCCCAGGAGTACCAAGCTGAGGTTCTGAACCCTGCCTTCGCCTACGATGCATCTAGCTCGAGGAACGCTCCTGGCAGAGCCTTTCTATTTCCAGGCGATGAGGCTCTGGAAACATTGAGATGGAGCTGCACAGCAGACACCGCTGCTGGCAGGCTGCCTGCGTGCGTGCATCAGCGCAAAGGCTCCGCTATTAGAGCACGCGATGCTGCTGAGTCTGGTGGCGCCAGCGTTCCTGCTCCTGGTGTTCACCTTGATCTTTGGCCTGGTGCGTCGATCGAGTCCTGGTGAGCGTATGCATGCCAATCCCGGCTAGT
>JAABUY010003277.1_pt1 | contig 18152 bp, 18 predicted proteins | sample 5560271 | NCBI WGS metagenome assembly JAABUY01 (sample SAMN10711886, study PRJNA513374) | rock metagenome | isolation source: Antarctica rocks | place: Antarctica: Victoria Land, University Valley
CCGGCGGGGCCGCCGGTGGTGGGGGCCGGTGGTGGGGGTGGTGTGTAGCGGCGGGTGGCGCGGGTGGTGGTGGTGCGTTGGCGGTGGGAGGGCAGGGGGGTGCCGTCGGGGTGTTGCCAGTCGTGGAGGCGGTGGAGCAGCCAGCCGGGGGGGTTGCGGATGGTGCCGGGTCCGGTGCCGGTGGGGGAGTGGTGGCGTGGTCCGGTGTGGGGGTGGTGGTCGATGGCGTGGAGGAGGTCGGTGAGGGTCCAGCCGGCGGTGAGCCAGGGCCGGAGTAGGTGGCGGAGCAGTCGGGGGGTGAGCTGGTGCAGGTCGGGGGAGACCCGGCGCAGCTGGTGGGCCAGGCGTAGCCGTTCGCCGCGGGTGCTGGTGGGCTGGGTGGCCGGCCACGGCCCGCATTCCGGGCACCAGCCGTCGCCGGTGGCCGCGGCCGTGGGGGAGCTGGGCTGGCCGGCGGTGGCCGGTCGGGCGGGTCGGTTCGGTTCCGGCGGTTGTGGTGGGTGCTGTCGCGGAGCGGCGTTGTTCCGGCCGCGCAGCGGCCCATCCGTTTGGGTTCGACGGTGGGTGCAGGTGGTCGCGTGCGCGCGCCTGGGTTGGGTCCCAGCTCCGCTGGACCGCATAGGGGTGTCAGTTTCATCCACAGGCCGACCGCTGCGGGGCGCCCGCGGGCTGTGGGCGGGGGTGTCGTCGGCGGCGCGGGAGTGCCGAGACCGGTCCACCGCCCGCCCGTCGGGGTCGACGGTGAGCTGGCCGGTGTGCCAGCGGGGGTCCAGCACCAGCAGCCCCGGGTCCGGGTCCCGGTGGGCCCGTGGGGTGTCCGGTTCACACGGCACGTACACGGCGGCCTCGTTGACCGGCTGCCCGTCCGGGCCGTGCAGCCCACCCGTGTGCCCGCCGGCCAGCGCCATCGGGGTGGTGAGGTCCGCGGGCCGACCGGTCGAGACGACCCCGAGTAGGGACCGGGCCCGCAGCCACGCCAGCCACCGCGCGACCGTCGACCGGGAGCAGCCCACCAGGGTCGCCAGCCGCGCCCACCCACCCGCGTAGGTCCCCGTGGCCACGTCCAGGTGCCGGGCGGCCACCGTCGCCAGGGCGATCCGGCGTTCGGCGGCGTCGACGCGGAACTCCGCCAGCGCCGCCTCCCGGACCCGGGCCAGCCACCGGTGGGCCTGCCCGGCCCGCCGGTGGCCGGGGGGGATCGCCCGCGCGATCCGCAACGGGCTCGGCACACGCCCGACCGCGAGGGGACCGTTCCCGACCCGCGCGGTATCGGCCCACATCCAGCCGTGACCGTCGGCCGAGCGCAGCCGCGCGTCGCGGCGCCCAGCACGCCGACCCCTCTGGCCGCCCGGCTCCCGGCCCCGGGGGGGCCGGCGGTGACGGTGGGGGAATGGAGCGGTCTCCACCGCTCCGCCCGGCGCTGACCTGTGCGAACCCGTGACCGCCGGGGGTCGGGCGCGTAGCGCTGCCCGCGCCGCCAGGTACTCCGCGGTCGGGGCGACCCCACCCCGCGCAAGAACGGGGGAGGGGTCGAACAGGGCGTCCGGGCGGCCGTCGGCCGCCACCGTGGTCACCGCCTCAGGCGGCGCCGGCTACGCGCAGAGCGGGGGTCGGGAGGGTCGACGGACTCACAGCGCGCCAGTGACACGGCTGCCCATCCGCGCCCGCCCGGTCGGGGCGAGGTAATGTCTGCTCCTGCGAGGTCGAGAAGCCCTGCATCCCAGCCCGGCGGCCAAACCAGCTTGGGGATGTGGGGCTTCTTGCTGTCCGGGTGCCGAGCGGCGCCTGGACTGTCGAGCTAGGACGCCAGGAGCTGGTCCTGCCTGTTCGCGGGTACCAGCGGGATCGCGGCACCTCCGTAGCGCTCGGCGAGGATCAACGCGACGAACTCACTGTTCGACAGGTCGAGGTCGATCGCCTCGGCTTCGAATCGCTTGTAGACCGCGCGGGGCACACGGGCCGTGATCGCGTGCCGGTCGCCCTTGGAAGGACGACCGGCTGTCGGTCCCGATCCTGCTCGTCGCGCCATGTGGAGATCATGCCCCGCGTCGTTTCTGAAGCAACGTCCCGACACGCCGTGTCAGAGGCGGGTTCTACCGTCCGGGGCTTCGTGCTGTCCGGGCATCGGTCGATACCCGAGGTGGTCCAGGCGATCAACCGCTCTTACTGGGGTACCAGTGATCCCGCACATCGGGTCGGCGTGTCGGACCAGGTTCATAGGGTCAGCCGATGGCCGAGCTGACCAGGTACGCCGATGCGTTCAGCGTCGACCAGGGCCGCCAGGGCTGCTGGCGGTATATCTACGCCGACCACGGTCACGGACGCCCCGGGCGACGCGCCGGCGAAGTGCAGTGGGCCGGCACCTACGAGACGCAGGCCGGGGAACGGCGCCGGGTGTGGTCGTGCGATGAGCACCTCGAGGGCGGCCGGGACTGGGTGCGCCGGCCCGCCGGGCCGGTGCGGTAGTGCCGCTCTCGGGTGGGCCGATCGGCTGGGGCGGACGTCGAGGTCCGCGTGCTGTCCGCAGCATCCGACCCCAGCTGCCCTGGCCGCGCGCCTGCCCGGTGTTCACTGCTGGGACGAGACCCAGCGATGCGGGAGGCCGATGACCGGGACGCCGCCGCTTCCGAACCAGACCCGCGCCGTGCTGGCTGCCGCTGGCTTGAACTCGTTGGGCAGTGGGTTCACCTACCCGTTCGCGCTCATCTACTTCAACCAGGTCCGAGGGATCCCGCTCGCCACGGCCGGGGCGGTCGTCGCGTGCCTGAGCGCAGCCAGCTTGATCGCGAGCCCGCTGATGGGCGCGCTCGCGGACCGCATCGGCAGCCGGCGCGTGCTGCTGGGCTACTGCGCGGCGAGCACGCTCGGAGCGGTCGCCCTGAGCGAGGTGCGAAACGCCTGGCAGGCCTTCCCGGTGGCCCTCGTCGTCGGAAGCGGCTGGGCGGCGTGGTCGGCGCTCAACGCCTTCCTGGCGACGATCACGCCGGCGGACCAGCGAGCCCGCGTCTTCTCCATCAACGCGGTCTCGTTGAGCGCCGGTGTCGGTGTCGGCGGGCTGCTCGGAGCAGTCATCGCCCGCGTCGACGATCCGTTCTCCTTCCAGCTCCTCTACTGGATCGACGCGGCGACGTACGCGTTGGCCGGGGTGATCCTGCTCCTCGCCACGGACCGGCGCAGAGCGGCCCCGCCGCCGGCGTTCGCCCAACAAGCGCCGGGCGGCTGGAAGGCTGTCCTCGGGGATCGGGTTCTATGCCGGCTCGCGGTCGTGTTCGTGCTCGTCGCCTTCGTCGGCTACGGCCAGCTCAGCGCGGGCCTGCAGGCGTTCGCAGACGGGATCGGCGCACCTGTCCGCCTCCGTCGTGGGTGTGGCCTTCGCCGTCAACACGCTCGTCGTCGTGGGTGTCCAGTGGTTCACCACGCGTCAGGTCAGGGGTCGCCGTCGGACGCGCGCGATCGGCACGTTCGGCGTGGTGATGATCGCGGCGTGGCTGGTGATCGGCGCCGCGGCGCTGGCGGGCGGCAGTCTCACGCCGGTCGTCTGCCTGCTCGGCGGGATGGCCCTGATCGGTGTCGCCGAGACCCTGTGGGCGCCCACGGGCTACGCCATCCTGAACGACCTCGCGCCGGAGCACCTGCGGGGCCGCTACAACTCACTCGGCTTCCTGACCTGGGAACTGTCGGCGACGGTCGGGCCGCTGTTCGCGTCCGGCCTGCTCGCAGCCGGACTGCCCACCGTGTACGTGGTCGTGATGATCGCGGTGTCGGCACTCGCCGGGTTGAGCGCGTTGCGGCTCGAGCGGTACCTCACGCCCGCGCAGAACGGCGTCGGCTCCGGCACCGACGGCGGACGGGTCGTTCGGGCCTGCCAGCGCAGACCAGCCGGCTGAACGAATCTGCTCGGCGAGCCCGACTGCAATCGACCGACGGACCGCGGCTCGTACGCGTCCCCCGGGGTAGCCCCATCCAACAGCGTTTTCACCGAAACAAACCGGTCATCGACAGTAGAACACCACAGTACCGAGCCGAGACGATTGCGTCGGTGGTGTCCGTTGATCGGCCGATCGCGTCGATAGCGAGGCTCTGGGGATCGGGGGATCGCAGGAATCGACCCTGGGGAACTTGACCGCGTCGGTCAAGTACACCGGTCCGGCGGCGTCGGTGGAACGGTGGTTTACCGCTTGTCCACCGTGCTGCCGTGCGCGCCCAGCTCGCTGAGATAACGATCGTCGCCTCATCGCACCAGTCCAGAGCCCTCGTCTGACGACCAGCCAACACGCACTTCCGGCATCACCACCGCCTCTCTCAGACGCGCACCGGAACACAATCTCGCACCCGTTCCGATAATCGACGATTCAATACTCACGCCGTCTTCGACCCGAACACCTACCCCCAGCAATATTCGCCCTTTGATCCGCAGATCCACCGGCAATTCCCCAGGAGGCCCCTGTACCCATACGTCAGTGTTAGGCACCCGCTCCGCCAGTGAACTAAGTATCTCCGGCTCCAACAAATGCAAGTTTGTAGCCACCAACGAATCGATACTTCCTATATCGCTCCAATATGCCGGCGTTTTGTGGGCTAAGATCTTGCGCCCCCTTTTTAACAGTCGCTCAAGCAACTCGACGAAATCAACTTGACCATTACCTGATGGGTCGGGTACGTCCGCCAAAGCACGAGCACTTAGAACGTAGACCCCACAATTTACAAGTGCGCCGGCGACTACCTGGAGCGGCTTTTCCACCGCACCTGTAATCCACCTTCCTCGCGTACTCAGTACGCCAAACAGCGACGGATTCCAGACTTCGGTCGTCAGGACTGTTAAATCAGCGTCTGACTCAATATGGTCTTGCACCATTACGTTTAGGTCCGCACTCGTGTAAACATCCCCATTTGCCACTAGGTAGCAATGACGATCTGGAAGTACGCCGCGACACGCAGCCAGCCCTCCAATCGGACCTGTAAGTTTCGGTTCAGCAACCGAGAGTAGCGACACCCCCAACTCAGCCTCAATACGAACTAGCGCCTCAACTACCTGTTGCCCCAAATAACAACTCGTTACTGCGATGACGTCGGCGCCATTCGTCGATAATCTATCGCACGTCCACGAGAGTAGCGACCGGTTCAACAAAGGAAGTAAAGGTTTACAAAGCCGATCGGTCAGGGCTCCCAGTCTTCGCCCTCGCCCCGCGGCCAAGACCACGCCTGCAACACTGCCGCGGCCGCCCACCAACGCAGACATCTTCAGCCTCTCATCAGTAAACCATGGATTTCGGAATCACGACTCTACACCGCTATATCGAGGCGCTAGCTGTAGGACTCCAAGCTAAACCCGATCTCTACCAACTTACAACTACACATACGTCAATTAAACATCCACAAAACTCAGCGTACACAGGTCCTGAACGACCGTCCGCGAACCTAAATTCTCGCAGCTTCGACTACCGACTAACGAGATTGGACGCCCTCAATGCTGCACCCCGAACTCGCCGACAAACTCCGGACAGACCTTCGTGGTACCCACCCGACTCTGAGTCACCTCGTTCCAGGCATTGGCCAGGACCGTCCGACGACCAGCTCGTTCAACAGCGGTCTGCTGCTGGCAGACGGCCGCGCCGCCGCATCCACCTTCCTGACCACGGAACTCGGATATGACGACTCAACCGCATCCCGCATACTCGAGGGAATTGACCCGTCAAATGTTGAGCTGACTGGTGCCGAGGCTGTGGCTGTTCTCCTTGCAAGGTCACCCGTCCGCACCGTGTTTGTCTACGCAGGAACCTCCGAACTCGCCCTCTGCGATGCTGTCGCGGCGACTCCAGGCATCGACCTGATCAACGGGCGCGGGGACAAAGAATCTGCCTTCATGGCGGCAGGCGGAGCTCTTCTAACTCCCGGGACGACTGCCGCCGTACTCCATGGAGCACGAGGACTGACTAACGCAGCAGGCGCGGTCGCCGATGCTCGCCGTAATGAATGTGGCACTCTGTACCTCGTCGGCCTTCCCTCAACCAATTCCGCGCCATTTTTGCCACCTCACGGCGAGGCTTCACTGATGGAGGGCGTCGGGACCTTCGCTGACTGGGTGTGGGAAGCCCCGACGATCCCTGACGAAGCCAGCCAGCGACGCGAAGCTGCTCAACGTTTCGTCACGCAGCTCCTCGACGCCCTGAACTTCATTAGCGAACCGCCAACTCGACCTGCGTTGTTTGCAGTTCCACAGGATGTCGCCGAAGCGAGATGGATCCCGTTGGACACGCTAGTTCCACCCGACCACCCGAGCGGACCTGTAGGTCACACTGAGCCCACCCTCGACCAAGCGCTCGACCTCATCGAACAGTCAACCCACCCTGTCCTTCTAGTCGACGACTACGCGCTCCGCTACCCAGGCTTCACTGCGGCACTCAACACGTTCGCCAATCTAATCACCGCGCCAGTCCTACAGTTGCGCTACCGCCGAGGTCCGATGCTATTCGAGCGGCTACAGCCGTCCCAACTTAACAATTTTATAGGCTGGCTGAACCCAGTCAGTGCTAGCCATACTGAGGTTTTGGGTTGCGCTGACCTTATCGTCACGATTGAAGATCGAAACTTCTACGAGCGAGTTGCAGGACGCCTTCCTGACTGTGCCAAGTTGGCGATTAATAGCGACCCCGCGAAAGTTGTGAAGAACCGCTACCTTCAAGCGTCTGATTCCTTGTTGGTTGGTAATCCCACTGCCCTATTGACCAAACTTATCGACCGTCTCCGGACTCACTCTAGAGCCGCTCCTAGCCGATGGTTCGCACCCGGGATTCCCGGCGACGCGTACGACACTCCCGAGGAACCCGACAGATTCATTCGTGACGGGCGCCGCGACATTACAACGGCGATTGCCGACACTCTGGCGGGGTGGGATCACCCCGTACTGGTCGACGATAGCCAGATGTTCGGCGGCATGCTGTCTGACGATTACGACCAGTTCCCGTCCAACATTCGGGTTTTCGGTGGCCACGGAGGCTTCGTCGGTTGTGGAATCCCGTTGGCAACCGGCTTGGCGATAACTGAGCCCACCGCACAGGTCATGTGTACTTTGGGCGATCAGGCCTTTACTAACTCGCTTCAGGGGCTAATCGCGACGATCCAACAGCGCGCTCGGGTCACGTTTCTTGTCTGCAATAATGGTCGCTCCGTTTCGCTCAATAAGCAGGCCGGCGCCTCATTCGGGCCGTCCCGTCGTACCTATCTGGATAATGTAGACCAGTTCCAGTACTGGAAACTCAGCGAGTCCCTTGGTATTCCAAGCTTCCGGGTTGACCTACCCATAGGCGCCCAGGGTTCGAACTTCAGCGATGGCCTGAGTGCACTGCGGAGTTCTCTCCGTAAGGCTTCAGCGCACGCCGGCCCTACCCTTGTGGAGCTAGTCTTGCCCTCTGATGCAGCAGTCTGGCGAGGCCTTTGGCTCACACAAGGCCTCGAAGCAGTATCAGTTGGTGCAAGATGACGTTCCTGTTGGATTCTGCCGATATCGACGATGTCAAAAGGGCGTCCGACCTCGGGTATGTCACTGGTCTGACTACAAATCCAACACTGATGCGAGCCTCGACAGATCGACCACTCGACCACCTAGCCCGGATCCTTCAGGCGACGAACCTGCCTGCCGTCTACTACCAACCCACAGGCATTTACGGGTCTCAGTACGAAGAGTCTCTCGCTGCGCGGGACTTGGATGCCAAACGAGTGGTCATCAAACTGTCACCAACTTCCGCTGGGGTCACGATCGCAAGGCGACTTAGCGCCGCAAACATTCCAACAGCACTCACCGCCGCTCAGTCGCCGTCCGCGATGCTCCTCGCCGAGACCATCGGATGTTGCTGTGTCATCCCATACGTCGATCGTGGAAACCGTGACGCTCGGGTTGGAGATAATCTCGTTCGGCGCCTTGCAACAGTTCGACGGGGAAAAACGCTGATCCTTGCCGCATCAGTGAAATCAGTCGCGCAAGTTGCTCAAGCTTTTCTTGAAGGAGCTGACGCTGTAACCACGTCGCTGAGTGTCCTGGCTGAGCTGACTGCTTTTCCACCGAGCGTTGAAGCCGACGAAACATTTTGGCAGGCCTGGAGGCCATCGTCGCGCCTGTCGCTACCGATGCCGACGGAGCCACCTCAGTGAGCGATACGTTCGCTATTCAGCCGACTGTCCTCGCGAAAGCAGTCGCCGACACTGTCGTAATTTCTGTCGACCCAAGTGCGCGTCAGTCAGGCATCTTCTACTGGCGGATGGGACGCCCTTGGGCTGACGCCGTATTGGCTGCGCTCGAGCAGGCTACCGACAGTTCGGTCACCGAGGCATATCGATCTCTGTCAAGTAGCCCTACTAGTCGCCGCGCGTACTTGCAGCTTCAGACGACGCTACTGACCAGATCTAACGATCGGTCGATCCAGCGGATATTAACTATGGCTTGGGCATCTGAACAGAACTCTCGCATTGGGTACTTTATCGGAAGTGATTACGAACCATCCCAGCCTTTACTCGATCTAAGGCAGCTACTGGGATACCCGCGGCGGGTCAGCTCGACAGCAACTAGTGGAGTAGTCGCGACTATCGCCATTCCCTTCCGCGATCAGAGCACCCTTGGTTCACTCCGCCTACGTAACCTAACCGCATGCTTGCGTGCCTTAGCTGACCAGTCCATTCACCGGTCGCAATATGAAGTCATCGTCGTTGAGTGTGATGATTTCCCTAGATGGCGCAGTCATATCGAGCCGATTATTGACCGATATCTGTTCGGTCCAAAGCCGGGTACGTTCAACCGCTCTTGGGGGGCCAATTGCGCTGTCACCAATTCACCAACAGAGGCCCCGATCGTGTGCATCCTGGACGCAGATGTTCTGCCCGATCATGAGTTCGTGGAACGCAACGTTACGCGTTTCATGGCCCCAGGCACCGGAGCCCACCTGCCCTACCGCAATATGTCATGTCTTGATGAGGCGTCAACGTCCTGGGCGATCGATCAACGAGTCATTAAGGCTACCTCCGACCCAGAGACTGCGGGCCTGCGTGGGTTCAATCTGCGGAGGCCACCGGGCTGTTGTATCTGGGTGCGGCGGGACATTTTTAACAGGATCGGTGGGATGGACGAACGTTACGAAGGATGGGGAGGAGAGGACAACGACCTTGTTAACCGTCTGGATGTCGTGGCACCTATCGACCATTATGACGATCGACTGCTACATATGTACCATACTCCTTCGTCGGAATTGAAGCCCGATGGCACGTTGGTTACATCTCATATCGAACCGCTTAGTTGGAGACCGAATACACCCATTGGGAACTTGTCCAAATTTGAAGCCACCGGTGTTCCTCGCCAAATTACAGGTGTGGCTAATGGCTGACCCTGCTCTCTTCATCGTCATGGGACTTGCTGGCGCCGGTCGGACGTCAGTTACAAACCATCTCGGGGACTTGGGATGGAGAGTTGTTGATATCCCTGCTGAACTAGTTGGTGGTGTGTTAGACCTAATGATTGAAACTGGGACTGCAAAGCGAGTGGCATTTAGCGTACCGGACGGTGCAGTCCTCAATCGGTCATTGCCTGTTCTCCGCGCTGCCCAAGTCCCAGTTCAGATCTTATTCCTCGAAGCTTCGAACTGGTCCCTTGGCAAACGGTTTGCCACTACGCGCCGACGGCATCCGCAATCGTTGGACACCGATCAATCTCTCGACGAAGCGGTTGACCGTGACCGCGCTGGGTTGGCGGCTGTCCGAGCCGAGGCTGACCTCGTCCTTGACACCTCCGAGCTAAGTCTCTCGCAACTGCGTGGTTTCGTATCCAACCACCTTGCAGGACACAATGGGGGAGGCCTCAAGTTGGTACTTTCTTCGTTCGGCTTTAAGTACGGAGTCCCCAGCGACGCTACGTTCATCCTGGATTGCCGATTCCTCGCCAATCCTCAGTACGTCCGAGAACTAAGTGAGCAAACTGGTCTCGACGGTCCTGTGCAAGCGTATGTAATGAGGCAAGAGGCGACCGCCGGCTTCGTCGAGCTGGTAGACAATCTGCTGACATTCCTCGTGCATCAGCCGGTTGACATGTTGCCCTACTTAAAGGTAGCCATCGGATGCACTGGGGGTCGGCACCGTTCGGTAGCTGTGGTGCAAGAGCTTAGTTCACGTCTCAAAACTAGGGGAGTTGTTATCCAAGTCTGCCACCGAGACATCAGTTCGTGATCGCCGAGACGAAGCCGGCGGTTGTTGCAATCGGTGGCGGGCGTGGCCTGTCAGCGACTCTATCGGCTGCTAAGCCGCACGCCAGCAGGCTCACAGGAATTGTTGCCAGTGCTGACGACAGTGGGTCTACAGGTCGGTTGCGAAGGGGATTAAACATATCAGCGCCCGGTGATATTCGACGTTGCTTGACGGCCATGTCGGACCGCCGTAGTGACGCGCTCGCACGGGCTTTCGAGTACCGGTTCGAGGGATCGGACGTAGAGGGGCACGCATTGGGCAATCTTGTCATTGCGGCCTTTAGCGCCGGCTCATCAGACTTTAGTGTGGCGATTAATCAAGTATCGGCGTTGCTCGGGATTGATCCCAACGTTGGGCGACTGTATTCCGCGACTGAACGGCCTTCGACGTTGGCCGCGATCACACGGGAGGGCCGACGTGTGACAGGGCAGTACGCCATCTCGCAGACGCAAGGCGTTGAACGCGTGTGGCTGGAGCCGTCGGTCAGTAGAGCCCCCGCGGCTGCGGTCGAGGCCATTAGGACGGCGCAGCATGTACTCATTGGGCCAGGGTCGTTGTTCACGTCTGTGTTGGCCGCAGTACTTGCGCCTGGGATTTCCGAAGCCTTAGAGGATACGACCGCCCGCTGTACCTATATATGCAACACCTCCTCGTCGGAGCCCGAGACCTTAGGCTACAGCGTCAATATGCATATCGAACGCCTCGCCGCTCACGGTCTGAACGTTGACGTAGCGTTAGTTGCGAGTGATGGGCTGATCGCCCAAACCGGGGTTATGGCGGGCGTTCCAGCAATCCACGCCTCACTGTGTGGCGAAGGCGGTGAGTCGCATGACGCACAAAAGTTCACGCAGGCCTTGAAATCGATACTCCTGAAATGAGGAACAGTTGTGGCATTTGTTACAATCCAATGCGCTTTTCATTCGACGGATCGGCTCTTGCGGCTGACGCTTCCTAGAGCCATTCGGAGCTTGACGGTTCCGACTAAGCACGACTTCGAGGTTGTGTTGGTCGCAGACCGCTCAACTGACGCGGTAGTCCACGATCTAATTCAAGAAATTAGATCGCTCGGTGTAGACGAAATCCGATATCGCGCTTCGTCTCGACACGCGTTCTCGGGCGCGCCGTCGAATAACTTTCATGGAAATCAGTTCAACTCAAATAGTCGTTACCTCGTGTCTTTTACGGATGACACGTTTTTTTTTAAGAGGGAACCGGGGTTTGATGTATTGGACGCAGCAATCGGCGCCTTTGAGGCGGTTCCCAATTTGGCTGTCCTCAGCAAGGTCGACGACTTCGATGAATGGGATTTTCCGCTCGTCGACGTTGAGCCTCAGCTGCAAGATGGTTTACGGCTGGTCAACCGGGCGGTCGACCAATTTTTGCTCTACGATACAGAGCGCTTCGGACCCGCGGCGAGATCGGCTGGAGCATGGGATAGGGCACAATACGGCAAACGGGACGGCGGCGAATTTCAATGGGAAAACATGGTAAGTAGTGTAGCGACTTCGAATGGGTGGGCTATTGGATTTCCTGAAGGCTGGCCGCTTGTCGTACGCCACTGTGATCTGCGGCAAACTCCTGGATCAATGCATGGGACACAAGACGAGGAAGTGAAACTCACTGTCTATAGAAATTTGGTTAGGTCCGATGGATCAACGAAGGTATCGCCGACTGCGACCGCTGTTGGCCTCCGAGAGTATTGACCGACTGAGCATGGATCTCCAGCTGGTGCGTTCATCGACGGCTCGGTGCGGATGACGTGGTAGGGCGGTCGGTCGGGCTCGAGTGTGGGAGGTCAGTCTGTGTATCCGGGTTTTGTGGGTCTACGCACCTTTACATCATCACCGAACCGGGGTTGCAGTCCTCCGTTGGATCAGGGTCGGGATCGGTGTCGACGGCCCGTGCTCGCCGCCGTCCGCGCCCGAGAGTGGACCCCGGCCTTTGACAGCGATGGCCGGCCCCGCGAGGGGGCGGAGGTCGCCGAGCTACCGAGCTGCTCCCGGAGCTGACCGGCCCGGAGCTGACCGGCCCGGAGCTGACCGGCCCGGAGCTGACCGGCCCGGGGCTGGCCGGCGGGCATGCGAGTCATCGCCCACCGGGAACGACCCCACCCCGGGGCGAAGCTGTGTCTGATTCACGCCGACGGCTGGCGGGTCACGACCTCGACCACGAACAGCGCCGGTGGGCAACTCGCCGACCTCGAGGTCCGCCACTGGTCACATGCCCGCCCCGAGGACCCCATGCGCCCTCGACAGCGGCCTGCGCAACCTCCCACTCCACGACTTCAGCCAGGACCAGACTGGCTCGACACCGTCCTGCTCGCCGGGGACCTGATCGCCTGGACCGCGACCCTGGGCCTCACCGCGCACTGGGCCGCGGAACCTAAACGGATAGGCTACGGCTGGCTCCACGTCGCCGCCCGCATCATCCGCACTGGCCGCCGGACCATCCTCAAGCTGCCCGCCCGCTGGCCCTGGGCCCCGGAGATAACCGCCGCCCACAGCCGATTGCGGACACATTCTCCGCCCGGCTGACCCGGGCGACCCCCATCTCGACGACCTGGAGGACCCGCACCACCGAGCCGGAACCGGCGCCCCACCCGACGAAAGTCTGTTATTCACCACCCTCCCGTCTCCGTTCACCCACCCCGCCGCCGAACCCCGCTGGTAATAGAGTCGCGACATACAACAGCTAACGCAACTCATCTAAAAGAACATGCCTCTCCATGTCCCGCATCTGCTGACTCACATCCAGTCCCAACTCTTCAATCATAAGCGTCCGCACCCTTCTGTAGACCGCCAGTGCATCTGCCTTTCGTCCATCAAGCGCGAAAGCTTTCATTAAGTCCATGTACGGGTGTTCTCGGAACGGGTGATGGCCAACCACCCACCGCAACGCGGCGATCGCGCCAACGAGCTCGCCTACATTGATCTGCGCTCGGGCTCTTGTCACAAGAGCATCGACGAACAGCTCATCTAAGCGAACCCGCTCTATTAAGACGGCAGCGCCCCTTTCCACGTCAAAATACGCTGGTCCTCGATACAAATCGACCGCCTCACCCAACGTTTGTATCGCCTCATCGACCCGACCGACGACCAGCAAGCCCTGTCCAGTCGATATTCGCTCTTCAAATATTGTTGAATCGAGGACCCCGGGATCGACTGTCATGTCGTAGCCACCGGAATAGGTCCCAATTTGACTTGACGGAACGAATGAGTTCAACATCGTTCGAAGTTTGCAGATGTACTGGCGAACTATGTTGACCGCGCTTTGCGGTGGCTCGCGCCACAGTTCTTCAACTATTTGCCACATCGGAACGACAGAATTCTTTTTGATGATCAATAGCGCCAGTAACGCCCGCGGCATTGGAGCGCCGATGGTCCGTGCCCCAGCCTGTCGCTGCCCGATCTGACTTACTTCACCAATCCGGACTGGGCCTAGAACCGACATCCCTAAGTGACCGGAAAATCGTCGCACACCGGTTCGCTCTTCGCCCTGGTTAAACCCATGGGCGAGAGCCCAACCACCAGATGTAGATCGGGAGTCAGAGGGGTTTCCATTCTCGCCGATCCCCATCCCACCCGATCCATTCGGGAAAGCATCCATGGCCCGCCTCGCAGTCTAGGTTTTCAGGTGACTTCCTGCAGAGTGTTTGCTCCAGTGCCATCACCCAAGTCGCCACATCAGCCTTTACCGAGCCAATCAACGCGCTGGCTAGTCGAAACTGTCCCATACGAACTCTCCACCGCGCAAGAGTTCCCACCAAGACTTCACCAACTCAGCCCCCGCTGCTGCGTCGCTAGTTCGGCACGGTCGCTGCTCGTCAGTGCCTTGTCCAAGAGACCGCCGAGGCGGTACGCCGCAGCTCAGGGCCAACTTCGCGGACCGCAGGTCGCTCCGCACGCGACGAGTCCCCACCCTTGCTCACGTCTCAGTCGGCCCACCGCTTCTCCCGCATCCCGCTAAATCACCCGTATACCGTTCCTATACCTCCACCTCCGAAAATAAAAGTCGGAGTACTGGGGCACGAAGTAACCAAAGGGGCGAATGTGGCAACTGGCATACCAAACCAGCTACTCTTTATATCCTTCGCACCCATGCAGTTTTCGTTTGTCAATTATCTGTGCTTGAAGTCTGCGGTAGTTGTGAACCGACCTAGCTCCGTCGTTCTATATTGCGACACCCTTCCAGAGGGAGAGTGGTGGGACCGGTCTCGTCCGTTGGTGACCGATATCGTTCGACTTAGAGCACCCTCCAACATTGGGGGGGTACCCATCGATCATCCGGCACACAAGTCTGATTTACTGCGGCTCAGGGAGCTGTACGAGCACGGAGGAATTTACCTCGACTTGGATGTCCTTTGTGTAAGACCTTTCACGGATCTCTTACAGAATAAGTTTGTGATTGGCCAAGAGGGTAGGGAGACGATCGAGGGGCTTTGTAATGGGGTAATCCTGTCAGAACCTGCCACAAAATTTTGTCAGGAATGGCTAAATGGCTTTGATCCGGCGACGTCTCACTGGAGCGGCTTCCGCGCCCGGGGCCACGACCAATACTGGAACGAGATATCATGTCGATACCCGGCGTACCTTGCGAGCCAAATGCCTGATGAAGTCAAGATTGCTCCATTCGACGCTTTTCATTGGCCGACATGGACAGACGCACACCTCCGCTGGCTTTTCGAAGTAGATGGAGACACCTTTCCAAATGCTTACTGCCATCACCTATGGCAGTCGTTGTCATGGGACCGTTATCTCAAATATTTGTCGCCTACCTCCATCAGATCTGAGAACACCAACTTCAATAGTCTTGCCCGTCCGTTTCTCACCGACCTATGAGACGAGCTAAATCGGCTTCCCGCCGCTCGATGCGACCGCGCAGGGATCCCTCAAGCCCGGTGGCAGAGTCGTGGTTCATGAAGGCGAACGATAGATAGAACCCACTGCCCGCAGCGTTGTCGGAAATAGCGGCCTGCTCCTCCGAGCGCACAGTGAGGGCGATCACGCTGAAGTCCGCCGGCACCGCCTTCACGATGGGAAGCGAGCGGCGAACCCAGGCCACTGCCTCCACCGCCGCCACCGCGTCTGCAACGGCGGACAGGGCTGGTTCCCCGGCGCTGGCGAGCCAGTCCACCGTCCGGGACACCGTCGGCTCGGCGGCGGCCCGGCCAAGCACCGGCGGCTACGCCCACACCACCGTGACGTCGTTGGGGGAGGCCCCGACCAACGAGGGCTCGGAGGTCACCTTTAGGGAAGACTACTCGTTCGGGGTCACGCAGTACGGTGAGGCCACTGAGACTCAAGGTGCCGCGCGGAACTGCCTCCCGCCCGGTCGTTCGAGCAATCGGAACCAGCAACGTTTCCCCGCCGGGGACGCCAACGGGTCACGCCCAGCAACCGATCACGGCAACGGGAGCATCCAGAGACGGTCGCAACGCTTGACCTACCCGGCACTCTCCGGCTTACTGTTCACCAACGGAGCCCACCTCGCACCGTCCACCTCACCCTCGCCAAGCGACCTTCGTACCAGTGACAGCCACCTCCATGCACCACGGCCCTCCAACGGCCCGTATCATCCCGCTCAATGACAGCGCGAAGCCATTACTTTGCAGACGTGGAGACACGGAATTTCCTACAAGTTGGCGGGAAGGCGGAGCAACGTGCGCCTAAACAATTGGGGCGGTCTGCGACGTATCATGTCCACAGACAAGGCTCTTGTATCTCTCGCTCTTCAGTTCGTCGCGAATGGGTATGTTTACTCCACCTACGTGACAAGACTTCCAATAATCAGAGGCAACACAGAGGTATCCCTAGGTACTCTCGGGACAATAATCACTATTAGCAACGCGGCGGCGTTGGTCGGCGGCTTTGCAGCACCCCGGCTGTTAGCTCGCTTTTCGAGCCGAGCAGTTCTTGTGACCGGCGGGCTGATCTACGTTTTAGCACTACCGGTTTTAGGTCTGACTCATAGCGTATCGCTCTTAACCGTCAGCCTTGTGGTCTTCGTACTAGCTAGTATTTATGTTGACGTAGCGATAAATGTCCAATCGGCTATGCTGAACGATCGACGGCGCACTCCAGTCATGAGTCGGCTTCAGGGGATGTTTAGCCTCGGAACAGTAGTGGGAAGTGTTGCGGCCGCGACCGCCGCTGCAGTCAGGTTTTCAGATGCTGGGTACCTTATTTTGGTGGTCGTGGCGCTCGTCTGCCTAGTCCTGCTAGTAGGTCGTCATCTAGAGCCGGTGGACGTCTCTATTGCCATCGGCACACCCGCGACTACTAATCGAACGGTATCGGTACGCTCATTGGTCATCCTGGCAATTTTGGTTGCTGGAGTGTTTGCAGTGCCGCTTGACATAGTGCCGGGGGAGTGGGCAACTTTCCGAATGACGGACGATCTCAATGCGAGCCCAACCATTGCGACGGCGGGGTACGTTGTCTTTACAGTCGGACTAATGTTAGGTCGCCTAACCGGTGACTTTTTTATCCAGAAGTTTGGGTTTGGCCGCTGTTCATTTGGTGGATCGGTGACTTCCGCAGTGGGAATTGCTACCGCTACCCTCATCCCGAGCAGGATCGTCGCGCTCATAGGTTTTTTCGTCGTCGGGTTGGGAATCTCTGTCCTGTCGCCAGTTCTAACGCTTGTAGCCGCACGGGTTCCTGGAAGAACGGGTCGCGGGGTGACTGTATTGTTAGTTGGAGACCGCCTTGCTGGGCTAATAGTTCCTGTCGTGGTCGGTACACTAGCGGACTCTCCGACCTTGGGGGTCGGTGCGGCCATGGCTTTGGTTGCGCTTCCGTCGGCAGCAATTTTGCTGGTATCGAGTGCGGTCGCAATTCGTAGGATAAGGTAGGAAACATTTTTTCGGCATGTTTTGTGTCCGTTGCAACCTCGCGTCTACGCGCCGATGATCCCAGCGGCATGGCCATTGGTGAAGACGTTCGAGCAGTCCGCGACCCTCGCGCTCCTCTTGGGCGGCAAGTAGATCCAACAGCAGCGACAAACATTCGGCGTCTGGCCCATGATCGTCGCGATGAAGACTGCGTCCCAGAGTGCAACTGCCAACTAACCTGCCGGTTGGCTGGAATGCCCGAGTCATCGGAAGGAATCTGGAATTGATGGATGACGGCACCTACCTCGGTCGCGGTCTGGTGGCACGGGGCGGCCGAAGGCCGACCCGCGCTCGACCCGTCAGCGATCCTCGGCGAGCACCCAAGAGTCGGCTAGGCCTGGCTGCCTGCAGACCTCGGTGGAACCCTTGAGGCCTGAAGCCCGATCGGAGAACCGCCCGGGGTAGTGAGAGCATGCTCAGCGTCCGCGCCGGCGGGGAGGGCCCGATCTCTGGTGGATAACACTAATTATGCATGACAGACGGATTCGGCGGGTAGTTCGACGTTCGTCGTCCGAGTGTGGACCCGCCGCCGGTGGTGGTCATCGGGTGGTCCTCCTGTCCAGCTGGGGCTCGGTACGCCCCCGGGGCATCTCGACCAACCGGCAGGCGTTGTCGTCCTACGGGCGCCGGTCAGTCTGTTCCTGGCCGGGTGGTGTTGACGTCGATCCCGTTCCAGAACGCGACCCTGCCCTTGATGCGACGGGCCAGGGGTGTGGGGTGGCGGTAGGTGAACGCACCGTCGGGGACGACGTGTCCGCCGGTGTGGACGTCGTAGTAGCTCGCGACTCCCTTCCAGGGGCAGACGCTGGTGGTGCGGCTCGGTTGCAGTACTCCCTCGGGGACGCATGTCAGGGGGAAGTACGCGTTGCCCTCGACAGTCACGATGTCGTCCGAGGTGGCGACAAGGCTGGTGCCTAGTCGCGCGCGGGCGCTGGTCGTACGTCGGACGGTGCGCAGCAGTCCCAGGGTGGTGGCGATGGCGGCACCACCGACCGAGAGCAGGAGCGCCTCGACCAGGGGGTTTCCTGATCCTGTC
>JAABUY010003278.1_pt1 | contig 18150 bp, 16 predicted proteins | sample 5560271 | NCBI WGS metagenome assembly JAABUY01 (sample SAMN10711886, study PRJNA513374) | rock metagenome | isolation source: Antarctica rocks | place: Antarctica: Victoria Land, University Valley
CTACCCTACCTCATCACCAACCCACAGAGCACAGCCGTTGAAAACCAGCCCTGATTCTCGGATCATCATTACGCCCCATCCCCACTCCCCTGTTTCCGTCTGCGCCTAGTGCCACACTGCCCTCTCGGCTTGCCAGTCGCTTCTGCCCTCTCCCCTGGCATCACCAAACACGTAAATTCGAATGTTTATCCCTCATCTTCCACGCCAGCCTTCCACTACCATTGGTGAAATCCACACCAGTACCGAGACACAAACGCCAAATCGGCTTACATAGCGCTGTCGCTTAAGAGTATTTTTCCGTTGCAGGTAGCCATTTATTGATTGCCTGGCGGCTTGATGGAATCCAAGCGTATTCTGCTATGATGCTCGACCGACAGCGCTCTATGCTGTCTCGGTTTGTGCTTATACCTTATTTGCCTCTCGAAGCCGCTATGCATATCTTGTTGGTTGTAGCGGGCCCTTCTCTGCGGCGGCGAATGCATATTGGTGAGCTAGCGGAGTCGCATGGATGTTCTCGTCGATCTTTCGACAGGTCGATGCAAGCCATAAAGAAGATAACGAAGTGACACATGCTGTAGCAGAGAAGACTCATTAGCTAGAGTAACACCTCGGTGCCCGCAGAGCTGAACATACAACGCTAGCCAGGTGAAAGCACAGCCCACCAACTCAACGAAAGGCCTGTGATGTGTCCAATCTATAAAGTCGTGTTGCTCCGCGCAGTTGTCGAAGCTAGAGCATGTTGTTGCATTCTTTGGCGGTACCCAGATCCTACCACTGCCGTCTTCAGGATAGGCGTAGTATCCATCGTGCCCAGACGTAGCGTCATTATAGTACTGTCCACTGAAGCGTTTGTGTTGCACTCACTGTAGAGGTTGAAAATTAGTATGATTGTATAGGACGCAGTTGGTGACATTTACGGGTAGCAGATCCCAAGGCACTGCTTGCCAATCCCAGTTATAGTGCTCTCTGGCATGAGGGTCTGTGGCCGTTTACCTCAACTTTCGCTGCTTCCAAACAAGCAAACATGACGTTCCATGGCCACGATCAAGGGGAGTCAACCGACTGTAACAGGACGAGGTATTGGCACGTTTGACATACTCCCAGAACGCCAAAGGACTGGCCATGGCGAAACAAAGTAAAGACAGGGTTTAGAGTACTGCGTGGACCGGACACCATTTTATGACTACAGAGACCGTTAGATCACATCTTTGGCAGCAGCGTAAAAGAAGGAGAGGAGGTACATCACTCATAGATTTAATATGTACGGGCTACCAGTAGCTAACGTTTCTTTGTCGCTGCCACCAACTTAGTAGTACACAGTAGGACTGTGGTCATTTTGGGATGTAATGCTAGGTTTCAGCGGCACGTGCTTCGATGTATTCTCTTACAGCTTGGCCCCATAGCCTTGGATATCGCCCTAGGAGTTCCGTTGTGCGAGGCGTGACGTGTCTCGCTGCAGGCATCCGATGAGGTGGCTTACAGTAGGTCAAGGCAGCCATGCTTACGATTTATGCCACTGAAGAGCGACGTTCTATTGCACCGAATATCAAAGCACTGCCAACGTCTCTACAAGTCAAAAGAAGCCATCTGCGACATTGTCACTACCACCAGCGAAGCTCCATCTAATCTCCACGATCGGCTATGAGCGGCACCGAAGCTCTTGTCGTCCTTGGAATACTAGCTAACGTTTTCTCCGTCGTCGAATTCAGCAATAAGGCGATCGACCGTGTCAAAGAAGCACTTGAAAATACTCAGGACTTGCCGAAAGCGTTTCGAACCCTTCAGACTCTGGTACCCTTAGTTGTGAGCACCTTACATAAAACAGAGCAACAAGCACGTGCTAGAGAATTGGGCGAAACGACATGCAAAGCATTAGTACCAGTTATCCAGCAGTGTGGAAAGACGCTGGAAGATTTGAACGACATTTTGGACAAAGTAGTTCCTGTAGAAGGATCTTTCAGATGGAAGCGTGGTCTGAAGGCAATATCGAGCATAGTGCAAGATAAGAAGGTGGAAGAAATAGTGAAAAGCATTGAGAGTTACATAACGCTCTTAACGTACCATCATGTCGCGAGAGGTCTTGGGGGCGCAACTTAACGACGCACATTACGAGTAGCGTCACTTTCGCTAAAGACGAGATCTACCTTCATTTAGATGTAGTTTGCTAACAAATACATGTAGATTCCTCACCATAAACTCTTCATCACATCGCTCATTCAGTATGACTTTCGAGCTTCGTCAATCTTCTCTCTCAAACAATCTTTCTTTCAAACAATCTTCTTCTCAAACAATCTACGCTCTATCTATCTATTTATCTATCTATCTATCTACATTCACGTCGTCATCGACCTCATCGTCATGTCTATCGTATGACAATCTCATCTCAATCTGAATTCTAGTCTCATACTCATCATTCAGCGAACAATCAATAGAATATTTTCGATTCATTTAGAATTTTCTGCTGATGATGAGCTTTTTGACATATCTAATGAAACATACAAAAGATTACAAAACTACGCTTTCAGTCAGAGATTTCAAATAGTCATTGAATTCTGCAAAGTAAACAGAAGAAATTATTCATGCATATATCACAAGATCAATATCAAAAATTATTGAAAACTCGATGATCATGCTAGCAAAGACGAAAGTATGAATTACAAGCAGAAACTCACTAAGATCAAAGTCAAAGATTGCAAATGATGTTACTTTATCAACTATTAATCTTTTGATCGCGATGCTGAGAATAAAACATGAATACTGAGAATACAAGATCAAACTCATAGTCATGTTGTTGTCAATTTTCTTTTCTATAATATTCATAAAAAGCATCAGTTGAAACAAATAAAAACAATCAAATTGATCAAAACAAATTGCTTAAGCAAGCTCATTTATCAAGCTTTTGAGTGTATGCTAGAAAATATTCTCAAGAATAATGATCAGAAATTTCATTTATTTAAAAATCAGTACTACAATTTGATATTTTCTATTATTCAATTCAAAGAGAAAATCATTATGAAACTACTTTAATATCTTGATAATTCAATGTTCATCATTCAAATTCAATATTTCTACATGTTAAATGACATTAACATTTTAATTCAAAAAAATATTGAGCAAATATTTTTATTAAATAATTATCAGTGAGAATTATTTAAAAGATTTATAAGCAACTTTATGATGAAAACAGATGCTATCTTTAATATCAACGCATTGAAGATGCTTCTTTTCATGACTATAAATGTCATTAACATGACAATGATTTTTTCAATCTGCTTCTCATTTGTCATATCAGAATTTGAAGAAATATTTAATTTCTTCATTCAATATATGCATGAAAAACTATTTAATAATTGCTTGTTTTCATGAATCATTATAGTCAATCAAATCAAGAAATTGATGACTTTGTTATTTATATCTATGTTTGAGATTCAGCTTCAGCTATGCAATTGACATATTTGCAAAAATATTTAAGCACAAATAATTAAATTCAAAGTCAACTACTTCTTTGAACATTATGAAAATATCAAGAATGTTACATGACAGTGAGTGAAATTCAGTATTACTACTGAACTGCAAGTTAATTGAGCAGCATTATTGATGTTATTACATTTATCTGATCGAGATTACTTCTGAATCAATTGATACTTCAAGAAAAAACAGATGATTTTATGTTATACATGATGATATCATAATCTTGAAACAATGATTTTACAGCAAAATGAAAATCTTCATTCTATTTTCAAGATCATGAACTTTCAAATGTTTCTAGAAAATATCATTAAATTTATGAAGTTCAAGCTAAAACTATGATATTACTTCATTCATGAAATTGATGAGAAATCTCATATAAATAAATCTCAAGTTGTTGATTTTGAAGCATTTCAATTACTTGTGAGTCATGTGATTATCTGAACTTTAGAAAAGATCAATTCTGAATGAATAGCAGTCAAGAAGTTCGCTACTCAGTTAATCACTGCAGATTCATGTGACTGTGATATTTACATTAAATATGAACTTCTTTGCAGACATTATTTCTTATGCATTTGCATACAAGAATTTTCAATCTCAATATTGCTTTTTCATTCTCATTAATGATTGAATGAATCTTTTATAGCATTAAGTAATTGACAGATTAAATATTATGATAATTTTATCAATTTGAATGATGCAACTTCAATGAAATATCATGATGTTGATAAGAATAAATTTCTTCATGCAGCAGTCAGCTTGCAAAAGCTGCATCAAAAGTTATCACGTCAGTAAATCAATCTTTTAATCAATCAGCTGTTTATTTTTCATGTCAACGTTGTCATGAAACTGATTGCATCATTCTCACGAGATAGTTGATAAGAGAGAAGAGATCAAGATCTGAGTCAATGATAAAAAAGTTGAAGAACGTTTCTCGAGTGTACATATAAATATCATTATGACTTGTAGATAAAGACAGAAAATATACACGTTTTACAGTATCTTTCTATTAGCATGATTATTGCACATGTTCATTGTTTACTTTCTCTGTTGCTTCAATACGACTTTTTATATTGCATCTGTACTCTATCTCTCGACATTGAAGCTCAACGCAAAAATATCATTTTTATGATATCTTGAGTAGAACAGTTGACTGAACAGCAAAGAATGACACGACATCTCTACAGTGATCAGAGAATTTACGAAAGATTTGAAGTGAAAATCAATTTGACTCTGAAATACGAGAAATTGATATAGCGACTTTATTTCGCTTAAAGATATTGACGAAAGCTATTCAAGTCACAGAATTCTCACAGTTGAAACTAGAAGAGATGTGTATCTTCAGCTGATGAAAACTGTTTCTCTTTGAGCGAAGATGCAACAGCGAAGAAGAGAGAAACTGACTTTCGCGAATGATTGACACTCAGAAGAGACGCTCTGATCAGAAGAAGAGTTCGTCTGATCTCAAGACTTGCAAGAAACAGACAGCGAAAGTGAGAATCAAAGAATGAATTCGAAGCGATGTAGACAGAAGTACGAGAAATGACGTCAATTTCAACAGTGAATCATGTTTCAGCAGAAGCATAAGATTGAACGTTGTTCATTAAATAAAAGAAGAAAAAAAAAAGCATCTTGATCAGTTGTAACAACTGCAAAAGAAAGAAAGAAGAACTTCGATGAGTTGAGAAGCAAAAACAAAATAACAAGATCTTTTTGACTGCTCTCTTATTTTTGCTATTCTGTATTTCATTCTCACAGCTCTCAATATCAACTCACAGCGACAAAATGACAAGCTCATTGAAAACATCTGTTGTAAACACAAGTGCTACGCTCATCAGCTCTCAAGTCAGCTCAGAAATAAACATGATCACAATGTCGTTTTTGAAATATCTGATACTCATGTCATTGCTCAAAACTTCGAAAGTCTCGTATTTTGAAGAGAAGAACATGACTGATTTTCTAGAAAGATATGAAGACTTCTGTGATGATTATGAGCTGAATCAGATCAATCGATTTCGCAAGCTGTCAAGATACTGCGACAAGATCATTGATGATAACATCAAGACTAAAATCGAATATATCGACTTCAACTGACAAGAACTGAAGAAGACAATGAAGAAGAAGTACAAGAAAGATGACATTGATCAATAGCTGAATTCTTAAATTTTTCTAAAAATCTTCAAGAATAAGTCTTGTATCATGAAGAATGATCTGAAGCTGTACAGTCAACAATACAAAAGCATATTGCATTCATTGATAAAACGCAAGCAAATGAATGAGTATATCAGATGTTGCTGATTTGTCAAGAGTCTTTCATTTATACTAAGTAAAAAGATCGTATGAAAGTGTGCATTCAATTCTGAAGATCTCAGTTTCATGAACTTCAAGAAAGCTAATGACGCGATAATGATTTACTGCGACTTTGTCAAAGCACTGTTGAAATTCTTAATCATAATCAAGAATTTCGATGATCTCAGCAAGCTTGTGAACGAATATCAGATTAAATAATCAACGATGTCAGACAAGTTCTTCGATTCTTCAATAGTAGCATAGCTCAGCAATATAACAATGAATAAGATGATAAATAAGTTTGAAACGATAATGCTTTCTTTATAAACAGCAACAAAGAAGATTGAATCTTTCATGCAAAACATGACAGCATCTGTCTCAATGCTTAACGTCTATATCTCACGTGAATTTATCACGTCTGCTCATTCAACAATGTTGATGTTATCATCATTTTTGCTTTCAAGAAGTGAACGAGCGTCTTTGATGTTTAGAATGAAAGAATGCTTCTTTTATGAAGAAATAAAATGTTAGAAGATCAGATGTTGTTAACTGAATATCTATAAGATAGAAGAGAAAATACATGTGAATGAAATAAACAGACTTTGAATGAGACTCGCTGAAAGAGATGATAGATTGACATTTTTTATATTGAGTCATTCTCAGAAAAAGCTGATTGACAATGCTTTGAAGAAACAAGATCAGCAAATGAGAGCAGAACATGTTGATGTCATCAAACTGACAAGTGTAAGAGCAACGATCACGAAGAAAGCAGAAAACACAGATGAGAAACAGAAATGAGATGAAGAAGTAATGATTGTCACAGCTTGACATGACTATAAGTTAGATGAGAATGTGACGAAAACAGTGACACAACAGAGAACGAGTTCAAATTGAACTTGAAGAAAAAAAGTAAGAAAAGAAGAACATCTGTCGAGCATGAAGAATTTGCACTCTGAAGAGTATCTGTTGATTTTGAAATCATTCTTGAAGAAGTGAACAAGTAAGAATGTGATCATGCAGAATGCAGCTGTCTTTGAAAGAATGATAAAAACAATGAAGAAATCAACGAGAAAGAATTCAAATGACAGCAAGATAAAGTCAGACAATCGAGACAAAAGAACGCAAAACATAGTAAAGAAATGCATAGATACAGAAGACGTGATGCATATTATAGCGAATCAGAAGATGCAAGACGTGAGCATTGAACAAATGCTTACACATTCGTCTATTCTTCTTCGAGCTCTCTACACTCAAGTAAAACAACATAAGAAAAAGAAAACAGAAAAGACTGACGACGTGCAAGTAACAGCAGTAAAATTTGAAGATTCTTCACTCGAAAAGTTGAACATGATTCTGTATGCAGTGACGTGTTCAAGAACATGAGTGCTGATGAGCGATGAGATTTACGTTAAAACACTACTTGATAGTGATGCTGAAATCAACGTTATGTCTGAAACTCTTGTCGCAAGAGCTCAGTTGTCTATGCGACGAGACATTCATTTAAATATGATAGAAGTCAGCGAAGCAAAGACTAACATCATTGAATGCTGCAACGACGTGAAGATCGATATTGACGAAGCAAAATCAGTGATTTCAATATTTGTAATTCAAAGCAACGAGTACATTCTGATACTGAGCAGATCATATGAGCGAAAGACGTGTCTATGCATCAACAATACTTCGAAAGAAACTTGTGAGATGACAGTCATTGATGATGATGAAAGAATGATGTTCTTTAAATTGATTTTAACACACAATTCTGTCAATCGAGATGTGTTGAAAATGTTTCTTGAAAAAGCGAAAAACTCTTTAAATGAGTAGATGAATGCTCTGTTGAAAGCGTATCTGCAATGAGAAGTGTAAGCTTGAAGACTGTCGATTTAGCGCGCTTGAAAAGCTCTGAAATGTTCGTTGAAATCGAAGAAGAAAAGAAAAAGAAAGATCAAAGCTTCGTTCAACGATTTTGCTTGAATGATAACATGCGATGTGCACAGATGTTATAATGTCGTTCGAACAGACTTGCGATGCGAATGACATGAAGATTTGACCTGAATTCAATTCGTCAGCATGAGAAGATAAATCATGTCAAAGTAGTGACAGTATACAAAAGAAAAGCTCAGAAGATTCAATCTGTGAATTCATCAGAGTTGAACGACTCAATATCAGAAGGTTTGACAAACTGAAAACAAATCTTACTGACTCAGGTCAAATTGAATATGACAGAGATGAAGTCAGAAAAGTACGATCATTGACTGTTTTTCAAATTCTTCAAAATTGCTCGAGAATTCAGATTGACTTCGAAGCGAGCGAAGAGAATGATATACGACGATGCTTTAACTCTGCAAGAGAAGAATTTACTACTGAAGATGTTGTTTAACAGAGAAGTGACAATGATCTGAAACTTCTCAGAAATGAAAAAGATAAAAGACATAGTTTCATTCTTGCAGCAAATTCGAATGATATCGCATGATGCATGACAGACACTCAATTTCCCAGTTTCTAAGACACTTCATCAGATCATCATAGACATGCTTAAGAATTGAATAAAGCATGACATACTGAAATCTTGTCATGATTTGTATCGAAATCTCTGATTTCTGATCAAGAAAAAGTTCAATCAGTATCACATGATCAATGCAGCGATGAATATGAACAAGATTATCATCAGAGACGTTAATCTGTTTTCAGATGTGAATGAATTCTTCAAAGAATTCGTCGATATGATTATAATCTTTCTGATAGACCTGTTTTCTGAGTACGATCAGATTACGCTGACAAAAATATATCAAGATCTCACAGCATTCATGACATCTCTGAGATTATTGCGACAGACGACGTTATCACAAGATGTCATCAACTTTGTTGCTCAGTTTGTCAGAATCATAATCAAGATATTGAAGAATCTTCTTGAGATATGCAGATGTTTTCTCGATGATATTGAAGTAAAGAAATCGAAGACAATCTATGATAATGCAGAGATTGCTTCAGAAGTGCATCAGTTTGTGCTGAAGCACATTAAGAATCTTGACTTCGTATTCTTGAACTTTGAACTCATCGATTGCATCATATCTGACGAAAAGTTGCAATTCTGCATGTCGAGCATAAAGATTGTGAAATTTGTTTGTGACTTTCATGATCGCAGATCAGAAGATTTCAAAATTATCAAGATTCTAGAATAATGTTTCTGTCATGATGTCACATCTGCTTGAGTGTTCATTGAAGTATGCGTGTATTATCGAATGTGAATAGAGAATTTCGTCTTGATCGCAGCATCAATATTTCAGCTCTTCAAAAAGAAGATCAAATTCGTGTGAGAAAGAAAACAAGAGAAAGTCATGAACAAGCTGAAGCTGACACTGATCACTGCATCGATCATGAGAAGTCTGAACTACTTTGAGCAGACAGAAGAAATTGTTCTCATCGTGAATGCAAGTTTTCAAGAATGAAAAGCAATGTTACAGCAGACAACATTGAATTCTAAGAATCAACACTTTGTATGATACGAAAGTGAATTATGAAACAAGCAAGAGACAAGATATGATGCTGAAAAGAGAGAATGCAAAGATCTGATGAAGACACTGAAGAAGATTCATTACTGACTATATGACACGAAGTTCATTATTGAAATAGACGTCAACATTCTGATGACACAATTGAATCAATCTGCATCAGACTTATCAGAAGCATTAATGACACGATGACTTGCTTGAATTCGCTTGTTTGATTTTGATGTTCATTACGTTTTCAATCGCAAGCATAATGCTCTTAATGAACTCTTGCGCAGATTCAGAGAATCTTCAGACGATGAAGATGAAACTCACGAGAAAGACATAGATGACTTCATTAATGCTCAGTTAAATTTCATTCATCTTTGCTCAGTCAGTATAATTGTTGAAGAAGACATGTCAATATTGAAAGATTCATATTCAGAATACTTCAAGAAAATAGCTCGTTATCTAATCTTCTTATCGCGTTCGTTCGAAATGTCAACAAAAGAATTTCGAAAATTCAAACATGAAGCGCTGAAATTCATGATTCAAGATAAACATTTGTTTAAAAGATTCAACAAGACTGCTTCTGTGTGAAGAATGATGAATCTTCAAGAAGAACGCAGTAATATTCTGCAGAAACTGCATGATGAAAGTGATCATCGTGAAAGAAAGAAAACATATCGAAAGATGATCAACAGATATTGATGAAAGAAGATATGAAAGAATACATGCACATATGTAAAATTCTGTGAAGAATGTCAGTTGCAAGCATCAAGACGAAAGAAGAAGATTCTGCATTCTATCTGAATCTCAAAAGTCTGAAAGAAGATTGAGATGAATGTCATTCACATGTCTTCAAACGAAGAAAAACGCTATATTGTCTTGACAAGAAATGACTTTTCAAGATGAATAAAAGAAAGAGTTCTGAAAGCAGCAACTTTGAAAGCGATAGCGAAATTTCTGTGAGAAGATGTGATTTGCAGACACGACTGTTCAAAGAGATTTGTCATGAACGAAGAATCGAAGAACAAAGAAATTGTAGAAACGCTGATCGAGAAATATAAGATAAAGCGAGTGATGATGTCGACTTATCATTCACAGATGAATGATCTTGTGAAGAGAGATCATACAGCTGTTGTGAATGTCTTAATCAAGATGACAGTTGATGAAAGCATGAAATGAATCAGAAGCTTTGTCAGTGTGCTATGAGCAGACAGAATCATCGTGAGAACTTTCACTGAAATGACTTCATATCGTGTCTTGTATGACTGCGATGTCGTTCTTTCTATAGAACTTGATGTTTCAATCTGACAGATTCTTTCATGAAACAATGTTCACACGACTGATGAGCTACTGACTCTTCGTGCTCAACAACTCGAATGCAGAGACGAGAATTTGAAGAAGATCACGCTGCATTTGAGAAGAATGAGAGAGATCGACAAAGATGTATGAAATGATCACAGACATGTTCATACTAGTTCAATTCTGAAGAATGATCTTGTACTGCTGCATGACATCAAATTGAACAACATGCATACGCTGAAATTGACATGAAGATGACTGAGATCTTTTCAAGTAGTGAAGATGAACACTGAAAAAGAATGATATAAAATTGCAGAGCTCGACGAAGCAATCTTGAAAGAAACGATTGCAGAAAATAGATTGAAGAAGCGTGTGAATTGAGCATCGAAAAGTGAGATTAGCAATGAACAGAAGAATGAAGATCAGAATCTATCGATGACAACGCTCATTGAGAAAATTGTGTCAGAAATTGCGATCAATGTTTCAATCAGAAATTCAAATGCGTCGCTGAATTTTATTCACTATTAACTGAAAGTCTCTGTAAACTTGAAAAGAGCATCTGTCACTGAGACTTCTGTTGAGTTGAGATAAGATTATTCACACTCAAGAATGCAGCTTCGATAGCACTGTCTTGTACAGCGTCACTCGTATTAGCTCTTTCTTTGTCAAATCGTCAAGAAGCGAAGTTGATGCAAGAAGATCATGAGTTGTTAAGAATGTCATAAAGTCGCTTTGAGTTGCTTAAGCATATGAAAAGAAGAATGAGAGTGAAGATGCAGACGTCTGCAATGTCAGTACTGAATTACTTCAGTACTGAAGATTAAAAGTTTCAAAATGCTCTAGTCTTGAATGAACAAAGCGAAATTCTAATCAATTCGCAGAGTACGCGCTAAAGTTCACTGCGTAATGATTAAAGCTAAAACTTAGAGCAAGAATCAAAATCAATCGATGATTGTATATCAGAGAATATATCAAGATTGAAGATCGAAGATATATCAAGATCGACTCAAATGATACACGACAAGACAACATGATGCTACATCAAGTTGATTTAATTCATGTGATGCGCAGCAGATAGCGTAGAAAAATAGTCAATCAATCAGCTAAGAAATTTGTTACTAATATCGAGTCATCAACATCTCTCTCAGCTATGACAAGCGTAAGTCGCAGAAGAATTATTTGCAAAACTGCAAGCAATTTCTACTAGCGCTGAGTTCTAGAAGACTCAGCACGTATTTTCTATCTTTCAACATAGTTATCATCTCTTTTATTCGAACTCGCACTAGAACATCTAAAAACCTCACGTATTTCATCATCTCTGTTATTTGAATTCACATTAAAACGATTAAACATTTTACATAATTCTTCACTCGACATTTGTTTTCTCAGACATTAAAAGCTCACATCGAAGCTTTCGTCAACGAAAGCTCTTATGCATTTTCTCAGAAGAATCTCATTCGAATTCTTCAACTATCTTTACTTTCATCATTTCAATGACACTCACTAAAGCAAGCTCTGTGATAACGCTGCATCATCTGAAACACTTCATAAATGATCAAAAAGAACTAGTCAATTACTTGAACTCTCTGTGCACAGAACAAGAACGACAGACAGCAATTCATCAATCTCGAGATCAGATTATGCAATTACACGTCAATGTAGAGAATCTGATGTACAGCTTCGTGAAATTTCTTGATAACAACTCACTTTATTCAAGAATGACTAGCGAGAAAGAAGAATGAAAGATGATGAATATTGAGCATGAAAGAATTGAAAAAGAGAGAAGAGATATAGCTGAGACAAAAAGAATCATGATGAACAGATGAGACTTGAAGCTACTGAATCTTTGAATTTCAAAGAAAGATTCTTCATTGTATTCAGTAAAAAGAGAAGCAATAAATGAAATGCATGCTGCAATCACAAGAGTTCAGAATGAGCATCTAATCAGAGTGATGATAAAGCAGATAATATATCATAGAGCGATGCAAATAACTGTCAGCAGAGATCGAGTTTCGATCTTCTCATTCTCACAATTCACAGACTTCAACAAATTGATCGCGAATCAGATTGAAGTTATGTTAACGAACGAGAAGCTAAATCACATGAACTGAAGACGAGTAGAATCTGGCTTGCTATGTGAGCATATCAGCGACATGATCTTGAAAACAAATCATGTCGAGACTGTTTTTGACTCATCAGCAGTTTTGCAATTCAATTTCGAAAGAAGATCAAGATCATCAATACTGTCGTTGCAATCAAGACGCTCGTCAGTAGTGTCAAAAAACGAAGACTCACACTTCATGTTGACTGCAAGCGATGTAGTAATGACTTCAGATCTTAATTCATCGATGTCAGCGATGCGAAGTCTGATGATAAGATCTCATCAATCATCAAGAGTTGTCACATCAATCTCTTCTGACATGATCGCTTCGTTCACGTTGTTAAATTCTTCAAGAACATCACGCGTACATCTTCTTATGTCTTTTCATTTTCTTATCTCGATCGCTTCAACGTTCTCGAAGCTAGCAGAATATGATGAGCAAAGACTTGCTCTTTCGCTAAATGTAATCATGAATAACGAAAAGATTCTTCTACAGTACAGCTTAGAAACAGAAATGAATGATACTGCGAGTGTCTGCGAAGAAGCTATCATTGCAACAGCGATAGAAAGCGTACGATCGAAAGTTCAACGATTGCGTTATCAAATCGTCGAAAATATCTGAAAGATGAGAGAGAGTAGAGCATGCTTTTGCATACGAGTGTCTCATACATGAAAGCAAAGACTCGATTATCTTGATTCGATATCTTCAATCGTGACAATGAAGTTGCTGAGAGAATATCGCTTCGAAACTAAGAATGAAGAAACGTTTGTGTATTATTCACATCTTCAGAGACTGAGAAATAGACTCAAGCTACTGACGAATGAGCTGTCGTTTGAAATACTTATTGATCATATAAATATCATATACGACTATAGATTTCAACTAGATTTCGTGAAAATCGATGTCACTTTCGCAGACTGATTTCGTCGAGATAATCGTTTCTTTCACTTCACTGACTCACTACAACTATTTCGACTACGATCGCATATGTCACAGAACTACAAGATTGATACGTCTCTGATTCATAACATGTTCATAAAGAAGATCAAGTATCAGAAGTGAAAGAAAAACGATGCAATAATGCTATCAAATGTGTTTGATTGAATATTGAATGACAATACATGAATCTTGATAAGAGAGAAACTAAACATGTACTTATGACATCAGAGAAATGACTTAGATCTTACAAATCACGACTGATTGAGAACGACTATGTACATCACGTTGCAACAACTAGTACATCAGAATATAATGTACTATCTCATTACTGTGATTCTTTGATCAAATCATGAAATCGATCTTCTGACTTTCTCATATTTCATGAAGATCACTTTCAAGAACAATTCAGAACTCATAAGACATGTGAATCTGAATGTCAATGATTTGATGAGTGATAGAGAACAAAGTCGAATTCAGAGCACAGCAGTGTTTGCAGACAAGTCGATTGACAAAGATGATGAATTCATTCTTAATCTACATCTTCGCATGAAAAAATGATGAAAAGAAGCGATCAAGCGAAATCTAGCAACAAATGAGTATACTCACTGCATAGTACTCGAGATGTTCAATGAGAATGATTCGCGAAGATCAGATCTGAAATGAGTGAATCAGTCTTGCTTCGCAGACAATGTTCATTTCTGAATGTCACATTTATCACATGATAATAGAGATAAATCTGATGAACAACGCATTGCAGTGTTCATCTATCACACAGCGATCTTCAAAGATGAAGTCAACATGAAAATTGTAAAATGTGAAACTAAGAATGAAGTGATCGTCGCACTACGAGATCAAAAACTCATTGACGCGACTTCTTCTGAACTAGAAAATGATAAACAAGAGAGAGTATCGTTTCATCATTCTGCCATCGTGAAAATTCGAGAAGTATGTTTGACTTCGAATGCGCTGATAGATCTTCGAAGCTGAAATTCGATGAAGATGTTGAAAGAGAGAAGTCTTTTGTTTGATCAGAATCTGAAGTAAGTGAAAGAGTTTGTTGAATTTCATCGAAAATCTGCACTGAATCAGGTGAGAAGAACTTACGAAAGAATGAAAAAGACAGAGATTGCAGTCTATGAGTCTAAATTCTATTTCTACTGCGTCAAGAATGATATTAAGTCGATGAAAGATAATGAATGAAAGCGTTTGAGAGCAATTGCTCGAACGTTAATGATAGATTGTATTCTTTCTGTTTTCTCGAACGTTGATAAATAGATTGTTTTCTTACTGTTTTCTTTCTGTTTTCTTCTTGTTTCTTTCTGTAGTGATCAAGAGACGATCACTAATTAGATGAAAAACGAATGTCGTGAAGCTGCTCGCATCATTCTCACGAGATAGTTAGTAAGAGAGAAGAGATCGAGGTCTGAGTCAATGATAAAAGAGTCGAAGAGCGTTTTTCAAGTGTACATATAGATGTCATTGCGACTTGTAGATAGACACAGAAACATACACGTTTTACAGTATCTTTCTACTAGCACGATCATTGCACGTGTTCATTGTTTGCTTTCTCTGTTGCTTCGATACAACTTTCTATATCGCATCTGTACTCTATTTCTCGACAACGTCGTTCATATAATGTTGATAGAACGCAGATTCATTGATTAATTTGAAGAACATTACATGATATTTGTATGAGTCGAAAAAGATAATAAAGATAGTCAAATCTTCGCTATCTGAATGCATGCGTAGTTTGTTGAACGTGACAATGATGTTCAATCGAGTCAGATACTTGCTTTCTTGTATATGAGTGAGAGTCTCGTCTATCAATGACAAAAAGTAGCAATCTCATTTGATCAAAGCGTTAAGCTTTCTGTAATCGACGCAGAAATGCAGACTATCGTCTTTCTTTTTAATGAACAAGATGAGCGAGACGTAGAGTGCGAAGCTGAAGAAAATGAATTCTTTGTTTAAATGATTGATCAGATATTTCTTTATCTTCTGAAGTTTGTGATTGAACATCTGATAAAGTCTGCTTCTAGAGAGTATTTCTTCATTGATCAACTCAATTTTGTGATCATAGAAACGATGAGATGATAGCTGATCGATCATAGCTCGATTGAACACGTCTAGATAGTCATGATACTTGAGAAAGAGCTTGACTTTGATCTTCTCAAGAGTCTTGACGTGAAAAAGCTCATGCAGATTTACTTCTTCAAACTTATTTTCAACTATAGTTATGAATCAATCGATTTTCAAGATGATAACAACAAAGATCTTGACGTCTGATCGTTTGATTAACATTTTATATGTCGCTGTCTTTATCATTGCTATGTTCATTGAACTGAAAGAGAATGATTTCAAACTGAACGTTGACTTAGAATTTTTGACGTTAGTTAAAGTCGCGTCGCGCGATTTTAACTGTTCAATTAGTTTAACTGACTTCTCATTGAACTGATTGAAAGAGAGTGATTTCAGACTGAGTTGAGATGTAGTGAAAAATCTCTTCAATATATGAGTAGAAGTTAAACTCTTCTGCTTCATGATTGTCTTGTTACTTGAGAATAGAACAATTGATTTTTGACTAAAGATGAAATTCGAAAATCGAAGAAAATCGATTCACATATCTATCACTAGATTGATTTTGTTCATTCATGTTTTTTCAAGAATCATTTAATGTTGATTTAATCGAGTGATCAACATAGAAGCTGTGTCAATTGTATGATCTTGAACAGTCAGATTCAAATAAATGACATGAGTAATGAGTGTTGAGATCGTGTCTAGAAACTAATCAGAGTGCGTGCGTGACTAGAATGTTTGATCTATAAAGATAGCTATAACTAAGACTTTAAGAATACAGAAGAAAGAAGGTACAAAAAGCAAGAAGAACACGCTCTATATAGTAGTTACTCAGATCGACGCTAGTCTCAAAGAGAACGTGTTGAAACACAAGAAAGATGTTGATTCAAAAGATGTTTGTGACACAAAGAAATGTGTTTGTCATAGACATCTGTTAACTACTCATAACACAAAGAAGTCTGTTTGCCTAGAAGGCAATAGAAGCTGATTTAAAAGATGCTAGAAAAGAAAAAAGATGCTGAGTCATATCTGAGTCAAACCTGAGCCAGATTCAGACCAGATCTCGACTAGATCTTGACTAGTTCTAATCATTACGCAGAGAACTCGCTAGCGTTCACTGCGAATTGATTAAAGCTTCAGCCTTGTTTAGCCTTGATACGCTCGTAACATTATCTCTCTCTTCGAAAATTCATGTTCGCATGAATAGAACAAATGAAACGCAAAAATTTTCACTGTTTTTTCAATTTAGTATGACTTGTCTGAGTAGAGCTTATGAAATTCGACTAGAACTTCTTTCGAGTTCTCGAATTCTTCTTTATCGATATAGTATCATTCGTCGTCTCGATCTAGTCTCATTCATTTGATCTTGTATTGTATTCGATCTCGATAGCGTCTAGAGTTCAAAATATCATCTATCTCTCAGTGCTCATCGTCTTCAATAGTGAGAGATCTAAATGATTCTGAATGCTGTTCTGATAAGAGATCGTCGAGATAAGAATGTAATAGCTTTGAACTGAACATCAAATGCAGCTGCTTCATGCTTATCGATAGGCGAAGATGATAGAAGATTTCAACTTTGACAGTGATTTGATAGAGTTTTAACTGTTTGTTTTTCAAATTCTTACATGATTTAGTTGTCTTTATATTTCTAGAGAATAATCAAACTCAGTCGTTTACTTCATAAATGACGTCTCGTCTATGTTTATTGATCTGAGCTTCGGTGATCTGCTTCATCTTTTTCAATTGCTGATGATCGAAAGTAAGAAGCTCTTTCATTTGAATGACAATATCATCTGCTTTTCTAGCTTCAAGACGTTCACAAGTAGTTTTGTAGTCAGTCGTATCTGAATCGAAACTCATTCGTGAATGAAAACTCTTATTGAAGTAGAACGAAGTCATTGAGATGATCGAGAAGATATTGAAATTCTCGCTGAATTCTATCATTGATAGTCATTTTGTTCAGTCGTTCTGCATGTAATTGCAGTAGATTCTTAGTTCGCGTTCAACATCTTGATTAGCTTGTTTCAATTGATCATTGATCTCAGAATGATAAGCTGTTGATAGACTAACTGTGATCTTTAGTCACTTGCAAAGACTTTGTTACATGATTGATATGAACTGAAAGTCTCTGTTCGAAACAATAGAACTAGGTAGATCATGAAGTCGATAGACGTTTCATAGCATGATTCAAACCGTTTCTTCGACTGAGATGTCATCGTCTTCTCAATGACAGAAGACATAGTGATATATCTTGGTGAGACGACATATGATTGTGCAAATGACGTTATAATCTTTCGATAGAAGTAGCTCAGTGATGAAGTTCATAGCTATATCTTTTCAGCGTTTCTGTGAAATTGATAGAGAATGAAGAAGTTCATTGATGCTATTTCTAGATGTCTTGCTTCGTTGACAGGCATGACAGTTTCGAATGTAACGTTTAATCATTACTCGATGATCTGATCAATAGTAGAAACGTTGAACTA
>JAABUY010003279.1_pt1 | contig 18147 bp, 22 predicted proteins | sample 5560271 | NCBI WGS metagenome assembly JAABUY01 (sample SAMN10711886, study PRJNA513374) | rock metagenome | isolation source: Antarctica rocks | place: Antarctica: Victoria Land, University Valley
CGCTGTCCACGGGCAGCGACCGCAGCGCCGCCGGCGCCGGCAGCTCCGCCTCGAACGAGTCGATCTGCGCGCCGAAGAAGTTGCGCTGCACGAGGCAGTCCAGGCCGCCCAGCAGCGCCTGCCCGCCATGCTTCTGGCCTGCGCGCGGCGCCGCGCCCCGCGTCTCGACGCGCCGCTCCGGGCCGGGCTTGCGGAGCAGCGCCGGCTCGCCGCCTGACGGCCGCGGCTGGCAGCGCTTGCGTGCGCCTCGCGCCCCGCCAGTGGCAGCGTCCGTTGGCAGACACAGGCACCACACCACGAGCAGCAGAAGTCCTTTGCCTGCCGTGAAAGGAGCGCTGCTGTGCTGTATATGACCAGCCTTCGTCTAGCAGACCAAGCGTCCCTTGGGGGCACGCAGCACTCAAGTCCTGGTGTAACAGGGGATACGGCAAGCAGTGCGCCGCTGCGGGAGCGCACCGGAGGCGCGGTCGGCAAGAAAGATGAGGCCGGCGCAGGTGCCCCACACGGGGCCGCCCCCCGCGGCAAAGCTGCGCAGCTCCGGGATGAGGCCCCAGCGCTCCGCCACCATAGCCATGGTCGTGCTCTCTCCTGCCAAAGCAGCAGCAGCACGCCGTTCAAGCCACTTCAATGCAGGGCGCGTGCATACCGGCGGCCGCCAGGGCGTGAGCTACGCGCGGCACCGCACCACCAGGGATGATGAGCCCGTCCACGCTGGCCAGCTGCTCCTTCGTGCGCACTTCCACTGCGTGCACGCCCGGCAGCTTGCGCAGGCACGCCAGGTGCTCCCGGAAGGCGCCCTGCAGCGCCAGGACACCGACCCACACCTCTGCATCGTTGTCCACCGCCATTTGCCTCGTATCTGGTGAAGCTTGCCGAGGCCAATGGAGAACAATACCAGCTCTGGTGTCTGGCCATCGGGGTGCACGTGCTTGTACAGGGTAGGGCTGCTTAACGCAGGCCAAGTTGTTTTGGCTCCTTTGCTATGGCTCCTTTGCTATCAAGGCCATTGAAGCGGGCAAACGAGACCCGTACAAGCTGCCTCACGGCCCCACATGACACGGCCTGCTGGTATACAGTGCGCCAAATTTAAAGGGGCAGAGTGCAAGGTGCAGCTGAGCGCGCGCGGCCCTGCCCAAGGACAGATCAGCTGCGCCACTGCAGCTATGCGAGGCGTGCCATTTGCAGCCGCAGGCGCGTGCTCATGCAGCCTCCGGCGCAGGCGCTGCACCTGTAGCCTCAGGCAGCACTGCTACCCCCACACGTCACTTTGGCAGGAAGAAGACCAGGATCAGGCCCCAGCACGACCAGCCGAATACATCTTTTCATTGCCGTGACCGGGGTTGTGCGGCCAGCTCCATCTCCTGCGCGCCGGCCGTCCCGCCGCCCGCTGCAGCCTGCCCCGCCGCATTGCGCGGCGCGGCTGCCTCGGCCTCGTGCGGCACGGCCGCCTCGGCCTCGCGCACCGAGGCGACCAGCGTCAGGCTCATGCCCGCCACGGCGGCGAGCGTGAGCGGCAGCCGCAGCGCCAGGTACCAGGGCGGCAGCAGGCCCTTGCTGGCGAACGACCTGTCCACCTGCCGCCCGCCCGTGCGCCCTGCTTGGACAGCGCAGTCCGCGCAGATCGACCTCCTGGAGTGGTCGTCATGCCACCGGCTGGGCACCAGCAGAGGTAGGTACATGCGGGCGGGGCTGCCAGATCGCTCGAGGGCGGTCGAAAATTGTGCCAGCCATGAGGCACCCTAACAATGAATTTGTTTTCTCCAGCCCCCTGACGCCGCTCGCAGTGTCGCTGCCGTGCACAGCGCAGCCTGGAGCCACCCGTGGTTGAGCACACGCTGTGTAACAAACACATGTGGACATTCAGACAGCGCTGTGCGCTTGCCCCGCACAGCGCATGAGGTGGGGTCAACCCCACTGGGCAGCGCACCCCGTAGGCGATGGCCAGGGTGCCCGCGACGACCAGCGAGCCCGGCCCCGGCGCCAGGCTGACCGCGGGCCAGGCCATTAGGCAGGGCGTGACGGACCAGAGGTAGCGCTCGGACGCCGCCGCCGCGCTCCGCACAGGCCCTGCGCGCGCGCCGCTGCTGAGATCCGCGGCGCGCCTAGGCGCTTGCCGTAGGCGCTAAGTTTCCAACAAAAGCGCTTGCCAGCAGCCCCAGGCCTTCTCATCCCCTGTGCTCGGGTGAGAGGACGCATCGCCAAGCAAGCAGGCTGTGGCACGACCGGCCTGGGCGCCGAGGAGGGCCGGCTCGCACCACCGTACTCCGCCATGGCCATGGCCCAGTGGATGCCGCCCAGGAAGGACACGATAGACACGCCGTACCCAACCTGCGGGGAGCCGGAATCGCATTCGCAATGACCACAGTCCTGGCACGCACTGACTGCCACAGTAGCTGCCACATGATGCACGTATGCAGCACACATCAAGCACGCACGCGACTTGCGTGCACCGTTTCGCAGTCAGACTCCTTGCAGCTGGCACACACGCTTGCAGGCATACGACAGCGTCAGTGGGTGCGCGCCTGTAGCACGCCCGCGTTGGCGACCAGGTCTGCTGGCAGGAAGGGCAGCGCGGCCGCCACAGGCGGGGCCAGTGCCAGGAAAGGGATTGCACCTGGCGCCAACGCAAGCGCTTCTGTGGTGCCACAACTTGGAAGCACTGTGGCTGCACGGGGATGCCCAGGGGCTGTGTAAGCGGACCTGTGAAGGCCACTCACAGGAGTGCTGGTGGGCCCAAGCTGTACGAGGCAAAGTGATGCGTGGGACCTCCGCATCACACACACGTTGCACCCAGGGCAAGGCCAAGAGGCAGTGGGGGCACCTGCCAGGCCAAGCAGCCTGGGCAGGGATGGGACGTCTGCCAATGAAGCTGCGGGCAGCGCCCGGCCCGAGTGGACTGGCTCTCCGTTGAAAAACTCAGGACCAGCGGGTGTCGAGCCACTCGCTGCTGGAGTGGCCAGGCCCTGCAGGGCCAGCGTAACTCAAAGGATGTGTACGCTAGGGGCGCTTGCTGGTTATTACATGCATTCACTTTGGAGGAGTAGGCGCGCACTCTGGCAGCCGGAAGCCATTGTGGCGCTGCTGAGCTCCTCAGCGCCCGTGCTGCCTGTGCGTTCATGTCTGGTCAGGTATGCGTTAAGGCAGCTCGAGGTGGATGGTTTTTGCGCGGCCCGCACCTGCAGCTGTTTCGCGCACGTTCGCGTCAACTGTGAGAGCATGCTGCACAGCCGGATGCTCCCCTCTGCAGCCGAATGCTTCCACTCTGGCTGCAACTCTGCGCTTCCTGGTGCGGCAGCTTTGTCGCAGCAAGGTGCATGTGTGGGGACAGTTTAGCGGCATGCTGGGTCGCACGGGGGGCGCATTCCGCTGGCGTCCAGGGGGCAGATTTCTCGCCTCCCCTGCTTCAAAAAAGTGGCAATCAGTTTTCAGAAGCTGTCGGGCGTTTCTGGAGCGGGGAGGCTGCAAGGGCACCACAATGCCTGCCAACCAGATCCAGTACAGCGAGAAGTACTACGACAGCGTGTATGAGGTTCGGGCCCAGGCAATGGTCCGCGGCGCGCCTGCGCTGCGCCCCGCCAAGCGCCTCGCGGCGCACATGGCGGCGCTAGCAGCGCTGGTCGCGGCCCAGGGCGCCTGTGGCGCGCCGCGCGGGCTGCAATGCTGTCTCCCTCCATTGCCCTGTGCTGACATTTCTCACTGTGCCGGGCGCACAGTACAGGCACGTGGTGCTGCCGCAGGACATCGCTCAGCTGCTGCCCAAGGGCCGCCTGCTGTCCGAGGCACGGCGCCCGACCGGCATGTTGCTCTATGCATCCGGGCCTTCCTGCCTGGCCGTGGCTCACCGTCGTCCCTGCTGGCCTGCAGAACGAGTGGAGGGCGATTGGCGTTCAGCAGAGCCGTGGCTGGGTGCACTACGCCATCCACCGACCAGAGCCTCACATCATGCTCTTCAGGTTGGCCCGCCCCGCCATCCCTCTTCGCTGTCTGCTGGCTTGGTGCATAGCGCAGCGCCAGGATCAGGCGGTAACCGGGCGTGTGGTGCGGCAGGCGGGCCAAGAACTACCAGCAGAACGCCGGCGTGGCGGTGCAGGGTGCCGCGCCCGTGGCGGTGCTGTGATGCGGCCCCGCAGGCACAGCTCGCGGCGCGGCCACCCCAGCGGTGCAAACCGGGGAGGTCTGGCGCGAGGCACAGCACCGCGAGTGCACCGCTGACTGATCCAGGCGCGCGGACGGCGCGCAAACAGCACGCCATGCTGCGCAAACCGGTCTGGGGCTGCGCTGCAGGCCCCGAACTCCCGGAACCGTGCCGCGAAGGAACGCGCAGCGCCCTGTGACTTAGGTAGCGAGGTGAACTCCAGCAGCCGGGTGGCTCAGGAGGACGCTAGCTGCTTGCCCGGCCTGCGCTCGCTTGGAAGCGCTGCTGCCTGCCTGCTGGCACCTCACGGTAGACTCGCGAAGCTGAGAGGGATGTCATGCAGATTCTTTTTGTGAGCGTGCAGGCTGCGGCACTCATGAGGTGCCTGCCGACGCGGTCCCCAGCTCCGCACTTGGGTTGGCCGAACTTTGGTGGCGCCGCACAGGTTTGGGGCGTGGCTGGTCAGCCAGAGCGCTGGCTGTGGCCTGCCCACCCCCTGTGCTGTAGTGTATGTAAATTACGCAAGACCTGGCTGGAGCGCTCTCTGCCGCTTCTGACCCTGGCCGCAGACAGCCTGCGTCGACGTGGTTTGCCATGGCAGCGTGAGAGCTGCCGCCCCGCAGCTACTTTACATGCGCGACTCGCAGCTTGCTGGCAGGCGCGAGCCGGCTCTGCACCGGACGCGACCTGCCCTGCGGGCCCAGCAGGAAGCAGGGCGCGCATCAGCAGCACCTTGGCGCCGTCGCCCCGCCGCACGCAGACTCAGCACCTCCAGGCGACCCACTCGCTCGCGTGCGCGGCGGGGCGACGCATCGGCGCGCCGGGGGGGGCGCCGCGCCGCCCCGCGCGGGGCTAGATGCAGGCCGGCCGCTGGGGGCACAGCAGGTTGTAAAAGGCGTCGCGCACGAACAGCTCGCCGCCGTTGCCGGCCGCACGGCCGTCGGCGCGCTTCCAGGCGACCCAGCCGCCGGCGCGCACGGCGGGCACCGCGTCGGCGCCCGTGTAGTGCGGGTCCAGGATCAGGAAGGCGGCCTCGCCGGTCGCCTCGTTCAGGCACACGCCCAGCAGCGTGTATGCCAGCACGCCGCCGCCGATCATCACCGGCGTGCCCTGCCGCGCCCGCACCGCCTGCCCTGTCGAGAGAGGAAGGAAGGCTCTGAGTGCGCCCGCCTTATGGCGTACCCAGGGGGGTTAGGTTGAATGCCTGTTTCAGCCAGAGGAGAGGACTTGCGTTGCATGCAGGGCATGGGCTCCAGCAGGGATGTGAGACCCCTGCGGCCGCCATGCATGTCCAGCAGGGTGCAGCATGCGCTGCAGTGCCAAGCCTACCTGTTCGAGAGTTTCTAACAGGTAGGCGCGGCCGGGCGGCTCATGCCAGTGTGCGGCCGCCCAGCATGGCAGTCTGTGACCCACATGCACGGCTGACCTACCAGCGCGCCCAGTGGCCAACCTCCCTGGGCTAGCTGTACAGGGGCCGAAGACCAGAACAACCACCAGCTTGAGCGCCGTGCGCAGGCTCCGCGCCTGTCTGTCGAAGTGGCGCGCCAGCTCGCGCGCCTTGGTCGCCATGTCGGCGCCCGACGCGACCGTGACCACGCGGCACGTCACGCCCAGCAGCGCGTCCAGCACGTAGCCCAGCTCGATCGCGCCGATCCACTGCCGGGAGCCCACGAAGGTGCGCGGCTTGTCGCCTGCCAGCGCCCCATGCGCATGATCACGCTGACAAACACAACACACTGGGTAGTGCGTCATGTGACAAGCCCCTCATCGTAGGAAAGCAGGAAAGAGAGGGGATTGCACGGAGATGCAGGTGACCGAGTGAGAAGCCCCGTCATCGCAGGAGAGACGGGACTCCATGAAGATGCATATGACCATGTGAGAAGCCCCCTCACTGCAGGAAAGAGAGGGGACTGCATGGAGGTGCATGTGACCCCGGAGCCAGCATGGGGCACGCACCCAGGTCCACGAGCGCCTGCTGGACGCGCGCGTGCGTCGGCACGGGCGCGGCGGTGAGGTGCTGCCGGCGGAACCAGGAGCAGATCGTCTGCAGCGAGCGGTAGGCGCAGCCCCAGCCGCCGTCATCGAGCTTGTCCTGCCGCGCGTTGGTGCCAGCACGATTTAGTCCGTCGCCACAGTGACGATCTCCTGCAGCTGCCGCTTCGCGTCTTGGCTCATGCGCACGAGGCGCCCACACTGCCCGAAAACCCAGGTCTTTGCTTGCATGCACGAGCATCTAGGGTGACTTCTTGCACGTGCCAGGTGCCGTCCGCAACCCCCGTGCGAGTGCGCACATGCCAAAGAGCGCGTTCATTCATGAGTCAGCAGCATGTTGTCGTCAGTGCGGAGGACCGTGCGAGGGTTACCTGGCAGTAGTGGTAGTAATCATAGGAGCCAGACACCAGGTGCTCCACGCCGCCCGGCACGCCCGGCGGCGGCAGGTCGACGTGCACGTCCGACAGGCGGCCCGCTGCCGCGTTCAAGCCGCCAGGCTCGAGGCTGGGGCCGAACACCAGGGCCTGCGCCACGCGCAGCTGCGGCCGGTCGAGCGGCAGGCGCAGGCGGGCATGCAGCCGGCGGCGCGCCGGCTCCAGTGCGGCCTCAGCGGCATCCAGACCCTGCAGGGTACGCACTCCTCAGGCCGCCCTGTCCTGTACAGCAGACCGCAACATGCATGCCACATCGATGCAGGCATGCAAACAGACAACGAGCTTATGACTAGTGGGTATGCATGCATGGCACGTGGTGCATGCCAGGTCCTACGGTCGGCCCGCACCTCGGGCCCCAGCGGCAGCGGCAGCACCGCGCTGACCGCATGCGGCAACTGCGCCGGACGGAAGTGCAGCGCGCGCGCCGTCAGCGACCCACGCCCCTGCCCAGTCCCTGCCCCATCCTGCGCTGCGCCGCGCAGCTGCCCCTCTGGACCCGGCTCTGCTGCCGGCCCGGCCGGGCTGGCCCCCGAGCCGGCGGCCCTGCGCGCCGCGCGCAGCTGCCGCGCCAGCGCTGCCGCGACCTCGCCGTGCAGCGCGCCGGCGGGCAGGCCGCGCGGCGCATACACCAGCGCGTCCAGCAGCATGGGCGCGGCCGTCAGGCTCACGGGCTGGCCTGTGCGCGGAGGGAGGGACGCCAGCATGAGAACGCTGCTCGGCCGGAGGTGCTCAACAGGATCCCAGGCATCTGTTCTCAGCAAAAGCGCAGATGCTACAACTAGGTTAGTAATCACTTCCGGTATCGGCGCTCCAATCATACATAAGCACAGTTGGGTGTCACGGACTGCGGATGGAAGCAACCTGGCAGTATTAAGGCAGTGACGGCAGGGTACGCTCCGCATAGGAAGGAACAGACCACGCACCGCTGACTGGCTGATAGGAGACTGTTGGTGCCACTCCCGGCGTCTGCCTGAGCGAGGCGCCCGTGCCCGTCCGCGCATCCGGGTCGGAGGCCTCTCCCGGCGACATGACGACTGCCACCTCCAGCGGCCGAGCCAGCGTGCCGCCAGCGGCGGCGCCCGGCAGGTCGCTGCAGGCCGCGCAGGCCGCGCCCGGGTCCGGCCGCCTCGGAAGCAGCATGCCTACGCACGAAGGACGCACGGGAGGCACCTCTGCGTGCTATCGATTTATGCGGACCCATGCGGTATACAAGCGTCTTGCGCGCTTGGCTGCACAGCGGGGCTGGCCAGAGGGACAGGAGATGAGCACAAAGTGGACATGCGCTATTGCAGACGAGCGTGACGTTGTGCGGCGCGCACCCTGTGAGTCCGCGGTGGGCAGCAGCAGCAGCGCTAGGTCCGGGAGCGCCACCTCGGCCTGCAGCGCCTCGAACGCCGCGTCCACTGCACCGGCGCTGGCGGCGCCGGCGGCAGCCTCGCTGTACACCTGAGGCGCATGGGCGCGATCGCATTTGAGTGCACGTGCGATACAAAGCACTTGAGGTGAGGTAGATGAGGTAAGCACATTACACAAGGAACAGGCGCCAAACAGGTCGCTGTGTAGCAGTTGAGCGGACACTTGCATCGAGCAGAGCGTCTGGCAAAGCGCAAACGGCGTCATTGTCAGTCTACAGCGCTATCCAAGCTCTCGCTGCGAGAGGTGAGTATGGCCTGGCAGCCTTATGCGCTGCTGACGCAGCGCTGCAGGCCGGCCATCACCTGCAGCTGCAGTGGCAGCCGGCACCGGAAGAGCTTGCAGCTGGCCGCCAGCCACTCTGCGGCCGAGCAGCTGCCGCCCTGGTCGCCGCTGGCCGCCACAGGCTCAGCCTCCACGGGCTCCGCCGCACCAGGCGTCAGCCTGTGGTATGCCACGGCCGCCGGCGAAACTGCCGCCGCAACAAAGGGCGCTGCGTCCTGCGCGTGCAAGCAGCACAATGAGGACAGAACTCACTTATGTTATTGCCGGGTTGCAATAAGCAATCCAGGTGCAAACTCTCCCAAGAAACTGACCGTGTGCAGAAATAGCAAGTGAGCTACTCACGGCTGTCGCCAACAATTCCTCTGTGGTGCAACACAGGCGGTGTCTCGTTGCGAGCGCGGCCCTGCTGCCGACAGGCTTGTTGCGGGGTTCACCGAGCAAGGCAGAGGTGGCCGCGCAGGGCTCGCCTCCTGAAGGCGACTGCGTTAACTGCGTAGGCGAGGTGGGGAGGCGTCTGCGTCCCTCTCTGACACTGTTGATCGTGTGCCTAGTGATTTTTGTTGCACTGATGGAGGATTGGTTTACATGCCTGGTGGTGCGCATTGGTGTCACGTTCTTATGCATGATAACGCAACTGAAAGCACGCGGACCGGCAGGTCAACGACACGCTGAACTCCTGTGCGTTCGAGGCCACTTCTTGCATAAGCACGTCCAACGATGACCGCGAGCACTTCTTTGCCCCGTGGGTAAAGTTTATCAGCCTTTAACAGCTGCGCAGCGAAGTGTGCAAAGTGCGGGGTGCTGCCTGTGAGCACCGCTGCTTAGTGCATTTTTTGCATAGTATGGGACACGTTTGTTTTTAATTTTTTGCTCTGCTTGGGCTGACCGTCAATACTTTACAACGCCATAGGTGTATGACGGGGACCCCTCAGCGGCCATCTCTCGCTTGATTAAGGTCGCGACAGGTACGCCTTGTGTTCGGCTATGTGAGCTGCACCTCTGTGGGCCTGTCCTGCGCATTCCTTTTCGCCTAAAGCTGGGCACCTGTGCCCCCCGCCCGGCTGTTTTATGAGCTTACCTGAAGGTGCACCAGCCAGACACGCCCCGCCAGAGGCGCACACTGCTCGCCACTATTCGCCGTGTGTAGTGTGCTGCTGTGATCAGCCCCGCTGTTGCAAAATACAGGCACTTATGCACATGGGTCATTGTCTCTGGGGTGGACAGGTGGGGAGTACAGCGCTGGGCTGATCGACTCCCCGTTTGGTATAAAAGCGAACAGACGCTGCCGCCTTCATACTTGGCGGCGTCGCCACGACGCTCCAAGGCGCGACCCTGCACAGCCCCTGCCCCCTGCAAGCCAGATTACATGGGTCGGCACAGCATCATAGATGCGGCTCCTCCCAGCGAGGGCTGTGCCCTGCTCTTTGCACTGTCTGCTGGGGCCGGCTGGGAGGGCTCCTGGCGGCAAAGCCGCTCTGCATACGCTGCGCAGGCAAGCGGCTGCCGCGCCGGCCGCAGCGACAGGAGGCGGACGCGGCGTCGGCGCGCCGCTTTGACGGCACCGTCGCGGAGCGGCGGCGCACGGCGCGCGGGTCGGAGTATGTGCGCATCGTGTTCGGCGCGCGGCTGGCGGGTGGCGAGCCCGCCGGCAGCGTCATCGATGCCGACTTCCTATTCCTGGCAGGTGCGGCACGGCCTGACAAGCGACACTGCATCTCGACTCTGCCTGACGGCCGCGGCCCGCCGCCGCGCGACCTCGTCGGCGTGGGCGGCGTGCTGAAGCGAGCGCTCTGCCGTGCAGGTGGGCGTGCCTGCCGTGCACAGCTTAGAGAGCGCCTTGATCGCCTGCAGCCGTGCGGGGTGTTACTGATGGACAGGCTGAAGAAAGGAGCAGGCTTTGCTGCAGTCCCTGTTGCTATGGTAGCAGAGCATCAGCTCGCCCCTGCGAATGACTCACTGATGAGGACTTCCTTCTAGGCCATGGAAGGGGCCTGAACCCAGCCTCATTAAACATGCAGGTGACAACATAGTTGACATCCGTGCTGCGTCCCGCACGGCGCCCGGGCTCGACTCAGCAAAGGTGAGCACATGGTGTGCATGCATCGATGCGCCTCGAGAGGTTGTTGACACTGAAGCGGCGACGGATGTGTACATGCACTTGGCCTGTTCAGGCATAGTGTGTGAAGGTGGCGTGCACGCCATGTGCCGCTCTCTCTGCCCCAGGCCTGCAAAGCTCCTGTCCGCTCCTCCCCGCCAGCATGGACCGGAGCCCTGGCGGTGCCGGCGCACGGCATGTGCTTAGGTTGCAGATATGCCACTCTGCGGCCTACCCTGAGCTGCGGCGGCCGCGAGGCACAGGTCGGCCTCAGCTTCTCGGACGGGCTGGAGATCGACCGGAACACCTCGCGGCGCCTGCTGCAGCGGCTGCGGCAGAGCCTGCGCTGGGAGGAGGCGCCCGTGATCACCGGCTTCGATCCGCGGTATAACCAGTCGCAGCCCCTCTGGTGCGCGCCGCGCCGGCGGGCCCTAAAGCCACCGCTCTGAGTCTCCTGGGGCCTCCGGGGCGCGCACTGCGTATGTGCACATGCGGCAATCGTCTGTTCCCATACCAGCTTCTCCGCCAGTGCCGTCTGCTTGCAAGCGCAAAATCCGGTAGCACCTGCCTGGAGCTGGTGCGAGAGGATCGGGCGCATGCAATTTGCTGGCATGGCTGCCATGCATCACTGCATGCGTGCCTCACATGCTTCACGCCGGGGGCCGCTGTCTAGGTTTGAGCGCCTGTACCAGCCCTTCCTGAGGGGCAACATGCGCACGCCCGCCGGGGACGACGAGGACTCCAACGACCTCGCGTACAACCTGCCCCGCTAGCGGCCGCCAGCAAGTCGTGCCCTGTATGTACTTGCGGTGTGTGTGGTGGTTTTGCGTGGTCGTCTCATGCATGGTCGCATCATTACATGCCTGCTGAAGGTCGGCGTCACTGCAAACCACCTACGATGCACAATGGTGCATGCTCACATCCAAAACACCCAGCTAATGCACACAGCCATCCCCAGGCCTCACTACATTCAAGACCCTGCCGTGCTTCCTTGATGCCGTGGAGCTTCAGGCTGCAGGCTGAGCGGCGCTCGATTCAGGTGCCAAGTCTTCCTGCGGCCTGCCCCACCCTGGCTGCTCAGCATGGTGCGCATAAAAAATGCTGCCCCCGCTGGCGGCGCCCTGCATGCACGCCTGCACCTGCGACGCCACCACCGCCGCGCCGGCCGACGCTGCCAGGCACGCGTCTGCGGCTGCGCCCCATGAGCCGCCGCTGGGCGTCTGCAGCGCGGACGAGTCGCCGGTTCCGCCAGAGTCTGCTCCTTGCGCAGGCCGGAACGGCTCCGCGCCTGGGCCCTCGCACGATGGCTGGCCGGCTGCATACCGCGGACCCTGCTCAGGCATCGCTTCCATACCCGGCACCAGACCACCGCCTGCGGCCTGGACGTGCACTGGCACAATTGCCTCATACGCGCTGGATAGAGCCGGCGCGACGGCCGTGTCGGGTAGCAGCAAGGCCTGCGCTGCAGTGCCTGGCGCTGCCGGCGCAAAAGCGGGCGTAGTGGGCGGCGGTGCGGCTGCCGGCAGGGCGCCGCTCTGGGCCGCAGAGCCGGCTCCCGCTGCAGGGGTTTCAAAGCCTGGGGATTGGCTCACAAATGCCTGCTCGTTGCCCCAGAATGCTGCGATGAGCTGCGCGTCCCAGCTGGCCCGCGCGGCATCGGGGTCGGTGCCCAGGCCGAGGCCGCCAGGCGTACCCGCGAGCTGGCATGCGTCCGCTGCGGCAGCCGCCGGCGCGCCCACGAGCGGCACCGGCAGGCCCCTGACACACGGAGAGTCCGAAGAGCTCCCTGGGCCGGGCGTTGCGTCCAAGGGCGCGGCAGGCGGCGCGGCAACCGCCCCCGCCCCTCGCGCGCCCTCCGGCAGGCTCACCAGCTTGCCGAGCAGCTGCTGCACCGGCAGCGCCGTGCCGCGGGCGGTGCTCCTCGCGCGCGCACCCGACCTGCCGCCGCCCGGCGGGCCGAGCGGCGGGGCATGCCCGGCAGGGCTGGAGGGCCCCAGCGCGCCCTGGCGCCCCTTGCCAGCCGCCGGCGCTGCAGCCTGCAGCGGGTCTGCATGCGGCGCGGCCGGCGGCCCGCCAGGCTGCTGCAGCGCCCGCTGGTGCTCCGCGCACCGCCAGTGCTGACTGGTGGCGAGAGGCGCCTGCCCATGCGCCGCGCCGACGCAGGGCTCCGCAAGCGACCTCACAGGACCTGGGCTGGGCTCCGGCTGGCGCATCGCGGGTGCTGCCCCAGCAGGTGGACCGGGGCGACGCTGCTCGGAGGGCGCGCTCCCGGACACCCCAGGCCCGGGGCCCTGCGCGGGCGGCGCCGCTGCCGCTGCCGCGAGCGCGGCGGGTGCCGCCAGCGCGAGCGCGCGCCGCAGCTGCGCCACCTCCGCGGCCAGCTGCAGCAGCGCGCGGTCGCGCTGGCGCAGCGCCGCCCTGCGCGCGCATGCGGGGCACACCGTGCATCATGACTGCTTGGAGGCAGGGCGTGCTGGTCGTCAGCACATCAGGTCGCTCGCCTACCTCCAGATACTCTGACTGTACGATGAGCTGACATGTCACTGCGGGCACGGGGTATGAGCTGCGCGTCGCTGGGCGCCGCGCCGCATCGAGCGCGTCCAGGCTGCCAGGTCTGCATGTGAGGCCTGGGCGGCAGGGCGCGCACTGCAGCTGGGGCAGGAAGCCCGGCGGGAGGGCGGGCTGCGCCGGCTGGCTCGCGGCGCCCGGCCCTGAAGTGTCTGCGCACAGCGCCTGCGCGTTCGTGCTGACACGGTCAGCATGCATATGTGCAGCCATCCTGACCAGACTCTGTACCGACACAGCATCCTCTTCACAACCCCTCCTGACCTGGCGGCCGGCTGCGGCCGGCTGCGAGCCCGCGGCCGCCGCGGTCGCGGCCGCGGCCTCCTGGCGCGCGGCCTCGCACAGGCGGCGCGCCTCGCAGAGCGCGCGCAGCTCGGCCCCCAGGCCCAGGCACCCGCCCTGCAGCTCGTCGTGCTCTGCGCGCGTATCCGCGGGACGCGCTGATGTCATCCAGCGCTGTGCAGACTCAGCCAGTGCTGAGCCGTCGCCATCATGTGCTGGGGGGCAAACAGTCTCGCGTATTGAGACAGAGCATATAGGCAGGCGGAGACGGCATGCATAACGAGCTATCTCGAGCAGCTGTCGCTGCATCGCATAGCACCTGCGGCATTGGCGGCCGGCGGCTGCAGCCAGTACTCCATGTGGCCATCCGCGTTGTGCCGGCGGCGCAGCACCTCGCCGCATGGCGACACCGCCTCGTCGGCCAGGTGCTTGAGCAGGTGGTCCAGCAGGCCCGTGTCGCCTGCGCGCTCACGCACAGAGAATGCAGATCCAAATGCAGAATTTTTAAGCTATTGGCGCGGGTGCTGTCCAGCAGGACCCGCTCGCCTGGCACGCGCAGGTGTGTGTCACAGGTCTGGTGGAAGAGGCGGTGTGCATGATGCAGTGCTGGGAGCCCTGAAAGCACCCAGCAAGGATGGCAGCATCCGCACGCCCGGGTCCTTGCATCCAGTCAGGTCTCCACAGGCCACGCATCGCTCGCACGGCCGCAGAGAGCCTGCATGAGAAGCTAGGGGCGCGCCGACGACCTTGCGCGCCTCCTCGCGCAGCTGCGAGCGCAGCACGAATGGCCGCCCCGCCGCGGCCTGCGTGCGGCGCAGCGCGGCGACGAGCAGGTCGCGCGCGGCCTGGTAGCGCTCGCGGCTCCACCTGCATGCGGCTGCTAGGTTTAGGGTAGGGTAGGGATAGAACCGGGCCACCCGGCTGGTCTGCACCCGTGCGGCGCTGAACGACGGCGTGAGCACTGAGAGTCTGGATGTGGGCAACCTGCTCCGCCTGCCTGTTGCCTTGCGGCGGGGCCCCCGAGCTGCCGGCCCAGCGCGGAGCGCACCGGCCGCGGTAGTCGCTCGGGAGCGCGACCTGCGGCCCCGTCGCGCCGCCGGCCGCCGCGCGCGCGCGCTTGGCCTTACGCGCCGAGGCCGCCTCGGGCGCCGCGTCGCGGCGCGCACCCCGCTCCGCCCCCTCCCTGCTGCTCTGCGGAACGAGTGCGCCCGCCGCTGCTGCGCCCGCCGCCGCGCCAGCCCCGCCCGCTGCCGCGCCCGCCGCCGCTGCGCCGCAGGCCCCGCCCTGCCCCGCACCAGCCCCCTTGCCAGCTGCCGGCGCGGCGCCCTCCGCCGCGGCGCCCTCCGCCGCAGCGGCGCTGCCGCAGTTCGCTTCTCCGCTGCCGCATGCCGCGACGCAGCCGTGCGGCGCGGGCGCCGACGCTGCCGCCGCCTCGCCCTCTGACGCTGTGGCATCCGCCGAGCGGCTGAGGCCCACTCCGGAGCACCAGGCCGTCGCCAGATCAGGCCCCGCCATCGCTCCAGGACCCTCACTCCCTGCACTGGCTCGATGAGGGTCTGCGGGGTGCTCAGTCTCGCGCAGGGCGGCAGGCGGGATGTGCGTGGGGCGGGCTGCGGCGAGCGCGGCGCGGTCGGCCTCCAGCAGGGGCCCCACCCGGCTGCGCGCAGCGACGCTTGACCAGGGTGTTGCGCTGCCATGGCACTGCATTTGAGCAGCATGGCTGCGCAAGGGGCCCTGGAAGGAGGTTCTCACATCACGGATGACGTGAGCACACGGACGTGCGTGCGTGTCGAGGCCCTTCTGTCAGACAGGCACAGCGGCATGCGGAGGAGTGACAAGGCATCCAAGCCGGGCACGCAGCAAGCGCTTTTGCTGGGGTGGGTCGACTCGCAGCCTCGTGATAAAAGCCTGGCGCATGCAGCGACCCGCAGCTGACTCGGCAGGGGAGGCAGGCAGCCGCGCCCGGAGGAAGCCGTGAAACGCTGGCGGCAGAGGAACACGTCATCCATGGCGCCGCCGCCGGCGCGCCGCGCGCGCGCAGCGTACTCGGCCTCGCCCAGCACCTCGCACGGCGCCAGCACTGCGCGCGGCCCGGCAGCGGTCAGGCTGCGCGAGGGCTGGTGGCAGGCGTGCCCTCACGCCCGCAGCCGGGGACAGGACCTGCCATGCGGTGGACTGTGCAGCTGGGGGCGCACTATGCCGGCAAATTGTGTGTGCGTGCATGCCAGTCAGCTTTGTGTGTTCACAACGCTTGTGGTGCTCGCAATGCATGCACTGCTGTTCTGAACCAGAGTAAACGTGGCTGATTCATCACTCAAGACCTGCTGCTACATAAGTGTACCGAAGGTGATGCCAGTAAGCCATAATAGCCTCGAGTCAACTTATAGCGCTGGATGGTACCTTGCAATACCGATTGCAGGAGACCTAAAAGCCAAGTCGTCCAATGCGCGGTGGGCGCGCTGCAGGCGCCAGCTACTTGGATGCCGCTTTGTCAGATGTGCAGTACGTAAGTTGGTTGCATCACAGGAGAGCACTGGCGCTACCAGCTGGCAATACGTCATGACTTGAGTGCAGAACAGGTTCAAACACCACAAGCAAGCGCGCACCGGAGTCCAGCGCGTGCAGGCCCGTCTCGCTGGTGTAGAAGACCTCGCACGCGTCTGCGGAGCTGCCCGCCGCGCCAGGTGCACCGCCCTGAGGCCCCACTAGCGCCTGCGAACGCATGCCAGCCCTCACAGCGGTGCATGCTTTGCGACGCCGCGTCGCGCGAACCTCGCACGCGCCAGAGCGAGCTGACGTCTGTGCCAACACGGTCTTCATGTGCCCAAATGGTCCATGATGCACTGACTGCATCCCTATGATGCACTGACTGCCACGCACTGTAAGGTCAGGGCGGGCGCACGCGCAGGGCAGGCGCGCCTGCACGTCGGGCAGGCGATAGAACCAGCGCATGACGGCCTCGGGCGGCCCCCCAGGCCCCGCGCGCACGGCCTGCAGCCGCGCCACGTACGGCGGCCGGCCCAGCGAGGCCGCGCGCAGCAGCACCGCGTCGCCTGCGCCTGCCCAAGCTGGGTGATTTGGGGGGGACTGGTGCGGTGCATGCGTGCTTGCAGCGCGCGGAGGCGCTCTGTCTGGAGGCTGCAGACCTTGGCGGCCCGCCCGGAGTCACGCACAGTGCCTGCATATCGCGTGTCATGGCCAAGCATCACTGTAACGGTATTGCACCTCTTGGATGCAAAGCAGTGACATGTGGTGCATGAGTGCAAATGTGTCTGCACCCGCTGTCACCAAGCCCCATGCATTTGGTCTTCATACTGGAAGCCTCGCGGGCTAGTCCGTGGTTGCTGTGACTAGACTGCATGCTCTACGTTGCTGCTGCCTCAGCACGGTACCCCTCACGCACTTTCTGTACAAAAGCTCAGAATGGTGAGCATGCGTGCGCGCCGGCGAGGCCGCTGCATGCTGTCTTGCAGGGCCGGCTGATCGCCGTGCAACCTAGGCACGGCAAGACCTGGCCAAGGCCACAGTGCATGCCAGCCACTGGCAAACAAAGCACCACAGAGGCCGACGAGTCCGGGCTTCAGAGCGCGGTCAGGTGAACAGTGCACATCAACACTGTGCTAAGACTGCGCGCCAGCACTCCACCCACTACTCCCTCCTTCACCAATACAGGGGCGCCCCAGAGGATTTATGTGGGTACCCCTGCAGGCTGCAGGGCCTCTTTCGTAGCAGCTTGGGCTGTACTGAGGCGGGCAAGCATGACATAATATGTGTTAATGCATATGCATCATCTCTTCTCTATGTGTGCAGCAGCAGGTAGGACGTACCCAAGAGGTAGGTGTGCCCGTCCAGGTCAAAGCCCTGGTACTCGGGGCCGTCCGGCCCGCTGCACAGCGCGCCGAGCAAGTGCGGATGGCCGCTGCCCTCCTGCGACTCCTGCTCACGCTGGGGCCGCTTCCGTGTCATGCCGGCATATGCCTGAACTCTTTGCCTGGGACAACTCAGAACTAGTGCCATCAGACAGTGCTCTGCATATATCACCCTACAGGGCTGTTGTTCCTCTTGCCGTGCAATCTGCATACAACCAGGAACATTGTAGATGTGCTGTGCTGAACAAAACAAGTACTGTGCTGTGTAAGCAAAGCGTGCTTGGACAAGGCGCAAGTATGTTGGAGCAGGTGGTTGGGCCGCTACCAGTAGTTCTGCGGTCATGTATACTTTTCAGGCTTAGATTGAACATAAAGTGAATTTGCATGCCGAGGCGTCAGAGTACAGGGTGCAAGCTTCATGTTGCATTCTTCAGTTGCGCAGCATGGGCCTCATGCACCCTTGTTGCAGCAAATGAGCCCAACCCTGACACCTCCTGCGCTGCAAGTGCTCAAAGTGCGACATGCGGATTTTGCATAGCTAGGCGCTGAATGCACCCTGTAATAAATATTGGTATAGGGTAGGCAGCACAGACACTGCAAGGTTGCACAGACACTGCAAGCACAGCCGCTAAAACAGGCACTGCATGCAAGCCAGGCCAGCCAGCCGCTGCTCAGCCCAGCCGCTGCCCTTGCTGATGAGGAGGCCGACGGTGCCAGCCCACGGCATGCAAACAGAGCCCATGCACAGCATCATCCGCTGCAGGGCAAGACAAAACGTAGACCACAGTCACTGGCTTATGATAAGAATGCTACTAGTATTTGTCCCTCTCCCAACCGACGCCGCCGCAGCGCCCGCAGCGCACGCAGCGCCCGCCGCAAACGAGTTGTCCATGAACGTGATATTTGACGCGCGGTCGACGAACATCGCTGGCCCGAGCGCGCGCGCATATGCGCCGAGGCCCACCGCGCGCCCGGCGCCGCAGGCGGCGGCGTGCACCTTGTTGCCCCGCACGAGCACCTCGTCCGCGTCGGTCACGAGAACCGCAAAGCTGGCCGCGTCCGAGATCGCGTTGCCGG
>JAABUY010003280.1_pt1 | contig 18147 bp, 21 predicted proteins | sample 5560271 | NCBI WGS metagenome assembly JAABUY01 (sample SAMN10711886, study PRJNA513374) | rock metagenome | isolation source: Antarctica rocks | place: Antarctica: Victoria Land, University Valley
AGCGCGGCCGCGCGGCGCGCGCCTCGCTGGCCTGCAGCGCGCGGATGTAGGCGCGCGCGCGCGAGGAGCTGATGAAGGCCAGGTCCTCCTCGGACGGCGAGCCGAGCGTGCGGATGATGAGCTTCAGTTGGTCGATGTAGTCGCGGCCCTGGAACAGCGGCTTGCGCTGCAGCAGCTCCGCCAGGATGCAGCCCACGGACCTGCGCGCGCCGGCGCCGGCGCTCGGAACCTATCCTATTGTACCCTCCCTAACCCTACCCTACCGCCGCCAACGCGCGCGCTCTGCAAGCGGACGGCTGCAAGCGGACGGCCCGACAAGCGCTGCGGCAGTGCGGGGGCGGACCAGATGTCGATCGCCGCGGTGTAGTGCTCGCAGGACAGGAGCAGCTCCGGCGCGCGGTACCACCTGCGGAGGCGGCGCGCGCTCGTTCGGTGGGCGGGCAGGCGGCGCGTCGCGCGCCTGAAGTGCGGGCGGCAGCTCTGTGCGCCGGCGGACGGCAGCTCTGCAAGCACGATGCTGGAGCGCTGCGACGCAAGGTGAAGCAGACCTGCGACCGCTGTCCACCCGACGTGGCGGGCGGACACCTGTGCGCCAGCACTCTGCATGCAGGAAGGCAGCGGAAGGTGAGCCCGGCGGCGGGGCGGCCAGGACGCACATCTGGCCACGCGTATCAGCTATAGGGTTAGGGGTAGGGCCGTGAGCAGCGCCTCACGGGTCTGCGCCCGCACCGTGTGACCACGTACTCCGTCATGAAGCTCACCTCCGAGCTGCGGCGCGCACACGCGCGCCGCTCAGCGCCGCGCCCCGCACGCGTCGCGCACGGCCAGCCGGCCCTTCCCCATGGCAACAGCGCGCTGCTGCAAGGTTTTGGAGGGGCTCTGGCGATTGCCTGACAAGCAGGACTCTGCGGCAGAGGCGCGGCCGGGTCTCTGCGCAGGCGGGGCCCGCGCGCGCGCGCGCCTGGTGCGCGCGAGCCCAAAGTCGCAGATCTTCAGGTCGCAGGTCGCGTTGAGCAGCAGGTTGCTCGGCTTCAGGTCACGGTGCAGCACGTTGGCGGAGTGGATGTACTTCAGCCCGCGCAGGATCTGCGCCGCCGGGCCGGCCACGTCGGCCGCGCGCGCCGCCTTGCCTGCACACCTCCCCTCCCGGTGGCAAGCAGCGGACATGCGCTGCATGGCCAGGGCATGGCTGAAAAGCGCCGGGCCGGGCGGCGCGCCTGATAGACAAAGTACTGGAAGTGGTCGTCTGTCAGCGGCTGCGTGGAGCGGATGATCTGGTGCAGGTCCGTGTCCATGAGGTCGTACACCTGCTCGCGCACCACACAGCCTGGGCTGCGCGCGCGCACCCGCGCAGCAGGACGGCCGCGTGCCCCTCTCCTGATCGCTCTGACACTGTGCGCCTGAGCCAGCTCACACGCCCCTGAGGCCGCTCAAGCAGAGCGGTGTGGCATTGATGCCGAGTCAGCAAGAGAAGGTCCTTTGTTCCCAGCGCCTGAGGACAGCCAACCACGACTGTAAGAAGTGCATTGGCATAGCGCTGTGACTCGAACACTTGACCCACACCCATGACTGGCTCCTGCAAAGCATGCTTGCAGCAGTCCTTAAAAGTGGGCAGGCGGCACTGCTGGCGGCACTTGCTTACAGTATGTCTGTAAGCATGTCCTAGGAGCAACTCACCGGTGCTGAGCGCGTTGAGCATACATGCCAGGCAGCTGGAACGGTGTGCACCCCCAGCTCGAGCAGCGCTCTGACAAGCACCACGAGCCGCTAACAGTTTCTTGCAGACGGACACTGGGGCCTGACCAGATAGACGTCGTTGAAGTTGTCCCGCGCAGGCGGGTGCAGGATGTTGCGCAGCGCTATGATGTTCTCGTGCTTCAGGTGGCGCAGCAGCTTCATCTCGCGCAGCGTGCGCCGCGCGTCCGTCAGGTTGTCAAACGCGTTGGTTATCTTCTTTATGGCCACCTTTTGGCCGGACGTGGTGTCCTTGGCGGAGCAGACCACTCCATAGGCGCCCTTGCCAATTGCCTTGATCGGCACGTAGCGCACATCTATCTCAAACTGCGTGTTCCACAGCACCCACGCGTGCTTGCCAGGCACCGCGCACTCCCGCTTGACAGGCAGGTTGCCGGTGCTCTTGCCCGTGGCCATGCCGGGGCTGCGCTAGGTGCGCATGCGCGTCCGCACAGCGCCTGCGCGGCGCCTCTGCCTTGTTTGCTGTTGCTCAAGTGTGCTGCGTGACTTACAGCCAAGTGAACACGCTGCGCAGCCTGCTGTGCCCCACGTTGCTTGTCCCTTGCAGCGCTCAGCTGTCTCTTGATTCAAAAGCAGGGCTTCACAGATAGGGGGTAACGCCCTGAGCACGGCGATGCCAGTGAATGCTGGACGGGAGGCGCCAAACGGGCGAAGGAGACCAGGAGAGGCTCGCGAGTGGCTGCCAGCGTGCACCTGTGCGCTGCTTAGCACCTTCCCTTGTATCTCGCGTGTTGGACAACTTAATCACGTTTTATTCCCAAGCCTCCTTGCGTAGCTGCGCTTGCTTGCTCGATGCAGGTATACCGTGGCTGACTGAAGGGACTGTTTGCTGCCCAGGTCTGACGCCCGCTGCTCGCTGCGGACATGGCTCACTTGTTGCGGCTTTGCTTGTGCGCACTTGCTGTATGTGGGGCAAGCGCTGTGCAAACGCTGAGGCTGGTGCGACTGAGCGACCCGTGTTGTGCTTGTAAGCTTGCACAGAGTGCACAGACGCGCAGGTTGGGAGGCTTACTGCAAATTGCTGCACAGGGCGCCGCTCGCGCGGCCGAGAACCCCGCAATTGGCTATGACAAGCGCCTCACCGCGGTGGTGTCACCCAGCGGCAAGCTGGTCCGCAGCTATATGGCGGAGTCGGCACTGTTGCAAGCGACCGGTGCGTGTCATGCGGGGAGGCCCGCCACGGTGTGCAGCTACTGTTGGAGCACCTGCTTGACAGCTGCAGCCGCTGCCAGCAGTTTTGCTGTTGTGGAGGTGAGGTGAGCGCAGGGGCGCAGGCGAGTACATTGTAACTTGGCGTCAGGCGCTCACCACGCCGGCCTGGATGACCACGTTCACTGTGAGCATCGGCGCCGAGGGGGCGGAGAATGATGTGGCGCCTGGCTTTGCCGTAGCCGGCCTTGTGAGCGACACGCACAAGAGCTACATGCAGGTGGGGTGGCTGGCGCAGTGCTGGAACTGATTGTCTCTTCCTGCAGTGGTCAGACACAAGGAGCATGGCTTGCCGTGATTCAGTAGGGGAAGTGCTCATCTTGAGTCTATGCTCAGAGTTGAGCAGGCAACGGCGCTGTTGACCACGGCGAGCTTATGCAGACATACGACGTGGACGGCAAGCCTGCCAACCGCTCCTTCCACCTCGTGGCACACTGCGACGACACCTTCTACTGACCTGAACTTGTGGAGCGCATGGAGCATGGCGATAAGAAAGCAAGAGTGTGATGAGAGTTAGCATGCCTATGCAATAGCCACGTCAGCTTTTGGCATACCATGTGGTGCAAAAGTGTGCAGCTTTTGGTGTTAATGGTTGTCTTGTTGCAGGATGCTATTTTTTTGCCGCAGGCGCACGTGGCATGGTTTGTCTTTCGGATTGTTCCTGAAACGGGTAGGAGTCGGTCAGTGCTGTTTAAGGCTTGAACTTTAAGCCATGCTGTTGCGGGGTCCGTGCAGTGCACTCCTGCGGTAAGTGATTGACTGTCAATGGTGGTGCCTATCCAAATGTGGTCAGCTTTGCTGATTATGACTGTGCATGGCAAGAGTCAACGGCAGTAAATATGGAGCCATATCAGGTGTCGGACTTGCACTGCGTCCTACAGGCCGACGCTGGAGCCAGGTGCTGCAAACTGATTGAAGCAAAGCCCGCAGGAGTGCTGTAGCCGGCCCTTGCACAGGCAAGGCGCAGCACACGCCAGGCGCAAAAATGCGATGCTGAATCAGGCAGACGAAGGCAGGGTCTCACGGACCACAAAGCACAAACTAAGCGGAACAGCCCAAGCAACACAGGCCCCCTTGCAGCCGGTGAGCCGCAGCAGGCGCCCCACCCGAGAGCTGCAGAGCGGCATGTGGATCAGCATCCAAACGAAAAGAAGGTGGAGGGTAGGCTAAGCTCAGCGTGCAACAGCAAATCACAAGCATCAGCCCCGCCCTGCATGTGCGACCCTGTCTGAGCCGCCCATGCAGCGCTGCTGATGCCACACACGCTCGACGTCCAAAACCGCGCAAGACCTGCTCAACAGAACATGCCCGAATACGCCCGCTTCGATCCTGTCATGATGCAGCCGATAACAGCCGGCCGGAGGTCGCGGGACAGCACACATGCACATCAACAACACTGACTTGCTCTGAGGAAACCGTGACCCCTGTGGCGGCGCGCAGCAGGGGGCTGGTCCCCGCGGCCGCCCTACTTGCTGCCCTGCGTCTGCTCCCACTTGTCGATCCACTGCCGTGCCGAGTCCGGCGCGCCCTTGTTCGCCTGCAGCGCGCAGCACAGTATATACCAAGCTGTGAGCAGGCACGAGACTCAGGGTATCCGCCTCAGGCACACGTCACGTCATTAGCTTTCCGCACGCCAGCTGCATCGGGGGTACGCCAGCCACATCAGGGAGTCGCGAGGCACAGCGCACTCGTTGGGCCTCTGCAACGCTCCTAGCATGCTCGGGACCGCTGCGCGGCAGGCCCACACGGCCGCCAATCATTAGAGCACACCAGGCAAACGCGGCGGGCCAGGCAGGCAGGAGAGCTCAGCAGCGCGGCCGCAGACCTGCTTGCGCGCTTCGGCTAGGTAGGCCATGGCCTCGCTGAGGGAGTCGTGCTTGCTGCTCACCTCGCGGGGCGCCGCCGCGTCAGGCGCCGGCGCCGGCGCGCTCGGGGCCTCGCTGCGCACGGCAGCTCTGGTCTCCCGCGCCTGCCCCTGCCGCGTACGGGCGCGAGCGCAGGGTGAACGAGCGCCCGGCGCTACAGCACCGCCGCAAGCGCTTGCTGGGCGGAGCAGCCACTGCGAAAGCAAGTCTCAACCGCCACTTAGCTTTCCGCACAGCAGCGGCGGCGAATCGCTGCACAGCCGTGCCCTTGGAGCAGAGGCACTGTCCGCTCGTTCCATACTACCATGGCCCCCTCCCGTCTTTGTCAAAACTTGCTGGCAGTCCCCGCCGGCCCTGCCTCGCCTGGCAGCCGTGCCAGTGCTCTTCACACACACTCTCTCGTTCGGGCGGCGGCATGTGTCGGCCGCACCTTGACCTCCCGGGCCGCGCCCTTGGCCTCGCCAACCACGCCCTCGGCCGCCGCGCGCGCGTCGCCCGCCAGCTCGCGCGCCTTGGCGCCCGCGCGCGCCTCGACCACCTGCTCCGTCTCCAGCAGCGTGGCCGCGATCTGGCGCAGGTCGCTGCCGGCGTCCTTCACCGCAATCTTCTCGTCCACCAGGCTCCTGCGCGGCGCGCGGCGACGTCAGCGCCCGGCCGCCCCGGCGCCCGGCCGCGCGGCGTCGCCGGTGGCCGCGTGCGCTGCGGCGCGCAGTGGCGGGCGCAAAAGCTGTGGCAACCCAAGCCGCCAATAGGCATTGAGAAGCAGGTGGCTCGTACAGGCCCGAGCACATCCGGCTTACAGACCTGCTGGTGTGCTGTGCATGGCCTGGAGGCCAGGCCTGCATGGCATGCAGTGCGAACACGCAGCACAGCTCCTGGCCGGAACAGGCCGCGGCGGCCCAGGAAACTGCGGCCGTCGCCGGCGCGGGGCCCTGGGCGCGTACTTGAGCTCTTCGGCAGTTCGCTTGCGGTCCTCGGCAAACACCAGGCGGCTCGCGACAAAGCGCCCGGCCACGATCACGCCCACCACCTGCGTGCAGGCGCTTGGTTAGGGTTGGGTCAGGGCAGAACCTGTTGCCCGCAGCTGCCCCAGGTGGGGCGCGCCGTGCACGCCCAGCACCTGCGCACGGTGGCAGGCGCCCGCCCCCTGACGCCCTGCCCCACAACAGGCTGCGCCAAGCCACAGGGGCGCCTCTAGCCACAGGCGAGCATGCGCGCTGCGAAGCAGCATGCTTGCTGCGAAGCAGCATGCTTGTACTCGCGGATGTCCCGGTACTCCCCTTCCACTGAATACTGGCCCCCGGCCCCACCCTGTACCCGTGCCGCCAGCGCAGTGCATGCGACATCGCCGCCAGCGGCATGCACTGGGCCGCATGCGGCGTGGCCGCGCTGGCAGTGCGCGCCCAAGGCGACCCTGCAGGCTTGGGAAGGGGCTCAGCGCAGGCGCCTGGACCCTGCACTAACCCTAACATTTGCCAGGGCGCGCGCGCGCCTGCAGCACAGTCTCCACCTGCTGGAAGAGCACCAGCGCCGTCGCGCCCGCCCCGAACGCAAGCGCGCCCAGCCCCAGCGCCGCCTTGCCGCCCGTCGGCTTCGCCTGCGCGCGCGCGCGCCGCGCAGGCGTCGAGCGCGGCCGCCGTGGGCCCGGCGCAGGAAAGAGCCCGCCTTTTGAGGCGCTTTCCTGGCCTCAAAGGTGCCAGGCAGGGATGGCCGTACGGCCATTACATGCAGCCGAGCCTCTCCGTCACCGTCACTGGGAGGTGTGAGCTGAAGGCGCCCTGCGCGCCACGCCAGCGCACCTTGAGGTCCTCGGCGAAGGAGTCCATGCTGCGGCCCAGGCTGCCCAGGCCCTTGAGGTTCAGGCTGGGCAGCCTGGCGGGCTCCCTCCACGGCGCGCCCGCCTCCTGCCGGTGGGGCGCGCTCACCCAGTAAACTCACGGCGCACACTGCGCCGGCCCACGCCGTGCACAGCAAGGCCGTCATTGTGAGCATGCCGCTGTCAAGCGTTTCCGAGCTTGTGACCAGAGCTTGCTGCCGCGTGCCGTGCAGACTGCTGCGGCGCATCTGCAGTGAGGACAGCGGTGCTCCGAGCTACGCGCTGCGCGTTCGCCGGGGCGCGCGGGGCCGGGGGCGCGCCTTCCAGCCGCGCGGGCCCTCGGCCTGCGTGTACAGCACACGCGCGACGGCGGGCGCGAGCGCCTTGGCGGCCTTCGGCGCGTCCGTGCCCTCCCTGCCGCCACACGCGTCAGTCACGCGGGCAGACATCGTGGGGGGCACCTGCGCGCGAGGCCTGGCGAGGGCGGAGACGGGCGGCCGGGACAGCGCAGGCGCGTGAGCGCACGGCAGCAAAGCAAGCGCTCCCGCCCTCTGCGCAGGCCCGTCCAAGCTCCGCCCTGGCTTGGAGCGCAGCCTGCAGGGCGGGCGGCGCAGCAGCGAGCGTGGCGGGGGCGGGGGCCGCACGCGTCAAGCAGCACGACCACGGCGTCCGCGTCGACGCCCGCCAGGCGCGCGGCGCGCTCCAGGAAGTCCTCCACAGCCACCGCCTCGCCCTTGACCAACTGCCAGACGCGCACGGCCCCGTCGGCGGGGGCGATAACCAGGCTAACGCTACAGCCCCCACAGCCTTGCCCTTGACCAACTGCCAGACGCGCACGCCCCCGTCGGCAGGCGCGCGACCAGACCAGCGCCACACGCACCCAGGTCACGAGCAGCACAGCAAGCTTGTGCAGTGCCCAGGCTCAGCGGCGCAGAGCCCCGGGGAGCGGCCAGTCGGCGTCGGGGCGGTGCAGCAGGCGCGCGCCTTGGTGAAGGGCAGCTGCAGCACGCGCTTCTTGAGCCCGCGCAGGTCGGGGTCGCCGGACGCGCGCTGGGCCACGCTGCGGATGTCCACAAGCACCGCGGCGTCGTCGGCCGCCAGCGCGGCGTAGGCGGCGTCGGGCGACGCCGCCTTCACCTTGCCGCCCCGGCGACTGGCGGCCGCGATCAGCGCCGGCGCGCCCACCAGCAGCCCGCCCGCATACGGCAGCGCGGGGCAGTCGCTCAGCAGCTGGGACCCGCCGGCCGGCGGCGCCGCCGACGCGCGATCGATGGCAATACTGGGCGGCTCGGCCGGCGCATCGACAACCTCTACTGCAAATGCTGATGGCATGGTCAGCAGCGCCACGCCCAGCACCGCGAGGCCTGCCGGCGCCGCGGGTGCATGATGAGCGCCATGCACGCCCGCTCTGCAGATTGCCAGGCTGGGGCCGGCGCCGCGTCGGGCACCCGGCAGCGGCCGCGCACACGCTGCCAGGGGGTGCGCCATAGCTGACTGGCGATTGGCGCGCTTGCTGCAGCTGAGTGAGCCGGTTGACCCTAGATTTGGTGGCCTGACTAGGCAGCGCAATCAAAGCATGGCCAGCATGCCAGTGTGCGGCGACAGCACAAATTGCTTTGTCGAGTACATCCGTTCGTATCTCTTGCATCACAGCGGACTCCGGCCCGCCTCGTGGTTGCTCTGCCAGGCCGAGTGTCAGAGTGATATACACAGGCCTCGTCTTTGGAAGTGCATAGCCAGTCCCGACACAGCATGCCGCTGCCAGCAGCGCAGCTCTGATGTGATGAGGGCATGAGCGCGCCCGCCAAAAAGGCGGGCCCCAAGGGAGCGGGCGGCAAGAAGGGCGACGCGGAGGCGAAGAAGGGCGCGCCAGACGCCAAGAAAGGCACCGCCGATGGCAAGAAGGGCGGCGCGGACGGCAAGAAGCGCAAGAACGCTGCCGCACACGGTGCGGTGCCCCCGACGCACTCAAAGTCATGGCACGGCGAGCAATCAATCGCTCGCTGACCCGATGGTCACGACTGTGTGCCTGCAGCCACCGAGAACAACCTGAAGAAGCGCGGTCTCTTCTCCAAGGACTGTGCGCATCCCCGCCTCAGGAACCTGCAGCGCGGCTGATGCCCCCACTGGCATACACTGACGCGTGCAGCACGGGGCAGTGCGGCTGATGATGTACGGATACGGGGACGCCCCGACGCCCTACAAAGAGACAGTCGACCTCGTGGAGGTGCGGGGGCGCCTCTGCACCTCGCACAGCCTCCTGCTGGGTAGAGGTGCGGGAGCGCCTTTGCACCTCGCACAGCCTCCCGCTCGGCCGTGAGCCGCGGGCGCGCGCCGCGCAGGACATCGTAGTCGAGTATGCGAGCACGCTCGCGCACACGGCGCTGGCGGGCGCCGCGGGCAAGGGCGGGCGCATGCTGCCGGAGGACCTCCTGTTCCTGCTGCGCAAGGTGCGGCGGGCCCCTCCACGCAGCCTCAGCAGCTCGATGCTGTCCTGTGGCTGCGCAGCCAGGGGTCGCCGCTGTTTGGACCAGTGGCGACCGCCCCGCTCTGCAGGCTACCGCGGCCGGACAGCCTGACTCTGTTTTAAAACACCAGTTCAGGCGTGCCTGCCTGCGGGTCTGCCCCTTTGAGGCACAATGCAGCAGCGCGGGATGTCGAGCCTGGGCCGCCCTGGCGGCCGCGCCCGCCCTGCTTGTGACGCGGGCGCGCTCGCGCCCGGCCGCGTGCGCCAGGAGAGTATGAATAAACTACAGCCGTGTATCAGCCAACTGTGGCTGCTTGCGGGCGTGCAGGACCCGCACAAGTTTGCCCGGGCCCAGGAGCTCCTCCGCATGAACGAGGAGATCAAGAAGGCCAAGAAGGTGCGCGGCTGCGGCCCGGCTCCCCTGCGCGCCGCGGCGCTGGCCTGCTACGGTGCTGGGCTGACGCGGGCGCTGCGTGCAGACGTTTGAGGCCGATGACACCCTGGTGTACGAGGAGGGCTGACGCGCGGCTTGGAGGTCCACTGCACACCTGAGCAGGCCTGTGTGGTCCAAGGCTTGGACTCCAAGCAGCACATTTGCAAGCATGAGCATTCCAGGGGGCATGCAGCTGAGCCGTGTCCTCTCCTCCCGCTGAATGACCTGGCTGCTGTAAGGCCTGATCCACCGCATTGGCGCGGCAAACCAAGTATAGCTTGATCTGTTTAGCCTACACTCTCATTTTTGCTGTTTCCACACACTATCTTGGATTGACAGTACTGTAGTGTCAGATGCATGAAAACAAAAGCATAGAGCTTGCACAAGCAATCTGGTTTGCAACATTCAGCAACAGCACACGTTGTGATGAGCAAGGCGCAGTGTGCAGTTGAGGGAAGCGGTTGCTGACAGCAACTTGCCGTTGAATAAACAAGTCGTTGGACGTGCTCTGTGCGCCCTGTTCTCGGCAGTGCTCAGCAGTGTCGATAGCTGAGCACCATATCTGAGCCTTTGCACTGGTACCCACTGGCTGTGCTTCCGCGCTGCTACAGGCGCAGGCGCGCATTCAGTATTCGAGCAAGGAAAGCAGGCACTTGAGCGTGGCAAGGAAAGAATACGAGGAAGCCGGTCTTGACCAAGTTTGCTCCTGGCGTGCTGAGACGCGTCTCTCCACCGCTCCCATAGCTTAGTTCCAGACCATTAGCAAGGAAGCCGCAAGGTGCTCCAACCCCGGGTGCCTCTCCCGTCGGCTGGCGGCGGCCCGCGCAGCGCCACGGCGCGACGGAGCAGGCGGCTGCCAAGGTGAGGACGAACCCCGGCTTCCTTGCTGGTGGCCTGGTTGAGACCGATACACCTCCTTATATGAGGCAGCGGTCAGCTTGCGCAGGCGCTATGGTTCCAGACTCCGACGACGCTCCTGCGGGAGAACATGCGCGCCTGCCAGAAAGCGCGAGCCCGCTGAGCCTGCAGGACGTGCAGCGCTTGGACGAGTGCGACCCCCTGGCGCGCTTCCGGGAGCGCTTCCTGCTGCCCGACGGCCTCGTCTACCTCGACGGCAACTCCCTGGGCGCCCTGCCCAGGGCCACGCCCGAGCGCGTGCGCCAGGCGCGCGCGCGCGCCGAGGCCGCCCGCCGCCCGCGACGCCCTGCGCGCGGCAACCGACGGGCGGGCGCGGCGCCGGCAGGTGGTGCAGGCGGAGTGGGGCGCGGACCTGATCGCCTCCTGGAACAAGCACGACTGGCTGCGCCTGCCGCAGCGCGTGGGCGCCAAGCTGGCGGGCCTCATCGGCGCGCACGCCTCGGAGGTGCTCGTCGCCGACTCGACGACGCTAAACCTGTTCAAGGCGGCCGCCGCGGCGCTGCAGCTGCGCCCGGACAGGCGGCTCATCATCACAGGCGCGCCCGCGCCCGCCGCCCGCACTCCAGCGCCGCAAGCGCTCCCGAGCCCCGCAGGCCAGTGTGGTGCGGCGGCTCTTTGGCCTGCGACAGCTTTGTCTGGGCGCTTGCGCCCGCCGCGCCCGCCGCGCGCGCCCGCCGCTAACCCTACCTTTGAACCTACACATGCGCGCGCGCAGAGCGCGCCAATTTTGGCACGGACGTGTACGTGCTGGACGGCCTGGCGCGGCTGCTGGGCGGGCGCCACCGCGTGCGCCTCGTGGACGGCGCGGGCGGCGTCGCGGCCGCGCTGGACGAGTGTGGCGGCGACGTGGCGGCGGTTGTCCTGACCCATGTCTGCTACCGCACCGGCCGCATGCTGGACCTGCCCGGCCTCACGGCCGCAGCGCATGCGCGGTGCGCCGCGCTCCTCCCGGTGCCGGCGAGCCTGCGCAGTGCGCTGCCGCCGGCCTGCGTGCGCTGCCGGTCCGGTGACAGCGCGCGGGGCCTCCCCACGACCACAGCGGCCTTGGCCAACAGCCCGCGCGGGCGCCAGGGGTGACCCGGTGCGCGGGGCTGCGGCAGCGGGGCGCTCGCCGTGTGGGACCTTGCGCACAGCGTGGGAGCCGTGCCGGTGGACCTCAATGCCGCCGGCGCCGACTTTGCTGTGGGCGCGCGCCCGGCGTTGCTACACTGCCCGTCTGCGGTTGTAACCTGCGCATGCCCATAACACGACCTGCAGCGTTCATGCCCAGCTGGGCTGCCATGCCCGCGTGCAGCCACAGTAGCCGGTGCATGAAAGCAAGCAGCGACGGTGCGCTGCCAGACATGCCCTTGGGCGCCGGCGACGAGCGCGCGCCCTGCCGGTGCGCAGGGTGCGGGTACAAGTTCCTCAACGGCGGCCCCGGGGCGCCGGCCTTTCTGTTCGCTGCAGCGCGGCACCTGGTGGGCGGCCCGGCTGATGGAGGGTTAGGGTTGCGAGACCTGATGTGCTTTGCAGCGCGCCACCTCGCTTGGTGTGCGCTGCGCGCGCGGTGCCTGCTCCCTGCTCTTGTCGAGCGCCAGAGGACCAGCGCTGGTGGCTGCGCGCGCGCGTGACTGCGCGCACTGGCAGTGGCTGCATCACCTGCGAGCGTGCAACGGCGCAGGAGGGCCCACAAGCGGCGCGTCCCGCCCTGCAAGGGTGGCTGGGCCATGCGCGCCCGTTTGCGTTTGAGACCGCGTTCGAGGCGGCGCCCGGCGTCCAGCGCTTCCAGGTCGGCACGCCGCCCATCATCAGCCTGGCGGCGCTGGAGGCGCGCGCCCAGCTTGAATGCTGGGGCTTTGACCAGGGTTCACATCCCCCCACCTACGGTATGTGCGTTTGCGGCCAGCTGCGTGTGGATGTGCTTGAGAGGCGCCCTGCAGCTGGCGCCACCAGGTCGGAACCCCAGCGGCGCTGGAAAGCACGCGCCTGCAAAGCTGCCAGAGCATGCGCCTGAAGCTGCCAGAGCATGCGCAGAGCTGCCAGAGCATGCGCCTGCCAAGCTTGCCAGGCCTATCCGGATGCGGCCGTGAGAGCTGCATGCTGCCGCGTTGCCACCGGCCAGCAAATGTTCCAGCACTGCCTGCTGACCCTCCGGCCGCCCTCGCCAGGTGGGCGTGGACCTGGCGGCGGAGGCGCCCATGGCGGCCGTGCGCGCCAAATCGGCGGCGCTGGGCAAGCTGCTGGCCGCGCTCGTGGCGCAGCTGGTGCCGGCGTCGCACGGCCTGACCCTGGCCTCGCCGGCCGACCCCGCGCAGCGCGGCAGCCAGCTGTGCTTCGTGCACCCAGAGGCGTACGGCATCGCGCAGGCGCGCCCCGCAGGACGGACGCAACAGGATGTCCCTCATCCTGACCGCGCGCGTGCCTGGTGTGCCTCACTTTACGTGAAGCTGTCATGCACAGCGCGCGAATGCCGGCAGCCCGGCGCGCGCGGTGGGCCCGCCGCGCAGCCGACGGCGGCCGGCGCGGCTGCGCGCGCAGGCGCTGGCGGCGCGGCGCGTCGTGGGCGACTTCCGCGCGCCCGACATCCTGCGCCTGGGCCTGACACCGCTGTACACGCGCTTCGCAGACATGTGGGCGGCCGCGCACGCGCTCGCGGCGGTCCTGGCCGGCGCCGAGTGGGCGCGGCCCGAGTACCGCACTCGCGCTGCTGTGACCTAGCATGCAGTGTTCGATCCAGGGTGTGGCGGCAACCGGTGCGGGTGCTGGTAGAAGTGGACGCTGGCGCGGGCCCGCCATGGGTGCAAAGTTCCAGAGTTGTGACTACCGCCCGCCCTTCTATTTGTCCCTCTACGTAATGAGGGTTGACCTACCAAACGCAAGTGCAGCGCGCAACAAATACAGCTGCCACAGGTTCACGGCCCCGCCTACCTACACACAGGGAACCGACGCCGGCTAGGCAGCAGCAACAGAGCCCAGCAGCGCGGCGGCCCCGCTGCGGCGGCCGGCGCCGTTGACGCCGTGCTCCGCGCCGCCGTGCTGCCGCCTGTACTTCAGCAGGTCGGCGATGGTCACGCAGCGCAGCCCGTGCTCGGTCGCGAACGCGAGCAGCTGCGGCGTGCGCGCCATGCTGCCGTCCGACCGGTCGACCACCTCGCACAGCACGCCTGCGTAGGCGCCGCGGCGCAGCGTGTCCTCGGTGCTGATGCAAGCACCCCTACCCTACCCTAACCCTAATCATCTGCTCCTGTCCGCATGATTGACCACCTCGCACAGCACGCCTGCACAGCGCCGCGGCGCAACATGTCCTCGAGGCCGACCGCTGGCACACACGGCTGCGGCTGCGGCCGGATGCATGGGCCGGACAAGCCGCTCGCGTTGGCAGCAGGCGCTTGCGGGCGCACGAGCAGAGAGCGCAGCCGAGCGTATGGTGTCGGCGGCCGGCAGGGCGCGAGTGGGCAAGACAGCTCCATGGGCACGCCCGGGTGCACTAGCAAAAGGCTGCGCCGCACCGGCCGGCTGGCAGCCGGCGAGGCGCGCCAGGTCGACGGCCGCCTCCGTGTGCCCCGGCCGCGCCAGCACGCCGCCCGGCCGGTAGCGCAGCGGGAAGATGTGCCCCGGCCGCCGGAAGTCGCCCGCGGCGCTGCCCGGGTCCGCCAGCAGGCGCACCGTGAGCGCGCGGTCGGCCGCGCTGATGCCCGTGCTGATGCCCCGCCGCGCGTCGACGGTGACCGTGAACGCGGTGTACAGCGCCTCCTCGTTCTCGCGCGACGGCACCATGAGCGGCAGCGCCAGCCGGTCGAGGGCCGCGCCCTCCATCGCGATGCACACCACGCCGCTGGTGTGCTCCACGAAGAAGGCCATCGCCTCAGTCGTCACCTGCGGCGGCCACGGGCTCAAGCGCGGCGCGCGGCGCGCACCCGGGGTGCAGCGCGCGGCCGAGGGCTGCGACGCGGGCAGCACCTTGTCCGCCGCCATGACCAGGTCGCCCTCGTTCTCGCGCGCCTCGTCGTCCAGGACGACGACCACCTCGCCCGCCGCCAGCGCATCCAGCGCGCTGGGGATGCTGTCGAAGCCGCGCGGCAGCTCGTCGCGCACGCCCGCGCCGGCGGCGGCGCCGGCGGCGGCGGCGACCGCGGCAGCGGCGCCCGCGGCCGCGGCCGCAGGCCACACGTCTCGCCTGCGCCGCCTGAGCTGCGCGCTGCCGCGCTGCGCCGCGCCGGACCGGCACGGCCTGCGCGCGCGCCAGGCGTCCGAGAGCTCAGCAGGCCTGGCCGGCGCGCCGCGCCTGCCGCTGATGTGTGAGGCGCGTCTGCAGCCCGTTGCCGCACCTGTGCGGCTGGCACACCAGACGCAACAGCCGGGCGTCAGCGCTACTCGGCGGCTCTGCTCTGTGCTTGCACTTGGCCCAGAGAGCCATGCCGGCCCCGGCGGTCATGACTCGTCTACAGCCTCTGTGCAGCGTGCGCACCAGCGGCTTGCCTGCCCCACAAACCGCTCTATCCTGCTTGGTCTCTGCACGCAGCAGCAGAACTGGGAGCCAAGCAGAAGTAGGAGCAGCGCACTTTACTAAACAGCCAAACCCTGTCTTCTCGGACAGGTCCGGTAGAAGAGACTCTTCCAAGGGAGTGGTCAATTACCTCAGAGCCTGTTAAAGGCACTCGCAGCCACGATGGCCAGGACGAAGGGCAACCGCAAGCGGGCGAGGGCGGAAGCGGGCGATGACTTTCGCGACATGTACACTGGCTGGCGCCCGCCGGCCGGCGGCGGCGCGTGCCTGGAGGCCCAGAGGGCTTCTGGCGTGCACACATTGCGCCGCGCCGCCCGGCGGTCATCCGCGCGCCGCTGCCCGGCCTGGAGGCCGTGCGGTGCTGGACCGACGACGCCCTGGTCGGCGCTGCGGTGCGCGGCATTGAGCGGCCCCTTGCCGAGCGGCCGCCTGGACCAGCTGCTCGCTGCACACCGTCCTCGCGCAGCACTGCCTCACCTGCGTCCGCGCGGCTGCAGCGGCTTTCACGTATGTGCACGTAGTGTCGGACGGGCTTTGCACCAAGCCCTTTGCACAGTTTACCGCTACGCGTGCAGGGCGGCGCGGACGTGAGCGTGGAGCGGCGGGGCGGCCCGGCGGAGGGCTACGGCCGCGGCGACAAGGTCCGCATGCCGTTCGGCGACTTTGTGCGGCGCGCCGCCGCCGGCGACGAGCGCCTCTACCTCACCGCGCAGCAGGTGCTGCTCTCCTCTCACTCTTTTTCGGCTGGCGCTGCGTTGCCTGGCCACCGGCCTGCGCGCTGCACAACAGCTGCCCACAGGGCGCGCGTTGCCGCCCTCGCCCGCAGCGTGCCGGCCCACGAGTAGGGTGTGTGACCCTACCATATACCCTATGCTGCCGCAGGCGGCCGTGGGCGCCGACGGCCACGCCGAGGCGCTGGCCAGCCCGCTGGCGGAGCTGCGCGCCGCGGGGGCGCTGCCGCTGCAGCCGGCGCTCACGGGCAACCTGGTGCCGCAGCAGCTCAACCTGTGGATGGGCGCCGCGGCCGCGGGTGCGCGGGCTTGAGTGACCCGGACCCAGTCCGCGTTCCATGGGCCTGCCTCACCTCCTCTGCCTGCCTTCGGCGCACTTCCTGCAGCCGGTAGCGCCTGGTCTATGCTGTCATGCTTTGGCAGAGCAGGCCGGGCCGATGGGGACCAGCTGAAGCGCTGGCTGCGGCGCAGGCGCGTCGAGCGGGCTGCACCACGACTTCCACGACAACCTGTACCTGCTCCTGCGCGGCCGCAAGCGCCTACGCCTGTTCCCGCCTGCCTGTTCCCGCCGTCCGCGGCCGGCCGCATGTACACGCGCGGGCGGCCGCGCCTGGTGCACCCCAACGGCCGCATCGTGTACCACGGGCAGGCGCGCCGCCCGGCCGCCGAGCCGGACGAGGCTGCAGCCGCGCCTTTCCGCTCTGCATGGGCGTGGCAGGACGGGGGGGCACGCACCTGGGACCAGTACGGGGGCTCAAAAGACCATTTGCGCTCAGGAAATGGCGGTGCGAGCGCTTACGGGTGCAGCGCTTAACGCTGACGCCTCTCCGTGCCTGCGAAGGGCGACGTGCGTGCGGATGGGGCGAGCGCGGCGGACGAGGCCGCGTGGCAGCGCCGGCGCGCGGCGGACGCCTCCGCGGCCGACGGCGCGGCGCTGGACGCGGCGCTGGACGCCGCACTCGACACGCTCGCGGCGGACGGCAGCGAGTGCGCGCGCGCTCTGCACGCCTGCCCGGCGTGCTCTGTGCCACATATGCTGCCTGCCACCCTTGGTGACCTCGTCAGCTGCGCATGGGCTGACCCTGCGAGCAATGTAGGGTTTTAAGTACAGGCCACAGGGCGACGAGTCTGCCCGATGCGCACGCAGGGCTGAGGAGGTCGCCGACGACTACCAGGACAGCGGCGACGAGTGCAGCAGCGAGCGAGGCGCGGAGCGCACCGCCGCTGCGGGCGACGACCCGCCCGGCTTCAGCCGGGTCGACCTGGCCGCGCCCGCCGCGCAGCTGCGGCGCCGCTTCCCGCGCTTCCCGGGCCTCGACGCCGCCGTGGAGGTGCAGCTGCACGCCGGTGCGCGCCGCGCCCGGCGAGCGCCCCGTGGCGCGGCCGTGATGCGCATGCGCATACATACCCTAGCCTACCCTTTTAATGTTTATTAAAAGCGCTTGCCGCAGGCGAGGCACTGTACCTGCCGGCCGGCTGGTTCCACGAGGTCACCAGCTTCAGCGACGGCGGCGCGCCGCACCTGGCGGTCAACTACTGGTGCGCGCGCGCGCTGCCTGCCCAGGCGCGCGCAGGCGGCGGGGGCAGGCAGCGGGCGCCTCGGCGCGGCCGGCGCGCTCCGCGGGCGGAGCGTGTGTGGCCAGGGGTGCGGCGGGGAGTGTGTTCTGGGTGCCAGCCCGGCCACCGGGTGAGCCCCGCTAACCCTAATCCTCGCCGCGCCAGGTTCCACCCGCCGGACAACCTGGACGCAGGCCCGGCCGGCTTTGCCGCGCCGTACACATCCGGCTTCTGGCCGGCAGTCTGGGCGGCGCGGCGCGCGCGCCTCGATGGGGCCGCGCCGGCGCCGGGCGGCGCGGCGACTGGGCAGGCCGCCGCAGAGCGGGGGCGTGCCGCGGGACCGCCGGGCGCGCCGGACGGCGGCGGCGGGGCGCCGTGCAGGCTGGGCGGCCGGCGCGGGCGCTGCGGCCCCGGGCGCGCGGCGTTCGGCACGCGCAGGCGGCGGCATCTGGCGGTGTTTGCGCGGACACGCGGCACCAGGGCCAGGAAGCTGTAACGTTACACCAGGGAGCCGTGCCGGGCTGTTCTTCTAGGGACAGGCAGGCGTTGCCCCCTGCCTCCGGGCGCAGCCCTGCCCGCAGCGAAACCACAGCAAAACCACTCCTAGCGCGCGCGGCGGCGCGCGCGGCCGGGCGCCTTCAGGATTTCGCGTTCGTTAGCTAGGTGCGCCGCAGCCGGCGCGCCTCGTGCGTGCGCAGGCCGCCCTCGTTGCGCCAGAGCTGCATGTCCACGATGTAGACGCCGTCGCAGTCCATGCTGCCGCGCGGGTGCACCATGAAGTCCACCGTGTCGCCCGTGTGCAGCGGCACGCGGAACTCCACCTTCTGCCGCTGCGGCCGGTCGTGCGCCGCGTCCGGGTTCACCGCGCGCCACAGCAGCTGCCGCACCTCGCCCGTGCCTGCGCGCG
>JAABUY010003282.1_pt1 | contig 18142 bp, 14 predicted proteins | sample 5560271 | NCBI WGS metagenome assembly JAABUY01 (sample SAMN10711886, study PRJNA513374) | rock metagenome | isolation source: Antarctica rocks | place: Antarctica: Victoria Land, University Valley
TTCATGTCGAGGTCCTCACGGATCGGGTACTTGGTCGTTCCAGATCCTGAGGGCCTCGACCCCTACCTCACCGCATCACCGCGACCCGGCGTGTCCCACCAACCCCCACCGCAGGTACGAAGAGCCCCATTGCCGAGGTTCCGGACGTCCTTGACCCGGGCGCGGGTCCGGAGCGGACGGCCGTCGTCCGTGACGAGGTGCAGCGCGTCATGGCTCTGGTGCGCACGCTGCCCCTGCAGCAGCAGGAGATCATCACCCTGCGGGTCGCCGTAGGGATGTCGACGGAGGAGACCCGCGCCGCCCTCGGGATGTCGGCCGGAGCGATCCGGGTCGCCCAGCACCGGGCCCTGAACCGGCTCCGTGAGCTCGTGGCGGCCCAGACGGAGGAGGTGGCCTCGTGACTGCGCCGACGCCGCTCGACCCCGTGACGGCTGACGACCTCCTGCTCGACCGGATGGCGGCCCGCCGAGCGACCGATCAGGACGACGCGCTCGCGACGATGCTGCTGGCCGTGGCCCGCCAGTGCGACACGCCCCTGCGGCAACGGCCGTCCGGTCGACGTCGCCTCAGCAGGCGGCGCACGCTGACCGCCCTGGCCGCGCTCGGTCTGGCTGCATCGGGCGCGGGCATGGCCGCAGCGGTGGAGAAGACCCCGCCCTCATCGGCTGCCAGGACGGTCCAGTCCCCTGCGGCTCAGCCCGACGAGCGAGCGACAGGCTCCTCTTCCACCTGGGGTGCGCTGCCGCCGCGCCTCGTCCTGCACCAACCCACGGGTCCGCGCGCCACGACGGTCCTGTTCTCCCTCCAGGCCCCGTATGCCGTGGACCGGACAGCCGCTCCCGGGACAACGGCTCAGGTCCTTTCGACCAAGTCGGTCCGGGTGGCCGCGCCCCCAGCCGCCGCGTCTGCCGTTCCTGCTGTTCCTCGTCATCCAGACGGCTCAGGGCCTCCGGCGTCGACGACGCAGGCCAGGCGGACGCAGGCCGGGCGGACGCAGGCCGAAGTCGTGGCCGCGAAGGCCATGGCGGTGAAGCCGCTGGCCGTCGTGCCCTCCAGCGTCGCGCCCTCCGGCGTCGAGCTCAGGTCAGCCCTTCCGCCCAGCGCTGGGCAGCCCCATGCCGGGACGCCTGCCGCCGTCCAGCCGCAGGCGCAACGCCCGGCGGCCGCGCCGACTCCTCAAGCCACGCGAGCGGCCGTCCGAGCCGCGTCGGGCGCCGGCGCCAGCACCGGCGGGCCGTCCACCGGTGCGGGTGGTGGCTCTGCCGCCCAGTCCGCCAAGCCCGCGTCGCCTCCGGCGGTCGGTCGCAGGACAGATGTGGGCGGCTCGGCCCCGAGCACCGCTTCGGCAGACCGCCCGGCAGACCGCGCGGGAGACAGTGCCGCAGACCGCGCGGGAGACAGTGCGGGGCATCTGGTCGCCGCCGCTCACCGGTGAGCCGGATGCAGCGCCGGTCGCCTAGAATCGGTCCATGAGCCGCGGATCGCCGGAGGTGCCCGCTCCCTTCGCTGCTCTGGGCCTGACCTACGACGACGTCCTCCTCCTGCCGGGGGAGACCGATGTCATCCCCAGCGAGGTCGACACCACGGCCCGGCTGACCCGGGAGATCTCGCTCCAGGTGCCGCTCGTCTCCTCGGCCATGGACACGGTCACGGAGTCCCGGATGGCGATCGCCATGGCCCGTGAGGGCGGCATCGGCGTGCTCCACCGCAACCTCTCGATCGCCGACCAGGCCTACCAGGTCGACCTCGTCAAGCGGACCCAGACGGGGATGATCTCCAACCCGGTGACCATCGGCGCGGACGCCACGCTCGAGGACCTCGACCACAAGTGTGGCCAGTACCGCGTCTCCGGCCTGCCCGTCGTCGCCGCCGACGACCGCCTCCTCGGCATCATCACCAACCGGGACCTGCGCTTCACCCCGGTCGCCGAGTGGGCGACGACCAAGGTCGACGAGGTGATGACCCCGATGCCCCTCGTCACGGCCCCGGTCGGCATCAGCCGGGCCGACGCCACAGCGCTCCTGCGCCAGCACAAGCGCGAGCGGCTGCCGATCGTCGACGACGGGGGCCGGCTCGCCGGGCTCATCACCGTCAAGGACTTCGTCAAGTCGGAGCAGTTCCCCGCTGCCAGCAAGGACGGCCAGGGACGGCTGCTCGTCGCGGCGGCCATCGGCTACTTCGGCGACGCGTGGCAGCGCGCCACCACCCTCGCCGAAGCCGGCGTCGACGTCCTTGTGCCGGACGTCGCCAACGGTCACGCACGGCTCATGCTGGAGATGATCCGGCGGCTCAAGTCCGACCCGGCGACCCGCCACGTCCAGGTCATGGGCGGCAACGTCGCGACCCGGGCGGGGGCGCAGGCACTCGTCGACGCAGGGGCCGACGCCGTCAAGGTCGGCGTCGGGCCCGGCTCGATCTGCACGACCCGGGTGGTCGCCGGGGTCGGCGTGCCCCAGGTGACGGCGATCTACGAGGCGTCCCTCGCGTGCCGGCCGGCGGGCGTCCCGGTCGTCGGTGACGGCGGCCTCCAGTACTCCGGCGACATCGCCAAGGCTCTCGTGGCCGGCGCCGACACGGTGATGCTCGGCTCGCTCCTGGCCGGCTGCGAGGAGAGCCCCGGTGAGCTGGTCTTCGTGGGCGGCAAGCAGTTCAAGACCTATCGCGGCATGGGCTCGCTCGCGGCGATGGCCTCCCGGGGCAAGAAGTCCTTCTCCCGGGACCGCTACTTCCAGGCCGACGTCACGAGCGACGACAAGATCGTGCCCGAGGGCATCGAGGGGCAGGTCGCCTACCGCGGCCCGGTGTCAGCGGTCTCCCACCAGCTCATCGGGGGCCTGCACCAGTCGATGTTCTACGTCGGCGCCCGCACCATCCCCGAGCTGCAGGAGCGCGGCAGGTTCATCCGGATCACCTCCGCGGGACTCAAGGAGAGCCACCCGCACGACATCCACATGACCGCCGAGGCACCGAACTACAGCTCCCGCTGACCTCGGTGACCCAGCCCTCACCGTCGGACCTCACTGAGGCCGTCCGGCTGTTCGCCGTCCCGGCGGAGGACGTCGAGCTGCTCTACTCCGCCCACGACACCGTATGCCGTGACGCCGGGTTGCGTGCCTGGGTCACCTCGGTGGCGCGCCGGCTCGCAGGCGCCATGGGCGCACCGTCGCCGGGGCCCGGCCTCGGGCCCCGACCAGAGGCCCCGAAGGCCGTCGCTCCCTACCTGCCCGTCCTCGTCCTCGCCGCCGTCCTGCCGTCGACCGTGGCGTTCCACGAGTCGCTGCGGGTGCCGCCCGACGTCACGGCCGCAACCATGGCTGACGTCGGCCGGATGCTCGCCCGCAACCGGGTTTGGGAAGGGGAGCCCGGTCTCGGGGACGAGCTCGCAGGCTGGCTGACCCGGCATACGCACGGTGCCTTGTTCCAGGTCGGCAGGCTCCAGCTCGAGCGGGTGATCATGGACGACGCGACGGCACGGAGCATGCGGGAGGCCGGAATGCCTTGTGCCGCAGGTGATCTCGCCCTCAACGTGCACATTCCCGCCGTCGGCGGCTCGCTGGTGCCCATCGCCGTGGACGCCTCGCTCGCCTCGGCTCGGTCGTTCTTCGGCAAGCGGTTCCCCGGCGAGCGCTACGCCGGCTTTCTCTGCCACTCCTGGCTGCTCGACCCGCAGCTCGGGGCCTACCTCCCGCAGGACGGCAACCTCGTCAGCTTCCAGCGGAGGTTCCGGCTGGGACCCGCGCGACTCGATGACGGCGACGTGTCGGTGCGCAAGTTCGTCTTCGGCGACACAACGACGCCGTGGCACAAGCTGCCGCAGCGGACGACTCTGCAGAAGGCCGTCGTGCGGCACCTCGCCGCCGGGGGCCGCTGGCAGGTCCGCAGCGGCTGGATCCCGCTCCGTGGCTGACGTCGCACCCCGATAGCCTTGCGCCCGTGACCGAGATCGAGATCGGCCGTGGCAAGCGCGGTCGCCGGGCCTACTCCTTCGACGACATCGCCGTGGTGCCGTCCCGGCGCACCCGCGACCCCGAGGAGGTCTCGGTGTCGTGGCAGATCGACGCCTACCACTTCGACATCCCGGTCATCGCCGCACCGATGGACTCGGTGATGTCCCCCCGGACCGCGATCACCCTGGGCCGGCTCGGTGGCCTGCCCGTGCTCGACCTCGAGGGGCTGTGGACCCGCTATGAGGACCCCGAGCCGTTCCTCGAGCAGATCGTCGGTCTCGAGCCGGCCAGGGCGACCGCGCGGATGCAGGAGATCTACGCCGAGGAGATCAAGCCGGAGCTGATCGCAGAGCGGCTGCGCGAGCTGCGCCAGGCCGGGGTCACGGTCGCGGGTGCGCTCAGCCCGCAGCGGACCCAGCAGCACTGGAAGACCGTCGTCGACGCCGGCTGCGACCTCTTCGTCATCCGGGGAACCACCGTCTCCGCCGAGCACGTGTCGAGCCGCGCGGAGCCCCTGAACCTCAAGCGGTTCATCTACGAGCTCGACGTGCCGGTCATCGTCGGCGGTGCCGCCTCCTACACCGCCGCCCTGCACCTCATGCGCACGGGGGCAGCCGGCGTCCTCGTCGGGTTCGGTGGCGGCGCGGCCCACACGACGCGGCGCACCCTGGGCATCCACGCCCCGATGGCCTCGGCCATCGCCGACGTCGCGGCCGCCCGACGCGACTACCTGGACGAGTCCGGCGGCCGCTACGTCCACGTCATCGCGGACGGTGGCGTCGGCACCTCGGGTGACATCGTCAAGGCGATCGCCTGCGGCTCCGACGCGGTCATGCTCGGCGCCGCCCTCGCCCGGGCCACCGACGCGCCGGGAGCCGGTTTCCACTGGGGTCCCGAGGCCCACCACGGCGAGCTCCCGCGGGGGGAGCGTGTCGAGGTCGGAGCCACCGGGTCGCTCGAGGAGATCCTCTTCGGCCCCGGCCGGGTCGCCGACGGCACGTCCAACATCATCGGAGCGCTGCGCCGGGCGATGGCCACGACCGGCTACTCCGACGTCAAGGAGTTCCAGCGGGTCGAGGTCGTCGTCGCGCCGCTCCCGCACCGCTGAGCAATAGGGGCCGCGCGAGGACACGCCAGCACTAGACCTCGGAGCCGACTACTACGAGAACAGAAACGGAACCCGAGCCGCCATCGTCAGCCACGTCCGCCGACTCCAAGCCCTCGGCTACCGCGTCACCCTCGAACCGGTCGCCTGATCGCAACCGGCACCTTCACAGACCCGCGCAGTCACCTCTATTTTCGAGCTCGAGGGCAAGGCGCGCACCTGTCGCACCGCGACGGCGTTTCGTTAGCGGGGGCAATCAGCCGCCAGCAGCGCGGCATCCGGCTGGCGCTCCTCATCTCGTACGGTCAGCAGCTGGACCGGCCGGACGATCTTGTCCGGTAGCCGATCGGTGACTGGACAGCGGTCGGTCGGCCCTGTCAGCTGGCCCGGTTCGCTGCGTCGTCAAGGACGCGGCGGACCCATTCCGATCTGGAGGCGCCGGAGCGCTCGGCTGCGCGGCGGACGGCGTCGTCCAACTCACGTGAGAGGCGCACGCGCAGCAACGGAGACTTGCCGGAGGCGGAAAGCGACGGGCGCCCACGGCCGCGAACCTGAGCGATGGCGTCCTCGACAGCGGCGGCGGCGTAGGAGTCGTCGATCAAGCGTCCCTGGCTGTCGTGCAGCTCTTCGTCCTCCCCCACGTCGGGGCCGAGTCGGTACTTCGTGGGCTTGCTCATCTCAACGCCTCCTCAGGGCGGTCGGCATGACGTGGACCACCACGATGGCGTCGTCGAGGTCCAGTGCCACGATCTCGAGTTCGATGCCGCGGTCGTCTTCACCGGTCCACATCAGGCGAGCGTCCGCGGTGGCAGTCGCTGGCACGTGCTCGGGTGCGGCGGAGTTGATCCGAACATCGCGTGTGCCTTGCAGATGCGGTGGCGTCGCGCTGAGCGGTACCACCGAAGTGTTCGCCCCATGCCTTGGTGTGGCACAGAAACCGGGTCGGGGTGTACCAGTTGGCGGGGGTCAACGAACGACACCGAGTCCACCAGACGCTACGCCAGCGGGAAGGGGAATGCGCCGCATCTGTACCATGTGAGCACGTGCGCCGACACTTGTAAGCGCGTGCGCCGAACTACTGTGCGCTACCGCAATACGGAAGTCGTCAAACGCCGCGCAGTTGCGGAGATGCTTGCTTGCCGGTGCGCACAGCGCCCGAGGGTGTGGCTGCACGAGCCGGGGTGGAATGTGCAGCCACACCACCTTGCCAACGACGCAGCGCCGAGGCGGTTACGGGATGCCGGGCGCGGTTCTGCAGCGTGTCTCAGCGCGACTGCGCGCCGCGGGCGGCGATGTCCGCCTCGTTCGGCTCGTCACGCCACGAACGCCACAACGCGGCATACGCGCCGTCGGCGGCGATGAGCTCGTCATGGGTGCCGATCTCCGTGATGAGGCCGTCGTCGACGACCGCGACCCGGTCGGCGTCGTGGGCCGTGTGCAGCCGGTGCGCGATGGCGACGACGGTCCGACCCGACACGACCGCCGCCAGGGACCGCTCGAGGTGGCGGGCTGCGCTGGGGTCGAGCAGCGAGGTGGCCTCGTCGAGGACGAGGGTGTGCGGGTCGGCGAGGACGAGCCGGGCCAGGGCCAGCTGCTGCGACTGGGCCTCGGTGAGCGCGTGCCCCCCGCTGCCGACGACGGTGTCCAGGCCCTGCGGGAGCGCCTCGGCCCAGTAGCGGCCGTCGACGGCGTCGAGCGCCCCGAGCAGGGTCTCGCGGCTCGACCCCGGCCGGGCCAGCTGGAGGTTGTCCTCGAGCGTCCCGACGAAGACGTGGTGCTCCTGGGTCACCAGGGCCACCTCGCCGCGCAGCTGCACCAGGTCGAGGTCAACGAGCCGCACGCCGCCGACCGAGACCCGTCCGGCGCGGGGACCGTCGATGCCCGCCATGAGCCGGCCGAGGGTCGACTTGCCGGCGCCCGACGGCCCGACGATCGCCAGGCGCTCACCCGGGGCGAGATCGAGCGTGACGCCCTTGAGCACGTCGCGCCCAGAGCGGTAGGCGTAGTGGACGTCCTCGACGTCGAGCTTGGCGTCGCTCGGTGTCTCACCCGTGGCAGCGCGGTCCGGCGGCACGTCGGCGATCCCGATGACCCGGGCCAGGGAGGTGGCGCCGATCTGGATCTCGTCGAGCCACATGAGCAGGTTGTCGAGCGGCTCGGCCAGGGCCTGGACGTAGAGGGCGACGGCCGTCACGGTGCCGATCGTTGCCTGGTCGTGGGCGACGAGCCAGCCGCCCCAGGCCAGGGTTGCCGCCACCGGCAGGAGGTAGGCGACCTCGACCTGCGGGAACCAGATCATCCGCAGCCGCAGCGTGTACATCTCCGCGTCGAAGCACTCGCGCAGCGCCCGGTCCGTGCGGGCGCGGCGCCGGGAGCCGAGGCGCAGCGCGTCGACCGTCCGGGCGCCGTCGACGGTCTCGGTCACCACGCCGTTCATCACGGCATACGTGGCTCGCTCGCGCAGGTAGCCGGCGGGTGCGTAGCGCAGGTACCACCGCGTGGACAGCCAGAGGATCGGCACCCCGAGGAAGAGCGGCAGGGCGACCATCCAGCCGGTGAAGAGGGCGGCGACGACCGTGATCGAGACGGTCACGACGGCCACGAACATCGACGGCACGCCGAACCGGACCACGCGGGAGAGCGCCTCCACGTCGTTCGTCGTACGGGAGACGAGGTCGCCGGTGCCCGCCCGTTCCACGGTGGAGAGCGGCAGCGAGACGACGCGGTCCATGAACTGCTCGCGCAGCCGGGCGAAGATGTCCTCGCCCATCCGGAAGGCCGACCGGCGCCCCGCCCAGGTGAGCAGGGTCTGAACGACGACGGAGACCGCCAGCAGGACGGCGAGCCGGTCGATGGCCGAGGTCGTCGTCCCGGTGGTCACGTCGTCGACGAGCAGGCCGACGATCCGCGGAGCGGCGAGGCCGGCCACGGCGGCGAGCGCGTGCAGCCCGAGGACGCTGAGGAGGCTGCGCCGGTGCAGGCGGGCCAGGGTCTTGGCATGGGCGCGGACCGAGGGCATCTCGGCGACCGGCAGCGCACGCGTGGTGGGTTCGATGCTCAGCATCACGGGTCCTCCTCCCCCCGCACGACCACGGCGCGGTATGCCGGGTGGCTGCGGATGAGCTCGTGGTGCCTCCCGCGGGCCTGGACGACACCGCCCCGCAGGAACAGGACCCGATCGGCCTGGTCGAGGACGAGGGGGCTGGCACTCATGACGACCGTGGTCCGCCCGTGCCGGGCCGCCGCCAGCCGGCCGGCGACCCTGGACTCGGTGTGCGCGTCCACCGCGCTCGTCGGCTCCACGAGGACGAGCGTCTCCGCATCGGTCAGCAGGGCGCGGGTCAGCGCGAGCCGCTGGCGCTGGCCGCCGGAGAACGAGCGGCCCCGCTCCTCCACCTCGCTGTCGAGGCCGTCCGGCAGTGACTCCAGCACATCCTCGCCGCTCGCGACGGACAGGGCGGTGAGGATCTCCTCGTCGGCGTGCCGGCCCCAGGGGTCGAGCTCTTCCCGCAGGGTGCCGGTGAACAACCGCGGGTCGCTCTCGCTGACGACGACGCGGCGCCGGACGGTGGCCAGGGGGAGGTCGACGACGGGGGTCGTGCCGAGGCGCACCCCGGCGACGTCCGGCCCGAAGCGTCCGAGCCGGTCGGCCAGCGCCGCCGTCTCCTCGGGCCGGGCCGACACGACGGCGGTGAACAGGCCCGGCTCGATGCTCACGCCGCTGCGCTCGTCGACCAGGTCGGCGTCCGTCGCCGGCTCGGCTGCCTGCCCGACGTGCGGCAGGTCGCGGTGGTCGGGCTGCACCTCGAGGATCTGGATGAGCTTGCCTGCTCCGATGTGGGCGCGGGTGAACCGGTCGACGAACTCCGTCGCCGTGCGCAGCGGCATGACGAGGAACGCGGAGTAGCCGTAGAACGCCACGAGCTGGCCGACCGTGATCTTGCCTTCGAGGGCGAACCGGGCGCCGAGCCAGGTGACGACGAGGATGAAGAAGCCGGGAAGGAGGACCTGCGACGCGTCGAGCGTGGCCTGGACCCCGGCGACCCGGTAGCCGACGTGGCGCACCTTCTGCGACTGGCCGGCATACCGCTCGAGGTAGGTCTGCTCACCGCCGATGCCGCGCAGGACCCGCAGGCCGGCGACGGTGTCGGCGCCGAGCCCGATCAGTCGGCCGGACTCCTCCCGCTGGACGGCCTGGCGCTTCTGCAGCGGCCGGACGACGAAGGTCAGGCAGGCCACGAGGACGGGGACGCCGAGCAGGACGATCAGGCCCAGCGGCCTCGAGGCGGCGAGCAGGATGACGGCGACGACGACGTAGCTGACGATGGCGCCGACGAAGCGGGCGAGGGCGTCATAGAGGCCGCCGAGACGCATGGCGTCGGAGGCCACGACCGCGACGACGTCACCGGTGGGTTTGCGCCGCGGGAGGGCTTCCCCGACGTCGGCACTGTGCCAGCCGACGAGCTGTATCGCGAGGAAGGCGGCCCGCAGCCAGTTCAGCACGGAGAACCGGTGCCGCAGGACACCGGTGAGTGCGCTGAGCAGGCCCAGCCCGAGGATGACCACGCACCAGGCGATCAGGCTCGAGCCGTTCTTGGCGATGATGCCGTCGTCGATCGCATGGCTCATCGCGGCGGGCAGCAGGGCCTGGGACACCATCCACGTGACCCCGAAGAGAATGGCCACCGCGAGGGTGCGCCACTGACCCCGGCCGATCCAGCCCAGGAAGTGGATCGGGCTGCTCAGGTCCGGGGTGCCGGGATCCTCATAGGGAAGTGGTTGCACGAGGGTCCACCGTACCCGCGGGCGCCGACGCCCCGACACCGGTTTTCGCCTGCGCCGACCGTCTCGTACGCTCGATCCCAGCAATCCTGCACCCTCCCCATCAGAACGTCTACCGCACCCTGCCCCCTGTAAACGTCCACCGCCCAGTGAGATCCGAGGTCTCGTTCGTGTCCGTTCGCCCCCGCGAGACCGGCGACCTGACCCGCGGAACCGCACCCGGCTCCCGCGGCGCCGCCGTCGCGGTCGGCTCGGTGTTCGCGACGAACGGCATGCTCGTCGGAGCGTATGCCGGTGTGCTCGCTGCGCTGACCGTCCGCCTCGGGATCGAGGCGGCGACCGTTGCGGTCCTGCTGCTCACCGTCGGCACGGCCGCCGTCGTCTCGATGCAGGTCGGCGGCCGGCTCGCCGACCGGCTGGGGGCGCGGGGAGTGGCCATCTGGTCGCTGCCGGTCATGGCCCTCGGGGCCCTCGTCGTCGGCGTGGCCACGACCTTTCCGGTGGTGCTCGTCGGTGGCGCACTTCTCGGCCTGGGCAACGGCGCCGCCGACGTCTCGATGAACGCCGTCGGCGTGGAGGTCGAGAAGGCCCGAGCGACGCCGGTGATGAGCCGGTTCCACGCCTTTTGGAGCCTCGGCTCATTCGTGGGCGCGGGGATCGTCCTGGTTGCTGCGCAGCTCGTGGACAGGGGCCTGCTCGTCCCCACCGCCCTGCTCTCGGCCGTTGCCCTCAGCATGCTCACCCTCGCCGTCACGGCCCGGTGGGTGCCGGTCACCGCGCCGGTCGACCACGTCGTCGATGGGGTCAGGACCCCGATCCCGCGCGCGGCGTGGCTCCTCGGGGCGATGGCGGTCTGCTTCGGGCTGATGGAGGGCACCGCCTACGACTGGTCCTCGATCCATGTCACCCAGGTCGCCCACGTGGACCCGGGCACGGGTGCGGCCGGCCTCGTCGTCGTGACGGTGTTCATGGTGGCGATGCGCCTGCTCGGTGACGCCGCGGTGACCCGCTTCGGGCACCAGCTGGTCGTCCGGGGTGGGGCCGTGGTCTCGGCGGTCGGCTACACCGTCACGGCGTTCACCACGCCCCTGCCGGTGGTCCTCCTCGGCTGGGCCCTCGTCGGGTTCGGCGTCGCGATGATCGCTCCGCAGGTGTATGCCGCGGCGGGACACCTCGGCGGAGGACGGATGCTGGCGGTCGTTGTGACCTTCGGCTACGCCGCCTTTTTGGCCGGCCCGGCCATCCTCGGCTGGCTGGTCCACACGGTCGGCGTGCAGCACGCGATGCTGCTGCCGCTCGTGCTTGCCTTCGCCCTTGTCGTCATCGCCCGCTGGATGCCCGCGGTGGGGCCGTCGGGCAGCGGTTGACCACTCGGACCGGTGCGGCTGGCCTGCGCGCGGCCGTCAACCGGGTGCCTTGCTCCTGCGTCAACCGCGTGCCTTGGTCCTGCGTCAGCCGGGCATCCTGGTCACTGGCGGTCGGGTGCCCACGTCCGTCGCGGTCGCTTAACCTTGAGGGGTGTTGCGGACTTTGCTCAAGCCCCGGTGGCTGGGGCTGTCGGGTCTACTCGTCCTGCTGCTCGTCGCGTTCACTCTCCTGGGTCTCTGGCAGCTCAGCGTGGCCAGGGACGAGGGCCGCAAGGCAGCCGTCGAGGAGGCGCCGAGGCGGCCGGTCGCGGCGCTGACGTCGGTGCTGACGCCGCACGGCGAGTTCCCCGCGACGGCGTCCGGCCGGCGCGTGGCAGCCGTCGGCAGCTACGACGCCGCGGGTCAGGTCCTCGTCGTGGGCCGCCGGCTCGACGGCGCGCCCGGCTACTGGGTGGTCACCCCGCTCGTGGTGACCGACACCGGTGCCCGGCTCGCCGTCCTGCGCGGGTTCGTCCGCACCGCCCAGGCGCCGGCGCCGACGACGACCGGCGAGGTCACCGTCCTCGGCAGCATCGCGCCGGGGGAGTCGCCGGGAAGCTCCGCATCACCGCTGCCCGCGGGGCAGCTGCCGTCCGTCGACCTCGGCCACCTCGTGAACGTGTGGGACGGGTCGATCTACAACGCCTTCCTCTTCGCCATCTCGGAGGCACCGGACGCGAGCGGTGCCGGCCCGGTCGGCAGCTCCGCCACGGGCGGGATCGAGCGGGTCCCACCGCCGTCGGTGCCGTTGGGGCTGACCCTCCGCAACGCGGCATACGCGCTGCAGTGGTGGGTCTTCGGTCTCTTCGCCGTCTGGATGTGGTGGAGGATGGTCCGCGAAGACCACCAGCGGGACGCGGCACGTCGCCGCGGACCCGAGCCCGAGCCGACGCCGCGAGCGGCGGCGGCACTGACGCCGAACCGGCAGGAGTAGCCAGCCCGTGAGCACCTACCCGTCCTCGATGGCCGAGCCGGAGCAGATCCGCGCGGCCCTGAGGATCTACCGCGTCCTCGCCGTGGTCGCCGGCCTGGCGCTCTTCGTCCTCCTGGCGGCCATGTTCGTCAAGTACGTCGCGCCGAAGAACCCGACCTTCTCCTCGGTCTGGAGCCCCATCCACGGGCTGATCTACCTCGCCTACGCCGCGTCGATCGCCAACCTCGGCTTCAAGCAAGGGTGGGGCCTGCGCCGGATCGTGCTCAACATGCTCACCGGGTTCGTCCCAATCCTGCCCTTCGTCGCCGAGCGCCGGGTCACCGCCGACACCGAGGCGGCCTTGTCCCGGGCGTACCTCGCTGGTCCGGGCCAGCCCGACGGCCCCGGGCAGCCGCAGCCCGACGGCAGCGGGCAGCCGCAGCCCGACGGCTCGGGAAGCGGCGCGCCGGGCCGATAGTCTTGAGTCCGTGAGTGATGCGCTTCAGGCGAAACCGGTCCTCGTGGTCGACTTCGGGGCCCAGTACGCCCAGCTCATCGCCCGCCGGGTGCGCGAGGCCAAGGTCTACAGCGAGGTCGTCCCGCACTCCACGTCGGTCGCCGACATCCTGGCCCGGGACCCGGCCGCCGTGATCCTCTCGGGCGGGCCGGCGTCGGTCTACACCGAGGGCGCGCCGGCTCTCGACCCGGCGCTGCTCGAGGCCGGGGTGCCCATCTTCGGCATGTGCTACGGCTTCCAGGCGATGGCCCAGGCGCTCGGCGGGACGGTCGAGCGGACCGGCCGCGGGGAGTACGGCGACACGCCGGCGACGATCAGCGACCTCGACTCGACGCTGTTCTCTGGCCAGCCCGCCGAGCAGTCGGTGTGGATGTCGCACGGCGATTCGGTCACCGAGGCGCCGGCCGGGATGGAGGTGACCGCGTCGAGCGGCGGCGCCCTCGTCGCGGCGTTCGAGGACGACCGCCGCCGCCTCTACGGCGTGCAGTGGCACCCCGAGGTGCTCCACTCCGCACAGGGCCAGCGGGTGCTCGAGAACTTCCTCTGGAAGGGCGCCGGCATCGACCCCGACTGGACGCCCACCAACGTCGTCGACGAGCTCGTCGCCGCAGTGCGCGAGCAGGTCGGCGCGGGCCGGGTCCTCTGTGCGCTCTCCGGCGGCGTCGACTCCTCCGTCGCCGCCGCGCTCGTCCAGCGGGCCGTCGGGGAGCAGCTCACCTGTGTCTTCGTCGACCACGGGCTGCTGCGCGAGGGCGAGGCGGAGCAGGTGGAGAAGGACTTCGTGGCAGCCACCGGGGTCCAGCTCGTCGTCGTCGACGCCCGAGCGCAGTTCCTCGAGGCGCTCGCCGGGGTGAGCGACCCCGAGCAGAAGCGCAAGATCATCGGGGGCCAGTTCATCCGCGTCTTCGAGCAGGCCGCGCGTGACGTCGTCGGGTCGCTGGAGCAGGACGGGCACCCGGTCGAGTTCCTCGTCCAGGGCACCCTCTACCCCGACGTCGTCGAGTCGGGCGGGGGTCAGGGCCCCGGCAGCTCCGCCAACATCAAGTCGCACCACAACGTTGGCGGGCTGCCCGACGACCTCCAGTTCAAGCTCGTCGAGCCGCTGCGGGCGCTCTTCAAGGACGAGGTCCGCGCCGTGGGGCTCGAGCTCGGGGTCCCGGAGGCCATCGTCTGGCGCCAGCCCTTCCCCGGCCCCGGCCTCGGCATCCGGATCGTCGGTGCCGTCACCGCCGAGCGCGTCGACATCCTGCGCCGGGCCGACGCCATCGCCCGGGCCGAGCTGACCGCTGCCGGCCTCGACCGGGACGTCTGGCAGTGCCCCGTCGTGCTGCTGGCCGACGTCCGTTCGGTCGGTGTCCAGGGCGACGGCCGCAGTTACGGCCACCCGGTCGTCCTGCGTCCGGTCTCCTCCGAGGACGCCATGACCGCCGACTGGACGCGGGTGCCCTACGACGTCCTGGCCAAGATCTCGACGCGGATCACGAACGAGGTGCGCGAGGTCAACCGGGTGGTGCTCGACGTCACGAGCAAGCCCCCGGGCACCATCGAGTGGGAGTGAGCCAACAAGGCTGACCTGCGGTTTTTTGGTCCCACCAGAGCGGATCCCGCCTGATGACGTCGTCACTCTACAACTGGAGTGATCCACCATGGCGTTCTCGCTGCGGGCCGGTTACGGAAGCGGCCCACATCTGCCGAGTGCCGGCGACCTTGTCGGGGTTATCGAGGTCGATGACCCTCGTGGCGCAGGCGGGTCGACCTGTTCCTCGCCGTTCGTAAGTGATACCAAAGCGCCACCCGTTCTGATCGGGCAAAACGCGACTCAGCGTCACGAGCCTGCCTCGACCTGTCGGCCTTGCGTGGCGCAGGACGCCTCCTGACCTCGGGCTTGGCCGCTGCTAGGCGAGCGATCGTGTCGGGAGTCAGTTGACCTCGGCACGTTGAGCCAACGGTGGCAGGGGTTATATCTACGTTCGTCGATTTAATGGTGCCCGACGGGTCGGCTGCACGTCGTCATCCCGGACATCACCTAGGAGCACTGGCACGTCAACATCCGCAAGTTCGTCGTCAAGGCCGACCACCTGGACGACCTGGTGCGGCTCGGGACGGTCACTCGGCAGGCGGCGAAGTTCCTCCTCGGTGAGCCCGCCGGCCGCAGCCCCCGCGTCGGCGCTCGTGACGGCCGCGAGCCCCGAGGCAAACTCGCGTTCGCCCTCGTCGCGGCGGCGCATCGCCGCCTCGACGACGCGCCGCAGCGCGTCGGCAAGCTCGCCGTCGTCGACCCCGTTGGCAGCGTCGTTGATGGCGGCGTCGGCCCACGCGTCGTGGTCGATGTGGTGCCGGGCTGCCGACGCTGTCGCAGCCAGGGAGCTGTCGGCCTCGCGGGCGGGCAGGTTGAGCCATCGCCAGAGCCGGACCGCGGTCGAGAACGAGCCGACCTCGGGGGAGTCGCTCCGGCCGAGACGGTGCCGCGCCGCGAAGCCCCAGGCCGACTCGACGGCTCGGGTGGCATCCGCCGACTGAGGGTGCACCAACCCGTTCGTCATGTCGTCGATGCCGCGGCGGAGGGCCTCGGCGAGCAGGCCGAGGCGGTGGCGGTCGCCACGAGGCAGCAGGTCGGAGTGGATCGCCAGATGGGTCGCCTCGACGCCCTGGAGAAGGGTGTCGGCGCGGGCCAGGACGCGGGTGAGGTGGGCGGTCCTCAACGGGTCCTGGGCGAGGTCGGTGACGACGGCCGCGGCGGCCGCGCCGAGTGCAGCGATGGATGCCGGGGACGGCTTCGGCTGTCCGAACTGTGCGTCGAGCCGGGCCAGGCCCAGCTCGGCCTGATGCCTCTGCTCGGGCAGCGTGCCGGCGACGTTCGTGAGCAGGTGGGCGACGAGCCCGACCGGCACGAGATCGGCGACGTCGCCGCGCGCGAGCAGCGCCCGCACGGGCGCCGCCGCCGTCCCGGAGTTCTCGGCGAGCCAGTCGAGCAGGGCGTCGGCGAGGGTGTCGCCGTGCTCGCTGCGCAGGTCGGCCAGTGCCTGCACGGACTGGGGACGGATGGCCCAGTCGAGGACGTGATGGCATCGACCACGTCGCCGGCCAGGCCGAGGGTGACGTGGGCTGCCGCGCCGAGCGCGTGCGCTCGGGTGAGGACGCCTGCCGGGCCGGCGGGCCAGCCCGCGTCGGGCGCGGCGGCAAGCAGCCGTACCGCGAGCTCACGGTTGCCGGGTGCCGTCGTCAGGGCGGGGTCGACACCGCTCGCCTGGAAACGGTGCCGGACGGCCTCCCACAGGTCGGGGCGGCGCAGGCGCTGCCAGGCGAAGTGCGCCAGGACGCCGGCCCCCAGGTCGTCGTCGGTCCGGTCGGTGAGCACCACCATCGCGTCGCCCTCGACGTACTCGAGCAACGCCTCGCGGACGGCGAGGGCGGACTCGGCTGCCCGGATCCGCACCAGCTGGCCGTCGTGGGTGACGTCCTGCTCGGCCCTGCGGTCCGGCCGGGCCATGAGGCCGATGACTCCGGAGGTGTACCTGCCCCGCTTGGCCTCCTCGATCATGGCGAACGCCGTGGAGACGGTCGCCGGCGGCGGAGGCGCGGCGCGCGGGTTGCTCACGGTCATCCGCGGACCTGCCACGACACGTCGACGGCCACATCGTGGCTCGGCGAGGAACGCGCGGACGTGGGCGAGCAGCTCCTCGTCGCTGTCCCCGGCAGCCCGTATGCCGTGACCCGCGCCCGAGCCGTTCCTCGGCACGGGCGTCGGCGAGTCAGGTGGGGGCGGGTCGGCGTCGGGCCCGGGGGTCGGCGGCACTTCGGGCCCGGGACCAAGCCCGGTCTGGAGCCACCCGAAGGCGTCATCGTCGGCGCGCTTGAGGGCCGGCCCAGCGGCGGCGACGATCTCGTCGGACGACAGGGCGTCGCGCAGCCGGTTGATGGCGTCCGCCGCAGATGCCGCTCGGCCCCTCTCGCCGTCCATCGCCGCCAGCAGCGGGGCCAGCCGCGGCCACTGGAATCCGGTGATGGCGTCGCTGACGGACGAGCCCCGCCGGGCACTCGAGACGGCGGCTGCCGGAGGACATCACCTCTATCTCGTGGGACCGCCCGGTGCGGGCAAGACGATGTTGGCCGAGCGGTTGACGGGGCTGCTCCCGGTGCTCGACGACGAGCAGGCCATGGAGGTCACCGCCATCTCCTCCGTCCTCGGGACCTTGGGAGACCACGGTGCCCTGGAGCGGCTGCCTCCGTTCGTCGCTCCGCACCACGGCGCGTCGATGGCCTCGATCATCGGTGGGGGAAGTGGTGTCGTCCAGCCGGGGGCGGTGACGCAGGCCCACCATGGAGTTCTCTTCCTCGACGAGGCCCCGGAGTTCGGTCGGACCGTCGTCCAGGCGCTTCGCCAGCCGATGGAGTCGGGGCAGGTGGTGGTCGGTCGGGCCACGGGGCGGTTCCGCTTCCCGTGCCGCTTCCAGCTCGTCATGGCGGCCAACCCCTGTCCGTGCGGCATGGGGTTCGGCAAGGGCCTGCGGTGCACCTGCTCGCCGTTGCGCCGGCGCACCTACCTCGACCGGATCAGGGGTCCGGTGCTCGACCGGATCGACATCCAGGTCTTCGTGCCGGCGCCCTCACGGGCCACGCTGGTGATGCAGGCCGGCGAGACGACGGCCGTGGTGGCCACACGGGTGCAGGCGGCGCGCGCGCGTCAGGCCGAACGGTGGGCCGGCACGGGCTTGCGGCTCAACGCCCACGTGCCGGGACCGGTGTTTCGCACCGGGGCGATGCGGCTGCCCAGAGGCGTGACCAGCTTCCTCGACGCCGCGCTCGATCGTGGGGGCTTCTCGATGCGCGCCTACGACCGGTGCCTCAAGCTCGCCTGAACCCAAGAGTTGCATAGTTTCAGGCGCCTGCCTCGCCAGTCGTGCCGGTCACGTACCCGGCCGAAAGCAGCTGCCGGACCGCGAAGCCAATGAAAACCACTCGCACATCGCCGGCATGGGCGGTGGAGCCGGCAGCGCGCGAGGACAATCCGCATGGCTGCACGGACCGGGGGCACGAAGGTCACCGTCGCGGACTACCTGACGTCCCGGCTTGCCGAGAAGCAGGCGCTGGTAAGCCGGACGTTTGTCGCAGATCCTCAGAGGCGGTCAGTACCCTCTAGGTGTGCCACCACCCGAACCGCGCCCGCCGGGCGCACGCGATCTTCCCGGTCCCGGCAAGACCGGGCGTGAGGGACCGTCGAGCGGTACGCGCCTGCTCGTGGCCGGGTTGGCCGGCTTGGCTGCCGGTGCCGTCGTCACTTTGACCGTGGGATGGCGATACGGGCTACTGGCCGCCTGGATGTTCGCCGCGGTTGTGTTCCTGGTCCAGGTATGGAGCCACATCGCCCGGATGGACCCCCCGACGACCGCCGCGCACGCCGTCCGCGAAGACTCCGGGCGCAAGACCACGCACGTCCTGGTCGTCCTGGCGGCGGTCGCGAGCCTAGGTGCA
>JAABUY010003283.1_pt1 | contig 18138 bp, 16 predicted proteins | sample 5560271 | NCBI WGS metagenome assembly JAABUY01 (sample SAMN10711886, study PRJNA513374) | rock metagenome | isolation source: Antarctica rocks | place: Antarctica: Victoria Land, University Valley
GGCCGTGACGCTCAATCCGGAGCGCGACATCCTCGTCCAGACAGCCACCGTTCAGACGCTGACAAAGCCCGGATAAGCACACGTCGTTACGAGACCCGCGCGGCAACCACTTTGACACTCACCGGGTTGAGCAAGTCATCGTGGCCATGGGTAGTGTCTCTATTTGAAACTCGGCTGGGTCTGTCTGTCCGCTCTCGACCCAAGTCGGCCACTTAACGGGCTGTCGGTATATCTCGGAATCGGACACTCTCCTGGCGTTCATCGGTGGCTACGCCGATGCCGGTCATCAGTGGATTGCCGGCGCACGCCCGAAAGTGGCCGCTCTGCTCTGTGCGTTTTTTAAGGTCTCTGCAGCCTCCTGATTTGTTTAGGAGGCTTACCAAAGGTGGCTCCGCTAACGACAAGCTGATGAATTGATCGCAACGGAAAGAAGGGTGCCCCATTAGTCTCGTAATTACGTTGAAGACCTTATCGTGCCTTGCGATCCTGTATCCAGGCCACAATGTCCCCGTAACCTCGCAATGAGAGTTAATATTCATGCCGTCTTTGGAAAGCGTGAGCGTCTTGCGAGAACGAGGAAGTCGTTACTAACATGGCGCTATTCGCTTGATAGTCGGATAATGTGCCGTAAAGCGTCCGGACCAATTCTACGCCGATCGTCCGATCTTTCCGATACTTCTTGGCTTCTACTAAGCAAAGAAATTTGCCGATCCCGGTGTTCATGTAAACTAATATATCTTTCCCACCGTCTCGGGTTTGCTTCGTCAACTCGACATCAAAACCCATTCCATCTAGGAGTTCAGCGACAAGCTCCTCAAACTTCCGAGGCGGAAGTTCGAATATGGAGTCAGGTTGCCTTTTAAGGCTCTCGATCAATCTTTCGTTGACAACGACTATTCTTGGTCGAATGTCCGCGATGAGCTTTGCCGGCGTTTCGCGCGAGCTTCTATTAAAGTCGTAGATCGCACCCTGCAACAGGTTCTCGATCGACTGCCCCGGATGAATCTCGATAAGTTCGGCAAGCATCTTAAGCGCGCTTGGTATGCCCGCGGTTATCTGCGCGCCTCTCGCTAGGTCATCGCGAGAGAGATCGATTTCTAAGTGCCGTAGTAACTCTATCGCTTCGGAGACGTTTAGTGCGGAAAGATTTAGTACTTCTGCCAGCGGAATGATCGGCGAACGTCGTCTGGAGAATATCAGCGCTCGGATACGCTTCAAATTGAGTATGCTGGCGGAGACCGCCTCGATCTGCTCATCCGACAGACCCTCGGCTCCGTCGATTACAATATAGGGGCTTCCTTCCCTGTCTTGGGATAGGCCTCCAGCAAACGCTAGGGCCTCTGCCATGGGGTCAGCAGATTGTTCAAGGTTTAGCCAGTTTGGCTGGCCTCCTAACCTGTAAGTCGCGAAGAGCACACGGAGCAGGGTCGTCTTACCGACTCCGGGCAAACCGGTCACGATGAGAGGTCCTGAGGCGCTGCGTCGGAGAATACGATCAGTCAACCAGTCGAGCTCCACCGCGCGTCCGACGAAAGCTCGTTCAAGCAGCCCGTTTTCCTCAGCAGAGATTAGAGGAAGTCGCTGGCGCCTCCCCCCTGATGCGGATCCAGGTTTATCCATCGCCAAATCCAGTATCCTTCTTTGCCCAGATCAGAGCAGTATCGCATGTTGTGCCGCGGTGGTGGAGCAGGCCTTTGGTCGGCGCATGCGGGAGTCAAAGCGGACCTCTGCCTCGGCCAGGCTGCCCGGCTCGGCGAATGTCCGCCTCCAAAAGGCGCGCCTCCGAAGCAGACCGACCGCTTTCCACCAAACTCGGACGGCAGTCTCGGCACCCCGGGTTCAGACGGTCTGCCAATGGTGGCGGATCAGGCCTCAATTCCAAACCGAGACACTACTTGGCCATGTCGGCGTTTGCGGTATCCCGAACGCACCATCCCGTTGCAGCTTGGTAAGAACGTTTCACGTGAAACAGCGTTCCACCCCTGGACCAGCCCTTTGTATCCGCCAAAAGACGCCGGTCCAGGGGCGGCTCGCCCCTGGCGGGTCCGGGCAGAGCCCGGCCTTGCTTGCTTCCTCACGTGATGCGCAAAAACTCCGCGTTCCAGAACTGGGTCTGTGCCCGCAGCGAGGCGTTCTCGTCGAGCAGGCGGCCGTGCCGGCGCGCGACCTGCTCGGCGGCGGCGCAGAAGAAGCGGATGGCGCGCATGGTGGGGTCGTCGGCCCGGGTGAGGGTGAGCGGGCCGCCGGCGTAGTCCATCGGGTCGTCGACCAGCGCCGTGCCGGGATTGAGGCTGCCCATCAGCGCGGGGTTGCGCAGCAGGTCCTGCGGGCTGTCGCGCATGGTCTCCAGGAAGCGGGTGTAGTGCGCGGAGAAGCCGAGACGCTCGACCTGCTCGCCGCCGGCGAGGACCTTGAGGCGGCCGATGACGGCCTTGGTGATGAGCTGGAGCGGGTGGCGCTCGGGGAAGTGGGCGAGCCAGAGGCCGTCGGCCTGCTGGGCGGGGACACTCTGGCCGCCGAGGAGCACGTCGTGGTTGCCCTCGCCGATGGTGGTGCGGCCGAGGTCGTTCTGGCCGCGCACGCAGACCTTCCAGACCTCTGGCATGTCGCGGGCGCGCCGGGTGATGCGGGCGGGGACAAGGAGCTGGGCCGCGTCGTCGCGGGCGTCGGCGTGGTAGTTCATCAGGCGCAGCTTGATGGCGGCGATGTCGGGCGCGACATGGGACAGCAGCTCGCGTAGGGAGAGTCCGCGCGGGTTGACGAACTCGTCGGCGTCGAGGAACTGCACCCAGTCCGCGCCGCAGGCCTGCACCGCAATCTGGAACAGGAAGGTGTTGTGCTGCCCCTCGCAGAAGGTCACGGAGCGATTCTGCATCACCGTCAGGGGCACGCCCTCGGCGTGGAGTGCCTTCAGGATGTCGAGCGTGCGGTCGGTGCTGCCGTTGTCGAGGAACACGTGGTGGTCCACCAGGGTCGCGTGGTGGCGCACGAACGCCTCGACGATGTCGTCCTCGTTGAGGATGCGGGTGACGGCGACGATGCGCATGGCGCTCTCCTGCGGCGGGTCGCCCCGGGACGATCCCGGCGTGCAGGGAGGCAAGCGCGCGTGCCGGCCCCCGTCAAGCACGGCGCGACGCGGGCAGGGCAGGCGGGGCGGGTGCTGCGATGATGGCGGGGTCGCACCTGGCGCTGGGGCTGGTGGGGTGGGCGTGGGCGGCGCCGCATCTCGGCTTCTCCCCGGCCAACCCGGTGGGGCTGGGGCTGGCGGGGCTGGGGGCGCTGCTGCCCGACATCGACCACCCGCAGTCCTGGGTGGGGCAGCGCGCCAGGGTGGTGTCGCGGCCGCTGGCGCGGCTGGTCAGCCACCGGGGCATCACGCACTCGCTGCTGGCGGTGGTGCTGGGGGTGGCGCTGCTGCGCACGCACCGCTGGCTGTGCGCGCCGCTGGCGGTGGGGTGGCTGTCGCACCTGGCGGCGGACCTGGTGACGCCGCGGGGCCTGCGCCTGGCGTGGCCGCTGCGCAGGCACTGGGCGGTGCCGCTGTGCCGCACCGGGTCGGCGCGCGAGGTGGTGCTGGTGACGCTGCTGGTGGCGGGGGCCGGGTGGTGGATGATCGCGGGGGCGGCGCGGCACTGGCGGTGGTGACGCCCGCGGGCCTGCGGAGCAAGGAAGGTTGAGGCTCTGCCTCAAACTCCGCCAAAGGCTCGCCTTTGGAAACCACTACTTAAGGAAGGCCGGTCCAGGGGCGGCTCGCCCCTGGCGGGTCTGGGCGTAGCTGCCAAAGGTTCCGACGATCCTCTTGGATCGTTGGAATGGCAGCGGAGGGAGAGCCCAGCCTTGCTTACTTGCCTTCAGGCTCTCGCCGTCCCGCCGACGTGCAGCGCGGGCGTCCCGGCGCCCGCCCCGAAGCGCAGCGCCAGCCCGGCCGCGTCCACGAGGAGCACGAGCAGCGCCGGCTGGAGCTGCCTCGGCTCCGTGACCGTCCAGGCGGCGTGCGGCGCGGCCACGAGGCCGCGCAGCCCGGGCGGCCAGGCGGCGCCCGCGCCCTCGACGCCCAGCGTCACCCCGGCCGCGGGCGAGCCAGACAGCGCCAGGGCGCCGCCGCGCGGCAGGGCCTCCGCGCCGAGCAGCAGCAGGTTGGGGAGCACCCGCGACAGCCCCGCCGGGAACGCGCCCGGGTCCAGCGCCGACAGGTCCACGCGCAGCCGCCCGCCCAGGCCCGGCACCAGCGCCTCCAGCGTGCGCCGCGACACCGCTCCCGCGTCGCCGGCCCAGGCGGCGCGCAGCAGCCTGAGCCGCGCGGCCAGCTCGCCGGCGGCGTCGCGCGCCAGGGCCAGCGCCTCGGCGGGATCCGGGTCGTCGGCCGCCAGCTCCAGCGCCCCGGCCAGCACGCCGGCCAGCCCGGCCAGGTCGTGGCTCATCCGCGCCGCCAGAAGCTCGGCCAGACGCAGAGGGTCGCCGGCGGAGTCGGGCATGGGCGCGTCCTCGGTGGCAGGGGTGCAGGAAGCAAGGTTGAGTCCTCTTCCTTCAAGCATGGGCCTCGAACTCCGCCAAAGGCCGGACCTTTGGGACGGCTTCCTGAAGGATGGGGTTTTCGGGGGGCAGGGTCGCGCGGCGTCGACAAGTCGGGCCGGCTCTGCTGTCTGTGCGGCCGGCAAGGTGGCGGGAGAGGGGCGATGGTCGACAGGCTGGCGGTGCCGTTCGAGCCGGGGCAGCGGGTGCGCCATCCCGACCGCGCCGACTGGGGCGTGGGCCAGGTGCAGTCCGTGGTCGGGTGGCGCGTGACGGTGAACTTCGAGAACGCCGGCAAGGTGCTGGTCAACGCCGCGGTGGTCGCGCTCGAGATCGCGGACTGAGGGGGTGGACCGGGGCAGAAGGAAGGTTGAGGCTCTGCCTCAAACTCCGCCAAAGGCTCGCCTTTGGAATCCGCTACTTAAGTAAGCCGGTCCAGGGGCGGCTCGCCCCTGGCGGGTCTGGGCGGAGCTGGCCAAAGGTTCCGATGGCCCGCTTGGGCCATTGGAATGGCCAGCGGAGGGAGAGCCCAGCCTTGCTTTCTGGCAGGCCGCGCCGCGGCGGCTTGATCCGGGGGGCAAAAAGGCGACATGACACTCCATATGCGGTGCGACCCCTCGCGCCACGTGTCGGCACCGCCGCTCAAGGACCCTGTTCGCGCATGATCGACCCGTTCGGCAGGTCCATCACCTATCTCCGCGTCTCGGTGACGGATCGGTGCGACCTGCGCTGCGTCTATTGCATGGCCGAGGACATGGAGTTCCTGCCCAAGCCGGAGGTGCTCTCGCTGGAGGAGCTGGACCGGCTGTGCGGGGCGTTCGTGGGCCTCGGCGTGCGCAGGCTGCGGCTGACCGGGGGCGAGCCGCTGGTGCGCAGGGGCGTGATGCAGCTGTTCCGCGGCCTGGGCGCGCGGCTCGGGCAGGGGCTGGACGAGCTGACCCTGACCACCAACGGCACGCAGCTCAGGCGGTTCGCGCCGGAGCTGGCACGGGCGGGGGTGCGGCGGGTCAACGTCAGCCTCGACACGCTGGACCCGGAGGCGTTCGCGGCGGTGACGCGGCGCGGCCGGCTGCCGCAGGTGCTCGACGGGATCATGGCGGCGCGCGAGGCGGGGCTCGCCGTCAAGATCAACGCCGTGGCGCTGCGCGGCGTGAACGAGGATCAGTTCGACGCGATGCTGGCCTGGTGCGGGCGGTGGGGGTTCGACCTGACGCTGATCGAGACCATGCCGATGGGCGAGATCGAGGCCGACCGCACCGATCAGTACCTGCCGCTGTCGGTGGTGCGGGCGCGGCTGCGGCTGCGCTGGACGCTGCTCGAGAGCGAGCACAGGACGGGCGGGCCGGCACGCTACTTCGACGTGGCGGAGACCGGGCAGCGCATCGGCTTCATCACGCCGATGACGCACAATTTCTGCGAGAGCTGCAACCGGGTGCGGCTGACCTGCACGGGCACGCTGTACATGTGCCTGGGGCAGGACGACGCGGTGGACCTGCGCGCGCCGCTGCGCGCCGGGGCGTCGGACGAGGAGCTGCAGGCGGCGATCCTCGGCGCGATCGCGGGCAAGCCGAAGGGGCATGACTTCGTGATCGAGCGGCAGCGGCGCGAGCCCTCGGTGGCGCGGCACATGAGCGTGACCGGGGGCTGAGCGGCCGGGCCGCGCAGCACGCCGCGCAGCACGCCTGCGCACCATCTTCCCCCTGGCCATTTCCACCCTGGCCACTCACCTGGTCACCAACCGGAGCGCCGGGCACGGACACGGCGATCATCGCAGTCCGGAGCGACCCGGCGACGCCATGGCGGGGGGCGCCGGTGTCCGTTCTTGCCGTCTGCCACAGCGCGCTCGCGAAAAGGCAGGAGGTTTCGCCATCGAGAGATGCAGGATTGTCCGTTCCTTAATGCAGGAACTGCAACATCCCCGGGAACGGCTCCTGTTGGCGGCGACAGGGTGAACCTGGGGACGGCTCGTGGCGATCATGCGGCTGGGCAGGGGCATGACGGCGCTGCGACAGGCACTGGTCTGTGCGACGACGATCGCGGGCATGGCGTCGCCGGCGCACGCGGACGAGCTGTCCGACATCAAGGCACAGGTCCGGCTGCTTGAGCGGCAGAACCAGGCGCTGACGCACAGGATCGACCGGATCGGCCGTGCCCAGGGCGCCACGGGACGCCATGGCGGCACGCAGCGCCGCGACGGCGAGCGCGAGAGCGCGCCGGACCAGCAGGCCGGTGGCGCCCGGGAAGACGCCGGGTCCGCGCGGACGGCGGCCTCGGGGAACGCGACGTCGTCCAGCGGCCCCGCGACCACGCAGAACCCCGGCACCGTGCAGGAGCAGCGCACCGCGACCGCCGCGCCGTCCTCCGCCTCGGTCGGCGGCACGCCGCCGATCCCGGCGAACCAGGCGCTGACCTACCTGGGCGTCACGCTGTACGGCGCGGTCGACCTGGGCGTCAGCTACCAGACGCATGGCACCCCGCCCAGCAGCACCTACGGGCAGGGAATCGAGGGACTGATCTCGCGCAACAGCAACCGCTCGCGGGTCAGCCTCGCGCCCAACGCGCTCAGCTACTCCAACATCGGGCTGAGAGGCACCGAGCCGGTGCTGCCCGGCCTGGCGGCGGTGTTCAACGTGCAGACGGCGTTCGTGCCGACCTCGGGGCAGCTTATCGACGGCCCGGCGTCGCAGGTGCGTAATAACGGCGTGGCGCTGGGTCGGCAAAGCTCGAACGGCGACTCCAGCCGCGCCGGCCAGGCGTTCAACTCGCAGGCCTACCTCGGCCTCAGCTCGCCGCGCTACGGCACGCTCACCTTCGGGCGGCAGAACGCGCTGACGTTCGACGGCGTGCTCGCCTACGACCCGATGTTCGGCTCCGGCGCGTTCTCCCTGATCGGCTTCCAGGGCGCCACGGCGGGCGGGGGTGACACGGAGGACGTCCGGGTCGACGGGGTCCTCAAGTACCTCGTCGGCTACGGGCCGGTCCACGGTGGCGTGCTGTACCAGATCAACGGCGCCAACGGCAGAAGCGTCAACGCCGACCAGGGCGGCGGGCGCGGCGAGTACCAGTTCGACCTCGGCGCCGAGTACCGCGGCCTCAACGTCGACGCGATCTACAGCCGGGTGTACGACGCGATCTCCACCGCGCCGCTGTCGGCCGCCCAGGTCGCGACCCAGCCGGCAGGCACGCTGGCCGCCACCGTGTCGGACAACAAGAGCCTGATGCTGCTCGCCAAGTACAAGGTCGGGCCGGTCCGGCTGTTCCTCGGCTACGAGAACATCCTCTACAGCAACCCGCGCGACCCGCTGGGCGCGGGCTCGACCGCGGCCGGCGGCACCGCGCTCAGCGTCATCAACAACACGGCCTACACCAGCAGCAGGCTGCTCCAGGTCACCTGGGTCGGCGCACGCTACGCGATGAGCGGAGCGTTCTCGGTCAACACGGCATACTACCACGAGCACCAGAACAGCTATGCCGGCAACGGCTGCTCCAACACCAGCCGTACGACCTGCCGCGGCGACCTCGACGCCGGCTCGGTCATGCTCGACGACCGGCTTTCGCCCCGCTTCGACGTCTACGCGGGCGTCATGCTGTCCCACGTGTCCAATGGCCTGGCCAGCGGCTTCCTCCACGACACGACGATCGACCCCACGATCGGCGCACGCCTCGCGTTCTGAGGCGGCCGGCGGCCGGCAAGGAAGCAAGGCTGGGCTCTGCCTCCGCTGCCCATTCCCGCCAGGGGGAAGCCCCCCTGGACCGGCTTCACTCAAGTAGTGGATTCCAAAGGCGAGCCTTTGGCGGAGTTTGAGACGGAGCCTCAACCTTGCCTGCTTCACCGCTGCCTGCCGAAGGCAGACCTTGGCCTTGCCGGCCGGTCACGCGCCTCCGCCTATCTGGTGGGCCGGCCTTGGCGTTGCGCCCAGATGTCACGGGCCCGGGCGTCGGCGTCCACCGCACGCGCCTGGCCGAGGGCGAGCAGCGCCATGGCGATGGTGCCGGTCACGGTGGCGACGGCGTCCTCGGGCGAGGCCTCGCCGCGCCATACGGCGGCGAGCAGCGCGGGCGTGTCCTCGGCGCGCGAGCCGGTGGGTCCGGTGGCCGGCAGCAGCAGTTCGGAGCGGCCCTCGCCGCGGCGCCAGACGTGGATGGCGGTGGGCTTGGCGGGGGGGCGCTCGGCCTCGCCGCCGCCGCCCTTGAGGACGAGCAGCGCGGCGCGGTCCAGGCGCTCGGCGACGCCGATGTGGACGTCGATGTAGGGCGGGTGGAACACGCCGTCGACCGAGGCGCGCGCGTCGGCGGGGTCGAGCAGGCGGGCGACGGTGTTGACCGGGGAGCGCAGGCCGAACAGGGCACGCATGCCCAGCAGCCGGGCGAGGTCGGGCGAGAGGCAGGCGGCGGGCAGGTAGGCGAAGCGCCCGGAGCGCAGGGCGGCCCAGGCGTGGGCGCGGTCGGGCGAGGCCTGGAGGCCGAGGGCGGGCAGGGCGTCGCCGACGGGGATGCCGCCGGTGAACTCGTTGCTGCCGTGCATGAGCACGCTGGTGCCGGCGCGGGCGAGGGCGAGGGCCGAGAGCAGGAACCACGGGGCGCCGCGGGTGCGGCCGGCGCCGTAGGAGGGCCAGTCCAGGGCGACCTCGGGGGCGGCGTCGTCGCGGCCCATGCGGGCGTGGGCGCGGGCCGCCTCGACCAGGCCGGCGATCTCGTCGGGGTCCTCGCCGCGGTAGCGCAGCAGCATCAGCATGGCGCCGACCTGGTGCGGGTCGGCGGTGTTGTCGAGCACCATGGCGAAGGCCTCGCGCGCCTCGTCGCGGGTGAGGGCGCGGGACTTGCCGGGGCCGCGGCCGAGGGTGGCGACGAAGCTGGCGAAACGGGCGTGCGGCGTCATCGCGCGAGGATGGAGGGGCCGGCGAGGAGGATGCAAGGCCCGGGCGCGCCTTGATGGAGGCCGGTCCAGGGGCGCTGCCCCTGGCGGGTCCCCGCTTTCAAGCAATGGGGCAGAGCCCTGGCCTTGCCTGCCTGAATGGCTCTATGCCGGAACCACGGGCGAGGGCGGCGGTTGTGATGCCGGACCCACAGGGAGAGCGACGATGGCAGACGACAAGACCGGCGGCGAGCACGAGAAGGCGCGCGCCCTCGCGGAGGAGGCGCTGGCCGCCTACGCCAAGGACGACGCCAAGAAGGGCGACGCCCTGGCGGAGCAGGCGAAGAAGATCGACCGTTCCGCGGTGGTCGAGGTGGTCGAGGAACTGGACGAGGACGCGGCAACGACCGGCAAGGGGGGCTGAGGCGGCGGTGCCGGACCTCGCGGCGGCCGGGACTGCCGGGCGCGTCGCGGCGTCCGGCGCCGACCGGCTGGTCGCGTCCGCGGCGCGGGGAGCGGCGGTGCCGCCGTCCGTGGTGGCGGTGGCCGGCGTGGCGTGCCGGGGCGGCGTCCTGGTGGCGGGGGGGCGCGACATCGCGGAGGAGTGCGCGGTGGCGCTGTCCTACAACCGGGTGTCGCACGCGGTGATGATGGCGAGCCCCGCGGACCTGGAGGATTTCGCCCTCGGGTTCAGCCTGAACGAGGGCATCCTGGGCGGGCCGGAGCAGGTCGAGGAGCTGGAGGTCGTGGTGGCCGACGGCGGGATCGAGCTGCGCATGTGGATCGACCCGGCGCGGATGGGGGTGCTGGACAGGCGGCGGCGGCGGATGGCGGGGCCGTCGGGGTGCGGGCTGTGCGGGCTGGAGAGCCTGTCGGACGCGGTCAGGCCGCCGCCGCGGGTGGGCGAGGGGCGGGCGGTGCGGGTCGAGGACGTGTTCGCGGCCGTCGCGTCGCTGTATCCGGCGCAGGTGCTGAACCACGCGACGCGGGCGGTGCACGCGGCGGGGTTCTGGCGGCCGGGCGCGGGGCTGGTGGCGGTGCGCGAGGACGTCGGGCGGCACAACGCGCTGGACAAGCTGGCCGGCGCACTGGCGCGGGCGGGCGAGGCAGCGGCGGACGGGGTGCTGCTGATGACCAGCCGGGTGTCGGTGGAGCTGGTACAGAAGGCGGCGGTGCTGGGGGCGACGGTGCTGGTGGCGGTCTCGGCGCCGACGGCGCTGGCGCTGCGGGTGGCGGAGGCGGCGGGGATCACGGTGGTGGGCGTGGCGCGGCAGGACGGGTTCGAGGTGTTCACGCATCCTGGGCGGGTGGTGGCTTAGGGAAGCAAGCTTGAGGCTCTGCCTCAAACTCCGCCAAAGGCTTGCCTTTGGAAACCACTACTTAGGTAAAGCCAGTCCAGGGGGGCTCCCCCTGGCGGGTCCAGGGCAGAGCCCTGGCCTTTCTTGCCTAGGCCGCCGCCTCCTTCGCCTCCCGCCTGCGCGCGTGGAGGATGAACTCGGTATACCCGTTCGGCTGTTCGCGCCCCTTGAACACCAGGTCGCGCGCCGCCTGGAACGCGATGCCGTCGAAGCCGGGCGCCATCGGCGTGTAGGCGGCGTCGCCCGCGTTCTGCCCGTCCACGACGGCCGCCATGCGGCGCAGGGTCGCCTCCACCTGGGCCTCGTCGGTGACGCCGTGGCGCAGCCAGTTGGCGATGTGCTGCGACGAGATGCGCAGGGTGGCGCGGTCCTCCATCAGGCCGACGTCGTGGATGTCGGGGACCTTGGAGCAGCCGACGCCCTGGTCGATCCAGCGCACGACGTAGCCGAGGATGCCCTGGCAGTTGTTGTCCAGCTCGGCCTGCACCTCGGCGGGGTCGCGGTTGGAGCCGGGGTCGAGCGGCGGGGTGAGCAGGGCGTCGAGGAAGGGGCGCGGGTGGCCGGCCAGCTCTGCCTGGCGGGCGGCGACGTCGACCTCGTGGTAGTGCAGCGCGTGCAGGGTGGCCGCGGTGGGCGAAGGGACCCACGCGGTCGACGCGCCGGCGCGGGGGTGCTCGCCCTTGATGGCGAGCATCACCGCCATCTGGTCGGGTGCCGCCCACATGCCCTTGCCGATCTGGGCGCGGCCGCGCAGGCCGCAGGCGAGGCCGGTGTCGATGTTGTTGTCCTCGTAGGCGGCGATCCAGGGGGTGGCCTTCATGTCGGCTTTGCGCACCATGGGGCCGGCCTCCATCGAGGTGTGGATCTCGTCGCCGGTGCGGTCGAGGAAGCCGGTGTTGATGAACACGACGCGGTCGGCGGCGGCGGCGATGCAGGCGGCGAGGTTGGCGCTGGTGCGGCGCTCCTCGTCCATGATGCCCATCTTCAGGGTCGTGGCCGGCAGCCCGAGGATGGCCTCCACGCGAGCGAAGATCTCGGCGGCGAAGGCAACCTCCTCCGGGCCGTGCATCTTCGGCTTGACGATGTAGGCGGAGCCCGCGCGGCTGTTCAGGCCGACGGAGGCGGCGGGGTCGCTGCCGTGCGGGCCGGGCTTCCAGGTGGCGCCGTCCTGGGCGCGCAGGTCGTGGACGGCGATCAGGCTGGTAACGGCGGCGTCGAGCATCCCCTCGGGGATCTCGTCGCCGGCCGCGTCGGTCACGGCATCAGTGTACATGTGGTGGCCGACGTTGCGGATCAGCAGCAGCGAGCGCCCGCGCAGGGTCAGGGTGCCGCCGCCCGGGCGGGTGAAGCTGCGGTCGGGGTTGAGGCGGCGCTCGAGGCGTTCGCCGCCCTTGGAAAAGGAGGCCGACAGGGTGCCGCGCATCAGGCCGAGCCAGTTGCGGTACAGCTCGACCTTGTCGTCGGCGTCCACGGCGGCGACGCTGTCCTCGCAGTCGATGATGGTGCTGACGGCGGACTCCAGCACCAGGTCGGAGATGCCGGCGAGGTCGTCGGCGCCGACGGGGGTGGCGCGGTCGAACACGATCTCCAGGTGCAGGCCGTTGTTGCGCAGCAGGATCGTGGCGGGCGCCGCGCCGTCGCCGGTGTGGCCCGCGAGGCGGCCGGGGTGGCGCAGGCCGGTGGCGGCGCCGTTGGCGAGCGTCACGGTGAGGCGGGCGTCGGCCACGGCGTAGGCGACGGCGTCGGCGTGGCTGCCCTGGGCGAGCGGCGCCGCCTGATCGAGCACCTGGCGGGCGCGGGCGACGACACGGCGGCCGCGCACCTTGTTGTAGGCGCGCACGCGCTCGGCGCCGTCGGCCTCGGCGACGGCGTCGGTGCCGTAGAGCGCGTCGTACAGGCTGCCCCAGCGGGCGTTGGCGGCATTGAGCGCGTAGCGGGCGTTGCTCAGCGGCACCACGAGCTGCGGGCCGGCGACGGAGGCGATCTCGTCGTCGACGCGGCTGGTGGAGACGAAGAACGGCACGGGCGGCGCCAGCAGGTAGCCGATCTCGCGCAGGAAGGCGCGGTAGGCGGCGGGATCGCCGGCGCCGTGCGCGTCGTGCCAGGCGTCGATGCGGCCCTGCAGCTCGTCGCGGCGGGCGAGGAGCGCGCGGTTGCGCGGGGCGAGGTCGCGCACCAGGGCAGCGAAGCCGTCCCAGAAGGTCGCGGAGTCGAGGCCGGTGCCGGGCAGGGCCTCGGTCTCGATGAAGCGGTGCAGCACCGCCGCCACCTGCAATCCACCCGCGCCGATGCGTTCCATGTCGATCCCCTGCCTGCACCGCTGTTTTCGGCAGGTGGGGCGGCGTTGTCGAGGCACCAAATCACGGGGTGGGTGGATCGGGGCTCAGGAGGAAGCAAGGCTGGGCTCCGCCCGAACCCGCCCCTGCTTCAAGGCGGGGGCGAGCCGCCCCTGGACCGGCCTTACCAAGTAGTGGATTCCAAAGGCGAGCCTTTGGCGGAGTTTGAGGCAGAGCCTCAACCTTACTTGCTTCGGCGTATGGAGGGCCCGATGGGCAGGCTGGTGTGGCTGGCGTCGTATCCGAAGTCGGGCAACACCTGGCTGCGCCTGCTGCTGCACAACTTCGTCCTGCAGCCGAACGCGCCGTTCGACATCAACCGGCTCGACGCGTTCTCCACCAGCGAGGACATGGCGCGGCACTACCGGCGGCACGACCCGCGGCCGTCGCCGGAGTACGGCGTGGCCGACGTGCAGCGGATGCGCCCCCTGGTACACCGCGACCTGCGCGACGGGCGCGACGGGGTGGTGTTCGTCAAGACGCACAACGCGGCGGTGGTGGTCGGCGGCGTGCCGCTGGTCACGCCGGAGGCGACCTGGGGCGCGGTCGTGATCGTGCGCGACCCGCGCGACGTCGCCGTGTCATACAGCCACCACTTCGCGGTCGGGCTCGACGAGGCGATCGGCATCATGGAGCGGCCCGACGCCATGACGGGGGGGACGGAGACGCGGGTGCTGGGCTGGCCGGGGAGCTGGTCGCTGCACGTGGCGAGCTGGACGGCGCAGGCGAGCCCGCGGGTGCACGTGATGCGCTACGAGGACCTGGTCGCCGACACCGTGGCGGCGGCGGGCGGGCTGATCCGGTTCTTCGGGCTCGACGCGCCCGAGACGCGGCTGGCGCGGGCGGTGGCGAACAGCCGCTTCGAGGTGGCGCAGGGGCAGGAACGGCGCGCGGGCTTCGTGGAGCATCCTCCCGGTCGCGGCGCGTTCTTCCGGCAGGGGCGCGCGGGCGGGTGGCGCGAGGTGCTGAGCGCGGCGCAGGCCGGGCGGGTCGAAGCCGCGCACGGCGAGCAGATGGCGCGGTTCGGGTACTCCTGACGGCAGCGGCCGAGGCGGGTCTGAAGGAAGCAGGCAAGGTTGAGGCTCTGCCTCAAACTCCGCCAAAGGCAGGCCTTTGGAATCCATTACTTAGGAAAAATGATTTCGATTGCCTCTGTTCCTAATAACGCCGGTCCAGGGGCGGCTCGCCCCTGGCGGGTCTGGGCAGAGCCTAGCCTTGCTTTCTGCCCGTCTCAGTCCGGCAGCCGCGTGCCCACCGTCTCCGTCGCGAACGGGATCACCAGCAGGCCGATGCCGAACGCGATCGCGGTGAGCGCCACCGGGGTGCCCAGCGTGCCCATGCCGGTGACCGCGGCGGCCAGGGCGAAGTTGACGATCGCGCCGACGAAGCGCCCGACCGAGGTGCAGAACGCGAACGCGGTGGCGCGGACGTCGGTGCCGAACAGCTCCGGCAGCCAGAGGCTGAACATGGCGAAGTTGCCGCCCGCCATGCCGAGGAAGAACAGCACGGCGAGGAAGACCGGCATCGCCTGGGCGTTGGGCAGGTAGAACGCCCAGCCGAAGGCGAGCGGGATGGTGACGAGCATGCCCGCGAAGTAGATCGACAGCGCGCGGCGGCGGCCGAGGCGCTCGGCCAGGACCGGGGCGGCGATGCAGCCGAGGATGGTGCCGATGGAGAGCAGGCCGGTGCACAGCGAGGCGACGATCGGGCCGCTGGCGGTGATGCCGGCGCGGCGCGCGAGCTGGATGGAGGCGGTGGGCACGTAGACCGAGCCGGCCCACAGGCCGATCACCGCGACGGTGAGCAGCAGCGACATGGACAGCGTGCGGCCGCGGTACGGCGCCTGGAAGATGCGGGCGAGCGGGCTTGCGCGGCGGACGGCGGGGGCGTCGTGCGCCTGCGCCCAGCGCTTCGGCTCCTCGACCTTGAACAGGGTGACGAGGGAGACGACGACCGGGGCGAGGCCGCAGAGGAACATCGCGCGCCAGCCGTAGGTGGCGCCGACGGTGAGGTTGAGGGCGGCGGCCATGAAGAAGCCGGCGTAGTAGCCGGTCTGCAGCCAGCCGGCGCCCATCTTGCGGCGGTCCTCGGGCCAGGACTCGGCGACGTAGGTGCCGGCCATCGCCCACTCGCCGCCGATGCCGATGCCGGCGAGGAAGCGGAACAGGCCGAGCTCGTAGACGTTCTGCGACAGGGCGGCGGCGCCGGTGAACACGGCGTAGATCATCACGGTGGCGGCGAGCGTGCGGGTGCGGCCGTACTTGTCGGCGATCGGGCCCCAGATGAAGGAGAGGCCCCAGCCGACCAGGAAGACGGCGAACAGGATCGAGCCGGTGGAGCCGATGGTGGCGGTGGTGGCGGCGATGCCGGAGCGGGGCAGAAGCTCGGTCAGCGCCGGGCTGAGGACCAGGGCGTAGATCACGCTGTCCATGCCGTCGAGCGCCCAGCCGAACCAGGCGGCCCAGAAGCCGATGATCTGCTGGGAGTTGAGCGGCGTTCGCGCTGCCCTGGGCAGGGGTACGGTCTCGGCGGTGGTCGACATCGTCGGGGTCCTCCTTCGCGCCGGCCTTGTCATGCCCCGGGGTCGGGCACGCGGGCGGCTTGCCGGTCCGGTCTAGAGCAGTCCGGGCGGGAGGGGGAGGCAGAAAGCAGGGCCGGGAGGCCGACGCCGTCTGCGTGCGGCGCCGTCAAAGTTCGGCTTGGCACTGGCATCCGCACCCCATAACGTCGTACCCACGCGTATCATCAAGGCCGGGGAGCCCGAACCTCCGGCCAGACGGGAGAACGAACATGAAGTCGCTGCTATCGGCCTGTGCCCTCGGCGCCCTGCTCTGCGGTCCCGCCCTCGCCCAGCCGGCCAACATCACCGATAATCCGCCCGCGGGCGCTCCGGTCAACGAGAAGGCCGGCGCGACCCTGAACAAGCTGCAGGACTTCAAGTCCACCGGGGCCACGAACCTGGCGTCCGTGACGCAGGGCGGCCCGCAGGCGGCGGCGATCCGCAAGACGCTGGAGGCGGTCAAGATGCCGCCCGGCTTCAAGATCAGCCTGTACGCGCTGGTGCCGGACGCGCGCATGATCGCGGTCGGGCCGCAGGGGGTGGTAACCTTCGTCTCCACCCGCAAGACCAAGGTGTACAGCCTGACCGATCGCGGGCACACCGGCGTCGCGGAGGACGTGCGCGAGTTCGCGCCGGGCGTGGGGTTCAACAACCCCAACGGCATCTGCTTCTCCAAGGATGGCTTCCTCTTCTCGGTCGAGCAGAACCGCATCCTCGCGTTCCCGGCGGCCGAGTTCTTCTACGAGAACCCCGACGTGGCGGTTGCGACGGTGGTCAAGCAGGGCGACCTGATCCCGGCCTCCGAGCAGAGCTTCAACCACTCGGCGCGCGTCTGCCGCGTAGGTCCGGACAACAAGCTGTACGTGACGGTCGGCCAGCCGTACAACGTCTACACGCCCGACAAGTACGACCTGTACTACAAGGTCGGCATGGGCGGCATCATCCGCATGGACCGCGAGGGCTCCAACCGCGAGGTCTTCGCCCACGGTGTCCGCAACTCGGTGGGCATGGACTTCAACCCGAAGGACAAGACCCTGTGGTTCACCGACAACCAGGTGGACGGCATGGGGGACGACCAGCCGACGGGCGAGCTCAACCACGCCATCAAGATCGGTGAGAACTTCGGCTTCCCCTGGTACGGCGGCGGGCACACCCGCACGGCCGAGTACAAGGACCAGGCGCCGCCCGCCGACGTGGTGTTCCCGGTCGTCGAGGAGGCCCCTCACGCAGCCGACCTGGGCATGATGGTCTACAGCGGCCGCATGTTCCCCAAGGAGTACCAGGGCGCCATCTTCTCGGCGCAGCACGGCTCGTGGAACCGCACCGTGCCGGTGGGCGCGCGGGTGATGGTCACCAAGCTCGACGCGGACGGCAAGGCGCCGGAAGGCTCCAAGCCGTTCGCCGAGGGTTGGCTCGATGAGGACGGCGAGTACAACGGCCGTCCGGTGGATGTCGAGCAGATGCGTGACGGCTCGCTGCTGGTCTCCGACGACCTGGCCGGCGCGGTCTACCGCATCACCTACGAGGCGCCGAAATAGCCTCGCCCATGGGCGGGGCGGCAGCGTCGCCCCGCCCTCCTTCCCGGAGCACACCATGAGCGAAACCTCGAACGCCGGGGGCGCCCACACGCGAGTGCGCTGCTCGGTCCGCGTCCTGTCCTGCGTCCTGGCCCTGGCACTGCCCGGGGTGGCCCCGGCGCGCGCCGACGACCCGCCGGCCGCCACCGGATCGGCCGAGGTGGGGGCGCAACGGATCAAGACAGCGGGCTGCACCACCTGCCACGGGCGCGACGGCCTCTCCAGGCTTGCGGAAGCGCCGAACCTCGCCGGCCAGGTGCAGGGCTACCTGGCCTCCGCGCTGCAGGCCTATCACTCCGGCGAGCGCAAGAACGAGATCATGAACACGGTGGCCGGCCCGCTCAGCGACGAGGACATCGCCAACCTCGCCGCGTACTACTCCAGCATCAAGGTAAGCGTCACGCCGCCACCGCGGCCATGATCCGGCGCCGCGCGGCCCTGGTCCTGGCGGCCGGGTTGTCCTTGTCGGGCGGGGGCAGCGTGTCGGCGGGGACCATGCAGCAGCGGCTGGAGCGGGTCTGCGCCGGGGCCATCGACCGGCTGTGCGCCGAGGCCCGGCCGGACGGCGGCAGGATCAACGCTTGCCTGGCGTCGCACCAGGCGGAGCTGCCCCCGGACTGCGCCAGGCTGGTGGACATCGCCGACTAGGACGGCTGTCGTCCGAGCGACAGTCAGGGCGCTGCCGCGGGCCAGCAAGCAAGGCTGGGCTCTCCCTCCGCTGCCCATTCCAACAGCCCAAGCGGGCTTTCGGAACCTTTGGGCAGCTCCGCCCAGACCCGCCAAAGGCCAAGACCTCCGGACACCGATTTACTGAGCTCGACTTTGGCTATTTACGGCGTGGGCTGCTGTTGAATCGAAAGTGATGCGGTCGGGGATTCACGGGCGAATCTGAGACGACGATTCTGTCCCGAACTTCGGTTCGGGGTCGAGATGGCGGATG
>JAABUY010003284.1_pt1 | contig 18137 bp, 23 predicted proteins | sample 5560271 | NCBI WGS metagenome assembly JAABUY01 (sample SAMN10711886, study PRJNA513374) | rock metagenome | isolation source: Antarctica rocks | place: Antarctica: Victoria Land, University Valley
GCCTCGGTGCCGGACGCGACGCCGAGCATGCGGTGCAGGTCGCGGTAGAAGCCGCCCTGGAACACGCGCCCGCGCCGGCCCGCGCCCGCGCCGCCCACCACGGGCGCGCTGCTGGTGAATGCGGGCGTCGGCAGGTCCTCCTCGCCAATGGGCACCTGGCGGCGCGCCCGAGCACGCGCTTGCCGGCCGCGCGCGGACTCGCATGGCGTCGCGCGGCCATGCTATACCTAACCCTATACCTGCGTCCGCGCCCAACCGCCGCACATGGCGCGGCGCGCGCGCGCGCGCCTGCCGGACCGGTGGCGCCTGGCATGGCCAGAGCTGGCCGCGCGGCTCGCGCCATGGCGCAGTGGCTGACGGGGGCGGCCGTCCCTGGCGCCCGCAGGAGACCAGGGGCAGGCGCGCGCTCACAGGGGCGGGCGCGCTGGCCGCCAGGGGCGCGCGCGGGCGCGGGCGGACCATGGGCGTGCCGCCATCTGTGTTGTACAGCATGCCCGTGTCCAGGTGCACCTCGAAGAGCGGCTTCTTCTGGATGAAGAAGTCCGGCTTGCCGCAGCCTGCGCGCCGGGCTGTGCAGGATTAGTGTTAGAGTTAGGGCCCTCGCACTCGGTGCTGTACAGCATGCCCATGTCCAGGTGCACCCCGACCAGCGGCCTCGTCTGGATGAAGCAGTCCGGCTTGCCGCAGCCTGCGCGCCGGGCTGTGCAGGGTTAGGGTTAGGACACTGGCCATCGGTATTGCACAGCATGCCACCCCGACCAGCGGCCTCTTCTGGATGAAGAAGTCCGGCTTGCCGCAGCCTGCGCGCCGGGCCGTATTGGCCGTGTAGGGTTAGGATTGGGTTAGAGCCCTCACAATAGTCCCACGGTTGCCGCCCACAGGGCTGCAGGCCACATGGCGCAGCCCGTCTGCCGAGCGGCCGCGGTGCGTCAGTGGGCGGCGGCGCTCATGGAAATGTGCGCGGCCTGGCTCGCGGCGCATCGGAGCACAGGCCTGGGCGACCGAGCTGTGCGCCGCCGTCCGGGCGGGCCGGCGCGCCGGTGATGACCACGTCGAAGTACTCCAGCCAGTCGTGGTTGCGCGCGGCGCCCGTGCGCCCGTGCAGCAGGAAGTTCATGACGATGTGCGTGTAGTCCCACAGGCTGTTGGTGGCCAGGAACACCTGGCGCCCGCTCGCGCGCAGCGTGTCCAGCATGGGCGCCAGGCGCAGGTCCTGCGCGCACAGGGCGTGGGGTCTGAGACCCTAAGGCACGGTGGCCAGGAGCAGCCGCCGCCCGCTCGCGCGCGGCGTGTCCAGCATCGGCGCCAGGCGCAGGTCCTGCGCGCGCGCGGCGCCGGGCCTGACGCCCTGGAGGGCGCCTGGGCGCATGCGCGGGGGCCACCGCTCATGTTGAGGGTGACCCCAAGGCGCAGCGTGGACAGTGTAGCTTGAGTGCAATGCTGCAGCCACGCGCCGGCCTCCCAGAGGGCGCGGGCCGAGCATGGCGCAGCTAGGCGCACTCACATCCTGGACCAAGCACACTCAGAGACTGATGCGGTGCGCAGGGCAGCCCGCACGGGCGTCCGGTGTCAGGGTCGGCAGACGTGTGCTGGCCGTGCAGGGGCCGCGCGGCGGCGCGCACCTCGTGGATGTAGCGCCCTGGGTCGGCGGCCACCGAGCGCTTCAGGCTGCCGTCGCGGTGGCACAGGTCCACGGCGGCGCGCACGTCCCTGCGGTCCCGCGCGGCTACCGGCCTCACCGCCGGCGCGCCGCTGCGGCCGACGCACTGTGCGTCTGCCGTCAACGGCAACAGCGCAGCGCTGCGTGTGCTGCCGGGGCAGAGGGACCAAGGCTCAGCGCTGACAGCAGCAGCATACTGCTGGGCGCCGACAGGCCTAGCCGCCGTCAGCCTGGAGCCGCTTGGGCAGCTTCCAGGCTGGCAGGCAAGCCGCGTCGCTTGACACGGCGCGCGAGACAGTGGCAGGCAGCACAGGAGCAGAGGCACGGCGCATGTCGGCCGCGGACGCAAGCTGCGGCGGCGGCGCGCGGGCGCACTTGTAGAGGTCGGCGGTCGCCTTGCCGGCCGGCAGCGCATGCGGCTGCGCGTCCTGCAGCTCCACCAGCTGCGCGCGGCCGGGCGCGGCATCACCCGGCGCGCAGGTCATGCTGGCTACCATGCCCTAACCCTGCAGCTCCGCCAGCTGCGCCTCGGCGGGCGCGGCGTCACCCGCGCGCAGGCCATACGGGCGGCAGCCAGCGTGGGAATATGCTGCAGGGGCGCGCGGGGGGTGTGTGGCTCACGCCTCAGCGCTGTGCAGTTTGCTGTCTACCCTGAGCGTGGGGCGGCAGTGGCGCACGCTCGGGCGGCCGGGGTCAGCCAGAACCTGCGCTGCAGATGGCCACACCCCGAGTATGCATGTAGGCGGCGGCTGGCGCGAGGACGCCGCTGAGCAAGGCAGCGCGGCCGCGGCCCCGCCCGGCAGGCCGCGCGCGCCTGCATGAACAGGTGCGCCTCGGCCAGGCTGAAGAGCGTGTCGATGAGCGCGTAGTCGGGCTCGTCGAACTCACTGCGCTCCTGCCGGCGGCGCGCCGCCCCCGAGCACTCCTCATCTCCACCCACGTCGCCCGCTCGCATCAGGTGCGCCAGACTGTTGCAAGCCATGCTGTGCGATTTATCAGCCCACCGTACCTCTTTCCCCGCCATGTGCCGCCTTGCAGCAAACGGAACAGGTCTCTCTGTGTCATCAAACCCCGTGTGCCCAAACTCTTCCCTCAAAGGACACGATAGGCGGCGCGCCGCAGCGTCAGCGGGGCTGCATGAGCGCTCTCGCGCATACCCAGGCGACTCTTACCCCGTGAGGCCTGCAACCTGGGTATCAGGTACATGGGCGGCTGCGCGCCAGAGAGGGTCGGCAGGGGAGGCGGCGCGCGCGTCGCGCGGGCCGCGCGCGGCGGCAGGTAGCCTAAGCCTATCCCTATGCGGGCGCGCCGCACCAGCGCGTTGGCGTACGTGGCGAGCCGCTCCTCGCGCGACAGCGGCCGGAAGCCATGGTACGCCAGCTTGACGTACTTGTGCCGGTCCAGCTTCAGCACGTTGCCGCGGCGCTTGTCGATGGTCAGCCCGCGCACCATGTACCGCCAGTCAAAGTCAAAGTCGTACAGCACCTGCGCGCGCGCGCGCCGTGTTGCCAGGCCCTGCGTCGCCGCGCGCGGCCAAACAGGCAGCAGCGGCGTCTTTGATCAGTCCTAAGCAAACCCGCACATACTCCTGACGAGATGGGGGCGCACATGCTGTGCAGCCAGATGGTGCACCATCTGCACTGTGCCGGCATGCGCGGGGAGCACCGCCGGGCGCATGCGGAGCATGCGGGCGTTCCGCAGGCGGGCGCATGCGCTCGGGCCGTTCAAACACGTCAAGAGCCCCCAGACGCATGCTGAGCACAGCCGGACGCATGGTGAGGGCGCCGCGCGCGCACGCGCGGGCCGCCAAACACGGCGGGCGCAGCCGGACACACGCTGAGCACAGCCGGGCGAATGCTGAGGGCGTGCGCGCGCACGCGTGGGCAGCCGAACACGGTGACCAGCATTTCGATGGTCAGCGATAGGGTTAGGGTACGGGCGCGCACGCTGGGGTAGCCGAACACGGTGACCAGCTTCTCAATGGTCAGCGTGTATGCCAGCATCTCGAACGTCTCCGGCTTGTACTGCGCGCACGTGTAGTCCTGGCGCGCCGGCGCGGCCCGTCAGCATAGGGTATCTCTCGAAAGTCCTCCGGCTTGTGCTGCGCGCACGTGAAGTCCTGGCGCGCCGGTGCGGCCATTAGCTGCGGCCCGGCGGCCGCGCCGCACCCCGCGCGCCCGGCGCCGCGCGCGGGCCTGGTGCCTGGCCTGCGTGCATGCGCGCTGCGCAGCGTGCGCACCAAAAAAGGCGCGCGGGGGCCGCGGCGCTCGGCCGGGCGCTCCTGCACCCATGCCCCCGCTGCAGCACTGCGTGGGCCATGGCGCGCCAGCCGGCCTCTGACCAGCCATCACGGCGAGCTCGGACGCGCTGGGGAGGTAGGCGGGTGGCGGAGAAGGGCAGGAAGTGAGAGAGGGTGGGGTGAGGCAGGCGCCCCACCATGTCGAAGCCGACCGCGCGGATCTGCGCCATGTTGAGCGAGCGGTTGCAGAAGATGCGCCGCCGCACGTCCAGCGGGCTTGCCCACACCTCGTCCGCCCAGGCCGGGTGGTCGTCGCTCAGCGGCGGCGGCGGCGGCGGCCCCATGCTCGCGCACAGGCCCGGCGCGGCCTGCAAAGCCCCAGCCGTCAGCGCGCGCAGCATTTAGACCGACACGCATGGTGGAGGAGCCCACTGCAAACGAACAGCAAGGGAGTGACGCGGGTATGGGGGGGTGGAGGGGGAGTGAGGGAGGGAGGGGGGACAGGTTATGTAGGGGCGCGTAGCAAGCTGGGTAATGAGGCACACCAGCTTGCAAGGTATGTTGCAGCACATGCATACGCAGCGGCCAGCAGGCGAGACGCACACGTCTGGCTGCAGGCCCAGTGCGGCAGTCCGCAAAGCTGTCTGAGCTGCGGCACGGCGCGTGCTGCTCGCTGTGCTGTCGCACAGCTCGGAAGCAGCGGGGCGAGCAGCAGGCGCGCGTGCAGCAAGCAAGGCTCGCGCTGCACAGCCCTGGTCGTGCATGGGACAGATTATTTCTGCATGTTTGAGCGGCTCCCGCCCGGGGGCGAGCCCTGGCGCGGCTCAGGCGGCGGGGGTTGGGAGGGACACCTTGGACGGCTCTGAGCGGGGGGGCGCTTGCGTCGCCAGCGCGCGCGTGAGCGCGGAGCCCGCCGGCCAAGCCCTGCACGGGAGGGCGCCCGCGCGGTCGGCGCGCGCAGCGCGGCCGAGCGCCGCCAGGCACGGCGCAGGTATGAGCAGGCGCTGCTTGTGCAGGCCCGGGGGTGGACAAGCGGGGCTGGCGGGCGCGCCGCTCGCACCACGGACGCGGCTCGCATGGAGCGTGCGGGCGGGAAAGCCCAGGCACGGGGCGCCAGCACCGCGCATCGCCACACCTCCGCTGCAGGAGCCCGCTGAGGCACCTCAGGGAGGCGAGTCTGCTGCCGGCCATGCTGTGGAGCAGGCAGGGCGCCCGACTGTCACGCATGCTCGTGGCCATGTGCCCCGTCCCGCTTGGCGTATGCGCAGGCCCCCATCAGGTCTGTCGGCCAGAGCGCCTCCTGGCTCGACCCATGACAGAGCACATTTTGCTCGGGGGTAGCTCACTAGAATATTGCACTGAGCAAGCCCAGCAGCCTAGGCGGGAGCGTGAGCTGCTTTGGGGATGCTTGCAGCGCCACACCGGGAGACACGCGCCAATGCAGGGCTACGCTGGTCGCTGCCAAAAGGCAAAAGCAAAAGGCTAAAGTGCTCCTCTGCGCGTTAGGTTGCCACATGTGATCATTTGCCCAGCATTTGCAGATCTGGGCCCACCGTCACAGGCGGGAGGAGCGGAGAGGCAAGGATTTTCACGCGCCGCAGGCTCGTCTGGGAGGAGCCTTGCACGCCCGCACCAGCCTGTGCCTGTGCCTGTAGTCTGAGCGAGGCCCTGCGCGCGCGCTGCATGCTGCCCGCCCTCTGCACGGGCGGCCGGCACGCTGCACGCGGCCTGCTTGGAGGCTGCAGGCTGCGCAAGTCCGTCGGGCCCCTCGTCTGGCTGGGCGCGCCCCCGGCGCGCTCGTGCTCCAGCGCGCCGGGCCTGTCATGGGCGACGCGGGAGACGCTGCACCGCGTGCTGCACAAGTACTCCCGGGACTTTCGGTACAAGGAGCCGCAGCCGGCGCTGCCGTCATGCGAGGAGCTGGGCAGGCTCGAGGAGCGCATCAGGCGTGCCGCCGCCTGGCCCCGCTCGCGCGCGCCGTGCAACCCGTCGTCCCAGCGCGTGCGAGGAGACAGTGCTGGCAGGGGACGCTGTGAGGCACCTGCGTCGCGCCGCCCCTGCTCCGCGCGCGGAGTTTCCACCGGGGCCGGGCGAGCCCGTCCGGCGCGCCGCAGGTACAAGTTCCGCAACCCGTGGATGCTGCGGCTGGCGCTGCTGCACCTGTCCGCCGTCCAGGCCTCGACTGCCGTCCAGTTATACCACGAGATGCCCGTCCAGAACCAGACGCCCGCGACGATGCTGCCGCTCATCGGCGACAGCGTGCTCGGCCTGCTGGTCGTCGAGGGGCTGTGCGCGGCCTACCCGACCGCCCGCGTCGGCGAGCTCACGCGCGCCAAGCACAGCCTGTGCTGCCGCGAGGCCTGCTCCGAGTGCGCACCCGCTCGGACCCGGCAGGGGTGTTTCAAACTCTCTGGCAGCCAGCGCCGGGGCGGCCGCCTGCGTGGGCGGGCTCGCAGCGCGGCCGCAGCGGGAGCAGCTGCGCGCTGCCTGCGCTGCTCGTGCTCACGCCGACACTCTCGTGCAGCGTGTGTCTGCATGAGCAGAGCCGGGTGCGCGCGTCTCCAGTGTCAGTCTCTGCGGTGGGGCGGCCTGCAACGGCGTGCCCAAGCACCATGGCTGCGGGTACCCGGGCGCCCGCGCCTGCTCTGCGGCGCGCAAGCGGGCGCGTGCCCGGGGGCGCCAGGAACGCGCGCGCATTGGGCCTGAGGGACGTGGTCGTGATGGGCAAGAGCGTGCAGATGCCGGACACAGGGGCGTCCGGCATCCTTGCCGAGGCATTTGAGGCGGCGCGCGCCCGCCAGGCCCCGGCCGGCCCATGGCGGTGTTGATCTTTCCATTAATTTCATTGGCCGCATCATGCTCGGAAGCCACCCCACCAGATGACAGAGGACGGCCTGTTTAAGCAGCCCACTGGTCTGCGTCATGGCAGGCAACTCCACGTGATGTGTGCGCCTGCTTGTATAGCGCGTGATTACGAGCGAGATGTCATCATCGTCTGTGTGGTGACACCCAGCCGGAGCAGTGCACCGGCCACAGCTGTGCCTCCATGGCGCCCGCCCCTCGGGGACGCGCCCAGCTCGCGCCGCTGGGGACCAGAGGCGGCGGCGCGCTCACAGGTGCTCGGCGCGGTGTACCTGGACGGCGGCATGGATCAGGCCCGGCATGTGTACTCCTCGAGCTTCCCGCTGCCCGCTGACATAAAGGACGTGTGGAGGGTGTCGGCCGGCTGATGGGCCAGCGGCGCTAGATTGATTCTGCGGCGCCCCGCGTGTGAGGCTCGTCCCGTATCCGTGTCTTGGGTGTGGATTTGTCACGTTGGGACTGCTTTGGGGTTGCTGCCAGTGTTCATGCCTGCAACTGCGTCTATTGGGGTCTGTGGAGCTGTAGCGCATGGTCCCGTGGTCCGCAGCATCGGCTGCCAATCTGGGAGCACACGTGCGTGCCTGTGCTCTTGCGTGGGCCGGCATGAATGTGGGACTGTCCGCTTGCAGGGCCACTAAAGCGGCGGTGTGAGCAGAGGGGTAGGCAAGGAGTCCAGCTTGCGGTGATCATGCCCCAATTCGATATGCACCAGTCGGTGAAGGATCACCCGTGGCTGCACACCACAACTGGTGGGGACCCGAACGCGCTTGGCAGGCTTAAGGCTGGTGGCGCGCTGCTGTCACGCGCGCTTGCGGCCATTGAGCAGGTGCTGTGCGCATGTAATGCTAACAGCCGTGGGCCTCACGCATGCAGCTGATGCAACTGCGTCGAGCGGGGATGCAAACACACAAGCCGATCGCAGAGCGGGGTGCGACCGGCGGTGAGCGCGAGGTGCGGTCTCACACATGCACTCGTATCCAGCGTCCCACGCACGCGCTGCGCATGCACGGCACCCGTTGTGCCGACAGCCCAGGCTCACAGAAAAGCAGACAGGAAGGCGCGGTAGCGCGCGAGGTGCGCCTTGCAAGCGGGCACGTGGTGGCCGCCCGCATGCGCGACGACGTGCCGGCAGTCCGCCGCGAACAGGCCGGCCAGCGCCTCACTTTCGGCGATAGCGACCTGCGCGGCCGCAGCCGCTCGGCTACGGTAGGGTACCTCAGTATATGGTCGGTATATGGTAGGAGCTTCGCGCTCGGTAAGGGTAGGGTAGGGTAACACTAACGCTCGCGCAGCGCCTGAGGCCGCGTGTAAGGACGTCCAGGAGCATAGCGCCCCGCACGCACAGAGCCTCCCGCAAGCCACGCGGCAGCCAGCCTGGCGCAACTGACATGCATACTTCGGGGCCGTGCGGCGCGTGCTGAGTGGCGCTCGGACTGTAGCAGGCAGCCCCCGCACCTGCCGGTCGGCATCGCGGGCGCCGCCGTAGATGTGCAGGGAGGGCAGCCGCAGCGGCGCCTGCGCTCGCAGCACCTCCGCATGCTCCGCGCAGGGCGACGGGAACCCCGAGCACAGCACCGCCATGCGCAGCAGGGGCCAGCAGCCGCGCGCGCCGGCGCAGGCGCCGCGCGCGTACTCGGCGCGCTGCTGCTGCTGCTGCAGCGCGCACAGCACGGCCGCCACGGCGGCGCCCTGCGCGGGCGGCGCTGTCAGCAGCAGGCGCGCTGCGTCCAGACGCCCTGCGCTGCACGTTCACGACAGGTTGATACACATGCCATTCTTGTGCGCTCTTCACAGACTGTGACCTGTGCACCAGTAGTAGACCAAAGGCCAGCCCAAGGTGCGTAAGCTACACAAAGTATGTGCTGCTATGAGGTCACTGTGTCTCTTTGCTCCAGCCTCACACCGGTGCTTGCAAGCTCTGGCTCCTGGTTTGCATGCGCTGCAAGGAAGACCGTCTGGCCCTCCACAATGCGAGGCGCGGTCGCTGCCGCGTGCGCTGGTGGAAAGCGGGCGGGGGACGACCTGGGAGAAGGGTGAGGTTTAGGGTTGGCTAGGCACCCAGGCGGCGGGGCCACCTGGGAGAAGCCCATGACGCCGTCGTAGCGCCCGGCCGCCAGCGCGCGCTCCAGCACCGCAATGACGCGCGCCACCCGCCGACCTGCCGCACGTGCTGCCCGGCATCCAGGCCCGCCGGCGCGGGCCGCCAGGCCGCGCCGCCAGGGTCGCGGCCCGTCGCGCCGCCCTCCATGCCCGCGAGCTCCACGAGCCAGGCGCGCTTGGGCCGCGCCTGCGGCGGTGGCGCGCCCAGCGGCCCCGAGTGCGCTCGCTCCTCGCTGTCAGCGGTCGCGGGGTCATGCGCAGCGGGGTTGCCGGCAGCACATTTTGCGCCGCCCGGCGCACGCGTATCGTCGACTGCAGCCCCGTCCCTGTCACCCGACTCGCGGCCGCAGGCGGCGCAGGCGCGCCTTGCTGCGCAGCGTGCGCCCTGGCTGCCTGCGGGCGCCGGCGGCGGCCCCGGCTTAGCCTCCTCGTGCGCCACAGCGGGCACCGCGAGGGCTGCGGGCGCGGCGAACGGGCTGCAGCCGGCCGCGTCGGCGTCAGGCGGCGCGCGCGCCGGGCGCGGGCGGTAGAGCAGCGGCAGCTCGTGTGGCGCGTCGAGGAAGTCAAAGGCGGCCAGGTCGCCCAAGCGCCTGATCAGGCCCGCCCAGCAGCCGCGCAGCTTGCATCCGTCCTGCCTAAAGCCGTGCAGGCACAGGATGCGCAGCCGACGCGGCGGGCCCGGCGGCGCGCGCGGGCACGCCAGCGACGTGGGGCGCCCGCCGGGCTCATGGTCCGCCTGAGGAGCAGCGCCGGCTGCGGCGCCGTCGGCGAAGCGCACACGGCAGAGCTCGCAGACGGCGCGGCCGGCCGCTCTGTCCGAGCCATCAACGGCCCCTGAGGGCTGCACATGTGCAGGCGCGCGCCAAAATCAGTCTTCTGTCCCATCGCAGGCTGATGCCTTTGCCGGGCGCGGGCAGCGCGATAGCTGCCTGCACGCACTCCCCAGGAATGTCTGCAGGCATTGCTCGTACCAGGATAGAGCAGGAGAGCTTGCATCAGGGTAGCAAGGACGGTCACAACTGCATGTGCTGCCAGCAAAGCAGCGTGCGATGGGCTCCTGCGAGGGCGCCCGCACACAGGGTCAGGGCGCCGGCGCACCTCGCGACCCGCGCACGCGCCGCACATGAGCACCAGCAGCCGGCACAGCGCGCAGCGGCTGCGGGCCGCATAGTCGTCGCACGGCGCGTCGCAGCGCAGGCAGCGGCCCAGCAGCTCATCAGCGGCCTGATCAGCCGCGTCGCCTGCGCGCGCCAGCGCCCTGCCCTGCTCTGCAGGCTGCGCGACATAACATGCGAGCAAATGGGAACCACTGCGCGCCCTTGGCAAGGGAAGCACGCAGTGGTACCCACAACAACTGCCACACAAGCACTGCCAACCGAGTGCTGCACAGACTGGATTGCGGTGCCCGTCGGCGGCTGCAAGGCTGTGAAGCGGCCCGAGGCGGCCGCGCGGGGCGCGCCTGGCCCGCTGCTGCGCACGGACACGCGCTCGTCGAAGACAAACAGGCTGCCGCGGAAGAAGCCCTCGGGGAAGGCCTCCTGGTACCGCTGGATGCCGCCTGGCGCCGCGGCCGCGCGCAGGTCCCGCGCGCGGTTCTGGTGCAGAGTCGGCGGGGCCTTTGCGCATGCAAGGAGCTGCACGCTACTGCTGGGCAAAGGCGCGCCCCCTCTGGCGCGCTGCGCTGTGGCCAGCACACTCCTTACATACCCGCAGTTGAATACAACTGTGCTTCCCGCTCCATTCTTGACAGATTCGCGTCCGGCCGAGATGATTGCGGCGGTGCGCGAAATCATCAAGCAAACCGCACTGAGTCGACAGGGTGGTGCACAGCGCGCTCAGAACGGGTGGGTCTACGCCACTCTGAGCTAAGGGTATAGAAAGGCACCGTTGAAGGCCGTCTGCGCAAGCGGGTGCACGAGACAACAGGGTAGGTGGGTCCTATGCAGATTCGTGGGCAGCGCGTGCGCGCGCCCTGCAGCTGCAGCACATCAGCGTGCGCGGGCCCCTTGGCGCGCAGGTACGCCGAGGCCCGCTCGCACCGCACTCCGCCTGGCAGCGCGGCGCGGTTGCATAAGCAGACCCTCAAACGGGATTGCACATGGCATCACTTGCGCGGCTGCCCTTCCCAGATGTGTCAGACACCCGCATGCAGCAGGGCTCACTGAAGCATCGCGGCCGCGTGAATTCTGGGCGGCAGCCTGTACCATCACCCGCTCACAGATGTCAGGCGACAGGACCCTTTACAACGCGCAGCGCCCAGCGCAAAGCGCGGGCGCGCGCGCCTGTGCAGTACATCAGGACCCGGCGACCGGCCAGGTCGGGCGCCGCGGCGTCCAGCCAGGCGCGCAGGTCACTGAAGCAGCGGATGCGCGGGTCCAACGTGGCCACGCCGGCCTGCAGCCGCACGCCGCATGCATGTGAGGTCCGGAGCACAGGCAGCCGCGTTGTTCCACTCCTGATCTGACCATCATGTGATTCCAACAGGCGCAGGGCCATGGGGGAGGCTTCCTGTGTAGTCGCTGGGACCAGCAACACAGACGGCTGCCCGCTGCAGTCGTCACATGATAAAAAACCAGGCGCTCGCCGGGCTTGTTGGGGCACGCGCGGCCCGCGCAGACCAGGGCTGCGCAGTGCCGGCAGCAGCGCTGCATGCAGGCCCGGGCGCATGCAAGCCGGGCTCGCAGGGGCGGGGCCCGCACCCACCGCCTGCATGCGCCCGATGCGCGTCTCGTACACGTTGCGCACGTCCAGAAGCACGGGCGGCGTGCCGCCGGAGCCCGCGGCCGCCAGCAGCGCATGGAAGGCCTGCGGAGTCGCATGCGGCGCGGCCGCGGCCGCCAGCGCGCCCGGCTCGGGCGGCGTGCCTCCCAGGCTCACCACTTCCTGCGCCCGCGCCCTATATCACCTACCCTACACCTACCTTGTCACCTGAGAACAACGCGTTGGCGTTGCGGTCCCGCCTACAGTTACCTGCTTCCTGCAGGAGTGCGCAGGGTACAGGCTGAGCCATGCCCTTCTCATCAGGGCCGCCGCCGGCGCGCCTGGTCCTGCCAGCGTTGCGAATGGAAAAGCCCCTCCTTGACTCAGCAGCAATGGGTGCAGCCTCAACACGCGGGCCGCCAGGCAGGGCTCTCACAGAGTTACCAGACTCTCAACGCTTGCAGACGGCCACCGCCGCGTGGGGTTCCAGAAGCTTGTCTTGCTATGCTTGGAGCAGGAGCGGCGAAGAAGTTGAGAGCACCGTTGGTTGTGACGCGCGGGCTCCTGGCCGGTGCCACCATGCGCACCCGCACAGGGGCAGAGCAAGCCCACCTTGCAGAGCGCGACATAGAGCGTGTTGAACCCGCTCTCCGCAGCCGCCTGGGCGCTCCGCGGTCCGCCCGAAGGCGCGAGCTTGTAGTCAACAGCTGCGCCGAGGCTTTCATGCGCCCGCGCCGCAGCAATGTGCTCGTGCAAGGCGGCCAGCGTGCCGCCAACCTGCGGCGTGCAAGCTCGACACAGTTGCCACTGACTGCACAGCCTGGTCTGCATACGCTCCAGGACCACGGCTTCCCCTTCAGTAACAGAAGTGAAAGGCGTTGCATGCAGGAAAGGAGCAAGCAGGGCCCCTCACTGTCACGTTCACGCCGTCAAATGCGACACGTACGCGGCCGCGCAGGCCCAGCGCCGTGCAGGTCTCCTGATACCACAGCCGCAGCGCGTCGCGCTGCGCGCTGTCAAGGCCGGTGTACTTGTAGTACAGCAGCACTGCCCTGCCCCCATCTTGATGCATACGGCTCGTGTCAGATGAGCATGCAAGCTCGCTGCTGCCGCCTGTGGTCATACGTGCAGTTGCTGCACAGCAGGCGCCAACCAAGACCGGCAGACCTCAGCGATGCCTTGTGACAGAGGTCATGGTGTTGCACTCTCCCCCAGCAAGCAGGGCCGCTCAGACGTCCGGCCTCTGCGATTGGAGCCAAGAACAACTGCTTTCAGTGGCTGATTTCAGTGACGATGCAGCCTCCGTTGCTGTGCAGAGTGAATGCATGAAGCAGTCTATCTAGGCACTGCGGCCTCAGCTATAGCAAGCCTATGGCCTGGTCTTGCCAAGGAGCTTCGCATAGACCACTAAGGAGACCGGGAGAGGCGCACAGGAGCTGTGAAGCTTTCAAGCGCTGTCTGGTGCACCTTACTTGGTGCTGTAGTGCATTAGCTGCTTGCAGCCAGCAACCATAGCGACAGCAAGCTGCTTCCAGCTGCACACTCGTTGTCCGGCATGTGCTGAGCTGCCAAGCTCAGTGCGCCGCGCGGCGTTGGCCTGATGCTCCGGGCATTCCGCCGCGCCGCGCGCGAGGTGCTGGCAGCTGCGCGCTCTGCGCTCCCGCCAGCGGGCGGCGCAGGCCGAGCTGGCGCCTCTCCCTTTCAGGGCCTGGCCCATGATGCCGCGGGCGGCGCGCGCTTTGCGTGGACACAGGGCACACCGCGGCACGGCCTGGCCGCGCTGCCGAGCACAGAACACGCCAGGGGGCTCCGCACCCGCAGCACGCGCAGCCGGGCAGCGGCGCGCGGTGCGCCCGCTGAGCGTGCGGCCCGCAACCCGCTGAAGCACAGCTGCCGCTACTGGGACGGCACGCCGGGCAGCTGCCGCGCGGGCGACGCGTGCCGGCACAAGGACTGGCACATGCCGGGCGTGCCCTCGCCCGCGCGGGCCTGCCCGTTCTGGACCGGCGCGGCCGGCAGCTGCCCGCACGACCTCGCCTGCCACCGCCTGGCCTCGCATGTGCCGGGCAAGCCGTCGCCCAGCCTGCTGCCGCGCCTGGACGCCGTCGCGGCCTCGGCGCCCGCTGGCGCGGCCGGCGGCGAAGCGGCGGGGGCGCTTGCGGCTGGCGGCGAGGGGCTGCAGGAGCAGGACGCGGCGGGCGCGCCGGACGTGGAGCAGATCACCAGAGAAATGGTGGAGGGCTACCGGGACATGTTTGCCAAGCCGCCCCGGGGCACGCCGGCGCCGTACGCGGGCGTGACGGACCCCGGGGACGCCTGGGACCCGGTGGCGCCCAGCGCGCAGCTGGTCGCGCCCGGCGCGCCCGCGGTGCGCGCCCGGCTTCGCGCCGCGCCGATGCAGCGAGCTCACGACCTGGCAAAGCTCTGCGTGGATGTGTAGCGGCTGTGCATGTCACAGCCTTCCGGCGGTGTTTGTGGCTGCTTGCTGAGCCGCTGCAGGCGGGCCTTCCTGGTGCGGCTGCATGCCGTGCTCAGTGGGAGTGTTTGGACATCAGGCCGGCTGCACAGGAGAATTGATTATCGGTGAAACTTCCTGCAACTTGCAGCAGGATTGAGCCGTCCAGGGCTGGTAAGCATGCGCGTGCCTGTTGCTCGCCTGTGATGGGGCACGACTGCTCGGCGCCAACCGGCTGCGCTCGCTGCGCCTGCGCGCAGATGCGCAAGCCGGTGGGCGGCCTGGCGCACTTTGACGCGATGATGGACAACTGGGAGCGGCTCATCAACGAGGGCAAGTATGCCGAGGGGCTGACCGAGCTGGAGAACACGCTCAGCGGCGTGCCCGGGCTGCCGCCGCTGGAGGAGCTGCAGACGATGGCGCGCCGCCCCCGGCGCCCGGCCGCCGCCTCAAACATGCGCTTGCTGTGTCGCAGGGCTGTGCAAGTTTTCTAGTGCAGAAAGCGGTCAAGGCGGCGTGCACGTTGTGCGTTTGCTGTGTTGCAGGGCTTCTCCGGTTTCCTTATGCAGACAGCGGTTGAAGCCGCTCGCATGCTGTGCGCAATGAAGTCTGAGGTCGTGCACTGCTCGCGGTAAGCTCTGCACTGCAGCGCGCGCGATGATGCCGTCGGCACGGTGACCAGCTGGGGGCGCCGCGCCCGGGGCGCCGCGCAGAAGACCGAGAAGGAGCGGCGGAAGGAGCGCAATCGCGCGCTGCAGGCGGCGATCCAGGCCGAGCACGCCGCGCGGCGCGTGCGCCGGGTCGATGCGCTCGGCGTCGCGCACGCCGTCGGCCGCCGCAAGTGCAGCACGGCGCAGGCGCGGCCGCCCGGCGCCATGCAACCTTGCTCAGTGTCGTGTGACGTGTGAATGAAAGCCAACGGACTCTGTTGGCTTCCAACGGCTCCCTATCAGCGACAAAGCCCAAGAGCGCGTTTGCATGACAGGAGGCTGACGCTCCAGGCTTGCTGGTTGTCAGGAGGGATGCCCTCAAATGACATGCAGCATGCACTGCGCCCTGCATGGGTGTGCCAGGGCGCAGCCTCACAGGGCGCTTGCGCTCGCATAATGCAGCCTGTCGCGCATCTACTCATCGTTGGATACCAGTGGCTTTGTAAGCTGTTTGTGCGACTTATACGGGGCTTTAAGCTAGCACATGTTGTTTAGGGCGAGGAGCTGCCCGTGCGTGGTGGCGCCCATGGGGAGAGGACATCGGTGACCTGCCCATCAGGAGAGGACGTGTGTGTGGCAGACTGCGAGGATCGCGTAAACTACATGCTCATTCTAGTGAAGCGGCGCAGCTGTGGCTGCGGGAGGGCAGCGGCAACATGGTCATCAACCGCATGTCGCTGGACGAGTGCATGCCCTCGCTGCCGCGCCGCGCGGATGTGCTCGCGCCGCTCTCGGCACGCCCGACCTGGCGCACCACCACATTGCGGAATCTGCTTGAGGTCAAGTGTCCGTGTTGTGTCACAGAGCGAGGGCTTGAGTGAGTGATCACTTGCCGAGCGGGATGGCCCAGCGGTCTACTGCCGCAGCGCTTGCATGCCGCTTGAAGGCCTACTCTGTGGTCATGAGCCTTGCATGGCTACTTTCACTGGCAAATGCCCGGCATGCGCCCATCTGTCACGGTGCATGCAGCGCAGCAGGCATCCACGGGTGCCTGAAGACAGAGGTGGGCACGCAGATCACGCACACGCTAGGCAAGTTCGACTTTACAGCCAGCGTGCGCGGCGGCGGCGAGATGGGCCAGGCGCAGGCCGTGCGGCACGCACTCACGCGCGCGCTGGAGCGCTGGGACCCGGCGCTCCGCCCGCCGCTGAAGCGCGCCGGGTTTATCACGCGCGACCCGCGCATGGTGGAGCGCAAGAAGCCAGGCCGCAAGAAGGCTCGCAAGGCCTTCCAATGGGTCAAGCGCTGAGCTAAACGACGACTGCCGGTGAGGCGCAGACATGTGATGTATGTGCTGCCGAAGAAGAATGTGAACACTAGTCCAAAAAGGGCGCGTGTACGTGTGGAGCCTTGCGCTGTCAGTGTAACCGTGTCAAAGTTTTCAGACTCCTATTATACAAGGACCCCGAGCACAGAGAAGGAGTGTGTACACTCATTCCATGATGATATCTGGTCGTAAACAAACCCCTTTGCATGCTCCACAGAACTGTCTGCTGTGAGGCAACCCTGCTAGGGAGAGAAAGACACGGGCCTGAAGACGTTACAAAGCAGACTCACACCTTTTTTCATCTCCCCAGGCCTGCGAGTTGCACTCCTGCCTGAGATGGAGGTTCAACACACGATCCGGCGCAACGCAGAGGAGGCACAATCCTACGCGCATGACCTCCTGAAATGGCAGCAGGAAGCGGCGCAGGCTGACCTGCAGCGCAGGCAGGCGGCAGCGCCTGCAGAGGGCTCGTCAGCGGCGTCGCAGGCCCCTGTGAGGTACATCCCGCAGAGACCAGAGTGCTCCGTGCTTTCACGCTGGCATCGCGCATGCTTGTTGTAGGCAACTCGCTGTTGCACCGAACAGGAGTACGAGGACGGCCAGCGCCTTGTCGGCGCAGCAGCAGCAGCGTGCCCCAAGCACAGCGGAGGCCGTGCAGCCGCCTGCGCCGGCCAAGCGTGCGGCGCGCGATGCCGCCGGCCATACCTACGACCGTGCGCACGCGCGGTGGGACAAGTACGATGTGGAGGCGGCTCTACGGGAGGCGTCCGAGCAGCCGCCCGGCACTGCAGCTCTTGCAGCAGCGCCTGGCCAGCCAGGCAGCGTCGATGCGCCCTTGGCGGCCGGCCACCCCAGCCTGCCTGCCGGCAGCGCGGCCGAGGCTGCAGACATGACGCCTGTCAGCACGCGCCGCACAGGCGGAGGCGCGGGTAGCGACAGCAGTGTGCAGGTCCGCTGCGCGGGCGCCGGGCTGGCCGAGAGCGACCTGGCCGCAGTGAGCACGCGCAGGGCGCCCGCCCCCACGCAGCCGGCCTATCCGCCTGTGCGCGGGTCGACATCACCACCACTGCCTGGCGCCGCCGCAAGCAGTGGCGGGGACGGGGCCGACGGCGAGGGCGAGAGCGCCTGGCGCGAAAAAGGCAATGCGGAGTTCAAGGCCGGGCGCTACGCCGCCGCAATCGAGGCATACACCTGGTACTGGCAGCTCTATTGCGCTCACGCCTCTCATAGAACCATTGCAGATGCAGTTTAACACCCCAACTTTTGTATCTCTCGGTGCTGGAAAGCTGCTGAGACAGCAGGGTGTGGGGCAATCTGTTGAGTTACTTATATAGGAATGCATGCCATTTATGCCTCGTGTCCTGGCGCACTCCAAGCATACCTGCGAGTTGCTGGCAAGAGGCCATGCGTTCAGCGGCAAGGCCTGGATCGCAGTTGGCGTCGGCTGGTGCAAAGAAGGAATGCGCTCGCTTGCGCACACGTGTCTTGGCCTGCTTTCTGCCCTGGTGAGACATACAAGCATCCCCTGCCGCCCAGGGCGCTCGGGGCGCGCCCGTTGGCGGCCGCCTACGGCAACCGCGCGCTCGCGCACCTGCGCGCCGGCGACGCGGGCGCGGCCGAGGCCGACGCCGGCGCCGCGCTGCGCCTGGACGCGCTCTTCCTCAAGGCCTGGCAGCGCCGCGCGGCCGCGCGGCGCGCGCTCGGGCGGCCGCTGGCGGCCGTCGCCGACCTGGAGGAGGCGCTGCGGTGCGCTCTCTGCATGCCCTATCCTACCTTATGCTTATGCCTGCCTCTGAATGGCAGCCGTCGCCAGCCTCGAGGAGGCGCCGCAGTGCGCAGCTTGAGAGGGGTAGCCTGGTCGTTCTGCCTGTGAGTTTCCCGGCAGGTCAGCGCAATTTGGCCGGCCAGGGTGGGGTCAAGGTACAGAGCACCTGCCTGGCATGCATGATACATGCTCTCCGGCCCTGTGAAGAGCTTGCATCAGGCAGCGAAGCGGCGGGCAGCCTGCTCACGCGCGGCACGCCCTGCGCCGCAGGCTGGAGCCAACCAGCAAGGTGCTGGCGGCCGAGCGCGCGGCGTGCATCGCCGAGGCGGAGGCCATGCCGGGCGCCGAGGCTGCGCCGGCGCCCGCGCCGGTGTGGACG
>JAABUY010003286.1_pt1 | contig 18130 bp, 23 predicted proteins | sample 5560271 | NCBI WGS metagenome assembly JAABUY01 (sample SAMN10711886, study PRJNA513374) | rock metagenome | isolation source: Antarctica rocks | place: Antarctica: Victoria Land, University Valley
GGCGAGGACACCACCGGGGGCGTCGTGGTCGGCGAGGACACCACCGGGGGCGGCGGGGACACCGGGGCCTCAGCCGGCAGAGAGGCATGCACCTTCGCCGAGAGGTCCTTGATCTCCTGGAGCTGGGCCGGCGTGGGCTCGGACGGCGGCAGACTCTGAATCCGCGTGTTGAGATCGGTAAAGTCGGTGATGAGTGTTCCCACCGCCGACGAGAGATCGGTGAACGCCTGGTCGAACTCGCTTTGCGTCGCGGTCATGTCGATGATCCTCCTCAATATATAATCAAGGCCTTGCTCCAATCGAACAATCGCCTCCCACACGCGCTCGTCACCCGGACTGGCCTGGTTCACCCGCACGCCCCACACACCTCCCCTCACACCTCTCATCCTCCCGCCGTCGTCCACGACCCTACGTGCAATGGTAAAGCAATAACCCTTTCGTTGTCAAAGCTCTTACGTTGATAACAAACGGTTATAGGTCATGGGAGACGCTCCACGCGAATCACACGTGGGGTCCACGTCCATCGTCCTCTTCCTCCTCGTCATCGTCCAGCAGCGCCGCGCACTCGGGATGCGCGTCGTGCCACTCTATCGGCGCGTCCGACGGCGCAAACGGCGCGGATGTGCTCTGTGTCCAAATCTGGACGGACCGGCCCCGGATTTCGCCGCCACACAGGGCACATCTCTTCATAGCTCCACGTCCTCTCCCGCGCTCACGTTCCCTGCCTCCTCGTCACGCCCCATTCCAATGATTCCGCCGTCTCACGGGTCAGGACCCAATCGAACAGCCCGGTCACGATATGCCGGACCACGCCATCTCGGCGCGTGCAGATCAGATAGAAGCCCCCATTCACAGGTAGTGAGGGATAGGGGCCGGCCACGCCCCAGCGATCGCCGTCGGTGCGCTGGATGGCGCGTAGCAACCAGGCCGCCTCCGCTTCACTCATGCTCCATTCCCCCTTTGTTCTCAGCATAACCGCCCTCACCGCGACGGCCCCAGGCGCGGCCTTTGCTCGCTACGCTACTCCGCTTGTTCGATTCCGCCGACACGGCGAGCCACTCGCCGCCGCCGTCGCTCCGCGAGGTCGATGACCACGGTCTCACCCTCAGACGCGACCCCGTGCCGCTCACCCCACAGGGCGCCGAGATCATTCCGCGCCAGCAGGCCACCGACGGCGAGCGCCCCGACGACCACGACGGGGCCATAGAGCGCCGTGGCGCGTACCAGCGTCGCCACGGCAACACAAACTACCACCACAAAGGCAAGCCGCGCCCGCCCCGCTTTATCGTGGCCCAGCCGTTCCAGTGAGGCCCGCACGACGGCCACCCCTTCGGTCACGATACCTGCTAGGGCGAGCGGCAACGCCCACCGCAATCGCCCACCGTCCCGCGTTCCCGTCGTTTTCGCCCCCATCACCGCGCCTCCCCTCTCCGTGGTTCCTATCCTATCGCCTCTGCCTACTTACATCCCTGGTATTTTCTCCCGTAGCCATGCCTGCGCCTTGCGCGCGGGCGCCAGGGCCGGCGTCCCCTGCGCGTCCACGTACCCCCCCGCGCCCGACACGACGCGGGCCACCGCTTGCGCCGCCCACTCGGGGACCGTCAACAGCGAGAGCACAAGCGCCACGCCCAGGCCCACGCGCACCAGCGGGTTGCCAAACACCGCCTGGTCGCCCCCACCTCCGCTGAACGAAAAGACAATGCCCACGCCCCCCTCGATCAACACGAGGTACAACAGGGGCCATGACGTGATCGCCAGCGTGGACCGAAACCACCACAAGGTGATTGAGCGTGTCTCACGCACGATCAAGAGGGGCACGACCAGCGGCCCCAGGATGTACAGCGCCTCAAGCAAGGCGAAACCTCCGAGGCGCGTCAACTCAATGATGACGAACACGACGGCCAGCGCGATCAACAGCCCGAGCGCGCCCAGGCCCTCAAGCGTGCCACTCAGGGCGTGCGCGTCCGTGTCGGTCAGCCGCTTGATTGCTTCAACGAGGGGCGTCAGGGCGTGCGCGTCCGACCCCTGCACGAAGCGGTTGACCCACCCCCACACGGCGTGCTCCACCGGCGTCAGCGCGGCCACGGCCACGAACACCCCCATGATCTCCAGCGACAGGGCCAGCCACGGCCCCAGGCCCTGCGCGCGCCGGAACAAGCCCAGGATGATCGTGAACGCGCGCACGGCGACAAGCACGCCAATCGCCCCCTCCCCGATGGCCGTGAATGTCTTCATCAGGCCGACGAGGGCGGGCGTGCGGTGTGTCGTCGGGTCGTCCTGATACAGCACGACGCCCAGGACGCGCGTCAGCACACTATCACGTCCGTCTGAGATAATGCCGTGCCAGAACTGGCCCAGACCGCCCACGGCGTTGGTCCACAGGCCAGCGAAGGCATCAAAAGACAGGCTGCCCACGCCCTTAGCGGCTGAATCACGCAGGGTCATAGACGCGCCCGCCGCGACATGCGGCGCGTCCCGCATCGTCGCCTCGATGTCGTACGGCCCCGCCACCATCAACGGGGGGATCGAGAAGGACGCGCGGGCCTCGCCGGCCCCTGTGGTCGGACCAAGAGCGCCGAGCGTGACCGGCTCATGCGTCCCGCCTGCCAGCAAGCGCGCCGTCACGACGAGGTGAGCGTTCGGCGGAAAGCCCGCGACGCTTACGGGCAGCTCGACGCCGTTGCCGTCGGTCGCGCTGACGCCACGCGTAAACTCAAGCGGCACGATGGCGCGCGGTGAGAGTGACGGCCCCGCCGTCGCCGGGGGCGCGTTCGGGGCGTCCACCGTCAGGAACGCCTGCGCCTGCGTCCCATCGTGCCCCTCGCCCGCGGCCGTCACGACGTACGTGCCCAGAGCCGCGCCGGCCGGCAGGTGAAGCTGGCCCACGCCGCTCCCCGCTGGCGGCTGCGCCACGATGTCACCGAGCGCCACAGGGCCGCCGCTGGCGCCACCGGCGTCACTGGCGCTCCATGTGACGTGCGCGCGCTCTCCGTCGCGGAAGCCAGAAATAGCAGCGCCCACCGTGGTCGTGCCGTGTGAGACATGGCCCTCAGAGAGCGTGAGCGTGCCCGTGCGCGGCAGCGGCGTCGGTGGAGGGGCGGACGCCGCGTGGGCGATAAGCGGGGCCATACAGAGCAGCCACACGCACACAGCCAGCGCGGCGCAGGCGTGGGCGATAGACGCCCCGCTCCTGGTAGAGCGTCCACCCCTCCTCATGCCGGCGCCTCCTCTCTGTCTCGCTCTGGTTCCCTGACAAAGGGAGGCTGGACATCCTCGGCCGCGTGGCCATCGGGCAGCGCCACGGGGGCCACGACCGACAGCGCCGTCCGACCGTCTACCGTCGCCTTGACGGCCTCCCACAACGAGCCACCATGCGCCGCCATGGCCGCGTCGCGCGCGTCCCGCTCGTCCTTGTGGCTCTTGAACAACTCAATGTCGTCGGGCGGCAGCTCAATGTCCACCCGGCCGCGGCGACGCTCCGAGGCGCGTTCACTGCGAATGATAACGAACGCCTGCGCGTGCTTGCCCCTGATCGTTTTGAGTCCCCCTAACTGCTCGACCTCGCGCGCTGTCAAGCGCAGCGTGCGCGCCATCCAGCCGAGGCCGGCCTCCTGTCCCGCGCGTTCGTCCACCACGTTGAACAGGATCGTGACAGGCATGGCGGCGAACATTTTGGTCGCCTTCGGGTTATCCAGCATATCCGAGAGGTTCTGTGTCACGAACACGACGCGCCGGTTGAGGTGGCGCCCCTTGCGGCCCATCTCCTCTAGATCGTCAGACGCCTCGGCGATCACGGCCCAGCCCTCATCGATCAGCATGCACTCAAGCATCGCTCGCCCATCGTGCCGGCGCTTGCCCGCCCGCGCCGCCGCCCGCCGCTCCGCGAGCGCGTGAATAACGCGGTAGCCGACCACAGCGGCGTCCCCCAGGTGGCGCGTGTCGATCACGAGGAACGGATTGGAGAGGTCAACCGTCGTGGCGCGATCGGCCAGCGTGGCGTACGCGCCGTCGCCGGTGTAGGCCGCCAGGCCGGCCATCATATCGTCCATCTCGCGACGCCGGTCGGCCGGAATGTCCAGCCCGCCCAGGCGGGCAATGAGGGCTGATTCACGCGCCTCCCCTGCCCCTTGGGCCGCTGCGGCCACCGTGTCACGGATGCCGCGCGTCAGCATCGTCCCCTGCCACCACGACAGGTGCGCCGTGGGGTCGGCCTGCGCCAGCATGGCCCGATGCGCCCGCAGCAGGGCGCGCTCATCCATCACGTCCCACATGTTGATGCACGGCGGGTTGTCGCTATCGAGCAGGGTCACATAGGCGCCGTCCAGGAAAGCGCACAATGGCGCGTAGCTCCCCGAGCTATCCATAATAAACACGTCGTTGCCTTCGAGGAATGTCTGTAACGCTATCTCGTTGGCGCAAACGCTCTTGCCACTGCCGGGGGTGCCCACGATGGCGACCTGCTGTGTGGCGATGTCGTCGGCGTCCAGGTCGAGCAGAAACTGTTCACGCTTGTCCGGTGTGCGCCCCAGGGGCATCCCGGTGTCGTGCCCCGGCGACAACCGCGTGAACGGAAAGCACCGTCCTACCGTCCCCGTCAGCGCCCGGTACGCGTGGCCTGCGTCAGACGAATTGATGAGGGGCAGCGTGGCACGGCGCAATCGCTCCTGGTCCCCCAGACCCCACCCCACGACACAACGCGCCGCCCGCAAGGCCGCGGCTCCCCGCGCCACCGCGACCGGCAGTGCCTCGCGCGTCGGGGCCGTCACGGTCAGGTAGACGCCGACACGATGGATTTTGACGGATGGGTCGGCCATCTCATCGATGACGCGCCGATACTCGCGCTGCGCCGCGCCCATCTGCACCGACGACGCGCCCGTCGCCAGCAAACGATCATCATTGATGCCGGCGATATAGGTCTGTAGTCCGTCCAGCCGACGCATGTCGCCGTCCTGATCCAAGCCCTCAATGTCGATACTGACGCGCGACTGAAATGGCAGCGCCGCCAGCCGCACGATCCAGCCCGGCATGGTCTGGTCAGGCAGACGCAGCGCGTACAGCGTGCGCTCCCAATGGCCTGCCCCGGCGCTGTCGCGCCGTGCGGGCACGTACAGCGCATCCACCATCTCGCGGACGCCCGCGTCCTCACCCGTTCCCTTGCGGGTGGCGACGCCACCCACGCCGGCGCCAAACGATGCCAACAGGGCGCGCGTCGCCTCGCCGTCAAGGACGGTGTAATCAAGGCTCATCGCCTCAAGGCGGTCGCCCATCTCCTCCACCGTCGCCCGAAAGGCGTCCCGCCGCGCTGCGTCCGACGAGCCACCGCCGAGTCCACCAAGACTGATGCCTCCCCCCTGCCGTGGCTGCTCTCCCACGACGACGTAGAACGCCGTGCGCGCCACACGAGCATCCGATAGCTTGGCTTCCATCCAGGCGCGGCGCCGATCGGTGTACTCCAACTGACGGCGCGACCGAGGCCGCTGGCGCGTCGCCAGGCGGGCCATTTCCTCATGCGCCGTCACCGACCTGTTGTCAATGAGCAGGCGCAGGCGCTGGCCGGGCGCCAACAGGTTGACCGCCTCGCCCAACAGATCGGCCAGACGCTCCTGATCGCGGTCATCCCGCCCGTGGAGGTTGATCGGCGCCACCGCCAGTATCGCCTGCAACATCTCTGGTTCCACCCTCCGTCCTGGCGTCTATGCCTCAACGCTGACGCTACTCACCATCATCAATCACGCCTGCATCGTCTACCATCAGTGCGACCGTACGGGCTGCCGACGTTCTACGGCGCCGTAAATGGCGCCCCATTACGCGGCGCCCGTACCCCGCAAGCTGACGGGCGTACGGCTCCTTGCGCCCGCGCAACGCCACGAACCCGGCCCCGCTCATCCCGACCATCGTCAGGATGCCGAGCGGAAGACAGAACGGCCACCATGAGATCGTCACCATGAACACGCCGATCCCACATAAGACACCGATGATGCAGCACGCCAGTTGCGGTAACGACAACTGGTCAATGTAGCGATACTTGCCGAGCGGCTTGCTTGGCTCATCAAGCCAGCGCGCGGTTTGATGCGTGAGCGGCATGGTGCGCTTACTTCGGAACCGTCGCGTGGATATGCGACTGGAGGTACGGCACCAACGGGCCAAAGATGATAATGCTTGCCACGAGCGCCCCAATGCCCGCCAGCAAAAAGGCCGTTCCGCTCTTATGCTTGAGCGCGATCAACGCGACCGCAATTCCGAGAATAATGAGCACAATCGTTATGGCTATCGCCTCTATCGCCGTCTTTGCCTCGGACGCGATGCCGCCCAGTCCGAATAGATCGCCCATCGTGTGTGCCTCTCCCTCTCTTATTCTGTGTTATCTCTACGTGTCGTGTCGCCCGCCCACACGGACGCTTCTGTCTATCCACCCCGTCACAAGCGTCGTCCCCTCCCATGACGACATCCGCCTCCCCTGCCCTATCGTCTGTCCCGTCTGTCCCGTCTGTCCCGTCTGTCCGTGCCGGGACGCCGGGGTGTCCCCGCAGCCCGGGTCTACCAGAAATCGTCCCCCGCGACCGGCCGGGGGCGCGCCGCCGGCGGCGCGGTCGGCGTTAGGGGCTGGGTCCTGCCCCCCCCGCCACGCGCGGCGGGGAGCGCCTGTCCCTCCGGTGGGGCTGACACCGGAGACACAGACGATGGTGGCGGGACAGGCGCCGGCGCGGGCGTGGGGGACATTGCCGCCGCCGCGGGTGGCGGCCCGACCGCCCGGCCGGAGCGCCCTGACCGGGGCGGGTCGCTCCGCGGCAGTCCGGTCCATGCCGCGACCTCTTTGATCTGCGACGGGTGGATGGACTCGACCACGAACGGGTAGCCGCGGCTGCCCACCACCATGCGCCGCCACTTGGGGATCTGCTGCACCAGCGTCGGCGTCACCAGCGCCGGGTGGCTCACCACCTCGTCCCCCACGCGCACCTTATCCTCCACCGTGTATCCTCCCTCCCTGGCCCGCTTGCGCTCGGCCGCCGTGGGGGGCGTCGTCGTCGTTGTCGTCGCGCCCACGTTGCGCAGCCCGCAGCGATCCGCGATGCCCGCCGCGTCCCCCACCGCCCCGCCGCTGATACTCCACGTTTTGAGGTTGCCCCCGATCGTGTCCGCCTGCGCGGCGCCATAGCCGCTCTCCACCTGGCTCCCCGCCTGGTAGAACACGCGGATCATGCAGCCAAACTTACGCAGCGTCGTGACCATCGTCGCTAACCCGAAGATCGGCTGCTTGCCGGCCCCCGCCGCCCCCGACCCGGCCTCGTCTAGCTCCACGAACAGACCCGTCCCCTTCGCGCCCGTGCGCAGAAAGGCCGTGCCGATCGCGTCCATCAACGCCACCAGGAGCGACGCCGTGACCGGCGCGTAGAACTCCTGGCGCAGGCTCGGGACCTGGATGAACACCACCACCGGCCCCGGCCGCCCCGTCACCAACGCCTCCAGCGGCACGTCGTTCCCGGAGAGCATGTGCCGCACGGCCTCCTCCTGCAGCGGAGCCAAACGCGCCCCCAATTCCCCCTTCAGGTTCCTGAACTGGTCGGGGATGCCCGCCATCTTCTCCCACGTCGTCAGGCCCTCCCCGCCGTCACGTCCCGCGCTTGCCAGCAGCGCCCCGATGCGCGCCTGGTGCGCCTTGTCGTCCTCCCCCGCCCGCGCCGCCAGAACCTCGGCGATCTCCGGCCACGTCGGCGCCTGCTGCGGGCGCGCCGCGCGCAGCGCCACCACCAGCCCCGCGATCACCGCCCTGGCCTTGTCGCTGTAGAACTGCGAGGCCGACCCGCCCGCCGATCCATGCCCCGTCTCGAACCACGCGCGCAGGTACATGTCGAGCCAGGCCGGCCCGTCGTACCACGTGAACGGGTTGACCCGCGCCGCCCGCGCCCGCGCCCCCGCGTCCAGCGGCGCCGGATTGAGCGTTACCACCTGCCACCCCGCCAACGCGTAGGCCCCGGCCAGCGCCTTCTCCAGCTCACCCGCCGGGTCCCAGTAGATCCCCGAGGGCGCGCCACAGCGGGTCGCCCCGCCCGCCTGATAGGCGCGGCGCGCCAGCGTCGCCCCGCCCACGATCACGTCACTCGATTTGCCCTCGCCCGTGGGCATCGTGACCTTGACCCCTTCCGTGGCCACGGACGGCGGCAGCGTCAGCAGCGGCCCGCGCGGACGGTCGAAGCCCACCGCCGCGCCCAGCCCCCCCTTCGTGCGCGGGACCCAGCGCCCCACCACGAACGGCGTTAGCGCCGGCCCCGCGTAGGCCAGCACCTCGTCCTGCGTGGCCCAGCGCGCTCCCTCCGGCAGATCCCGCACGACCGTCGTGACCCGCGTCCGCGCGCCGCCCACGCGTCGCCCCGTCAGCACGCCGAGCCCGACCAACCCGACGACCACGGCCACGATCAGCCCGTCCTCCCCCAGGAGGATCGTGTCCGCGTCGCGCGCCAGCGGCCAGGCGGTCTGTGCCCGCAGACCCAGGATCGTGGCGTACGGCCGCTTGTCCCACGGCAGCGGTCCCACCAGACGCCACACGGCGCTCCCGCGCTCCGGCGTCGTGTGCGCGGGGATGGGCCAGCGCGACGAGTCAAACCACATCATCAGCCCCCCGATCGCCGCCCCAGCGCGCGATCCTCCCGCGCTCCCCCCGCTCCCCCCCGCGTCCACGGCCTGTGGCCGATCGAGTCCATACCGCGCGATCCAGGCCCAGTTGAACGCGGCGTAGGTCAGCCAGCGATCCACGCGCCGGTACGGCTGCACCAGATAGTCGTTGACCGCTCCAGACAGGGGCCACGTCGGCCCGTGTGGCGCCCTCGCTGGCGACGAAGGAGCCGGCTGCGCCAGCGGAGATACCAGGGGAACTCCCTGCGCACGTCCCTGGCTCGCCGCGCCTGGCGCCCCTGGCTTGCTCCCGACGACACCCAGCATCGTCGCCCACACCACCAGGAACCCCAGCCCCGCCACGACGCGGATCAGGCCCTCGCCCCGTCCCCCCGACGCCAGCCGCAGCCCCCGCGGCAACAGGTGGAGTCGTTTCCACGGCCGCACCATGCCCGGTATCCCGTCCACCGTCAGCGCGTCTGCTGCCAGGTGCAGCGCGTAGCCCGCCCCGCACGCGTCCGCCAGCGCCACCGGCCAGCCCCGCCACGTGCACACGACCCGCCCGGCCAGCCACAACGCTGCCGCCAGCACGGGCCAATGTGTCGCGCCTCGGTGCCCACCCGGCAACAGTCCCACCACCCCATGCAGTCCCGGAACCGCCCGGCTGATCCTGGAGTCCGGGTGATCCGCGTCCGGCAGCAGCCCACCCAGCGCGCCCAGCACGAGTCCCGCCGCCGTTAGCACAGGCTCCCCCGTGGTCACACCGACCGTGCCGCCCGCCGCCGCCCCGATCACGCCATGCGTCTTATACCCTGGCATCGCCTGACTCCTACAGTTCCTCGGCCGGCAGCCCCAACCGCTCCCGGACTTTACCCCGGTAGCCGTTCATACGCTCCCTGGCTCCCGCGCTGTCCCGTCCCTGAAAATGATGTTGCCCCATCGCGCACGCCAGGACCTCCGTGGCCAGCCGCAGCGTCGTCGCCACCTCCACCTGCACAGGCGTCAGCGCCACCTCGATCACCGCCCGCACGTCATCCGCCCGCAGCCCTACTCCACCACCCGCCACGTCCATGGCCTCCCGCTCCCGCTCCCTCCGCGCCACCTCGATCACCGCCCAGGTCCGGTTGGGTTCACCGCGCGTGTTACGCTCCCCGGCCCGCTCCGCGTACCCCGAGAGCCAGTCCGCCAAGTCCGCCGGCATGCGCACCTTGATCTCGACCTGCTCCCGTTCTGTCCCGACGAACGCGCCCACGCTTGCCCCATCCGTCACCACGGCAACCTCCCCATCCGTCGAACGTACCCCCATCACACTGATCTCCCCATCTCCTCACCCCACCCCTAGCCCCTATAGTCCGGGTGGGGACATCCATCGGGGGATGGGATCATCCCGTCAGGGGTGGGGACACACGAGGGGAATGTGTGACAACGCCCGCCCGTACGCGTATAATAGCAGTCTAGAGTAGCTCCAAGCAACCGCCGACTAAACAAGCGCCGCGTATAGTGACGGGGAGATGCTCGTAAGGAGGTGGTGGCGCGCTATGGATAGGAGGCGACGCGAGGTGATCTACACCGAACGTATGATGGTGCGCTTGAGTCCTGAGGAAAAGGTGGCGCTCCAACGGGCGGCGGACATGGAGCACATACCATCACTGGCGGTCATCGCTCGCAAGGCGATTATCGAATGGTTAGAGCAGCGGGGACTGAAAATAGATAAACCAGGTGTCCTCGACTAAACCGACCAGTGGCGCACACGACGGCTAACCCCGCAATAGACCGCATAACACACAGAGAGGCCCGGACCGCGCGGTCCGGGCCTCAGCTATGGGTGGGGCGGGGTGTAGCGGCTCTCCTGGGTGCTCATCTCACGACGTCGCCTCGTACTCAGCGCGCAGCCTGTCGCGCAAGGCCTCCCACATCAGGTCCTCATGCCAGCCCTCATTACAGCCCGGGCAACAATAGAATGTGGCGGACTTCCCCTCAATGGTTGCTGCCTCCTCCAGGACTGGACCGTTGCAGTTGGGACACAGGTAGTCCGCGGCCTCCGGCATCTCAAGGTCCAGATTTGAGGTGTGCCAGCGACACAACGGAACCGTGATCGTAAGATTCCGATCTGCCTCAGGGGTCACCGGAACCATATGGGTGGCTTGCTTGTCGCACTCGTCAACAGCGCATAGCGGCATCGTACCCTCTCCCCTCATCCTCTCTTCCTGTCACCGGAGCCCGCAGCCGCTCCCACCCCAGGACCTCGCGCACACGCGCCACGGTATCGGCCCCACTCCCCGGCCACGCCCCGCGCGTCGTTACGTCGGCGACCGCGACTCGTCGCGACCTCTGCCGGCAGGGGTCGAGCCGTGGCCACCAGCGCAGAACACACACGCCCCGCGCCTGGATCAACGACACATGCCAGGCGCGCGTCCGCTCCGCCCGCTCCACCTGCTCTGCGTCGTCCGGCCGGTCCTGGCTAGCGGGTTTGGCCGCCGACAACAAACGCGCAAACGCCTCCTGTCGCCGCGCGACCCGCGCCCTCCAGTCCCGCTCGTGGCATGGCAGGCAGCGCCGGCGCGGGTCGCCGTCCATGTCCCAACCGTGAATGACCGACTCACTCAGAACGCCTGCGGTACCGCCGAGCGGCGCGCCACAATCACAACAGCGTAGGCCGCGCGCCCTCTCGCGCCACTGTCGCCACCATCTCATCATCACCTGCCCTCCCTGCGATGTCACCGGCACTGCGCCCGGTATTGATCCAGCATGTCCACCGCAGTCATACCGTGTGACGCCGCCCACGACAGCGCCCGCTCGAAGGCCGCGCCCGCAAAGGGCGCGCATACGTCGCACCATGTCACCTCAGCGGGGCGGGACGGTTGCTGATAGGCCGTGATCTCCATCGAGGCGGACCGCTCCTGGGGCTTCTGGGGCGCGTCAGGGGCACAATAGGGCAGCGGGGAGCGGACGGCGTTGGGGGTCGGCGCGGGCGTGGGGGGGTCCGTGATAGGCTCAACGCGCACGACCAGGCGTGTGGGAGGGTCAACAGTGACGTTGAGGCCGGGAGGATCGTCAACATCGTCCGTGACTCTATCAGCGTCAGGATCATCAGGGAGCGTACGTGTCTTGGCTCTCAAATGTCGTCGTACCGTACCCTCCTCAACGCCCAAGATGCCTGCGATTTTTGCCAACGATAGACCATTGTCCCTCAAAGCAAAAATGCGCCGACTAAACATAGTGCTATCAGTTGGCGAAAAGGACGTGTCTCGATCAGCCGACATATGCAAACGCCGTACATGGCTTCTACTCATCCCCAAATCGCGCGCGATTTGTTCGTATGTTGCACCCTCTTCAGTGCGTCGGCGCTCGATTTCTCGCGCTTTCAGTTCAGTGGCAGAAGCACGAGTACCACGTCGCCTATCGTGATAATCCGAATGCACACCTGCCTTTTTCTGACGGAACCCTGCTTGCAAAACGTCTTTATAAGACACTGGCTGACCAGCCCGCAGAGCGTCGTAGAGGGGCGCGCTGTACTCAGAAGAAAGGCTATGAAGACGTCCGGCAACAATGACTCCAATCAGCCCATGCTGCACGGCCAACCTTAACACCGGGTCGCTAAAAACACGCAAGGGTACACTAACGTTCTGAGGTAGCGTCCCCAGTTGCCGTGCAAGCTCACGTTGAGTCCACTGATTGGCGTTAATCAGATCTTGCATCGCCTGGGCCTTATCGACAAAAGACAGATCCTGTCTCACCATGTTCTCTACCAACTGCAGAATCGTCCGCTCTTGCTCCGTCGCATCTCGCAAAATCGTAGGTATCGCCGCTAACCCAGCCCGTCGCGCCGCATCGAAGCGCCGATGCCCCACCAACACGTCGTACAGCCCATCCCTACGGAGGGACACCTCGATGGGCTGCAAGACCCCATGTTGCCGAATGCTCTCCGTTAGCTCGTCTAGCTTCTCTTTGCCGCCATCGTGGCCCCAATCGCGCCGCACCTGATCGAGGTCATCCCTGATCTTATCCAGCGCGATGTACAGCCCTTCGGGCGCGACCGTCATTTGTGTCACCATGATCTATCCTCTTCCTCCCTCGTTATCCACAGCTTATCCACGCGCATAGCGTCTATGATCCCGCTGTCCCGTCGGCGCGCTGATCACGCGCCTCGAGCCAGGTCACGTTGGCGCGCTGGCCGGTCCTGATCGTCACCTCCTCCCTAATGGCCTCCACGGCCTCTTGTGCCGCCGGCACGGCCACGAGGTCACGCGCCACGCAAGTTAGGTAGTAGGCGACGGTGGAGTGGTCGCGCCCGCCCAACGCGCCGCCCGCCTCCGTCAGCGAGTCGTGCTGGTCCATGACGAGCAGGTAGGCGGCGACCCGGCGCGCGGCGATCGCGGCGGGGTTGGCCCGGCCCCGGCCGGTGAGGGCCACGAGGGGCAGGCGATAGTAGGCGCACGTCGCGTCCAGCACGAGGGCGGACGCGCGGCCCTGATCGAGCGCGGGGCGGTCGTAGAGCGTCGTCTGCGTCTGCGATTGCGGTGGAGTCATACGTCCCTCTCCCACGTCCCATCCTCGCCGCTGGCGTCGTCATCAGCATCGTGCTCGGCCACCCTCACGCCGCCGACGCGCTCCACGCCCATCGCGTCGGCGATCTCCATGAGATGGTCGATCAGCCGGCCGTACGTGTCTATGCGCCCTGGCGCATCCACGGCCCGCGCCGCCTGCTGGTCGAGCGCCGCTGAGAGCCGATCCAGCACCGCGCCCTCGGCCGCGGCCGCAAGGCCGTAGCACAGCGCCGTGCGCCGTATGTGGTCGTTGCCACACAGCCCCAGATCGTCCCAGTCGCACCACGCAAACGGCATGAGCGTGGCGCCCACGGGGAAGACGCCTGCGGGCCAGACGCCATGCGGCCCTGTTAGCGCCCGCATGGCGTCGTAGACCGCCCGCGCCGTGTCGTCGTGGGCCTGGGTGTCCCCGTCTGTCTCGCTCATGGCCGCCCCTCGTGTCGATCCAGGCACTCGATAGCAGCGCAGGCGACGGCCGCGACCTGCACCAGTTCCGTCCGGTAGTCGTCCCATGACGCGCCGTTCCAGTGAGCCTTGTTGGCCGCCTGGCAGGCCTCCCCCACCTCCTCGACGAGAATTGACAGCCACTGGAAGGGGCCGTGATTTTGCTCGCCCCAGCGACGCTCTTGCGCGAACCGTTCGGCACGCACCTCGTTGGTCGTGCGGTCGATATCCTTGATGTTCATCGTTCGCCTCCCCATGAGTAGCTGATCCACTCCGGCTCGACGCACGGCCCCAGCAGCCGCTCATCGACGCTCACGCCGGCGTCGTCCTCGTCGATCTTGGCCCCACACGCGTCGCAGATCGATACGTATTCCTGGCTCTCGGCCCACAGCACAGAGAGCGTGTGACCCATCGCCGTGATGTGCGCCTCGAGCGCGGCCACCGTGGCGAAGGCTGGCGGTGTGGTTTGTACGGTCTCCGTGGTCATGCCAGCACCGTGAGGTCCGCCGGCGAGGCCGAGGTGTAGCCGTAGGTGTAGATCGTGTTAGCCGACATGCGTCGCCTCCTTTCGCTTCTCCTCGTCAACCCACGGGGCCGCCAAAGCCGCCCCCGCCATAAAAGCGTCGTGCTGTGCGCGGCAGTCGGGGCACAACTGGCGTGGCTTCCCCTCCGCGAGCTTCGAGCCGTCACGGTTGGGCACGCGCAGCTCGAGCTCGGCCAGGTCGGCGATGCCGCGGATCACCTGGCCACAGCCGCCGCGGTCGCAGGTCCAGGCAACAGCCATCAGCACACCTCCTGTGACCAGTCAGTGGTCCAATAATGGCGCGCGCGCTGCCGCGCTGTCCGCGCATCCTGGATAAGCCGGGACAGTGTGGCCTCATCCCCCTGTGCCACGGCCCGCACCGCGGCCGTGGTGTAGAGGTCGTCCGCGCGTAGCCGGGCCACCATGTCTGCCACGCGATAGTCGCCGTCGGTGTTGTTGCTTACGTAGAGATCGCCGGCGTCGTGCATCTCGTGGAGGATGGCGCGCGCCTTCTCCTGGATGTGCCGGCGGTCGAAATCATGGCCGCCCGCAAACGTCGTCTGACACGCGTCGCAGTGCCACCGGCCGCCGATCCACAGCGCGCCCTCGTGTGCGCATGTCTCGCTCATCTCAGCGGTCTCCCATCGGGAGCCCGCCCAGGGCCGGCTCTCGGTCCCGCCAGCCCGTGGCGCGTGTCACGCCGCTGTCGAGCAGCCCGAGCTGCCGCCCGATGCCGCGCTTCTCCAGGTACTCATCCCGCTCGATCTCCAACGCCTGCACCATGTCGTCGAGGATCTCTTTGGCCCGCTCCGGGGCCAAGTCGAACGGCACTGACAAACGGAGCTTGATCGAGGCCTTGTCGTCGGGGTCGCCGACGGTGTACTCACGCGTGAACGTCGTCGCGGATGATTTGATCGTGGCCATATGTGTTACCTCGCTCTCCTTTACGCCCGCAGGGCGCTCCGCTCAATCGACGCAAACCGCGTCTGTGCGCCACACCAGAACAGCGGGACGAATCCAGTCGGGCCGTTGCGGTGCTTGGCCACAATCAACTCCGCCTCGAAGGGCCTCTCCGTGTCGCGGTTGTAGACCTCATCGCGGTACAGGAAAAGCACGACATCGGCGTTCTGCTCGATCTCTCCCGAGTCACGAAGATCAGAGAGGACCGGCCGATGGTCCGCGCGGCTATCGACAGATCGGCTCAATTGCGACAGAGCCAACACGGGCGCATCGACCTCACGCGCGAGCGATTTGAGGTCGCGCGACACACCACCAACCTCCTGGACCCGGTTCTCCGCGTCGGACGACCCATGAACGAGCTGGAGGTAGTCCACCACCACCAGATCGAGCGGCTTGCGCGCGTGCATGCGGCGACAGGTCGCGGCGATCTCAGCCATCGACGGCGACGTGGAGCCGTCCACCACCAGATCGAGGTCGTTGAAACGGGCCGCCGACGCCATCACTGTCTGCCAGTCCGCGCCGTCGAGCGTGCCCGTACGCAGGCGCCGCGAGTCAAGCTGGCCATCGACGCAGATCAGCCGCTGCATGATCTGCTCGTGGCTCATCTCCAGGCTAAACAGCGCCACGCGGCCACCACCCAGCAGCACATTGCGCATGAGGCACACCGCCAACGCCGTTTTTCCAACACTCGGGCGAGCCGCCAGTACCACCAGATCGGAGCGCTGGAAGCCGCCCAGGATCGCGTCCAGATCATAAAAGCCGCTGGTGATGCCCGATGACCGGCCATCGGCCAGGTCTTCCAACTGAGACAGGTAGGAGCTCACAATATCCTCCATGCCGCGCACGCCGACGCGTCCCCCGCCGCGCAGAGCCAGCGCGGCCAGTCTCTCTTCGGCCCGCTCGATCAGCGCCACCGCGCCTCCCTCCGCCGCGTCGTCGAACGCGTCGGCCATCGTGGCCTGCCCCGCCTCGAACAGGCGGCGGAGCTGGGCCAGGTGGATCACAATAGCGGCGTAGTACCGGAGGTGCAGCGCCGTCGGTGTCGCGGCCGCCATGCGCGCCAGCGCCCCGCGCCCGCCCACCTGTGCGCACACGCCCTGACGCTCGAGCATGTCCTCTATCGTCACGTAATCGGCTGGCCGCTTCTGGTGGTACAAAGCGAGGATTGCGCCGTAGATCGCCTGGTGCCCCTCGGCGTAGAAGTCGTCGGGGGTCAGATCGTCGGCCACATCCACGATCCCCTCGTGCCAGAGCGCGAGCGCGCCAAGGACAGCCCGCTCCGCCTCCAGGTTGTGCGGCAACACCCGCGGTCCCGGTCCCGATCGTGGCTGCGCGCTCACGAGGCGGCCACCGCGACGACCGGCACACCATCGCGCGTCGTACAGTCACACGGAACGGCCACGACATGCGTCGGGGACTCCTCCCGCGAGACGATGCCCATGCCCTTGCATCGCGTGCAGGCCGGGTCAGCGACAAGCCGCCGGCGCGCCTGAGGCGAGGCTGCCGTCGGCGCGGCCGTCGCGGCGCGATGGGCCATACGCCAGCTATCAAACCGCCCCAGGAGCTTTGCCGCTGTAAACCACGTCGAGCGCGGTTGACCGCCCGCGCCAGGCTGACGCCACCAGCCATCGGCGAAAAACGCCCGGATGTACGCTGTCGCTTCCTCGACCGACGCCGCCGTGGCGAGGAGGGCGGCGATGTCCCCCTGCCACGCGCGCGCCGTCGCCGCCGGAATCTCCGGCCAGCTCAGGCCGGCCGCGATGGCGCTGAGAACCGCCGGCGCACCCGCCACGTCCGGCGCGACCGCCGGCTTTGTCAACTGCGTCGCGTGAGCGGACACTCCAGGGTCCGTTCGTCTATGCGTGAGCTCCAGGGGGGTGGTCTCGCGCGCGGATGCGCGCGACGTTCCCCCTCCATCGTAGTTCCAGTTACTAGAGATATAAGGACGAGGGGCTGAGGAGGTGACATCTGGCGTCGGTTCAGGGCCATGAGGAGGTGACATCTGGCGTACCGACGCCGACGCGTCACGCTGCCTTCTGGTTACCCCGGCAACCCCCGCGGTGACCCCTGCGGCGACCGCTTTCGTGACCGTGCCGGCGACGGCGGCGGAGCCCTTTGTGATGCGTGTGACGAGATCAGCGGCGAGGCCAAGGACACGAGCGAGGCGTTCGAGCGGCTGGATCCAGTAGCGGTTGCGCCGGCCGCGCGGGTCGCCGGGGATGTGCTCGACGACGAGCGCGCCCGCACGTTCCAGCGCATCGAGGTGACGATAGATTGTGCGCGGCTGCACGCCGATCTCGGTCGCGAGGCCCACGACGGGGCTCACGGCGCATCCAAGGTAGTCGGCGCGCGTCAGCAGCGCGTCCAGCGTGTCGTACGCGCGCCCAAGCCGGACCTTGAGTCCCAGGAGCGTGAACGGACGGCGATACGCATGTTCGTAAAACTTACGGTCCTTGCTCCAATAGGGCAGACTGGCTATGTTTTGCGGTAAACTATCGCTAGGTGACATGGTCTCTTTCTCTGGCCGGGGTGTGGTATGGTAGCCTCCACCCCGGCCTTTTCTATGCGGTTAACGGTTAATGGTTAGAGGTGAGCGTGGCCCGTTGCCAACGCCAGGAGCCACGCCAGGATGCGCCAGGCGACCGGACCCCACACGTACAGACCGGCCACTGCGATCACCAGGAGCACGCTGTAGTCGCGCACGGCATGCCTCTGACGCCAGACGGAGCGGGCGATCTCTCGCCGCCGGCGCAGCATCCCCCGCGCGATCTCCCGCCTGGTCCGCCGTGGCAGATAGGGGGTGGTCCGCCGTACCCGCCGTACCTGCTCTCCATGGCTCAAAACGGGATCTCCTCAACAGCCACGGGCGCGATTTCCTCGCCGCGCGCAGACACCGCGGCGTACTCCGCCTCGGAGATGTGCTTTTGATCCAGCAATGTCCGGGCGTTGCCGATGAGCTGGTCGACCTGTGCATTGCGCGCGGCCGGTTCCAGCGCGGCCGCCGCGTTGAGCTTGTTCAGCAGCGCCACGTAGGGCAGCGAGTCGG
>JAABUY010003287.1_pt1 | contig 18129 bp, 21 predicted proteins | sample 5560271 | NCBI WGS metagenome assembly JAABUY01 (sample SAMN10711886, study PRJNA513374) | rock metagenome | isolation source: Antarctica rocks | place: Antarctica: Victoria Land, University Valley
CGCCAAATCCATCAATGTGGGTCGTTGATCTTCCTGCAACTCGGCCCTGGTACGATTTCTCGGCCATGTCGCCCTGCTTGGTCTGCGGTCTCTACCCATCCAGCAAGGCGTGCTGCCTACCGGGCCGAAAGCACTCCGAAGCCTCCTGCTGTCTCGCTTACCAATCGTCGTCGTTTTCACTCGGCCCGCCCAGCTCGGCAATCAGTTGCTGGGCCGAGCGTTCCAGGGTAGATGCGCGGTCGTTGCCGCTCCGTCCGCGGCTGCGTGCGAGCCGGCGACGGAGCTGCCGGACGGTGGCGACGACCAAATGCGCGAGAGCATCGTCGGGCAGCGTGGCGACGAGTTCGTTCCACTCGGTGCGGGACAAGCGTGCGGCCAGCACGTCGATGCTGTGGCACGAGGGCGCCTCCTCGCTGTCCGATGGAGGTGACTGGTGCTTGATCCCCTGCTTGGGTTTCGGTTTCGGGGTTGGACGATGCTCCAGCGCGGCAGACGTCGGGGCAGGAGCGCCGAAGAAGTCTGTTTGCCGCCGATCCGCCTCCGGCCTACGCGCCACCGTTTGGTCTTTCCCGCTTGGTCCGGCACCAACGTGGCACTCCGGATACAACGGCTCTACCTGATTAGAGGCGGCTACGGGGGTTGGTAGTAGTAGAAGCGAGAGTTACATCCTGATCCAAGATAGGGGCTGATGGGCAACATCGTAGGACCGCAATCTACCCAAAGGCGACATCCGCACGCGCTGCTGCTTAATTGAGAGCGAGCCATGTAGAGAGTTACGATGATCCCGATCTCAGGTCTCTACGAAACCCACCTCACCGTGTCGGACCTGGACAGGTCCGTCACCTTCTATCGCGACGTGGTAGGCCTCGAACTGGCCCATACTGTGCCAAAACGCCATGCGGCCTTCTTCTGGATTGGTGGCCGTGACAGGTCCATGCTCGGGCTGTGGTGCATCCACAGCTCCCCAGTGTTCATGCGGCTCCACGTCGCATTCTCGGTCACGCTGGATGATGTGATCCGCTCGGTGGATGCTCTTCGGTTGAGGGGCCTGACACCACGCAGCGGCGGCGGGGGACCGGAAATCGGCGAGCCGATCGTTTTCCCGTGGATGCCAGCAGCGAGCGTCTACTTCGATGATCCGGATGGTCACTCCCTCGAGTACATCAGCATCCTGCCCGGCGATCCGCAGCCCGGTCTACCTGGCAGGGTGCCGCTTTCCGAGTGGAGTCGGATGAACTCGTCCAGGGTCGGTTAACGACCCATGTCGGTCGCAGCGCGCCAGTTTGGCCGCCCTAAGAATTATGCACCGCGTCAGTCTCGCCGTGGTGGACCCACAACCGGAGGATCGGACATGGCCAAGAGGATCGAAGCTGCCGCCCTTAAAGCGATTCTGGGCACGGATTACCCGCCGCCGTTCGACCAGCCCTGCCTGTCACGCGAGCGTCGACGGCTCGGAGACGTCGCGGGATTGACGCAGTTCGGCGTGAATCTACTGCGCCTCCCACCAAGCACGTGGTCGAGCCAGCGACACTGGGAGACCAAGTCTGACGAGTTTGTGTATGTGCTGTCTGGCGAGGTGGTCCTGGTCACCGATGCTGGCGAGGAAGTGCTGCGCCCGGGTGACGCAGCCGGGTTCAGGGCGGGCGATCCCGATGGCCACTGCCTTCAGAACCGCGGCCCCCTTGACGCTCTCCTTATCGAAATCGGCAGCCGATTTGATGATGATGCGGCCTACTACTCAGACATCGATATGAAGGTGCTGGCAGGTGGCGAGTATGTCCACTTGGACGGCACACCCTACCCTTAGCGGACCTTTAAGTCGCAGGCTGAAGGCAGCGAGCTGCGGTTGCCTGATGACATTGGCGGATGCCAAGCTGTGCTCCGCCTGTGAAGCGGAGAAGAGGCATGGCCGATCCCGAGCATATCTATCACTGGTTTCGGCTGGACGAACGCGTCACAACATCAGGCCAGCCATCAGTAGCTCAACTTGCTGATTTGGCAAAGCTTGGCGTCCGGCACATCATCAACTTGGCACCCCATAATCATGAGACTGCGTTGCCGGATGAGGCCGGCACTGTCGAGCACTTGGGGATGAGCTACATCAACATCCCGGTCGATTTCAAAACGCCGAGCCACGAACATTTTGAAGAGTTTTGCCGCTTGATGAGGGAGTATGAGGATGTCCCAGTGCATGTTCACTGCGGAGCCAACTACAGGGTAGCGGCATTTATCTACCGCTATCGGCGAGACGTACTTGGTTTCGATGAGGTCGAAGCCCGTTCTGATCTCCAGAAGGTGTGGCACCCGAACCCTGCATGGGCTGCTTTCATCAGCCGGTAGTCTCCTGACCTTCCTAATTTCTGGTTGAGAGGCTGCTTCCCACCACAAGCGGTCGTTGGAGAATTCTGAACCAGGCAAGGCTAGGAAGTATGAGAGCACACCTCCTGGATGCCTCTTCGCCGCTTGACCTGCAACACAGTATCTACGGGCTGTATGCCGAGCAGCTTTCAGGCTCGCCCTTCACGGCGCCGCGCACCACCAACGAGCGCTCCTGGCTGTATCGCATCCGTCCCACTGTGGCGCATTGGGGCCGGTTCCAGACGGTGGACGCCCGGCAATGGCGCACCGGCCCGGCGCTTGAGGCCGAAACCCCGCTGGCGCCCGTACGCTGGGATCCGGTTGCGGTCCCGGCAGAGCCGCTGTCCTTCATCGAGGGCATCTGCACCATGACGACGGCGGGCGACGCCGGGTCGCAGGCGGGGATGGGCGCGCACCTGTATTTCGCCACGCGGTCCATGCATGACGAGTACTTCTACAATGCCGACGCCGAGATGCTGGTTGTGCCGCAGCAGGGCGGCCTGCGCTTCGCCACCGAGTTCGGGGTCGTTGACGTCGAACCTGGCGAGATCTGCGTGATGCCGCGCGGGGTGAAGATACGGGTCGAGTTGCACGGCGGCCCGGCCCGCGGCTACATGTGCGAGAACTACGGCGGCGCGTTCACGCTGCCGGAGCGCGGGCCGATCGGCGCCAACTGCCTCGCCAACCAGCGCGACTTCCTGACTCCGGTCGCGGCCTATGAGGACAGCGACGCGCCCTCCAAGATGGTCGTGAAGTGGGGCGGCACGCTGCGGGCGGCGGACATCGCGCACTCGCCGTTGGACGTGGTGGCATGGCACGGGAACTACGCGCCGTACAAGTACGACCTGTGTAAGTTCTCCCCGGTCGGGCCGATCCTGTTCGACCATGCCGACCCTTCGATCCTCACCGTGCTGACCTCACCGTCCGAGACGCCAGGCACGGCCAACATCGACTTCGTGATCTTCTCCGATCGCTGGCTGGTGGCGGAGAACACCTTCCGTCCGCCCTGGTACCACATGAACGTCATGAGCGAGTTCATGGGCCTGGTTTACGGCGTTTACGATGCCAAGACGGGTGGCGGTTTCATGCCGGGCGGCGCCAGCCTGCACAACACTATGCTGCCGCACGGGCCGGACCTGAATGCGTTCGAGAAGGCCAGCGACGCGGAGCTGGGGCCGCACAAGCTGCAAGGCACGCTGGCCTTCATGTTCGAGACCCGGTTCCCGCAGCACCTCACGGCCTACTCCGCCGGGCATTCCGCGCTGCAGGCGGAGTACGGGTCGTATGGCCGGAGTCTCGTCAGGCACTTCGATCCCACCCGGCGCTGAGTAAGGTCCAGTTGGGGCTGACCAGCCCCCACGAGTGGTCCGGGCAAAATGTCAGTTCAGCATCGCAGCTGGCGGCGGAGGTGATCCGGTTGGACCGGGCGGCATTGGCTTGCCCAACACGATGACCTCCGGCGCAGGCGGCCGGTAGCTCAAGGAGGATTGTGGGCGTACGGTGTTGAAAAGCGTTGGTGCAGGGAGCGGGCTGGTATTGAACGGACTCGCTTTGTGCGGTGATCAGGCGACGCGGACGGAGATGGGCTTTGCGGTCCGGATCATGGCGCTCAGCACCGCGACGGCGATGGCGGCCTCGCCCCGCTGCCCAGGCAGGCTGCGGGCGCGCAGCTTGGGGCCGATCAGGTGTTTATACCTCAACATGGCTGTTTCGGCTCGATTTCTTCTGCCGTACCCGGTCGCCGCCTGCGATCCCATCCGGCCGCGCTCGGCCATGTCCGGCGAACCTCTCGGTTCGACGTGCTGGATGTGGCGTTCGCGCGGGCTCTGGGCGCCGCTGGCGCCTTTGTCCGAGCTTGGCACCGCCGCCGCCCAGGGCGGGACGACGACCTCCGGCATTGGATGGGGCTGCCGTGCCGCGGTCGCCGCGTAGGTGGGCTCCCCGTCGTAGGCGTCGTCCGCCGTTACGGACGGGATCATGCCTTCGGCCTGCCCGAGCAGGGCCGGCATTTGGGCCGCGTCGTCGGCGTGGCCGTCGGTCGGCACGTGCGCTGCGACCTCCCCGGTGCCGGCCGCGCACCGTGGCGCGCATCGTGCAGCGGCGCGCGGTGGCGGCCGGGCACGGGCGCGGCGACCTCGGCGGGCACAGCCTCAAGCGCGGCGCCATGACCACCGGCATGGACCGCGGCGTGCATCCCACCCGGCTGAAGCAGCTCGGCCGCCACCGCAGCTACGCCGTGCTGGACGAGTACCTGGAGCTGGGCGACCTTTTCGAGGGGCACCCGCTCGACGGCGTGCTGTAGCGTCGGGGCGGACGCGGCCCCGACCCGGTCCGGCCGGGAGCCCTGGCCCTGGTTGCCGGATGGTCCCGGGCGGCGGCCGGTGCGGGTGTCGCCGCCAGGGCTCGGCCCTGTCCGGGAGACAAACGATGCAGGGAACGTGGATCCCGTTGGCGCGCGGAACAGCGATCCGGGTAGACGCGATCCTCACGATCACGGTAAGGCGGCAAGCGACGTCTACTGCAAGCAAGACAAGGAGAGTTGACGCATGGGAATGCCCGGCCATCCCGGCGGCACGTTGCGCTTGCCGTCCCGGCCGCAAACGCCAGCACCGGCACCAGCCGCGCCCGAGCCCGCGGCGGCGCTGCCGGGCAGTCCTCCGCCCCTCGACCCGGCCGCCCGCAAGCAGGCCCAACTGCAGTTCGAGCGGGAGCAGCAGCGGGCATCGATCATCCGCCGCCACCAGCAGACGCGGGACATCCTGGCACTGCTGCGGGCGCGCTGGCCTGCGCTGTTCACCACGCCCGTGCCGCTGGCCGTCGGCGTCGTGCGAGCCATCCGGGCGGAGCTGGGCGAGGGATCGGTGCCCGTGGCCGGGCTGAGCCGGGCGCTGCACTATTGGACAAACGCGCCTGCCTACCTCACAGCCATTGCGGCGGGCGAGGCGCGTCGCAACCTCGACGGCACGGAGGCGGGGGTGCCGGATGAGGCGCAGCGGCGATTTGCCGGCGAGACCATGGGGCGGCACGCGGCCCAGCGGACGACGGGGCCCGGTTCGCGTCCGCCGCGACATCCCCCTCCCCGGGCGCAAGCAGACGCTGTTCCGCCAGAGGCGTCCGGCGCGTCGTAAAGCGAGGGTAGAGGCTCGCCGCGGTCAGCAAACATGCTGCTACGTCCGCAGGCTTGCCGAAAGCCCAGCAAATATGTTTACATGTTTGCCTGAAGTTCTTAAGGAACGCTCCATTATGCAGGTTATCGTGATCGCCTCCCAGAAAGGCGGCGTCGGCAAAAGCACGCTGGCCGTTCATCTCGCAACCGAAGCCACGGCACTCGGCACACGGGTCCTGGTGCTTGATCTTGACCCACAAGGGTCAGCAATGGAGTGGGCACACCGGCGCGGCGACCGCCCGCCGGATGTGAGCGGGGTGAACCCGGCAAGCATCAACAAGGACGTCGAGCGGGCGCGGGCCGAGGGCTATGGGCTGGTCGTCGTCGACACGGCGCCCCATGCCGACCACGCGGCGTTGCAGGCTGCACGGGCGGCGGACCTGGTGGTGATCCCCTGCCGTCCCTCCACCTTCGACATCGCCGCCATCTCAGCGACCCTCGACCTGTGCAGGCTGGCCAATAAGCCGGCGGTCGTCGTGCTGAATGCGGCTCCGGTCCGCTCACGCGTGACGGCCGAGGCTGAGGAGGCGATCTCTGACAAAGGGGCGGTTGTGTCGCCGGTGATCATCCGTCAACGCGTCGCGTTTCAGCACTGCATGATCGACGGGCGAACCGCATCGGAATACGAGCCGGGCGGAGAGGCAGCACGAGAGATTTCCCGCCTGCTGGCTAATCTGCAACCTAGCAAACACGTTGGCGGGCAGCTCCGTCCTGCGGCAGCCCGCAAGAGGGTCGCCTGACATGGCAGTGCGTCCAAATCTGAACCATCGTCCTTCGGCTGTGCGGCCCGCGACAGACAACGTCCCGCTCCCTACTGCCGCAGCTGATGCCGGGCCAGCGGGCAAGGCGCGATCAACCGCGGAGGGCTACCGTCCCCCGTCGCGCCGGGGAAAGCGGGCCGCGGTGGCTTGGCTGGAGCCGGAGGCGATCAAGCAGCTCAACATCTATGCCATCCAGCACGACAGGAACGTGCAGGACCTGTTGGTGGAGGCGATCAACGATTGGTTCGCCCGGGAGGGGCTGCCGCGGTTTGACGCCACGAGGTGAGTGGGCAATCGCCTTTCTCAAGGCACTCTACGTATCAGAACCTGGCAAACATGTATTCCGGAAAGCTCGTTTGCCAAGTTTAGGGAGATGTGTGCCTTGCTTTCGGCCACGATTTGGGTGGGTGAGCTGCCTGGGCCAGACGATTGCAATCACCAGGATCCGCACTCACCCTCGCCATGACTCTCATGTAGCTGCAGAATGAGGAACTTAGACTCTCTCTCTCATTATTTCATGACAGTTTCTCATTTATTCATAGACTGTCCACCACCAAAGGTCCGAGCCGATGCGCATTTACGGGTTGATCGACGGCAACTCGTTCTACTGCTCGTGCGAAACGGCGTTCGACCCGAAGCTGATCGGACTGCCTGTCGTGGTGCTTTCCAATAATGACGGCTGCGCGATTGCCCGCTCGGCGCCTTATGAGGAATCTGTGGCACCCCTGGTTTTGGGGTAGAATGTAGGCCGCAAGCGGGGTGGGGCATGCGGGAGATAGAAGCCGAACGCTGGCTGTCGATCCTGGAGAATCTTGGGCGCGCGCCGAACACGCTGGCTGCCTACCGCTGCGCCTTGGACGACTACCTCGCCTTCTGCGCCCAACAGCACAGGCAGCCCCAGGACGCCAACCGCGAGCACATCTCCCTTTACGTCCGGTCCATGACCGGTCGCCCGATGCCGGGCAAGGAAGCGACGTCTGCCGGCACGCCTCGATCCGGCTTGGCCAATGCCACCATACGCCAGCGCCTCACCGCGGTCCGCCTCTATCACGATCACCTCGTGGAGGAGGACATCCGGCCGGACAACCCTGTCGGACGGGGCCGCTACACGCCGCACGGCGGCTTCGGCGGCGCCCGGCCCCGCGCGCTCGTGCCGCGCTACACGGCCCTGCCCTGGATACCCGACGACACCGAGTGGCGAGCCTTGCTCGAAGCGGTCCGGGTGGGACCGCTGCGCAACCGCCTCATGCTCGCCCTGGCTTACGACGCCGGGTTGCGGCGGGAAGAGCTCTGTTCGCTGGCCACCGGCGACATCGACCCTGCCAACAAGCTGCTGCATGTGCGGGCCGAGACCACCAAGGGCCGGCGTGCCCGCGTCGTGCCGTATTCTGCCCCGACCGGCGCCTTGCTGTCCGGCTACCTCGCGCACCGGCGCACGCTGACCCGCGAACGCGGCCTGCTGTTCGTGTCGGAATCCCGGCGCAACCGCGCCAAGCCGATCACGCTCTGGACTTGGTCGAAGGTTGTGCAAGCCCTCGCGCGGCAGTGCGGCCTGTCCCAACTGGGCACGCACACCTTCCGGCACCTGTGCCTGACCGACCTGGCCCGCGCGGGTTGGGAGCTGCACGAGATCGCAACATTCGCCGGGCACCGCAGCACCAGCATCACCCTTCTCTATATCCACCTCAGCGGCCGCGAACTCGCGGCCAAGCTCGCCCGCGCCGCCTGTCTGCATGGGAAGCGCATGGCCCAGGTCGCGGAAGCGCTGGGGTGAACGCCCTGTCCGGTTCTGCCCCGCGACCCAGCGGCGCGCCTGCGTGGACGTGGCCCTTGGACATCACGCGCTACGATCAGACGGCAGACCTTAGCCCGGTGGAGCGCGAACACATGGGCCGCCTCGTGGGGCGCTTCGCCGCGGGCGGGCGGGGGTGGCACAAGGCGGCCCGGCCAGCTCTGGAGCGGCTGCTGCGCCCGCTGCACGACACGCTTGACCATCTCGGGGCCACCATCACCGAAAAGCGCAACTACACCGTGCGCACCACCGTGGTCTGCCTGCTGATCCGGGCCATGCACCGCCATGGCCGTTCATTCTGGGCCTTCTCGCCCGAGGATTGGCACGAGCTGCTGGGCGATGACTACTACGCCTACGTGCGCCAGCACGGGGTGACGGCGAACGCCCGCCAGCAGCTGATCGCGGTCGCTTACCTGCTGCGCGGCTTCAGCGGCCTGCACCGTCTTGGCCGTCTTTCCCATCACGCGCTGGCGGAGAAGGTGTTCGGCATGGAGATGGTCAACGCTGCCATTGCCGGGATGGCGGACGACCTCCAAGGCTGGGGCTACACGCGCAAGGGCAACATGGTCGCACTACGGGCCGCCTTCGCCGAGGCCATGCTGGCGCAACGCAGCCCGCGGCTGGCTGACCTGACCAGCGCCACGCTCGCCCAGCTTCACAAAGAGGCGGATGCCAAGATCACCCGCCGCGGCCTGGTCCTACTTTCGTATGTTCTCGTCCGCCGCGGCCAATTGTCGGAGCCGCTCGGCCGTGACGGCCAAGCCGGCCGCAAGGACCAGATCGACCACCGGGCTGCGATCGAAGGCGTGCCGGAGGAGTGGCGGCAGTGGTGCGGGCGCTGGTTCGACACCTCCACCCTGCAGCCCGCAAGCCGGATGAGCACGATCTACCGCCTGTTCCAAGCTGGGCGGTGGTTGGCAGCGGAGCAGCCCGGCGTCGCCGGCCCTGGCAATTGGACGCGCGAGACGGCAGCGGCCTACGTAGCGGCGGTAGACCGCGCCAAGGTCGGGCAGTGGTCGACCCCGACCAGTCCGCTCAAGGGGCAGGTCGGCAAGCCGTTCTCGGCAGCAACCAAGGAGGGCATGCTCCGGGCGGTGCGGACCTTCTTCGCGGATTGCCAGGAATGGGGATGGATCACCGCGCGTTTTCACCCCACCCGTGCGCTGGCGACCCCGAGATCGGTGCGGGCGCTGATCGGGCCGGACCCGCGCGCCATCGCCGACGCGACCTGGGCCAAGCTGGTCTGGGCGGGCCTGAACCTGACCGACCAGGATCTTTCGCGGCCAGATGATCCCGAGGCGGCGGGGGACGGGCATTTCTACCCGGCCGCCCTGGTGCGGGCGCTGGTCGTGACCTGGCTGTTCTCGGGCCTGCACCGGGACGAGATCCTGCGCCTGCACGTGGGCTGCACCCGCTGGCAGGCGGGCGATGACGGAGGCGGAGCCGCGGCGGGCGACAAGCGCAGGATCTGCCTGCTCGACGTGCCCGTGAACAAGACCGGCACCGCGTTCACCAAGCCCGTGGACGGCATCGTGGGCGAGGCGGGCGCAGCCTGGGAAGCCATGCGCCCGCCGCAGCCGCTGTGGCTCGACCCGAAGACGGGCGAGCGGGTCCACGTCCTCCTCTCTCACCGCAGCCGACGGGTTGGACCCAACTACATCAACGCTGTCCTGATCCCCCTGCTCTGTCGCAAGGCGGGCGTGCCGGCCGAGGACGCGCGCGGGCGGATCACCAGCCACCGGGCACGCGCCACCATCGCAACCCAGCTCTACAACGCCAAGGAGCCGATGAGCCTGTTCGAGCTGCAGGAGTGGCTCGGCCATCGCTCGCCGGACAGCACGCGGCATTACACCAGGATCAGTCCGACGAAGCTGGCCAAGTCCTACCAGGACGCCGGCTACTTCGCCCGCAACCTGCGCGCGGTCGAGGTGCTGATCGACCAGGATGCTGTCCGGAGCGGCCTGGCTGCCGGGGAAGCCTGGAAGCACTACGACCTCGGGCACGGCTACTGCACCTACGACTTCTTCGACCAGTGCCCCCACCGGATGGCCTGCGCACGCTGCGACTTCTACGAGCCCAAGGGGTCCAGCAAGGCGCTGCTGCTGGAGGGCAAGGCGAACCTGCTGCGGCTGCGCCAGGACATCCCGCTCAACGACGACGAGTTGCGGGCGGTGAACGAGGGCATCGCCGCTCACGAGGAACTGGCTGCACGGCTCGCAGATGTGCCGACCCCGGGCGGAGGAACGCCGCGGCAGATCGACGCTGGGCGTTGAGGGAGCATCGTGCTGCGCTCTCGGCGACCGGGCCAGTGCCGTGCTGCCTTTGGCGTGAGGGCTGGTACAATCTGCAATCTCGGCTTGCTGATCCGGTGATAGCGAGACTGGCCAAAAAGCTCTGTGCAGTCGTCTCCAGTGCAGGAAGCGCGGGTGCTGCGGGCGAAATCGGGTGGTCACGTCCGCATCTGACGTCCTGGGGCTGTAAAACGGGGCATCCATTCAGGAAGCCGCCATGTTGTCCACTTCTCTCGACCTTGCCAGCCTTGAGGCTGGGTCCGACGCCACTCCAACAACCATGCCTGTTGACGGCTGCCGCCCGGACGGCGGGTCGTCCAGAACGGTCGAAGTCTCTAAAGGCGCCGGTCGCGCGCTGACCACGGCCGAGTTGCGCCGTTCCAAACCGGATCGGCACGCATTCCGGGCACGGTCCCGCCTGCCAATCCGGGTTGTCCTCGACGGGGTACGCCAGGGCTACAACGTCGGCGCCTTGTTCCGGCTGTGCGACGCTTTCCTGTGCGAGCGCCTGGTGGTTTGCGGCCGGGACGCGAGCCGGGGAATGCGCAAGCTGGTTCAGGCGGCGCAGGGCACGCATAACTGGGTGCCCTGGGAGCAGCGGGACAGCGCCGTCGAGGTGGTCTTGGCGGCCCGTGCCGAGGGCTGCCAGGTCGTCGCGGTCGAGCAGACGGGCGATGCCGTGGGTCTCGACCTTTTCCTGCCCCGCTACCCGGTCTGTCTGGTACTCGGGTCGGAGCGGGCCGGCGTCTCGCAGGCTGTGCTCGACCTGGCCGACGCCGCCGTGACCATCCCCATGCAGGGCATGGCCAACTCGCTCAACGTGGCAACCGCGGCAGCCATCGTCCTGCACGGGCTGGCAACGGCCTGCGTGGACGCTGGTGGAAGCAGGGCGCCTTGATCCACCCCGGGTGCAGCTCTGCACTGAAGGTGCACGTCCAGAATTTGACCTCTCTCTCGCGTGATGGTTTTATGTTCAAGCAGCGGCTCGTCACCAGGACGCTCTGCGCCCGAGCGGAGCATGTCCAGGCAGTGATGATGAGGCGCGGCCAGGTTTTCCATGATTGGTCACGCCCTACGCCGGCCAGGGCTGCCGCCTGCGGAGGCCGCCACTCGCGCACGTGCAAATTCTCGCCAGCCTAGCTGTATGCGTTATGAACCTTCGCAGCGGCTGCTGCGCCTCGCTTTCATGCTGGCCGGTACCCGGACTGGCCTCACCCTCGACGAGATCGCGCGGGAGCTGGGCGTGGGCCGGCGTACGGCGGAGCGGCAGCGTGACGTGCTGGCCGACCTGTTCCCGCAGCTGGAGTGCTGGGACGACGAGGCACGCGTGCGCCGCTGGCGCCTGCCCGGCAGCGTCCTCGCGGGCGTGGCCGAGCCGCGGGCCGAAGCGGTAGTGGCCGTGGAGGCGCTCGGGCGCGAGTGCGCTGCCCGTGGCGAGGCGGACCGCGCCGGGCTGCTGCGCGAGGCCGCGGCGACCCTGCGTGCGCTGATGCGCCCGGCCGCGCTGCGCCGGGCCGAGCCGGACATCGAGGCGCTGATGCAGGCGGAGGGCATCGCCATGCGCCCGGGTCCGCGCCCACGGCTTGACCCGGCGCTCCTGCCGACGCTGCGCCGGGCTATTCTGGGCGTGCAACTCGTGGCCGTGCGCTACGCCCGTCCGGACTGCGAGCCGGCGCTGCACCTGATCTGCCCCTACGGCACCCTGTATGGCGGTGACGGCCGTGCGTGGCTGGTCGGGCATGTGGAAGGGCTGCCGCACATGCGGCTGTGGCGGCTCGACCGTATCGCCTCGCTCGATCTGCTCGATCGTTGCTTTGCCCGGCGAGAGGATTTTGACCTCCGCACCTACGCCGCCCAGTCCTTCGGCGTGTTCCAGGAGGAGCCGGTGGACGTGGTATTGCGCGTCGCGCCGGAGGCGGCGGACGAGGCCGCGTGCTGGCTATTTCACCCCTCGCAAACCACGATGCGCCACACCGACGGCGCGCTGTGGGTCACCATCCGCGCCGGTGGGATACAGGAGATGTGCTGGCACTTATTCACGTGGGGCACCGCGGTCACCGTCGTGCTGCCGGATGAGCTGCGCGCCGAGTTAGCGGGGATGACGGCGAGCGCGGCGCAGCACCATGGCGGAGAGCGAGGCACCGACCATCACGCCGGTTTCCTCCTCAACGCGATCGTATCCAGCGAGGACAAACAATGAGCCCGGCGTTGGCAACCAACGAATGGTCCAACGCCCTCAAAACGCAAACGCGGGACATGATCGATTGTGCCAGCGTGTTAGCCGCTGACGATGGCCAACTCCATCTCAAGCACCTTGCGTCCGACTTCGGCACGATCGTGGCTGAAAACCTGCATCGCGGCGTGCTGAAGCTCGTTGAGTGGGGCATCGGCGCGGAGTTCACCCTCGCCAGCGCCGACAAACCGATCGCGGCCGGTTGGGTCATCGACTGACCTCGCCCTTGTTGCCCTTGAGGCGCGAGCCGCAGCACATTTTTTACGGGAGCACATCGCACGTGGGACCAAACTTCCAGCAACGGGTCACCGGCATTCGACTGTTCGACTACCTCGACTGGGTGTGGGCCTCCTCTGCCGGCACGTCTCACATCTCAGACCCGCTCACCCTCCCCCCGGTGCAGCGCTCAGCTCTTTGGCGGCCACGGCAAATCCTCGATCTCTGGCGATCGCTCCTCGCTGGTATGCCGATTGGGGCGCTCTACCTCTCTCCTCCGGGCAAGCACCGTCGCCTGCTCGCGAACGCTGACGGTCGGGGTGCGACGACGGAAAGGATACCCGAGGGCAAAGGTTACGATCTGCTTGACGGCCAACAGCGGACGAACACGATGATGCTCGCGCTCTTATCGCCGGTGCAGGCCGGTAAGTGCGTCTGGATCGCACCTTCTACAGAGGGCGACGGGGTCACTGTCCACCTCACTACCCGAAGCCAGCCCTTCGGCTTCACCAAAGAAGGCGAGAAACTTCGCAGCAGTGAGCGGAAGGCAGCCCGTACCGCGCTTGAGAAGGATCGCGGAGGAGAGGATGGGTCGCTCAAGGAGATAACGGACCACAAACTCTACGATTGGCACATCGAGAACGCTCCTGATGGCTGGCCACCACCGCCGCGCGTCCTGGATCCTGCCGGGAGAACCCACTTCCCGGTCGCCCCCTTGTATGCCCTGGTCGCCGCTTTGAGGGCGATCTCGCCGGACGAGGTGCCGCTGGAGCAACGTCTTGCCACCGTTTTCGACAGAAGTAGCACGCCAGCCGAGGGTGATTGCGCTTGCAGGCGCATCACCCCGGCCGAGGTGGCCGCCGTCTGTCATGCCCTCGCAGCCTTGGAGGAGGCGGAAGTTGCGCTGATCCTAGCCGCGCCACGGCCCACGCTGAACGGGACAGACGATCCCGACTGGATTCTTACGCTCTTCGACCGGATCGGCGCGGGCGGCACGCCGCTGAGCGGGGCTGAGCGCCTCTTCTCGGTCTACAAGCATTACGCCCCCTACGTGCATGACGCGGTCGTGCGCATTGGGGAGCGAAGCGGCCGCGTCATGGCGCCCGTCGAGATCGCTGCCACCGCCATCTGCATCGCGGCGGCAGGTCACCCAACGAGGCCGAGCTTTGCGCCGCCCGAAGCACGGGAGTTTGGGAAATGGATGAGGAGTCCCGACCAGGAACACGAAGCTTTCCGCAAACGCCTGGAATCACTGATCCAGCCGCGGGGAGAGGGTATGCCGGGCGGCACGCTCGCCCCGGCATTTCGCCGGGTCCACTCGCTCGTGACCGATAGAGACAACCCGCGGAGCTTGCCGTCGCTCCTCGCTGCGTCCCTGCGCCCAGAACTCCTACGGACCCTCGTCTACTGGGCGGTGCTGACGGGTGGCCGGTCGGATGTAGCCACGCTCGACGCATCGGCTCGGGACGACGTCGTCCGCTTCGCGCTCTTTTGGCATCTCTGCGTGACGGACCCGGGCACGGCGGGTTGGCACGCGATGAAGTGCCTCACCTCGAGGACGAGGGTCAGTGGGTCGGATGCAATGTTTCCCTGGCAAGCGCTCATGGAGGTTCTCGTCGGGGAGAACCCGTCCGCTGTCGAACTCGTACGTCCGAACGTGGTCGAGGCATACGGCAAACATCCACCCTCCTCGACGCTCCGGGGCTGGAACGAGCGGTTTGGCCGGGTCACTGAAGGCGCTAAATTCGAATTATCCGCCCAGAGCCTCTTTCAACAATGGTGGAAGGCGGCGGGCATTCTTCTTTGGCTTCAACGCCAGTATTTTAACAAGGAATTCGGGAACTACGATCCAACCTCTGAGCGGGAGGAGGACAGTCCCGTGGACCTGGATCACATTCAGCCGAAGGCCGCGTTCGACTTCCATTTCACGGGGCACAACACCAGGTTCGAAATCGAGGTGACATCAGCGGATCGTACGGCGTTTCGGCACGGGCGCAGGCTGCTCGGCGACTCCATTGGAAACTACCGTTGGGTCTCTTTCTCGGTGAACCGTGCGGATGGTGATTGCCCAATTAAGGAGAAGCTCGCTGTGGACGATGCGGCTCCGCCTGCGCCCTCCAGGCCCTCCCTCGCGGATTGCAGGATCCACCCCGGCTCACGGGAGCTATGGAACTGCGCAAGCGGACCGCCAGACAAACGGTGGACGACGGACCGGATCAAGACTTGGCAAAGTGCCGTGGAGGAACGGGCGGTCCAGCTCTATAAGGAGTTCTGGTGGGAGGCGGGCTTCGAAGCATGGTTCGGTGAATCACCAGCCCCGGATTGGGCGTGTCCGTCTGGCGATACGGCGTGAGCGACCGACTGACTGCACCTTTGCCGCCGTCCTGGCGAACCGCCCTGCCCTGGCCGCTGGCCGTGATCGATTTCGAGGCGAGTTCGCTCGACGAGGACAGCTACCCCATTGAGGTCGGGCTTGCGCTCTGGCCCATGCCGGACGAACCCATCCTCGGTTGGTCGGCGCTGATCCGCCCGGCCGGGGACTGGGTGCGTCGCGGCCATTGGAGCCCAGCATCGGCCAAGGTGCACGGCATTCGGGGCAGCGATCTCCTTGCTCATGGGCGATCACCAAAGTGGATCGCCTCGGCGCTGAACGAGGCACTCGGCCCCGGCGCGGTGGCCTGGTGCGACGGCGGTCCCTACGACGCCCATTGGGCGCGCGCGCTGTTTAAGGCCGGCGGGGTCAGGCCAACCTTCGTCTTCGGCGACTGGCACCGGCTTGTCCCGCTGCTGGGCGCGCCGGCACGCGAACGCGCCCTGGCATGGCTGGGGGCCGCGCCGGCACGGCACCGGGCGCGGGCAGACGCCGAGCAGCTCCTGTTCGCGCTCGCCCACGCCATCGGCGTCGAGGTCGGCCCCGCCCAGGACCTCGCCCAGCGCTTGCCTGGACTGGCCATGGAAGCGGCGACGTGAACGGTGCGAGGCCTGGCCCGGCCATCTCCGTGGCGACATCTGGCCGGATCGGCTATGATGGGGAACAGGAGAGCGTCATGGCCGAGAGCGCAACCCGTACGACAGAGCATGTCACCGAGGACCAGAACGGCCCCGCCGCGGTGGCTGCCCGCGACGAGCGGGACAAAGCCGCGCAGGTCTGCCGCGCGCGGCAGATGGCGCTGATCGACGGCGTCGTGCGCGACTACGAGCCTGTGCTGCGCGAGCTGGGCCAGCGCTGAGCGAGCCGGAGTTCCTCGACCGGGAGGTGGTCGAGGCGCTGCACGCCAGGCTCGTCGCCGAGTTCGGCGGCCCTTCGGGCTTCAACGACGAGGGCCTGTTCCTCAGCGCGCTGCACCGCCCCCTGAACCGCTGGCACTACGGGCAGGGCAGCGACGCGCCGCCAGACTTCTTCGCCCTGGCAGCCGCCTACGGTTACGGCCTGATCAAGAACCACGCTTTCCGCGACGGCAACAAGCGCATCGGTGCCGCGGCATGCCTGCTGTTCCTGCGCGCCAACGGCCGCGAGATTGCCGCGCGCCCGGCACAACTCGTGACCTTGTTCGTCGCGGTCGCGAGGGGTCGGGTGTCGGAAGAGGCGCTCGCGTGCTGGCTGAGGCGCCGCGCCGTCTGATACCAACAGCCATTTGCTCTGACTCAAACGTGAGTAGGTTCGGCTCGCTGCTGAGTGGTTGGGTTTGCCTGCACGACGGTGGAGGCGGACATGACGGTTGCGATCACGTGCATGGAACATACGGCGGCGGAATTGCGCCGATACGCGGCCTGTTCGGTGAATGCCTCCATTGCGCGTCGGCTGCTGGCTTTGGCGCTGATCCTGGACGGCCACAAGCGCGAGGCTGCGGCGCGGGCGGCTGGCTCGCCGAAACGCGGAGCGTTTGCGGCTGGGATCGGCAAACCCTGTGCGACTGGGTGCACCGCTACAACGCGGGTGGCTTTGCAGGCCTGGGCGACCGGCATGGCGGCGGCGCACTGTCCCGGCTTTCGCCCGAACAGGAGGCGGAGGTCGCGGACTGGATACGGACGGGACCCGATGTCGAGGTGGACGGCGTCGTGCGCTGGCGCTGCGTGGACATCCAGGCGCGGATCGCGCGCCGGTTCGGCGTCGCCCTGCACGAGCGCAGCGTGGGCAAGCTGCTGCATCGGCTCCGCTTTGCCCGCGTGTCCACGCGCCCGCGCCATCCCAAGGCGGACGTGGCAGCGCAGGCGTCTTTCGGGCCGGGTTCGCAGCCCTTGTGACCGCGGCACTGCCCGAAGCCGTGCGGGCTGCAAAGACGCCCATCGAGGTCTGGCACCAAGACGAGGCCCGCGTCGGCCAGCAGGGCACCCTCACCTACGTCTGGGCCGACAAGGGCAGCCGGCCCGCTGCGCTGCGCGACCAGCGCCGGCAGTCGGCCTACCTGTTCGGGGCCGTATGCGCGGCTGCGGAGCAGCGCTCCCAGCGCGACCGTGGCGTTGGCGCAGCGCTGGTGCTGCCCCACGCCAACGCCGAAGCCATGAGCCTGCACCTGGCCGAGATCAGCCGCCAGGTCGCTACCGGCGCGCATGCGATGGTCGTGCTGGACGGTGCGGGTTGGCACCAGACCGGCGGGCGCCTGCGCGTGCCCGGCAACGTCAGCCTGCTCCGCTTGCCGCCGTATTCACCGGAACTGAACCCGCAGGAAAACGTGTGGCAATACCTGCGGCAGAACCAGCTTTCCAACCGCGTGTTCGCCGACTACGACGCCATCGTCGTCGCCTGTTGCACAGCCTGGAACGCCCTCATGGCCCTGCCAGACTGCATCCGCTCCATCGCAACACGAGCCTGGACCAAAACGGTTATGACATAGGGCGTCTGGTATGAGCCGCGTCCGCTTCTGACGCACTGGCCTGCCATTGTCTGCGTGACATCAGGGAAGACGGCCTGGCCAGGAACATGGCAGACGAGAGCATACAACAGACGGTGGCACCGCGGCTCCCCGCGGAACCCGGCGGCAACGGCCCTTGTGCGTTTGCCATCTCTTTGGGCATGGACGCCCTGCCCTGCGTGGGCATTGTCTGGGGCGTGCGGAATGGGCACGGGCCGCTGCGGCTCGTCTTCGACCGCACCCGGCTTGCCGCGGCCGAGACGTACGGCGACCACCTGACCCACCCGCGCGGGCACCACGAGGTCTGGGAGGGCTGGCGCCGGCTCGGCCCCGCAGGCCTGGCCCGATGCGGCCTCCCGCCCCTGATCGCCTGGCACGAGTACGAGCACTTCCCGCGCGGGCGCGTGGTGTTCGACACGCGCACGACCCGCTTCACGCTTTATGCCGCCCGCAAGCTCC
>JAABUY010003288.1_pt1 | contig 18129 bp, 16 predicted proteins | sample 5560271 | NCBI WGS metagenome assembly JAABUY01 (sample SAMN10711886, study PRJNA513374) | rock metagenome | isolation source: Antarctica rocks | place: Antarctica: Victoria Land, University Valley
CGGTCCAGACTTGCCGCGCCCCGGCGGATGGGGGACACTCTCTGGGACGCAGTCATTGCTGCATGGGCACCCGCGTCCTCACCATCCGCCGCGAACCGTCATCACTAATATACGAGGGCACCCGCTCCGCCCGCCATGCGGGGGAGGGGAGATTGATCCAAGCGTTGTGCCATGGATCGTGAGCATTGGCCGAAATATATCGAGACGAGTCACCCCTCCCCCGCATGGCGGGCGGAGGGGCCGGGGGTAGGGGCGAATGGCGGTCAAAGAGGGGTGGCATGGCCGGTTCTTCGAGGACTTCGCGGTCGGCGATGTGTATCAGCATCCGTTGGGGCGGACGGTGACGACGACCGACAATATCTGGTTTACGTTGCTAACGCAGAATACCGCGCCGATCCACTTCGATCACCACTACGCTGCGCAGACGGAGTTCGGCAAACCGCTCGTGGATTCCACCTTTACTCTCGCGCTCGTCACTGGCCAGAGCGTAACGGACATCTCGCAGAATGTGCTGGCAAACCTCGGCTGGGATGCGGTGCGGCTACCCAACCCGGTCTTTGAGGGGGACACGATCTATTCCCAGTCCGAGGTGCTTTCGATGCGGGAATCGCACTCCCGCCCGAACGTCGGCATCGTCACCGTCAAAACAACGGGCTATACTCAGGATGGCACGGTCGTCATTACTTTTACGCGGACGGTCATGGTTTACAAGCGCGGCCAGGCCCCGGTCATCCCCCGCATCGGTCCACGCGACGACGGAAAGAACGGAAAGAATTGAACCACGAAGGCACGAAGAGCACGAAGAAGACAAAAATGCCGCTAATTGCGTAAGTCCCAGAGACATAATCTTTTCCCTCTCTTTCTCTCTTCGTGCTCTTCGCGCCTTCGTGGTTAGAAGGAGTTTCTTCCTGTGTCTGAGCCTGCTGCCCGGTTGGAGCGGTCGGTGCTGCTCGTGCCGGCGTCGAATCCGCAGATGATCGAGAAGGCTGCCGCCGCTGCCGCTGATGCGGTCTGCATTGATCTCGAGGATGCTGTCGCGCCGAGCGAGAAAGAGGCGAGCCGCGCCAATGTCATTCACGCGCTCATGCATCTCGATTTCGGCCCCAGCCTGCGCCTCTTTCGCATGAACGCGCTCGACACGCCGTTCGCCTACCGCGACCTGATCGAGGTTGTAGAGGCGGCGGGCGATCACCTCGACCTCGTCATGCTGCCGAAGGTAGATCGCCCAGAAGATGTCTACGTCGTCGAGACGCTGCTGACGCAGATCGAGATGGCGAAGGGGTTTCACAACCGCATCGGCATCGAGGCGCAGATTGAGACGGCGCTCGGCTGTGTCCATGTCAATGCGATTGCCGCCTGCTCATCACGGGTCGAGACGATCATCTATGGGCCAGGTGACTACGCCGCCTCCCTCCAGATGCCAATGGACGTGATCGGCGTGCCGGACGGGAACGACGCTATCTATCCGGGGCACCGCTGGCACGCAATCATGCAGAGCGTCATCGTCGCGGCGCGGGCGTACGGGAAGCGGTGCATGGACGGGCCGTACGCTGCCTTCCGCGATGCGGAGGGATTTGAACGCGCATGCGAAATCGGCCGCGTGATGGGCTTCGACGGCAAATGGGCGATCCACCCAAGCCAGATCGAGACCTTGAATCGTGTCTTCTCGCTGCCGGAATCGCAAGTGGTGTGGGCGCGGCGCGTGCTCGATGCGTACGAGGAAGCGATGCGTGCGGGTAGAGGAGCGATCACCGTGGACGGCAAAATGGTGGACGCCGCCTCCCTCCGCGTCGCCCGCGCCATCATTGAGAAGAACGCACTGGCGGCTGCCAGAGATTCCTGACATAGCAATACATGCTCGGACTCAGAACTGGTGGAGCAAGCTTCAGCCTGCATTCCGGGACGGCAGGCTAATAAACCTTGACAACTTAATCGGGTAATAATCAGGGACGTAGGCCGAATCTGCCCAGAGGGCGCCCGGCTACCGGTGGCATAGGCTTTAGCCTGTGATCCCGTTACCGGATCAAGTCGTCAACCTTCATCAGACTGCTCCACCAATATGGTCTACGTTCCCCCGATTCCCGATTCCGCCTGCGCAATCGTGTAGCGGATAAAGGCGAGCATCGCCGTCATAGCGTCGGGGCGGGTATCGTACCGCCAGACGAGGGCCTGGGTAATCAGATCCGGCCAGGGTAGGGGCAAGGTCTGCTGCGCCCATACGGCTGCCGCAGGTTTGGAGACGACCGTCCCGTGCGCGAGGGTGTACAGCGCGCGGCACATCGTCAGGATGGCGTATGCCTGATAGTCGCGGGTGCGCAGCCACTCCGGCTCCGGCCCGTCGAGTTGGGCGCGCCAGAAGCCGTCGAGCGCATCCCGCACCGCCGCGCGGATCGCGTCGGGTGTGACCGGATCAATGAGCGTTTTCGGCGATGGTCCCCAAATTCTCACGCCATGCTCGCGGACGATGTGCCGCTCGATCACCCAATGAGAGCCATGCGCGCGGATGCTGAACGGCCAGTCCGCGCCAATCGTCGGATGCCGGTTATTCGCGGGATCGTCGTGGCGTAGTGCGGCGCGCGGGATATAGGAGCCTTCCAGTTTCTCCGCCCACTGTAGCCCGCTCGCCGCGATCCGCGTGTGCATCGCATCCAATGCGTGGAGCATGTTTTCCAGCGGTTCGTGTTCGGTGACGACGAGGAAATCAATGTCGCTGCTGCCCGGCGTGAAATCCCCAAGCGACAGCGACCCGTAGCAATACATCCCGACAAACTCCGCCCCCAATACCCCGCGCATCTCCCGGAGCAGGCAACGAAGGACGGCATTAACGTCGGCATGTGGTGTAGGATCAGTCGTCATTATCTCTCGGCGCCTATGTCGGCTGATACAGTGTGAGATCGGGAATTCCCTGGAAGTGGCGACGATCGCGTGAGAGCAGCATCAGATCGTACAAGATGGCGACCGCGATGAGCAGATTACGATTTCTCTGGTGCAACAACGGCATGTTCGGCATTTGGGAGGTTCATTCGCTTACTTGCCATCGATACGCTTGATGACGCTGGTACGGTATGTGCTGCCACGCCGCGTAGTGCGGTTCACACAGCGATCTGTGTTACGCTGAAAGTATACGGCATCGGATTGCACAATCACGGGGGAATAGATATGGGTCAGGTTGTCCTCGGGCTTGTTTTCCACAATCACCAGCCAATCGGCAACTTCGGCTGGGTCAATGAGGAACACTACGAGAAAGCATATGAGCCGATGGTTGCCGCGCTCGAACGGCATCCGGGCGTACGTGTCGGTCTGCATTACACCGGCTCGCTCCTCGACTGGCTACGCATCACCCACCCCGATCTGCTCGACCGCATCCGCGCGCTGGCGGAGCGAGGGCAGATCGAGGTGGTTGGTGGCGGCTTCTACGAACCGGTACTCGCCGTGCTGCCGGAGGTGGATCGTGTCGGGCAGGTCCGCGCTCTCGCTGATGCCGTGCGAGAAACGTTTGGCACGACGCCGACCGGCATGTGGCTGGCGGAGCGCGTCTGGGAGCCGGGGCTGCCGCACTCGCTCGTGGATGCCGGCATGCAGTGGACCATCGTGGATGACACGCACTTGCTCGCCTCCGGTGTCGGCCCGGACGATCTCTATGGCTATTATCTGACCGAGGACGACGGACGACCGATCGGCGTCTTTCCCTCGCTTTACTCGCTTCGCTACACCGTGCCATGGCGCCCCGTCGAGGAGACGATAGATTTCCTGCGCGGGTTGGCGGCGAACGCGCCGGACGGCCACCCACCGATTGCAGTGATGGGCGACGATGGCGAGAAGTTCGGCGCGTGGCCGAGCACCTACGAGCACGTCTGGGCGCGCGGCTACATGGATCGCCTCTTTGCCGCGCTGGAGGAGCATCGCGACTGGCTCCTGACGATGCCACTTGGCGAGTACCGCCAGAACTACCCGGCGCTCGGTCGCATCTATCTGCCGACCGCCTCGTACGTCGAGATGAGCGAGTGGGTGCTGCCCGCCCGTGCCGCCGCGCAATTCGAGCAGGTGCGGCATGCAATGGAGGCGGAGCGGCCTGAGGTCGCGCGGTGGATGCGCGGCGGTTTCTGGCGCTCTTTTATGACGAAGTACCCGGAGATCAACCGCCTCCACAAGCGGATGCTCCGCACACATGCGAAGGTCCACGCCGCGCGGGCGAAGGGTGACGTGGGGGACGGTGGCCTCCTCGAACTCTACCGCGGGCAAAATAACGATGCCTATTGGCACGGCGTTTTCGGCGGCATCTACATGAACCACATGCGCGCCGAGACGACGCACCGCCTCTTGCTCGCCGAAAACGCCGCCGACGCGATCTTGCACGCGCACGAGATGGACTGGTTCCAGTACGAACTGCGCGATCTCGATGCGGACGGTGCGCCCGAACTGCTCCTCACCGGCCAGCATCAGAACCTACTCATTGATCCCGCAGAGGGCGGCATGCTTCAGCAGTGGGACATTCGCCGCGCCGCTGTCAATGCGCTCGATACGCTCGCCCGCCGTCCCGAGGCGTACCACGAGACGGTTCGCGCCCACGCACACGAGGCGCATTCCGACCAGAGGGCGCTCGCTGATGGCGCGGAGACAACGGCGGCGGACGCGAACGCGCAGGCCGAAGAAGAGAACGCACCGGCGAACATCCACGGCATCGTCCGCTTCCGCGAGGCGGGGTTGGAGGACTATCTCGCCTACGATACGTACGACCGGGGCGGTGGCATCGAGCACCTGCTGGATACCGACACCGGGCCGGACGATTTCCGGTTCATGCGCTACATCGAGCAGGGCGATTTCGCGCGCGGCGCTTGGACGCTCGACCCGATTGATGCAGCGACCGCCTCCTTCGCGCCTGCGGGGGACGCGCAGGCCCCTACCTGGAAGTTCACGCTGCGTCGCGACGGTCAGATTGCGTGGCCGGACGGCGGCACGTCTCCTCTGACGATTGAGAAGACCTACATGGTGCAGACAATTGGCGCGGCCTTCACCTGCCATTACCGCGTCACGAATCGCGGCCCGTGGCCCGTGACACTCATTTTTGGCTCCGAATGGAATGTCAACCTGCAAGGTGGCGGGCACAACGACCAATGCTACACCTGGCTACCGGACCATCCTGCCCTGACCCCCTATCACGATTTACCTGAAACGTGGCAGGAAGCCGCCGAACTCCACATGGGCAATACCTATCTCGACATAGACCTGTCGCTGCTGGTCAGCCCGCCCGCCGAACTGTGGAAACTACCCATCGAAACAGTCTCCAACTCCGAAGGCGGTTTCGAGCGTGTCTACCAGGGCACCAGCCTTGTCGCCCGCTGGCCCCTCACCCTCGACCCCGACCAGACGTGGGAAGGCAGCGTCTACTGGACGGCAGGCGTTGCAACACCGAGCAATGAATAGAGAGTCAGCAGGAGGCGGTGGGCCGTTCACGGCCTTCATCGTCTGACATTTCGTAGTTCGGCGGCAGCTGTCGCACTCGTTTCTTGATCTAATGATTGCGGTGCGACGGCTGCGAATCTTCCTGATTATTCTGCTGCTGAAGGACATCGGCTTCATCGAGCCGCGCATCATCGAAGCGTTTGAAAATGACGCTTGGATAATGAATACCTTCGATGAGTAGACTGCCGGGTGGCTGCACTAGCAACCGGATGCGCACGGCCCTACGTACTTACGCCGAGAATAACGGCGTACCGCTCGCCGTTGCGGACAGGGAATGATGCATGAGAATCCGCCGGGGCATTGAGGAGTGCGGTGCCGTCTGGGGCGGTGACGCGGCAGGGGAGGGGCGGGCGGGAGACGATCCGGGCGGTCATCGTGCCGTCGTCCGCAACGGTGTAGATGAGGTCAAGAGCAACGGCGCGGTACTGGATGTTCGCCAGTGAATACGTGCCGCGCCAGCCGTCCGGCAGGCCGGGGGCGAGTGTGAAGGAGACGCCGTGCCAGCCCGCGTCATCCTCACGAAAGCCAACGATGTGACGCATCAGCAGTGGCAAGGTTTCCGCGCCCCAGCCGTAGGCGTCGTTGCCGGTGAATTTCCCCAACGGTTCGGGCCAGTATTCACGGGCGCCGCCGGGCGTCGGGCGCTCGTCGGGCGCTTGCATGCGGCGATCATTCTCGTGGTAGACGCGATCCACGATCTTTTCCACGAATCGCGCCGCCCATGCGTCGTCACTGAGCGCCGCCGCTACCTCGCCGAGCGTGCCGCTCCACGACGGCCACCAGCGCCACGGCGCGGTGTCATAATGCGCTAATTCGCGTCGCAACGCCGCACGTTGCTCCTCCGGCAGGTCGAGCAGCGCGGGCGTGAGAGAGAGGGGCGAGAAGCGGTTCGGATCGGTCTCCCAATAGGTACTTGATCCCTCGATGAAGCGGTTCGCCCGCACATCCCAATCGCGGAATCGCCCCGTCGCGCCGTCCCAGAGTTGCTGTACCCGCGCCGCATAGTCTTGCGCGACGGCATTCCAGCACGCCGCCTCGCCCGCTTCGCCAATATGCTGAAACATATCCCGTAAGGTGGAGGCGGAAAGGGCCATCGCCACCTGCAATTCGACGGCGCGGGTACGGCCTTGGATGATGCCGTCGCCAGTGCCGTTCGGGTCGAGGCGCGGGTTGTCGTCCTCGCCCGCTTCCCAGGTGCAATGATAGGAGAGCCAGCCTGTGCCATCCGCCCGTTCAGTCAGCCACCAGCGCAGGTAGCGAGCGAGGAGGGGAGCGATCAGCGCGATTCGGGCGAGATCGGGTTGGCGGCGCAGTAGCCGCCCGATATGCAGGAACGGCAGACACCATGCCGGTGACGTCCCGCAGATCGCGCTGTCCGCCGCGACCATGTTCGGCTCGCCCCCGCGAAAGACGCACGGAATTTGGTCGCCGGGCGTATCCCGCAGGAGCGTCAGCAGGGCATCCTGCGCGCGCATGGCTTCCGCAAGGCCGAGGCGGTCGAGATCGAGCGCGCCCTCAGCGAGGACGGCGCGGGGCCAGGCAGTCATCCATGTCGGCCACTCGCCACCGAAGACGCTGCCCGGCGGCTGGATGAGTAGGCGTGTCGTCTCCATGTCGTAGATCCAACCGCGTCGCCAGTGCTCCGGCCAGTCGCCCGTCAGCCGGGGAGTGTGGCTCCAGAAGGCGTCGTCGTCGCGTCGCTTCTGCTCCTCGATAGCGACGACGGTCTGCCACCACGGGCGCGCGTCGGTCGGCGCGACGCTGTTCGCGAGCAGCGCCCACCCCTCCCAGACCGCGCCGGGCCGGAGCACGACCGGTTCCCACACGCCGGGACGCGGGCGACGTTGGAGACGTGGCTTGAGCAGATCGCGGACGAGCAGCGTATGCGGCTCCCGACCGGTCAGCAGGGCGCAGTCGGCCTTCGCATTCCAGTGGCCGGGGACGCGGTCAGCATCGAGGAGCCAGCCCCATCGTCCGGTGATCGCCGCCTCCGCATAGAGGATAGCGTGCGCGGCGAGTACGCCAGTGCGCAGCCGGAAATAGGTGAGCATCAGCGTGCAGCCGGGGAGCGTGGCGCGGAAGGTCATCATTTGGCTGGAATGGTGGGAGGCATGGAGGCCATGCACGCTCCAATCGGCGCGGGAGTGGCATTTCGTCCGGTCGAGTTCCAGCCCGGCACAGAGGAAGACGGCACGCCGCGGATGGACATATGCCCAGCCCATGCCGAGGAAGCGCTCGCTCGTACGGATCATGCCGCCGCTGGCATCATCCCATGAGCGCGCGACATGTTCCGGGCTGTGCAGATAGCCGTACGGCGTATACGTATCAGCCGGAAAGGTCATCGCAGTGGTCTCCTCCTCAGCAACGAACAATGAGCAATGAATGACTGTTTCCCCTCTCCATCGCCCCGACGCTTCGATAGCATGAGATCACAGCGGCGATGGAGAGGGGCTGGGGGTGAGGAAATGCCTACGCCCCTTGCGCGTCGCTCGCGTCGAATGGGGAGATCAATTGGCGGACGAGGACGAGCAATCGTTCCAGATTAAAGGGCTTGTTCAAAGCCGGGACGTGATGCTTCTCAAGAAATGGCGCGTAGGCTGCTATGCCGACGACGTCTGCCGAGCACAACAGGAGCGGCAACGTCCGAGTGAGTGGATTGCTCCGTACGGCGCGGATGATCTGAATGCCGGAATCTGACGCGTCCATCCGCAGGTCAAGGATCACCAGGGCAGGCCGCGCCTGGTGGATTGTCTCGAGAGCGTCAGCGGCGGTCATGGCTGTGACAACACGATACCCCTCATCGCCCAGGACATCGGTAAGCAGATCGAGGAACGGCTCGTCGTTGTCAACCACCACGATTACCGGTTGCATGCGCACCTTCCGCTCCATCAATCACGCAGTCAGGGGACGAGCGCACACATTGTACACCGATCAACGTCGGACGCAACGTACGTACGGCTGATCGCTGGACGGGACTCAATTTCTTGGTAGTGGCGGGCTTTAGCCTGTTACGGCGAGGGCAGGCTAACGCCCGCCACCACTCGGCTCGCGCGGTTGATCGTCCGCGCCGAGTTCGGCTTCCAATGCCTGGATGTCGTCCAGCATCTGGGCATGCGCCCGAATGACATACGCGCACAGACGGGCCGCCGCAATTGTTGAGACATGCCGACGACGGAGTTGCGCGGCAGCAAGCGTCGCGACGGTCAGATGCGTGCGCAAGTCGAGCAACCGGAGGGGCAATCCGCGCTCCGCGACGCTCCGCTCGCCGCGCCCGACTTCCGCATGTTCGCCCGTGTCAGTGAATATCGTGTCATCGCTCGCGTGGTGGCACGGCGCTCGATGTCGCGGGTGCGCCGCCGCGATCAAACTCGTGATGATGCACGCGACGAGTATGAAGAGGAGCATGTGTAGCAGAACGGCGGTTGAATCGAAGCCAAAATGGTTGCGCGGCGGGAGAACGAAGTAATCGGCAGCGATCGCGCCAGCGAACACACTGACCAACCCCGCGCCGAGGCCGCCGTACCACGCGGCGAGCGCGGCCGCAAGATAGAAGAGCGTAAAGGGACTGTCCGCGAGGAATGACGAAAAAGGCAGGTTCGCTACCGTCGCGCATGCGGTGACGATCAGCGCAAATCCATACGCCGTTATGGGGGTTGTGAACGCAGCGGAGCGTTGCATTGACCTCCTTTGTGCCGTGTACCGGCCGACCGTGTAGTGGGCGCCGGGAAACTGCCAGAAAGCCCTTGCAAGAAGCATACAGTGACGGTTTTGCAGATCGCGCCGCTCGTGCGACACTGATCGCCCTGATGCGCGTAGGGCGGCAGGGGTAGCGAGGGGAGCAAGCGCATGGCGGAGACAGGAAACGGAGAGGTGTCGGTTGAATCATCGTTGCGGCAATCGCTGACCTGGCGATGCATCGGCCCCCATCGCGGCGGGCGCGTCGTCGCTGTCGCCGCCGATCCGACCGAGCCGATGACCTTCTACTTCGGCGCCTGTGCCGGTGGCGTCTGGAAGACCAATGACGGCGGCACCTACTGGGAGAACATCTCCGACGGCTTCTTCACTACCGCTGCCGTCGGCGCCATCGCGGTAGCGGAATCGGACCCGAATGTCATCTATGTCGGGACGGGCGAATCCACGATTCGGGGGAACGTCTCGCACGGTGACGGCGTCTACAAATCCACGGATGCGGGCAAGACGTGGGCGAACGTGGGCCTCGCTGATACTCGACACATCGCCAAAATTCGCATCCACCCGCACAACGCTGACCTCGTCTACGTCGCCGCGCTCGGTCATGCCTTCGGGCCAAATAAAGAACGCGGCGTCTTCCGCTCCAAAGACGGCGGGAAGACGTGGGAGCAGGTGCTCTTCCATGATGCGGAGACTGGCGCGATTGATCTGGCGATGGACCCGCACAACCCGCGTGTCCTCTACGCCACCTTGTGGAATGGGCGGCGGACCCCATCGAGCCTGACGAGCGGCGGGCCGGGGTGCGGCCTCTGGAAGTCCACCGATGGCGGCGACAGTTGGGCGGAGATCACGCGCAACCCCGGCCTGCCGAAGGGCACAATCGGCAAGATCGGTGTGGCGGTCTCACCGGCGCAAGCGGATCGAGTCTGGGCGATTGTCGAGGCGGAGGATGGGGCAGTCTTCCGCTCGGACGATGGGGGCGGGACGTGGCAGCGGATGAGCGAGCAGGGGGAGTTGCGGTGGCGGGCGTGGTACTACACTCATATCTTCGCGCACCCGACGCAGGCGAACACGGTCTACGTCCTCGATGGGGCGGCGTGGAAGTCCACCGATGGCGGCGCGACCTTCGTCAAGTATCCGACGCCACACGGTGACAACCACGATCTCTGGATTGATCCGCGGAACCCGAAGCGGATGATCCAGGGCGACGATGGCGGCGCGTACGTCACGTTCAATGATATGGCGTCGTGGTCCACGATTTTCAACCAGCCGACGGCGCAGTTCTACCATGTGATCACGGACAATCAGGTGCCCTACCGCATCTACGGCTCGCAGCAGGACAACACGGCGATGTCGCTGCCCAGTTTCTCTCCCGTCGGCGCGATCACGCAGCAGGAATGGTATCAGCCGGGCGGCGGAGAAAGCGGCTACATCGCGGTCAACCCGAAGAACCCCGATATTGTCTTCGGCGGCGCAATCGGTAGCGGCGCGGGCAATGGACGACTGACCCGCCACGACCGCCGCACCGGGCAGGAACGCAATGTCACCATCTGGCCCGATGCTGACGGCATGGGCAATGGCGCGAAGGACCTCAAATATCGCTTTCAGTGGACCTTCCCGCTTTTCTATGACACGCATGAATCTGACACCCTCTACGCTACGTCGAATGTCGTCCACCGCTCGACGGACGAGGGGCAGAGTTGGGACGTGATCTCGCCTGATCTAACCCGCAATGACACGACGAAGATGGAACCGTCCGGCGGGCCGATCACCAGGGACAACACCGGCGCGGAGGTCTACGGCACGATCTTCGCCTACGTCGAATCACCCCATGAGCACGGCGTCTTCTGGGCGGGGAGCGATGATGGCCTCGTCCACCTCACCCGCGACGATGGTAAGACGTGGACGGATATCACGCCCAAAGATTTGCCGGAGTGGGCATTGGTCAGCGTCATTGAACGATGCCGCGACCGCATATATCGCGGCGACGCGCTATAAATCGGATGACTACGCCCCCTACCTCTTCAAGACGAGCGACTACGGCACGAGTTGGCAGCGGATCACGAAGGGTATCGGCGAGACTGACTTCACACGCGTCGTGCGTGAGGACCCAGTGCGACGCGGGTTGTTGTATGCGGGGACGGAGACGGGTGTGTACGTCTCGTTCGACGATGGCGCGCAGTGGCAGGCATTCCAGGGTACGCTGCCCCTTTGTCCCGTCCACGATCTGATCGTGCAGGGAACAGACCTGATCGCGGCGACGCACGGGCGGTCGTTCTGGATTCTGGACGATGTGACACCGCTTCGTGCATACACCGATACCCTACGGGAAGCCGCAATGCATCTCTTCACGCCGCGTGATTTCGTCCGCCTGCGCACTCACAAGGGATACGGCAGCGATCCCGGCCCGGCGATGAGTTATCGTATGGCGGGCACGGTCGTCGTCACCTTCAAGCAGAACAAAAAGCCGAACGGCGAAACCGAAGAAGCGTTTGTGAACGTGGGGGAGAACCCGCCGGATGGCGTGATCGTCCGCTACTTCCTCAAAGAGAAGCCAACCGAACCGATCACCCTCACTTTTCTCGATGCGAGCGGGAAGGAAATCCGCTCGCTCAAGAGCAAGAAGGAGGAAGCGGTGAAACCGGCGGACGGTGAAAAAAAGAAGGACGAAGAGAAAACGCCGTTCGTCCCGGTGGAAGCGGGGCTGAACCGCTTTGTCTGGAATACCCGCTACGCGGAGGCAAAAAAGGTGCCCGGCGACACAAGTACCGAGGACGCCGTCGCGGGGCCACTGGTCGTGCCGGGCGCGTATCAGGTACGGCTCACGGTCGGTGATGCCACACAAACCGCAACGTTCCGGGTCGCTAAAGACCCGCGCGTTGATGTCTCGCAGCGCGATCTGGAGGCGCAGCGCGATTTCCTCCTCCAATTGCGCGATAAATTGACCGAGACGCATGAGGCAATTCTGATGCTCCGCGATGTGCGCGCGCAGGCGGAAGGCTGGGAGAAGCGCCTGAGCGGGAAGTCAGCAGTAGAGTCCTCAGCACAAGCGAAAGATAGCACTCAGCACTCAGCACTCGTTGAAGCGGCAAAGGCGCTCCGGGAGAAGGCGAAGGCGATTGAGGCGGAATTGATCGAGGAAAAGGCGGACAGTCCCTTGCAGCCCCCAGTGCGGCTGAATGCGAAACTCGCCACGCTGGCGGGCTTCGCGAATAGCGCCGATGTCGCCCCGACCCGGCAGGCACAGGAGGTCTACGCATCAATCGCCGCGCGGATTGATCGCCACTTGCGTCAGGTGGACGATCTGATGGAAGCCGATCTTGGTGCCTTCAATCGCCAGGTACGCGAGTCCGGCATCGCCGCCATCACTCCACAAACCTAATCAGAACGGGCCGAAACCGAATGAACCGCAGAGGGGGAGATAAGCACAGAGGACACAGAGACCACAGGGGACACAGAGAAGAGGAAACAATATTTGTTCCCTCGGTGATGTCCGTGTCCTCTGTGTCCTCCGTGCTTGACCCTTCTTTCTCTCTGCGTCCTTCGTGTCTTCGTGGTTCGATCCCCTCCCATGATGGATGATCCGGTCGCGTGGTTCACGCAGACGCTTCAGTTGCCGGGGGCGGCGATGCTGCCGGCCATCGCGGTGCCATTGGCGCGGATGGAGCCGGACGAGGCGGCGGCGCTCTGGGCGGCATGGCGGGAGTATGCGCCCGGCGTGTACGCGGTCGAGCGGGCGGCGCGGTTCGCCTCCATCCTGCGGCGTGGGGTGGAAACGGCGGTCTGCACCGCGTATCCCGATATCGCCTGGGTCGCGGTCGGCGAAGATGAGCCGGACGACGTACCGGAAAGCGCGTGGGAACTCCTCCTGAACGATACACCCTTCACCGCAAGCATTATCCGGTTGCTCGTCCACGCGGATGATGCACCAGTCATCGTCTACTTGATCCAACGGCGCGGCGAGCGCGTCCCAAAGGACGAACGCGGCCCGTTCCGCTTGCCGTAAGACTGCAGTCATGGTCATTCGTGACGATTCGATGCGTCGGGCTTCGGTGATATGATGGGCAAATCAAGGGGGTGGCCGCTGCGTAGGTGACAGCGAACGGATACTGGCAGAAGATGGAGGTGAAATGGCTGAGGCCAGAGAGCGACTGCACGGGCGATCTGATGCATCATACGAACGCGAATGAGCGGAGGGGACGCGATGTCAAGTATTCAGCCCGCCGATCGGGACGACGATACAGCCCTCGCTCCGAAGCAGGAAGGCAATTCTCCTGCGTCAGGCGGCATTGCCGGAGACGCGCTTTGCCTTTCCTGGGCGGAAATCAGGTACGGATGTGAGCGGGAAGGACGACCGATTTCCGTCGCCGATGCGTGGGTCGCGGCCTGTGCGCTCCGCTTTGGCGCGCCGCTCGTTACGCACAACCGCAAAGACTTCGAGGCAATATCCGATCTCCAGATCATCTCCGAGAACGATTGAACTCCACGATGAAAATCCCCGACTGCTACACTCCCCTTCACACCAGCGATTTTTCCTACGACCTGCCGTCGGAACTGATCGCGCAGGAGCCGCTCAAGGAGCGGGATGCATCACGCCTGCTCGTGCTGGATCGGCGGACGGGTACGACGATGCATGATGTTTTTCGCAATCTTGGCGCGCACCTGTGGCCCGGCGATTTGCTCGTGATGAACGACTCGCGCGTTCGACCCGCACGGGTCTGGGCGGTGAAACCAACGGGCGGACGACTGGAATTGCTCATTCTCCGACCCACAGCGGATGGCGATTGGGAAACACTCGTCAAGCCCGGTCGTCGCGCCCCTGTCGGCACACTGTTTACACTCACCGACCGCGCTGGAAAAAGCGGGGAACCGCCGGTGCGGGGCGAAGTGCTGGCGAAAGAGCCGGACGGCGTGACGCGCATCCGCGTGAATGGTCCGCTCGACCCAACCCTGGCGCGGCTCGGCGAGATGCCACTACCGCCGTACATCCATCGCCGCCTGCCGGATGCCGACGCCGACCGCTATCAGACGACCTACGCCTATGTTACTGGCTCCGCTGCCGCGCCGACCGCTGGCCTCCACTTCACGCCCGCATTGCTCGATGGCCTGCGGGCGAACGGCGTTCGCATCGCGACGGTAACGCTTCATGTCGGCCTCGATACCTTCCGCCCCGTCACGGAGGAAGACCCCACCGCCCATCCGATGCACGCTGAGTGGTACACGTCCAGCGCCGCGACCGCCGCGACGATCGTCGAAACACACCAACGAGGAGGCCGCATCGTCGCGGTGGGGACAACGAGTGTGCGCGTGCTGGAAAGCGTTGCGGCGCAAGCAGGTGGCTGGCAGGCGGCGACCGAACGTGGCGCGGAAGGCTGGACACGTCTCTTCATCCGCCCCGGCTACACCTTTCGCGCGGTGGACGCGTTGATCACGAACTTCCACCTGCCGCGCTCTACTTTGCTCATGCTTGTTAGTGCCATTGCGGGCCGCGAGCGTGTTCTCGCCACCTACGCCGAGGCCGTCCGGGAGCGATACCGCTTCTTCTCGTTCGGCGACGCGTGCTTGATTCTTTGACCCACAAAGGCGTGAAGGTCGGGAACTGGGCAGTGTCGGCGGTTCAATGCTTTTCGGGAAAGTATTCGAGTGCCGTGATGTCCGCGCGTTTGTGGGCGGAGAGCTGGCCTGCGTAGGGGGCGCAGAAAGTACCGGAGGTTGGGGCGACATCACCGTAGTCGCGACCGACAGCGACGGTAATATATTTCAGGCCGGGGATACAGCCGTTCGTCGGGTCAAAGGGGCGCGCGACGAGCCGCTCCGCGTCCGTTGGATCCGGGAGTAGCACTTCTACCCAGGCGTGCGTGCCGCCGTCGCCGAGCAGGTGGCCGGAAACGTACCGTGCGGGCAATTCGCAGAGACGGCAAAGCACGAGCATAATATGGGCGTAGTCCTGGCAAACGCCGTGGCCCGCCGCGAGCGCCTGTGCTGCCGGGGTGTGCACGCCTGTTACGCCGTGCGCGTACGACATTGCCCCATGCACCCACAGATTGATGCGTTCGGCAAGGGTCAAATCATCGCCATCCTCATCCCGAAGTGTTGCTGCCACGGAGTGCAGGGCCTCATCGGGTGTCGTCAGGGTCGTTGGTGCAAGGAAAATACTTCGCGGGGACGGTTGTATCTTCGGTGTGACCGCCCTCTCCATCGCGGACACAATCACCGGATCGGCGGTGGCGTCCCGCTCGACGATGATCCAGGCGGTGAAGCTAATCTCCCGCTCCACATGTGCAACGAAGAGATTAAGGATACGGTTGCCAAAGTCGTCTTGCGTGCGCTCGATCTCATAGACGGGCGCGGAGACTTCCAGTTTGTCGGTCACGAGCCGTTGCCCGCCGTACTGCTCTGGCGGGACAATCATCAGCCGCTGGCGGAGGTCGTGAATCTCGCCTGGATAGGCATAGTGCAACTGTTGATGAATGAGGTAGGCCGTCTTACGGACATTTGCCCACGCGACCCCACGATGGTCAATGATGTCGAGTGACCCGATCTGCGTCTCAATCGTGTCGTGCGGCAATCGTTCCCCCATCCGTTTCGCCTGCTGTTGTCACGGCTTCGATTGGCCCATACTCCGTCTCGTCCGTGACGACATCCGACCAGACGGTCATCTGGCGGAAGTTCGCCGCGCCGTAGGTTGTGACCATCGCAACATCCACGGCATCCCGCCCGCGCCCGATCGGGATGCGACCGACGCGGGGCGTGTTGAAGCGCGCGTCGAACGTCCACCAGCGATTGCTGAGGTAGACCTCGAACCAGGCGTGGAAGTCCATTGCCGGATAGGGCGGTGGGATGTCAATGTCCGGCATGTAACCAAAGACGTAGCGCGCCGGAATATTCAGCGCGCGGCAGAAAGTGACGCCGAGATGCGCGAAGTCCCGGCAGATGCCGCCCCGCGCCTCGTAAACATCCACGGCAGTCGTTAATCCCGTGCTCTTGAGGCCATAGGTAATGTTGTCGTGAATCCAATCGCAGACCGCTTGCACCCGCGCCCAACCCATCGCCGAACCGCCGAACAACTCCCACGCGGTGTTCGAGAGTGCGTCCGACAGGCAGTACCGGCTCGGCAGCGTAAAGATAATCACGTCATCCGGCAAATCCTCGACCGGATGTTGGATCGCTGCGGTGTTCACCGCATCCGGATCGCCGGAAATCTCCACGACGGCATCGTACGTCAACGAGGATGGGCCAGTGGGCAGCGTGAGCCGCTGGCAGCGGTTACCGTACAGATCATCGTAATCATGCGTGGGCAGATTAGGCATCGGTTGCCACGTTTCATGCAAAATACGGTGCGGATCGTCGTTCCGCGCCTTCACGAGCAGCACCGCTGGCGCTGGCCACGTCGCCTCATACTGGAACTCACATCCGACACGGATGCGCATCATGTGCCCCCACTCTTGTCAGATACCCCAACTGCCGGGCAGCATACCGCATGAACAATGGCAACAAGAAGTGCCTGTTTGCACAACTTCCTACCAGAAACGTCATGCAAATGCACGAGAAACCCACGCGAAACCAATTGAACCGCATCTCTTGCCCCTTTGCGTCTTTGCGGTTCATCTCCGGTTTCCGTCGGCTTCCGTGCCGTTATTTCAGGATGTCCGTCACCGGGATGGCGAGCACGGGGAGGATGGTCGAGGCGAGCGATTCGCCGGGCCGGGCGGATGCGATGAGGCGATACCGGCCATCACGCGGGTCGGTATGCCGTTCGACTGTCGCGGCGGCGAGATCAACGATTCACGCTTCCACGATTCCCGCTGCGGCGTACAGCGGCGGTTTCGTATTTCGGTCATGGGCGAGTATTGAGTCGGAAACCTCAATTACCAGGAGGATGTCCGCGATGGTCGGGAGAGAACTGGTGTACGAACGACGACGCAGGACGGTAAGGTCAGGTTGCGGCATCGTATCGTCCTGCATCTGGATGGGATTCTGCGCGCTCACCACTGCATCATGACCGACCATAGTGTGCAAAAGTTCATCCAATGCAATGACGCAGGCGACGTGTCGTGCGCCGATGGGACTCATCTGTAGAATCTCCCTCGCGATTAATTTAATCCGCTCGTCCTCGGTGAAGATGCCTACTTCGCCCATGCGCTGATACTCCGCCACCGTAAACCGGTGGCGCGTCATTGCGGGCGTCGTCTGTGAAATGATCTGCGTTGCCACCTGCGCCCCTTCCGCCATCCGGCGTTATTGGTACCCGACTTTGATGGGAAGTATAGCCGTTCTTGTGTGGGGACGGATGTGCTAACGGTAGCCGGTCGCCCTCTGGGCAGGGTTCCTGCCTACACCATTGATACTTGCACAAGCGGAAAGCCTACGCTACCAACAAAATGAGGCGACCCGGAAGCCGCCTCGCTCAATCAGTGCAGTGGATTCGGTTCAGGCGCGGACAATCGGTGTATCCACGAGATGCTCGCTAACGAACCAGACTTGCATCTGGTTGGTGCGGAGCACATCGCTCATCAGCATGTCGTTCGTGCCCCAGTCCTTATTTTCTTCGGTCTGGTCAATCGCTTCGTTCGTCTCGTTACAGATTGTCTCGTGCGCTTCGAGCAGGCGAGAGATGACAGCGGGCACTTCCTCCACGCCGTCCGGCGGGTTCTCGATTTTCGAGAGTTTTGCAACAGCGGCGGGCATGCCGGTCGCGACGCCACCGAGCATCTGAATGCGCTCGGCGATCGTGTCCACCAATTCCAATTGCTCCTCAGCGTGCTTGTCGAAGAGCAGATGCAATTGGTAGAAAGTGTGCCCTTTCACGGCTCTCCCGCACTCTCGATGATGCCGAATGCCCGTTTCTCGGCTACTGGACGGAGCGAAACGCGCGTGAGACGCGACAGAGGTGTGTGCGCATCGGTGCCGACCGAGAAAGACGTTGCGGTGACTGGCGGCTCACCGATTTTGATGCATCGAGAGTGCGGGAGAGCC
>JAABUY010003290.1_pt1 | contig 18121 bp, 27 predicted proteins | sample 5560271 | NCBI WGS metagenome assembly JAABUY01 (sample SAMN10711886, study PRJNA513374) | rock metagenome | isolation source: Antarctica rocks | place: Antarctica: Victoria Land, University Valley
CATGCGGCCGATGCGCATCTCAGGAGTGGCGCTTGAGCTCCAGGCGCAGGTGCGAGATCTGCTGCGCCAGCGCCTCCAGGCGGCCCTCAACATACTGCCGGCGCTGGCGCTCCTCCCGCGTGCGCCCAGCGCTCTGCGCGCGCCCCCGCCCGGCGCGCTCAGTGCCGCGCCCGCAGCGCGCGCATAGGGACGGCGCCTGGTCAGGCGGCGCCTCACAGCGCAGCATGGCTGCGGCAGCCTGCGAACACACTAAGGCCAGCGCCGCAGGTGCATCCTCGGAGCGGGACCGTCCTCGGAGCAGGGACCGCAGCGCGGGGGGCCTGACGGCCAGCAGTAGCTAAACCAGGGTATAGGTTTAGGGTAGGGGTCAACACCGCAGGCGCGCGCCTGGGCGGGAAAGCGCGCGGCCTCAGCCTGCAGCGCCTGCTGCTCGACGTGCAGCCGCAGCAGCGCCGCCTCCAGCGCCTGCCCGCGCGCCATGAACGCCTCCAGCGAGCGCGCGTCCGCATACGGGCGCGCGTGCGTCGCGGCCCGGCCCTGCTCCGGCGGGCTGCCGGGCCGCGGACTCAGCCCTGCCCTGGCGTAGGGGCCATCGTCTCCCCGGTACGGGCCCGAACGCTGAGCCCCCTCGTCCCTGACCTCATGCGCAGGGGCAGCAGCGGCCCCGTCTCTGCTGATCCCGCCGGGCGGGGAGTCCAGCGCGCCGTGGCTGCGCTGCGCCAGATAGCCTTGGGCGCCCGCATGGGCCGACGCGGCGCCCGCATGGGCGGGCTCTGCCGGCCCGGCCTCAGCATGCCAGCCTATCGGCGCACGCGCTGGCGGCCCTCGCTTGGGGCTGCGGCTGCCTGCAGGCGCCTCTGTGGGCCAGGCACGGGACTCCCAGCCCGGCTGAGACTCAGCATAGGCCGCCATGCCGGCCTGGCCGCGCGCCTCGGCGCCCTGCCAGCCTTCGGGCCGCCGCACAAAGCCATCGAGCGCAGTCGTGCGCCGCGCGGGCGCGCCGCGGCCTGGCAGCTCCAGCGGGACCTGATCAGGCTCCCAGGGCGCGCCCGCATGCGCCTCATCGGGCTCCCATGGCCCCGCGTGTGCCTGCTGCACACGCCCATGCTCCGGTGGCTCGCGCGCCTGCCTAGGCTGCGGCGCCGGCACCAGGCCGCCGCGCGGCGCGGGGCACGCGCTCGCCTGCGACGGCGGGCGCGGCGCAGGCGGCGAGGGCACGGGGCCAGGGCCGGGGTCTGGGTCGGCGCCGGCGTTGCCGCGCTGCGGCGCGCGGGCGCCTGCGGGCAGCGCGGCCTGCGCCTGCCACAGCAGGGCCTTCTCCAGGTCCCTGCCGCAGCGCAGGGCGCATTGCTCATCAAGCGTGCCGACTATGAGCGATGAGTGGATGCCGCAGTGCCCGCGCGCGCTGCGCAGGAACCGACCAGACCAGAGGCTTTGGGGGGGGAGGTGTGCCAGGCTCGCAGCGGCCATGCGGACCCGTCCCTGTCCGCACTTAGGATACAAGGACGGCACAAGGTATGCATGAGAGACAAAAAACGCCATCGCTTAAGGAGCCGGCGCACGGAGGGGGGGGAGGGGGGGGCGGCGGCACCTGCGAGCCGCGCGCTCTTCGGCCAGCTCGGCGCCCGCGGTGCGCAGGCGCTGCGCGAGCCGGTCGTTGTCCACGCCCGCGCTCGCTAGCCGCCGGCGCAGCAGCGCCGCCTCGGCGCCCGCGCGCTCCGCGGCCGCCTGCGCGGCCGCGCCGCGGCGCTCCGCCGCGCGCGTGGCCGCCTCCGCCGCCTGCGCAGCGCCGCGCCCTCTCCGGTGACGCCGCTCAGGCGGAGCGGAGGCCTGCCTGCAGTCTGCAACGCGGACAGTGTGCCAAAGCGCAGGCTCGAGCGGCGCTCGTGAAAGCCAATGCAAGTCTCAGGCATGGCACACGCCCGTGCGGTGCTGGGCCATGGAGGTGCGCACGGCGACCTCGTCGCGCGCCGCGGTCGCGGCGCCGGACGCTGCCGCGCAGGCCGCCTCGGCCGCGGCGCGCTCGCGGCGCAGGCGCGCCGCTGCGGCCTCGGCGGCCGCCGCGCGCGCCTCCAGTGCCTCCGCCCTGCAGGCATGCGCGCGAGTGTCTGTACCGCCTACCCTACCCTGACCATATCCGTATGTCTGTCATAAATAATGTGTCCAGGCATGAGCCTGCTACATGAGCCAGCAAGGGTAAGCAAGCCACACGCAGCTCTGCAGCATAGGCGCGCCAGCCTGGTGGGGCACGGACTAGACCAGATGGGGCGGCACATGCGACTTCGCTGAAATCGTGTTGCAGGTAACGGCGCATCTCTGATACCTCTGAAGTGCAAAGCAATGGGCGGCGCGCAACGCAGGCAGCGCACTGTTTCCTGTGCCGAGCGAGCTCCAGCTCGAGCTCGTGACAGCGCTCGCGCGCCCTCTCTGCCTGCGCCTCCAGGGCAACGCCGCGCACGCGCAGCGCGTCTGCCTGGGCTGAGGGCGAGCCGCCGCGGCCGCCGTTCGCCTTTGCCTCCGCCCTGTGTGAGGAGGAGGCACATTCACAGAAGTGTCTGCGGCTGCAACACAGCATGAGGCGTATGCAGCCTGCTTCGCATCGGCATCGTAAACAAAAGAACGTAACTGGCGCGCCCTCTGAGGCCGACACCTGTTGGGCCGGTCGGCGGAGCTAGGCGCATCAGAGTGCTTGGCGGCCGCGTCCGCCGCGCCTGCGCCGGCCGCGCCGCCGAGCCCCGCGCCCTCGGCAGCCGCGCGGTGCGGCGCGACCGCCGCCGCCGCCTCGCCAACCGGCTGCGGCGCCTCCGCCACCTCCCGCTGCTCAGCTGCGCCGCCTGCGTTGTGCGACCGGCGCTGCTTGGGCGCGCGGCCAGCCTCCCAGCCTGCTCCGGCGACCTCATCGTCCCCTGCCGGCGGGGGCGTCCCCGCACCATGGGTTGACCCGGGGCTGTGCTGCTCGTCCGCGTCCTGCGGGCGACCCGGCCAGTCGCATGGCGGGGGCAGAGCGGCCTCGCGGCGCGCAGCGGGCCATGCGGCGCGGTTTTGCGAGTCCGGGGTATGCCAGGGTCCCCCGCCATACGCCGCGGCTTCCCAGGCCCAGTGCTGCAGGAGCGCATGCGGCGGCGGGCCCGGGTGCGCCGGCAGCGCCGCCTGCCAAAGCGCGGCGTAGCGCGGCTCCTGGTCGAGCAAATATGGCGCTTGCATGCGCGCATAGGGGTCGTAGGGCCCAGGGTCGGGTCGCGGCGCAGCCCATGCGGCCTCGCGCGGCGGCGCACGCGCGGGCGCGACCGCGGGGTCATAGCCCGGCGGATCCCAAGGCGGCTGGAGCCCTGCAGGGCCCGCGCGGCCCCAACCCTGCCAGTCCAGCGCGACGGCCGGCCCAGGGACCGCGTCGGGCCAGTCGCGCTGTGACCCTAACCCTGGCGCCGGCACGAACGCGCTGCTCTCCACCAGCAGCTGCGCGGGCGCATAGTCGGCGGGGCGGTATGCGCGCGCGGCCGCGGCGCCCGGCGGCGTGGCGTCCGGGCTGGCGTGCAGCATGCCAGGCGGGCGCCTGCAAGAGCAGGCAGACATCCTGTGACGTGGGGCCCGGGGAAGCGGCGCGGCCTGCCGCTGCGCGCCTGGAGCGCGAGCGGGCTGCGCTCGTGCGAGGTGAGAGCGCTGCAGGTGAGGCTCGCTCGATGACAGACACCCAGCGACCTCAGAGCCACAGGCTGGCACAGCACATGCTCTCGCAGCACGCACCCCAACCGCTGCTCCTGATCAGCACCCAAGCGCACGCATTCTCTCACAGGCGCCCGGCTAAAGCGCGGGCCGGCGTGCGCCAGGGGTGCCGCACCCGTTGGCGGGCAGCTCAGCGCCGGCCGCGTCCCACCCGTCGCCGCGCAGGCCGCCATGCAGGCTGCCGCTGCTGCCGTCGCTGCCGCCGCCGCTGCCGCTGCCGGCCTCCGCGGCGGGCCGCTCCACCCGCGCGCGCAGCTCCGGCAGCGGCACCAGCTCCGAGGACGAGCTGAGCGGGTTAGGGTCTGGTTGCGCGCGTCGCCCGCCGCGCTGCCGGCCCCGGAGCACGCCGCGTCGAGGCCGCACGCGTCGCCCCCGGGCTTCGACCCGCCCCGCTGCGGCCGCGCGGGCGCGCCCGCTACCGCCGCGGAGCCCGCCGCGGGCCCCGTCCCGCAGTCCGCCATTTCGAGCGTCAGCAGCGGTGCTGCAGGCAGCAGCCCATGGCCGTTCCCGGCGGAGCTGTCAGCGTGGCCGTCCGCCGCGCCGGCGCCCGCGCCCGGTCGCGGGCTCTCTGTTGCCGAGAGGCTGCCGCTGTCCGGGTCCGGGAGGCTGGACGTGGGGCCGGCAGCGGCCTGACCCGCGCTCGCCGCCGAGCTGCTCCGCGCGGCGTCGCACGCTTCCGGCCAGGCCGACTCGCCCTGGCTGCTGCCCTGCCGCTCCGCGCCCCAGTCCCAACTGTCCTCCCCGTCCGCCCCGGCGCCGTCCCGTTTGGGCGTCGCCGCGCCCTGCGCGGCGCCGCCGGCGCAGCGCGGCCCCGCATCGCCAGAGCGCCCGCCCGTGCTATGCTGCCAGGCGACGCTGCCCGGGCTGTCGGGCGCGCGGGCGCCGTTCGCGCCGCTCGGCAAATAGCACGCGGCGGGGCTCTCCGCCGCGCTCTCGGGCCCGCCGGGCGGCCTGGGCGCCAGCGGGGTCGCGACCGTGGCGGCGGAGTCGCCGGCGGCGGAGGCGCCGGCGGCCCGGGCGCTCGGGCCGGCGCGCAGCGAGCCGCGGGCGGGCGGGGACGCGGCCTCTGAGGCTGAACTGGCGCACCCCAGCTCGCAGCCGCTCTCCGCGTCCGCCAGGACACCCGCGCGCGCGGAGCGGGGCGAGGCCCCGCCGTGGGCGCCCGCGCTGGGCGACGCGCGCCAGTCCGCGGCCTGCGCGATGCTCTCGGGCCGAAGGCCCGCAGCCGCCGGCGCATACCCGCCGGGCTGCGCAGGCGCTGCGGGCAGGTCCGCGGCGCTGACGCAGGGCGGCCCGGGCTGCTCCGCACTGGCGGGAAGCGGTGTGGGACCACCGAAGAAAGGCTTAGCGCTCGAAGGCTCTCCTGCGGCAGAGGCGCAGGAGGCTGCCGCGCTGCCGGCGGGCGAGCTGCCCATAGCACCAGGGCTGGCGCCTGCCGCTGCTGCCCCGCGCGCGTACGCGGCAGCCTCGTCGGGCGCGGCCTCTGCTGGGTCGGCTGCGGGCGCCGCCAGGTCCGGCTCCGTGCCCGCTGCCTCGCGCCCGGTCGCGGCCGGCTGCGCGTCCGGCGGTTGCCCGTCTGCAACGCTGGGCTTGGCAAGGGCGCCTGGCTCCGTGCTGACGCGCGGCTCCTCCAGCGACATGTTCAGAGTGCCAGCAGTCGCGCTTGACCCCTTGCGCGGGAGCTGATGAAGTACGCTGGCTTGAACGACTGCCACCGCGTCATGCTCCGCCGACCAGCTGCTCATCGGCGTCGCAGCGGCCAGCGCAAGGCCAACCTCCTCTGCACGTTTCTAGCGCCCAGGTTGCCTCACGTTGTGCACCACAAAATTATATAGGAATTTTGCACTAGAAGACGCTCACAGGCAAACTGTAACTGGCACTCTGCCTCTCACCTGGGCAAAGCTATAGGTATGTACACATATGTACTTGCTTCAAGTAAGTGACTTTGGTGGGCTTCTGATGCAAACAGTTGAGTTGCCAAGAGACACCCTACCCTCACATTCGTCTTCAAACGCAGCAGCGGCCTGCTGGTGCTGGCACCAGCAGTTCAGCGTGCAGGCGGCCTTGGAGCGCGCCTGCTGCAGTGCGAGCGCCAGATGGGCCTGCTCAGCGCCCTGCGGGACGCGCGCCGGAGCAAGTACAGCGCCGGCGGGCTCAGCGCATCCTCGCCTGGCCAGGCGCTCTTGCAGGGCGGCGGGGCCGAGAACAACGAGAACATCAGCCCCGCCAGCCCGGCGCTGCAGCAGGGCACCCCGCTGCGGCCCAAGGCGCTGTCCCTTACGCCTCTGAGCGGGCGCGCGCAGCAGCCGGCCGGCCGGCCGCACGTGGCAGTGCTGCGCGCGCTGGGCAACGGCCACACGGTGCGGCCCGGCCGCTTCGGACATGCCTGTTGGTGCGTGTCGGGCCGTGTTCATTGTAAATGCAGTGCGCAGGCGCTTAATGGCTGCACCTGGGTACGCAGCGGGGTGCGCGGGAGTGCAGCGGCTCGCCCGCGCCCGCGGGCCAGGCCGCGGCCCAGCCGCGCGGCGCGCGCTTCACGGCGACGCGCTCGCGCTTTGAGCAGCGCGGCGAGGCCACACAGCCGCTGCTACGCGCGCCCAGCGCTGCTGCGGCGGCGCCGGGCCCACCTGCAGGCGCCGACGCGGGGCCTGAGGATGAGGACACCATGCAGCCTGCCGGCGCTCCACCAGAGCCTGCAGCGTTGCTGCAGCCCCTGCCGCAGCTAGTCTTCCCGCCGGCGAGCCACGCCATTCACCGCACGCTGCCGGCTCCGGCAGCGGACGCGCCCGCCTCGCCGCGCTCGCCGCCCACACTCGCGCAGCAGGCGCCGCCGCCGCAGCACGCCAGCCTGCCTGTGGCGCCCGCCGCATGCACGCCTGGAGTCATGCCCGCGCAGGGGCGGCTGCAGCCCCCGGCGAGCACCGCCACGCCCGCCGCGCCGCCGCTGCCAGCGGCGGCAGAGCCCTTGGCTTCCCCGCGGCCGGCACGCCGACGCTGCTGCCGCGGCTGGGCAGCAGCGCGCGCGCGCGCCCGCGCACGCCGGGGCACGCGCTGTCGGCGTCGGCCGACTGCGCAGCGATGGCCGCGCTGGGCTTCCGCGAGCCGCTGGTGAGTGGCGACGACAACCTGAAGGTCATCGTCCGCGTGCGGCCGATGAACGAGCGCGAGCTGGACGCAGGTCTGCCCGGGCTTGTGGCTGTTGACTGGGCCGCTGTGCTGTGGGCACAAAGGCTGAGACTTCCTGCTCAGCATCTTGCAACCTTGCTGTCGTAATAATTGATACAGCGGTTATTCACAAAGTCTGTCGGCGCCCATGCTCCTCCCAATCATGGCCATTGAGCAGGCCGGGCTGCACACGCCCTGCACCGGGCAGGTTGTGCAAAGGCATGCAGGCCCAAACGTGCAGCCACCTGGCTCAGGCGTGCTGGCAGTGCAAGTTGAGCTCGGCTATGCCGTGAGCCAGGCCCGAGGAGCGCGCAGGCGGCCAGAAGAGCCTGGCGCAGCAGAGCCAGCAGGTGCTCAAGGTGCTGCTGCAGCCGGAGCCGCAGGCGTTCCGCTTCGACGTGGTCGCGGGCGAGGCCGCCGACCAGGGCGCCATCTTCCGCGGTGCCCGCCCGCGCTGACCGGGCGCTTGCCGTGCGGGGATGGGAAGCCTGCAGCTGCGGCCGGGCAGCCTGCACTGAGGAGCTGTCTTTCTCACGTTGGGATTGCTCAGCACGCTTCAGCCGTCCATGCCCTGCAGAGCGTGGATTATTGATTGTCACAGTGTTCCTTGCTGTGGGTGAGCGCAATGGCGCAGACGCACGGTGCCACCAACCTAGAGATGCTTACCAGCTTGCCCTGTACCTGCTGTTGCATGGCTGCTGCTCTAGCTCTTCTCCAGCAACGCCGTGTCTGTGCGCTGCAGTTGCGGGACGGCCGATTGTGGAGAACTGCATGTCCGGCTACAACTCCTGCATATTTGCGTATGGCCAGGTGCGCTGCATTCGAGCGCGCAGCGCATCATGAAGGCACCATCGCATCACTGCCTGCGGCTCTGCCTCCTCTGTGGCATCCTCGCCTTACAAACGTGAGGCGCATCCGCGCATGAGGTGCAGTGCTGCGCAGACGGGGAGCGGGAAGACATACACGATGCTGGGGCCCGGCGGCGACGACCCTGCCGCCGAGCCAGCCAGCACCGACGACGTGCGCCGCCGCCCGGCATGGCCCGCCAGTGCTCTGCACATGTCAGTAATGCTGCCCTGCCAGCGCTTGCATCTGACAAGCTACCAACGCTGTTGAGCGGCTCTGTTTAGAAAAACGGTGAGCCGCACAGCTTTACAAGACTCAGAGATGTCAAGTGCCCTGCAGCCATCATGATGTATGGATAGAGAGCAGATATGAGCGGTGCGGGGCGCAGGCGAGGGGGCTCACAATGCGCGTCTTTGAGCACCTCTTCGCCCGCATCGCCGAGTTGCAGCAGGCGCGCAGGCCCAAGCAAAATGTATGGGCGGGCAGCAGCACAGCTCCGCTGCCCAGGAGCAAGGTACACTGAACATGCCCCCGGCCAATGCTGCGCAATTCCTGCACGGTGTACTGCTGGGACTTCGCTGGGAGTCCTGCGCGCCTTCGGGGCGCCGTCCCCGCCTGCGTGCATGGCACGGCGCGGCGCGAGCTCAGTGCAGCGCCCCGGCCGCCAGGACGCCGCGGCCAACGCGCGCGTGCTGTGCCGCTGCTCCTTCCTGGAGATCTACAACGAGGCGATCGCGGACCTGCTGGCGCCGGGCGCGGCGCCGCTGGCCGTGCGCGAGGACCTGCGCCGCGGCGTGTACGTTGAGGGGCTGTCGGAGGAGGTCGTGGCCTGCGGTGCGCCGCTGCCGCTCTGCCAGTAGGGCTAGGGCCAACCCTGTAACCTGGCGCGGACTGAGATATCGCGAGCGGCGAATGGCTGCATGCAGATTGGGTCTCAGATGGCTGCATCGTGTGTGCGTCTTACCCCGTAACGACCATTATCAACATGGTGCTTTGAAGCACCGCCGACCCAGGCCAGCATGCATCACGCTTGTCAGTGCCTGGGTCGCCGCACCTGCAGCATTCTTTCCCTCCCGCTCTGAAGCACAGAGCCTGCGCGGCGCCGTGCAGAGGAGGACGCGGCGGCGCTGCTGGCGCGCGGCGCGGCGGCGCGGCGCGTGGGCGCGACGACCATGAACCGCGAGAGCAGCCGCTCGCACAGCGTGTTCACGCTGACGCTGGAGACGCGCACCGCCGGCGCCAGCGGCCTGGACAAGCTGCTCTCCGCGCGCCTGAACCTGGTCGACCTGGCCGGCGCGCCCGCGGTTTTTGGGGTTCTAAACCCTGGCGACCTCCGATGTCCGCCGGTGCAAGCAAAGGCCGCGGTGCAGCCAGCGGCGCCGCTGTCATCACATCATTGATGCAGGGCAACAGCTTGACCCGTGACAGGCAGCAGTGGCTTGGGGCGCTAGCGCCAGATGGCTGTCAACCCGAGCCCTGCAATGCTCCAACCATATGTGTATAGGGCGAAGTCAGTGAGCTGGTAGGACGGGAGCCAGGAGCGCTCGCCGTGCATGTCGCGCCGCAGCGCGCGGGCTCGAGGCAGAGCGCGCGCGCCGCGCGCGCAGGCAGCGAGCGCGCCAAGGCGTCCGGCGCGGCCGGCGGCCGGCTGCGCGAGGCGTCCAGCATCAACCGCTCGCTCAGCGCGCTGGGCAACGTCATCCAGGCGCTCGTGGACGTGCAGAAGGGCGGCCTGCGCTCGCACGTGCCCTACCGCGACTCGCGGCTCACCTACCTCCTGCAGGCCCGCGCGCCTGGCCCGCGACCGTCGGCCTTGCGTCGCAAGAGCTGCGGGTCATGGGGTGTCAGCATGTCACACGCGCAGCAGTCAAGAAGGAGGCAAGCGTGCTATTGGTCTTTGAGGGGAGGCGCAACATGTCCAGTGGCAAAAACTGTGAGCATGCATGGCTGACTGACAAGTTTCCAGGTGGTGCACTCCTCAGCAGCGGGCAGCGGCTGACACAGGCGGGCGCGGCGCAGGACTCGCTCGGCGGCAACTCGAAGACCATCATGATCGCCAACGTGAGCCCGGCCGCCGGCTGCCTCTCGGAGACACTCAGCACGCTGCGCTTTGCGCAGCGCGCCAAGAACATCCGCAACAAGGTGATCGTGCAGACCTGCGCTTGCTCCTGCACGCCTTGAAATCAGTGTAATTTGTGTCATGCTAGCACTGCGTTTGTGAGCGGGGGCGCTTGCCAGACTCGCCTGCTACGGGTTTGGAACGGACTGCTGGTATGATTTTAAGATATACATGTGTGTATGAAGTGAGTGACCCGTCAGTCGCACATGATGGCCTACGACCCATAGCCATACCAAAGATACCAGACGCTTGTTTTCAAGACCCGGCTTGTTGTGGCGCAGGCCGTCGTGAACGAGGACCTGTCCGGGGAAGCGGCGGCGATGCGCACGGAGATCGCGCGCCTGAACGCAGAGGTGCTGAGCTTCAAGTCCGAGCTGGCGCTGCTGCAGCAGGCGCGGGCCGCTCAACATGCCCATGCGGGAAGCCTCACAGCCTGCTTGGCTCGGCTGTGCTATGCAGACCAGAGTGCCCACGCAGTATGGGGCCATGCTGGCGCGCTGCATGGGCGGAGGCTGTCGTTGTGTGCTCAGCTTTGTCGCCACGTACCTTCTCTGCCAGCAAAGCGGCATGACATTGCATGTTGAAGGTGGAGCATAGGTGCTGGTATGGCAACACAGCAGCTGCGCGATGCAGGCGCCGAGCGGAGCGCATGTGCGCGCGCCGGCCGCTCTGGGCAGCCCCTTCACAACGCCGCTGGGCAAGTTTGGCGTCGCCGCAGCCGCAGGGGCCTGCATCAGCCCGGGCAGCTGCACGCCGCACTTTGTGTCGCCGGTGCGGTCTGACAGATGAGTTGCTTACATGTGCGAGCCGCATGCAGAGATGCATGAATGGGGAGCAGGACGTCCATGCATTTATGTTTGGTAAAGCGCCCGTGCAGCAATGAGTCACCGCTGCGCGTCATTTGCTTCATAGTGTGGATGACATGCTGCAGTCCGCGATGCGCCGCAAAGCGCCGGCAGGCGTGGTCCTTGCGGTCCTCCCCCGTGACCACCCACCCTTCTGCTGCGCTGCATATGCAGAGCGGGCACGCGGCGCTGCTGGGCGCGCTGCGGCGCGAGGCGGCGGCGGCTGCGGCCGGGCGGCGCGCGGGCGCGGAGGCGGAGCGGCTGCTCGGGCTGCTGCGCCAGCGCGCATGGACGCGCAGCGCGCCAAGATGATCCTGCGCCTCAAGGAGGACAGGATCGCGCGGCTGCAGGCGCGCCGCATGCAGCACGCCCGCTGGGTCGGCGCCGCACAATGACGGAGAGCCGATGACCGCAGCGGTGCTTGCTGCAGCCGAGAACGCAAGTGGCTGTGCCCTTAATATGCAGTGCTTCTGTTCTAGAGCTAAATGCTAAGGATGTGCGCTCCTCTGAAGTGGGGAGGCCCTGTGGGCGGGCCGCGCTGGCTTGCTGAGCGCGCTACTGTGGGTCGCATGGGGTAGGCCGCGGCAGCGGGCAGCGGCCTGCCGCCGAGCGAGGAGGCCGCCGCGGAGGCGGGCGCGCTGCGCGAGGAGTGCGCGCTGCTGCGCGCGCGCGCCGACAACAACCCGGAGGTTGCGCGCTTTGCCGGCGCGGCGGCCCATAGGTTTTTGCACATGCGTTGAACGGAGCGGGGCAGCCCGGTGTGCTTCACATCACATGCGGACTGCATGTCGGCGCTCGCATATCACCAGTCAACCTGCACACTTGTGTGCACTGTCCTGGACATGTCTAGCTCGCCCCTGTCTCATTCACCTCAGCAACATGCTAAGCCAGGCGATTGCGCAGCGCTGCCCGTGCGCCTGTCTGCATGTGCAAGCCGCAGTCATGCTGACTGCGAGTGACATGTATTCAGCACAGGCATTTGCTTGATTTACCATGTCGCCGCGCGCAGTGGAGGCGCAAGCGCTGCGCGAGGAGCTGGCGGCGGCGCGCGAGGCCGCGCGCTGCGACGAGGCCGCCGCGCTGGGCGCCGAGCTGGAGGGCCTGCGCGCGGAGCTGCTGCGCCTGGCCGACGAGAATCGGCGCCTGCAGAGCACGCCCAAGGTGCCCATGCGCACTGTGGTACAGAGCGCATCGCGTTGGAGGGCGTGCTTGGCGGGAGCTGGGGGTGCGTCATTTGGCTGCCAGAGGGTATCTGTGAAGGGTCAGGCGAGCGTGGGGACGTGCGCTTCCGGGGCGATGGGATCGTCCCTGCAGCTGCCGGCAGCCCTGAGTGACCACACGCTTGTGCGGGCCGTGAGCGTGTCGCCCCCCGCGCCCTGATAGCCCCGCGTGGGCTGCCACAGGCATGCAGGCGCCTGAGCGACACTCCACCCGCAGCGCAGAGGTCACGAAGGCGGAGGCCGCCGCGCGGCTGCCGTTCATGCATGCCCTAATCCTGTCCGCAACCCTGTCCGCAGGTGAAGGAGGTGGAGGCCGCTGCGCAGCGCGCGGCCGCAGCCAGCGCGGGCGTGATCGAGGAGGCCATGGCCGCGGCCGAGGCGGCGCGCCGGCAGGCGTCGCAGCAGAGCCAGGAGCAGGTGCTCCTGCCCCTCCGCCTGGCCTGCCCGCGCCCCTGACCTTGCCGGCATGCCGCCGTGGCGCCCAGCGCGCACACCTGACGTGGGTCGCAAGCGCTCCGGCCAACTGCACCAGCACCACCTGCCGAAGCAAGCACTACGGCGACAGTGCGCTCCGTCCATGGCTTCCAGTATCTGGGACCCCTATGGCTTGGTCAGGAGCCTCAATCAGCATGTCTCTGCATGCACAGGCTTTGCTGCGCTGTCTTCACCAGCACCCTGGACCATCCGCGCTGGATCCTAAGAACCCCCCTCAGCATTTCGAAGCTGTGCATCACACATATGCATAATGCATCACTTGCAGCGCGGCGCGGCGAGTGCAGCAGCGGCCGCCCTAACCCTATCCTTATGCTGGCGCGTTGCGCGGCAGGCACTGGAGGCGGTGGAGCTGCGCGACCGCGTGGCCGCGCTGGAGGAGGCGGCGGCGGGCGCGCGCGGCCGCCTGGCGGCCGCCAGCCACGACGCGCACCGCCTGGAGCAGGCCGCGCTCGCGCTCGAGGGGCGCCTGGCGGCCGCGCAGCGGTGCGGCCCGCGCGTGTCCGTACCCTGGACCTACCCTACCTCTGGATAATATGAGCAGGGAGGAGCGGGCGCACGCGGAGGCGAGGCCCGGCAGAGCAACCCCGGCCGCCCGCCAAGCCGTGTCCCGCACCTCTGTGGAGCAGTCTGTGCATGCGCTCATTGGGAGCTTAGCACCAGTACAGAAGAACGGCCTGTGCTGCACTGCGGCAGCTCACAGCGGCGGTAGCAGTCTTCCTTGCCTGCACTGTCAAGTAGACCTGTGGGTGAATGGCATGGCTGGGCGGGCAGCGCGGAGCGCGGAGCGCGGGAGGAGGCTGCGAGCCTGCGCGCGCGCGCCGAGGCGGCGGGCGAGCTGGCGGCCGCCGCGGCAACCGCCGAGGACCGCGAGGCCGCCGCGCGCGACCAGGCCCAGGCGCTTGCGCAGGCAAGGGTTCCTGGCCCTGCGTTGATCCCCTGGCAAGGGCGGGAGCGACTGTCCGATGCAGGTCCTGGGGAACAGGACCTTTGCACTTTTTGAAAGTGCAGGACATGGCGCCGGCATGCGTCCATGTCGATGGGTGTGCACGATCGACGGGCCAGGGCATGCAATTGGGAGCGGGCTCTGCTGATGCACACCCCATCCACCGCCGAGGTCGGGACCATGTAGCGTGCTTGAAAGGGCATGCATGCGAGCATGCCGAACAGACCTCCCTATGCAGTACTTTGTGATCTTTCAAAGATCCTTGTGACAGGAATGGAAAGGAGCGACAGTCACGCGCCTCCTCCACTGGCCATCATGCACAAGGTTGATGGCTGGTCGAAGCGCAGGTGCTTGCGGAGCGGGAGGCGGCCTCCGGTGCGGAGGAAGAGCTGCGCAGCAGGGTGCGCGCAGCTGGTTTGGCGCTCGGACCTGCTGCACGCCTGACGCCTAGTGTCACCCGACTCGGCACGTAATGGGTACTCACATGGGGATAAATGTAGCAGTTCCGGTATCAACACAGCAAGCACGTGCATTTGGTGGCGGCATTGGGGCCTGCGCCATGCGACCCTTGTGTGCATATGACCTGGTTGCTGCCTCCCATGCTCGTCTGCGCACAGCTGAGCAGCGCTGCCGGGTGCTGGTCGCAGGCGGAAACCCAGATCGTGGAGCTCGAGGCGCGCTGCGCGGCACTGGAGGCAGAAGCCGCGGACGCGCGCGCAGCTGCGGCGGATGCGGGGGCCGCGCTGGCCGCCGGCCGCGCCGAGGCGGCCGCCGCGGCCGACGCGCTGCGCGCCTCGTCGCAGAGCGAGGCCGCGCAGGCGGCCGACCTCGCGCAGCAGCGGCGCGGCCACAACTGTCGCCTCCTGACAAAACATGCTTGATAGGGATGGCTCGTCATGCTCTGTACGCCTACTCCCCCCGCCTCCTGGGGCGCATAGCGCTTCTATGGATGCTGCTGGGGGCAGCGCAGCCGAGCAGCTCCCGCATGCGATTATACGCATGTTGTGGCAGAAACTTCTCTTGGTCTCGCGCATCGTGCAGGAACACTGGCGTTGTAACGTTTAGGTGGTGCCCATTGTGCGTGAACAAGCACAGGCCCGGTGACCGCGGGGCCAGCGCACCGCGCGCAGGCGCGGCGAGGAGCTGGAGACGCTGCGCGAGGAGCTGCGCGCGCAGGCCGACATCGCGCTGGAGCGCGACCGCGGCCGCGCCGCCGCGTTCGCGGAGGCCGCCGCCGCCGCCGCCCGGGCCGGGCGCGAGCAGGCCGCGCTGGCCACGCGCCTGGCCACACGGGAGCGGTGTGCAGCAGCAGCCTACCCTACCCCATTCTCAGCCGTACCCTGGTCGACAGCTCTGCTCGGAAGCAAAGCCTGTGAAAGCACAGACACAGGCACATGGATGGACGCCGCACCCCAGACAGTCCTCGCAGTGCTCACCCCTGTCCCGTGCGGTAGGGAGGTGGCCGCGGCGCGCACGGAGGCCGCACGCTGCCTGGCGGCCGCGGGCGACGCGGCTGAACGGCTGCAGGCAGACGCGTCGCGCTCGCGGCGCGCGGCGGCGGCGCTCGCCGAGCAGGCGGCTAGCCTGGAGGCCGCCCGCACGGCGCAGGAGGCAGCGGCGGTTGCAGCGCAGGCGCGCGCGCAGCTCCAAGCACTGCCTGCCGGCATGACACTGGCGCCACGCTGCTCTGCTCCACAGAGGGCCCGGTGTGTGAGCTGCAGCGCACGCCTGCAGACCTCACCATCAGCTGGTAAGAATGTGGCTCAAAGTCTGGGAGAGACCAGGGCCACGTCGATAGTGCAGATGGATCCGGTGCGTGCATGCAGGCGGGTGTCCCTGTCAGGTACTACGTTGGGCGCCAATGCCCATGCGCGCGGGCAGCCGCGCAAGCATTAAGCAGCGTATCTTGCCTCAGCGCTGGCCCAACCCATGAGCTTGTAAAGGGACTCCGGGCAGAGGCGCGCGAGGGCGGCAGAGCGCAGAGGTCTGCCTGAACCGAATGTGCGGCGCGCAGGCGGCGGCGCACGAGTGGCGGCGTAAGTACCAGGCGGCTGTCGAGGCCGCGGCGGTGCTGTCGCCGAGCGCCGCGAGCGCCGGCGCGGCGGGAGGCGGGCTGCAGCGCGCGCTGGCGCCCAGGCAGCTTGCGTGCTTGCAGGATGCTGATGCGGGCTCGCGGGAGCAGGGCGGCGCTCACGGCCTGGCGCATGCCGAGCGTGGACGGCAGGCAGAGCTGCTGGCGGCCTAGGGCCCGCCTGGCTGTGCTTGCAAAGCTTAGGTGTAGGATTATATTGTTTTCTTGTGCAGCACTTTTTATACGGTTGGGCATGCGCAGTTCTGGCGATCTGTGTGGGCCAACATGCGTCGATGTGCGCTTGTCAGGGTTCGTGTCCGTTTGTAGGTCAGCATGCATTTAAACAAGGCCATGTGCGTCTGCCATAGGTCAGAGGGTACCACATGCATGGTCCTGTTGCACACCAATGTGTAGCTCAGTGTGAAGGAGTAGAAGCAGTGTGCCGGTCAGCCTCGCGGCACCAACTTCTCCCAGAACGTGCAAAGTGGCTTGTGCTTTTACAAAAACATGAGCACAGCTCTCCCGCAAGCCCTGACAAGTGCATATGTTGCATGTGTTATATACCACCTCACCTCTGCCTCCGCACAGAGCATTACCCGTGAGCCGCCAGGAAGCCTCTCCCGTGCAACGAGGGATGCCGCAATGATGCAACCCACAAGTGTTGCCAGGTTGCCAAGACCATATCAGCCTATGTGAGCAGCACATAAGCGGCACTGGCATGCATGTGCCTGCCCTGAAAGAGTGAAGGGGTGGGTTCTGTTGGCTGCGGGTGCCATAGCAGGGGTGCACTGCCGCCTGTGCCAGCTCCCTTCGCCCGCACACGCGACAGCCCTGATGTTGGAATGCAAGGCAGGGCGCTCTCCCGCGCTGCCAGAGCGCGCCGCAGGCTACCGGGGCTATGGGTGCTCCAGCGGCCTCTGGTAGCTGCCCCGCTTGTGCTAAGATGCATCGGCCCTAATCCCACCCTAACCCAGTACGGCGGCTATGGGTGCTCCAGCGGCTGCTGGTAGCTGCCGCGCTCGCGCTGGAACGCGTCGGCCGCCAGGTTGAAGCTCTCGCGCGGGCTGCGCTGCCCCAGCGCCTCTGGGCCGTCGCCGTACGTGGTCGCGCCGTAGTACTTGAGCACGTCCTGCGCGGCGCACGGGCCGCACTCGACACTGGGCATGGGCCGCGCATGCTGTGCGGCACGGGCTGCACATGCTGTGCAACATGGGCCGCACGTCCTGCGCGGGGCATGGGCCGCGCACGCGCTGCAGCCTGTTGCAAAGGATTGTTCCCAATGCTGGTGTTAACGCAATGCGCACACACGCAGGCAGCCTACGAGTGCCTCGTGCTCCGCTCCTAAGCGCGGGGCTGCTTCCCGAACGCGGTGGTGGAGGGAGGCCCCCGGGCTTGCAACAAACATGGACATGCGCCCCTGTGCTCGCTGATCACATTCTAGCTTTGTCCGACAGGACGCCTGCCAGCGACGCCTCTTGCCCGCCTGCGAATGCTGCCGGCGCCAGGCCAGGGGCAGGCTTCTGGTGGGTGCGTGCACGCTCAGGCACGCCTGGAGCGCCTCCCAAGGAAGCCCGGCCAGGCGCGGGGCGGTGGCAGGGCTGGGGCGGACCTCGGGGTAGATGCCCTTCTCCTCCGTCGCGCCGTACTTGCCCTTGGCCACCGCGTAGCTCAGCGGCGTCCAGCCCTTGGGCGTCCGCGCGTCCAGGTCCGCGCCGTACCTGCCGGCGCCGGGCGCAGTTGGGCTGCATTTTCCGGCTACAGAACTCTGGAGCGCCGCAGCAGCATGGGCCGTTTGCTGATTGCTGGTGTCTGGCGCCAGATACTGCAGCACCAGTGCCTCCATGTCCTTGCCGCGCCTGCTGCCGTCGGGCCTGCTGCGACTGCCGCGGCCAAGGCTGTGGAAGCTAGCGCTTCAGCTGACTGCAGCGGTCAGCGCCGTGGGTACGTGGGCCACCGTATTAGAGCGCAGTTTGGTGGTGCCTGGCAGGCGAGGGGGTAGCCTGGCTGTCTTATTGCCGCAACATGCACGCAAACTTGGTTGATGGTGCAGGCGAAGCATGGCGTGTGCAGCAGGGGCACGTGTGTGGGGAGCTTGCAATTCGACAAGCGCCGTGCGCGTTCTGCCCAGCACAAGCACGCACTTCCAGCAGCAGCGCGCTCAGAGGGTCCGCACTCGTGCAGCAGGCGCGTCATGTCCACGCCGCCATCGATCGCCCAGAACACTGCCAGGTCGTGGCCGCCATTGGTGTAGTTGGGGTCTGCGCCAGCACGCAGCAGCGCACGCGCGCACTCGTACCTGCCCCTGCGCAGACGCTGGCGCGCGTCTCCTACGCGTATGCTTTGTGGAGGGACCCTTGGCAGCCTGAACAAGCACTCTGCCAGCGGCGCAGCGCACCGGTGGGCTGCGACCATGAGTGGCGCGTAGCCCTCTTGTGACCTGTATGCCCGCTGGAATACAAAGTTGACTTCTGCGCCCTCCTCAATCTTCTCATACACCTTTTGAATGTCGTTCTTCACGATCGCGTTGTACAGCTCGTCCGTGGCGCGGCTGCCCTTCACGATGTCGTCGCCGGCGGCCGTGGGGTCGTAGTCCGGGTGGTGCGAGCCCCTGCCCCCATCCCACATAGCCTCATACGCGTCATCTGCCTCCTTCTGCCGCTTTTTCATTATCTCCTCCATGACTGCGGGTACGTG
>JAABUY010003292.1_pt1 | contig 18120 bp, 24 predicted proteins | sample 5560271 | NCBI WGS metagenome assembly JAABUY01 (sample SAMN10711886, study PRJNA513374) | rock metagenome | isolation source: Antarctica rocks | place: Antarctica: Victoria Land, University Valley
ACCAGGCAGACACAGAGCAACAGATGGAAGTGTTGTGGAGCTAACAAGGCTGGAGAAGCTGTATAAGATATTTGAAAGATGCTGAACAGCATGTGCAAAAGAGACGTGCATGGTGTAGGATCTGATGTAGTTTGTAGTGATGCACTTGCAGTTTTGCAGTCTGTTTTCGGCTTTGACTAAGTTCACAGAGCCCATAATGTAGCTGCCTCTTGACATATCATGGCTGTGTGACCCGTAAACATATATACTGACTTGGCCTTAGTATAGGCGGAAAGTCTGCTGGAAAACCAACAAGTTGGCAGCAACAGAACTGGGGCATGTAAATCACCATATAGATATCAAATCACATAGTGACTTGGGTGACGCATTAGTCATGGAAAGCATCCTAGCTGATGAAAGCTCTGCAGACATCGGATGAATGTGCTGAGTGACTAACGTCAGCTGCTTGCTCGATCCTAAGAGGCCTGCTTGAAAGGACGCCAGGCCTGCTGATGAAGGGCATTTGCATATCTGTGTCATCCATGGTCATGTGGAACTGATGTCTGAGGTATAAAGCAGCTCATGAAATCGGCTGTCATCGGGCAGGCCTTGCAGGATGCCGCCTAATATCACTCTGGGCCGTGGTTCTCGCAGCAGCTCAACTTGCTGGGTCAACCTTCTGACCAGGGATGTCATCTTGAGCCATCGCCGTCTCATGGTTGGTGGCACTGGCAATGCACTGCCAAGCAGGAACGACAGCTCCTACAAGCCAATCTGTGCTGAGCTTGATGCACTAATGGCAGGCTGAGGCAACAGCAGCAAGCCATATACTGACAGTGCAGTAGCGTGGATCAAATCTGCACTCAGCACCTGACATGTACATGTATGGAGACTCATGTGCTCTGCTGCAATGACAGCAGTGAAGACCTGGCAGGGCACAGCCTGCAAGTCAGTTTGCACAAAGCTTCACAGATTGCAAGTGCAAGCAAACGCACTACAGCAGCATGACAGGACCAAAAGCAAAAAGATGTGGAATACCTGAGAGGCAGCAGGGCTCCAATCCTGTCTCACTGCTGCCACTGTAGCTGAAGAGCTTTGGCGGACTTTTGTATCTAGGTTGAACACACTGGCAAAAGAAGAAGAGGCGCCGGCGTCCTCCAGCACGCCTTCCCGCCACCTGCTGGCAGCATCCTCTGGGGCTTCTTCATCTATGAGTACACAAGACTCATCTGTCAAAATGTATAAGGTGATGTGCATACTTCTGTACGAGCCTGAGGCTATCAATCAACTACCAGTCTAATGAATGAACACCGATCAAAACCGTCACATATGCTTGCTTGTGTACATGGCTCTGCGCACAAAATCAATGCAATCATGTCACATTCCAGCCCTGCTGTTGAGTATACTGTGCACACAGGGCTTCAGGATGCTGCTTGTGAGCCTTCAAGCCTGTTTCACGGCAACAGCAATGCCTTTGAGAGTTCTCCTCAGATTGCCTCAAATGATCCTGACAGTCCCAGTGCAGGGCCTACAGGACCAGTGCAGAACCCAACACAGGGCGTGCATGGCCCAATAAAGAGCCTACAGTCCCAATACAGGACCTACAGGCCCAATACAGGGCCTACCTACAGTCCAAATACAGGGCGTAACAGAACCAATACAGGACCTACAGGAACAGGCTTATTGCTGATGGTAGGGCTAGACCAGTTACCCCAGAACCTGCATTGCAACCTGGTGCACAGCTGACCACAAAGCCTACTGTTCTGCATATGCGATGGCTTCACTCTAGACAACTGGAGATGTTAGCTTGGATGATGCTGGTGTATGAGGCTCACCTGAGGTGATTTCGCCTTGCGAGTTAGCTGCATCCTCAACAGCTGCAGCGTGCGCCCTGGTCAGCAAGTCAGCCGCCTGTGCTGCCAGAGCAGCCACCTCAGGGCTGTCTATATCCTTGTCCTGCGCCATCACAAGATCTTGCTTTTTGCTTCTTGTGCCAAAGAAAGTAAGAGAATCCTTCAGAAGTTGATGCTTTAGTAGACACCCAGAAACAGCTGCAAAAGAAACAACAGACACACAAGCAGGAAGGGGAGGAGGACAGGGATCTGTAATGAGAAAACAGACAGCGAGGGTGATGGAAAATAGCTTGGCAGCTTAAGAGCTCTTGAACGCGGAGCCTGCAAATGCTGAGCTCTTGAATATGAAGCTTGCAACTGCTGACTTCAAAGATGCCTTGCCGCTTACTTTGCATTGCCTGAGTATGGTGAAGACCTAGCTTGTGCATTCACAACATCCTTCCCTACCATAAGGCTGAGGGTGTCACCAGCTATCTTGCAGTATCCAATCTGCTTGAATGGCTGGACACTCCAAACAACGTCTTATACAGCAACAGTTCTGTCAAATACATGCAGCAGAATGCATTCAGGGTGGACTTGTGCTAGACGGAACCTCACATAGATGTAAGTTGGCTCCACGACAGTAAGACCAAAGGTGCCAGGAACTACTTTTGCGCTGCCTTCCTGAACAAGAAAGCGTCTGCCACCTCTGATGGTCACACTGTTACTAGCGTCCTCTTCCGTATGTACTCTGTCAAACATGGCGCTGATGCCTACGCCATAGCAAGCAAGGGCAAAGCAACCGTTTGTCTCCTGACAGCATTTCACCAATCGCCTGTACCTTGGCTCAAACACCCTGCAGACACACAGCATGGACACCTCAGAGCCCACTGCTATGCAAGCAATCATGCCGTCGAAGTCCTGTATGCTTAAGCTGTTCTGAATCCAATGACACTTGGTATGCCTGAGGCTGACAGACTCTGACAGAATGTGTGCAGAGTTTGGCTGGCTCATGCTGCAAATGCTGTGGGTGCTGTTCGTGCTATGCGCTCAGTGGTTTATTGCTGTTTTCTTTTTCTTATTCTGAAAATGATCCCACGCCACATGCAAACTGTGATTTGAGTGCATATGCTGTGCTGTGAGTGTGGCTGCTATGCTATGTCTAAATTATGATGATGCAAAACGCGCTGGCATACTACGCATGTTGGCAGGCTTGTGTGCCATATAACACCATGTAACTGCGTAAGTCACTCAGTTAGGTTAGCCACAGCATGGGGCAAAAGCTGAGTTGACAACACAGCAGCAACAACAATGCTGGGCATCACCTTAGCATCATGATCTGATTTGGCCACAGCACACTGTCCACAGCAAACACGGGCAGTTGCGTCGGCGTCTGCAGCAGCGGCGCTCCAAAGTCTCCAGCAACAGGCTGCAGCACCAGTCCCTCAGGCACCACACAAGCTGCCCGCCAGTGTTGTGACTTCAGCACATTGTCACCAGACAACTGGCTCACAGGGTCCAGTGCTTGCTGCGAGCCTGCTGCTGTAATGGTGCCAAATGTGCTGACTGGGTCTGCATCTGTAGGGGCTGACTGCCAGTCTGGTGCAGGCAAGCTGCCCTGGGCTTGTGCTTGCGCCTGCACCTTTGCCTCTGCATGAGCTAGCGCCTGCTGCTGTGCGTTGGTCTGGTCCTCTGTCATCTGGTGTGGGGAGTCTGCAGAGACTGCCAGTGAAGTGCTGGTCTGGACTGCAGCTGTTTGGGCATCTACTGAGGAAGCTGCTTGGGCATCTGCCGAGGAATCTGGCTGTGGTGACTGCGCAAGATCCTGATTCTTGAGAGCCAGTGAGAAAGCTGTGGTGACAGAGGGTGAAGAGGAGTCAGAGAGTGGTGACTGGGATGGTGAAGGTGTGATGAGCTTTGGTTTGGTGGTGAACTGAGCCAGGTCGGCTTCAGTAAGCAGGGGAGTTGTGACTGTGTCCTCTTGTGAAGGTGGTGCAATGGTGGACTGCTGGTCCTGAGGGACGTACACGTGCTGCTTCAGATTGTTCTGCAGGATGCACCAAACACAATTAGTTCACCAGCTGATTGGTGTCTCTGCCTGTGGAACCCAACAACACGCTGCTTCAGAAAGAAACGAAAAGTCTACGCCTATCGGCCATCTTTATGGGATCCTCCTGAGGCAGCAGCGGGGAGAACGCGTTGCCTCCAGTAATGGCTTGGGAGCAGCTGCATGAAAATATACACATCGTTCTATGTGTCAGTCTTCACGCTATGACATCTGAGAGTGTCTGCCATGTCTAGACTTACAGCCACTGCACGAGCAATGCATCAATGACAGGACCACTAGTACAAGCTCACTGCTTAGGAGGCACAGAGCAGCATGTCAAGCACAAGGAGAAGCACGCATGTGCTCATGCAACTTCAATGTGACTGCTGTGTTCCAGCAAGCATCTGGTGAAGCAGCACCCTTTTACTGATACCAAAAAGCCGCAAACCCACAATGCTGAGCACAAGAACATGCAACTTCAGCCAGCATATACAGCCAGCTGCATCATGCTTCACAGCAATGACAGCATGCACGCCGTGGTTCTCAATGTCAATGCAGTACACCAAAGCAAACAGACATGCAGGTTGACTACAATGAGTTTGACTGCACTTATGATGATGCTGCTGCTTATGCAGCACACACGCACCGACAGGAAGAAGCCATACAGCTTGTCGCTGCCAAAGACAAGGCATGCCAAAGCAGCCAGGTCGGCATCAGGGACCCGAGTGGTGGTGGTGGAGGGCATGAGGGTGAGGCCTACCACCCCCTGCATGAAGGAGGTGTCCTCCCTAAAGACAGCTGCCTCTTCTTGCCCCATGGACACTACCTCTTCTGGTGATGCTCCCTCTGCACAGGCATCAGCTACCTGTCATATGCTGAACAGACGCGTCGCCTTGTGACACGTGCATGGAGCATGAGTCCTCCACAACACAGCAGCTCTTTTTTGCTTGGTGGACACTATGTCTTGCGGTGTTGCACCTTACCATCACCATCAACAAATTGTTGATGGTACAGACAAACCTACCCATGGTACAGACGAAGCTGTGCATCAAGCTGCACAAAAGAGCAGCACAGCACTGCACACATATCATTACCAGGCAATGTCAGGCAGCTATGAGCTGCTGACTCATGTTTGCATGTGACAGCACCATGTACATGCGACAGTCTGCAGCAGACCCTGTACCTAGCTGATCCAATGTGAGGTTTTCAGCTTCTGCAGCTGCTACTGCCAGTGGTGCTGCCAAGTCATCAGCAGCATTAGCCTCTGCAAGAATGACACCTGCCTCTGACCTGAAGGTCTCCAGCTGCTTCTTGGCAGTGGGCAAGTCCTGGTCTGGCAAAGGAGGCAGAGGGACCACTCCCAATACTTCAACGTCTTGGAAACCTGACTGCAAAACAATGCCTTGGTGAGTTTGACATACTAGCTGCCAATGTTGCCCAGAATACAGTGTTGCGTGGATGGTGGGTGTGGCATGAAACAAATGTTGATAGGATAAACGCCATGCTGTATTGGCTTCTGCAGAGACTGCACATTGCTTGGAATTCAGTAACACGCATGTTCAGAAGTCTTAATTGATGGCAACACTGTTCATGGCAGTACTGTGCCTGAGGGGCGCTGTTGTGGAAGCACCACAGCATCTGCAAGCAAGCCGTGCCATGCTGTGCCAAGCCATGCCATGCTGTGCCATGCTGTGAATGACAGGATGCCCACTGCAATGTGCCTCACGCGGCCAGAAACCGCACGTTTCGTATGGCTCATGTCAACCCTACCTCAAGCCTCTCAATCAGACTGGACAGCTTCTCAAAGTCAAAGGAAGGATGCGGGAGCAGGATGACATGTGGTGGCCGTGACGTCAAAGCTTCCTGCATCCATTCCAAAGCGTCACAAGCAGCACAGTCTTCCTGCCAGTAAGCACTTCGTTAGATGTTGTACCGGGCACATGCAGTCATGAACAACAGAGTTAACGGAAAGGCTTTGTGCAGGGCACACCTGCAACTTTGGAATGACAGGAAAGGACTCTGAGACTGCATGAAAGCTCGCACTCTCAATGTCTTGTAAAGCAACTGCAGTGATGCGCAGATGTCGCTGCAGCTTCCACAACCCATCAGTCAACTTGGCAGCTGCCATTGTATCTCCCTGCACAACACACTTTGTCTGCGTTTCACCATTTCAGCTTGCTAGGGATGCCTTTCAGGCTTCTGGTGAAACCAACAGAATTTGTGTTGATGCAGTAAAATGCAGTAAGGTTCAGAACTGACTTGGCTTATTGGCAACAGCAGTTTTTGTCCACAGCCTTACAGAGCATGTCAACATACCCAAAATGACATTACAGGAGGAAGCAGATTGCTAATCAAGACCAATGTACAGGAGAGGCCGGAGTGCGTGGTTGATGATTCAGCTGCATTCTTTGCATCAATTTCTTGGTGCATATGTGATTGCATGGCATCGTGAAGTGAAGCTTGCATTGATTAAATATACTTACTGCAGGGGTCCAGGGTCTTGTGGTGAAGCCCACAACTGAGGGGATAACTTTGCTGCTGCCTGACAGGGCCTGCAGACTGAGCAAACATGCTCAGACAAACTGTTGTTTTCATAGTCATGCTGTCGCTGTTGATGCAATACTTGTGAGCAATAGCAGGCATTCGTGAGTCAGGGGTTACCTTGAGCTGTGCATGCACAAGCCGAGTGGCTGCTGAAGCAGTCTGATGATTGGCTGATGATTGCACAAGCACAAAGGTTGGCTTGGCACCTTTCAGCACAGGCTGCAAAGCTTGCCATGCTGCCTGTATCACAGGCATAGCCAGTCACGTCAAGCTGCATATGCAACACAGCTGTCGCTCCTGCAGACTCTTGAGGAGGCTTGCCAGGCAATACCTGAGCAGCCTGAGTACCGCCACTACTGTTCAGCTGAGTGAGTGTAACGCAGGCCTGAACTGCTTGCCCACTCTCTAGTTGCAGGGTGAGTACTTCACGGACAACTCCCTGCAATAGCAAATTTTGTGACAACCAAGTCACCTGTACCCGGTGCATTGAGCAAGCTGGGGCACACTGACCGTGTGTGGGCTAGCTGAAGTGCTTGACAATCTACACTGCAGACTTTGCCAGCTCGAGACGCTTATACGGCCCAGACAGCTGATCGCTGTTCTTCTGAGCATCGAAACGCTGACACCCAGCCGCCTTATCGGACATGCAAATAGTTTATTGTGTAGTGCAGCAGGACGTCAATGATACGATTGTCGCGCAGTATGAATTCATTCCGCAATCAGGCCGCGCAGTCTGCTGTCATGCGTTACGTTGGGACAATTTGGCCAAACCTATTAGTGCAACGCTCGCTGAAGAGCTTTGCCTTGCATCAAGGATTGGTTTATACCATTCAGCACATCAGTGCTTGCGTGCGATCTAAATACAGGCTGATCGCTTAGCTCAAGCGCCACAATCCAGCATAGCGTGAACAAAGCCATGCATGTACACTGACAGTGGCTGGACCGCAGCGTACTGAAAGCAACCTGTCCGCTCGAAGCATTGCGTCTTGCACTTACGCTCGCACTTCCGCTAGGTCGTCATGAACGTAGTGCAGCAGTACAAGGCATGGGTAAGGACCAACAGCAACCTGATTGGCGCGATCGAAGGGGGCCTGTCGAGTCTTACCTGGTTACTACCCGACCGTTTTTCTGAATCTGAGCTGAGCTTAGAGGCCCTCAACTCCTTTCTGGGTTTGCTTTCTTTGTGCCATGAAAGCATATTGCAAGAGCCTATTTACAGCAAGGATCAGAAGCAGCCAGTACCTTGGCCTTTGTGGCTTGGTGCAATCAAGCAGGTAGGCTTTGCAGATGACTCCAAGAGCACCTTTGGCTTGCAATGAGTCACCCAAAACAAGCTTGAAAGCTCTAGGCTCTGCTGACTAACAGGTCGAAGTTCTGGTGGAGATGGCTGCTCAAAGTCAGTCCAAGCAGGGGAACCTCAACCTCTACACTCCCCTGACTGTAGTAGAGGCAGTCAAGTGTGTTTCTTCTCAGCTTCTCCATGCTCTTTGCTGGCCTTATTGCTCTGGCCAGTCAACCATGGGTGACTGCAGGGCTTTGCTGAAGTTCATCATCTTGCAAAGGTCAGGAGACAGGATTCTGACGGATGGCGGTATGACATCAGGGGATGGACTAGCAGGGGTGGCAGGTTCATCTTTGCAGACCTCACCTGAGATGCGGGCACAGGCAAACGCACTACTCCCGTGTCACTCCATGCAACATGCCATACTCCCTCAAATACTACACTGCATGAAATTGGTGCCATGACGTCGTACTTCACACGTGTCGGCGCTTCAACCACAATGCTTCAGTCTCATCAAGCATGGTACACCTTGGTTTTCTGAGTTGTTGCTCAGTCTTGCATTGGATGCACTTACATACGTTCGCTTTGCAGGCTGTCTACGGTGCCTTTGCCAGATTCAGAGCACGTCACTGCCTGGGTGCAACCCCTCAGCAGCATCCATCACCACACAACTCAGCAGCCATCAGTGAAGGCGAAGCAGCGGCTGTCCACATGCTGCAACATGTCTCAGACACAGCTGCAGCAGCAGCACCCACCACAGAAGGGAGGACGAGGGGGACGTTGGGTGATCCAGAGCTGCAGCAAGCAGGGCACTCTGGGATGAGAAGCATACCCAGTCAGCATAGCGACCTGCCCAGCTTGGCAAGCACGCAAGCAGAACAGGGATCAGGAGACAGGCAAGCCATGCTAACCATTCTATACCTGCTGCCCTCTCTCCTCTGCGCTGGACCTCTTTTCTGCAATAATTGCGCTACTATACTGAAACCTCTGCTGAGTCTTGTGCTCACATGAAAGCCAGCCTGCTCTTGTCTGCTAAAGCGCCATTCGTTCACTAAGAAGGCATTCCAGTATTGTTTGCAGGGGTACATGTCTAAGTTTTGTGACTGCCTTTGCATTGTATCGTGCCAACTGAATCAAAATTATTTTAGCTTATTGTCTGCTTCATGTGATCATGCTCTTAAGCCAATGCTTGCTCATAGATCTTACAATCTACTAAACTTGTCTGCTATTGCAATGCCTGTGTCACCTGTTCTCAAACACTACCTGGTGCATGGGAAGTCGCCAGAACATGGATGTCATACTCTGGTGCATGCAGGTCTGATGTGACAGCCCCTCTGTCACCTGTGCGAGACGCCTCAAAAGACTTGTCTTCCCATCCCCTCCCCCCTAGCCCTGGGAGCTCCCCCTATTGGTGGGACCTACCCCAAGACGCCCTCTGGCCTGAAGAAGAAGCACAGAGTGAGCTCAGGATGCTGTTGCAGCAGACCATATGTATCTCCTGACAGCTTTGCTTCTCATGCGCATCTGCAGTGTACAGCCCATGATTGCAAAGTCTCTCTGTAAGGTAGGAGTGATCACACAGCAATCTTTGGATTAGCAAGTGCAGGTCTGCCTGTTTGGGCAGCTGTGCATGCATTAAGCAGATGCTGCATGATGTAGTCTGATACCTCCTGCAATTCTTCTGCATGTCTGTCCTTTGCAGGGTGTGAGCCTGATGCAGACCATGCCTGCCGCCGTCAATGTCAGAAGACACACACTGATGTTGAGCAACCCGGATGTTTGTAATTTTATTGTATTCCAATTTTCAAAGGCAATACTGTGTAGGTGAGCTGGAGTCAGAAAGCAGCCTGACCACGACAGCTGGTGAGAAGATGCGTGAGGTGCAAGCAGCAGCCAAGCAGCAGCAGGCACTGGCCACCGCTCTCATCAAAGCGGGCGAGTTGGCCAACATCTGCAGACCGCTTGCCTATGTCATTGCCCTCAGATGGTGCGCGGCCCTCTTGCATTTTGCTGCGGCCAAAACCATTCATGTTGTATGCAACAGCATGCTGAGTCTGTGCACTTGCCTGTGGCCTTAGCACCATCATGGCATTGCACCATCATGGCATAACATAAATGGTGTTAGCTGATGACGCATGATGAGTGATTTGTGAAGCACTTGCACCTGATTGCTTTGCCAGACCCATTCTGGCAGATACACCAGGATGCACATGATCTGCTTGCAGGACAAGCCATGAAGCCAGCAACAGAATGCAGATGGTCCAGTACGCCACAAAACCTTTTGTGTTGCAGGTACGGCAGGAAGTCCTGGAAACCGTGGCTGTTTTCCCTGGCTGTGGATGTTGTCTCAGGCCACCTGTCCAATGTTGGGGCAAAGGTGGCACAACGGGAGATCAAGTCTGATGATGTCAAGCCTGGCCTGTCCACAAGTGGCAGCATGCTGCTTTTGTACAGTCTGCAAGCCTTCAAGTGAGCAACACGCCTTGCCCTGTGTGTAGTACAATGCTGTGCATACCGCAGCACATGGAAGGTGATAAAATTGTGATGCCTTTTGGCATGAGGCATATTGGGCATACCTAGTAGATGTTGAGCACATATGTATGGACTAAATGAACCCCATAAGTGGGGCTGGGCCAGCACAATCAGTAGCACTCAACATGAGTACTCAATAGTGCACAATCATTGGTGTCTTGCTGCACAGGTGGAATCAGGTTGAGCAGCGTGAGCTGACAAGGCGCAAGCTCTTGATCATGTTTTACCTCATACGCAGCCCCTTCTTTGACCAATACACCAAGTGAGTTGTCCCTAGTATCCAACACTATTGCAGATTTTGACTGGCACATTTTGCTGCATACCTGCTTGCTGTGCACGCCCTTCTCATGTTGCTGGTGCGTTCAAGCTTCAAAAGATGTGCTGTGTTGTGTGTCCCCACAGCTGCACCAGTGCTTGTGGCAAAGCACAAGGTGAAATTACTGTGTCAATCTGCAGGGGAGTCGTGGATCTTTCACTGAGTATGTTGCGACCTGTACCATTAGTTGGTTCCTTGGCAAAAAAGGCTCGAGAGATTCTGTACGGCATTCAGCAATATTACACGTACACCAGTGCCAGCTGATTGACACTGGGCACTGTTCACTGCTTTACCTTTCAAGCCATCATTGTGTGACATATGCATACTGCGTAACAAACTGAGATCCTCTGGCACATGATGGTGTGAATAGAAGTGCAGTAAAGTGTATTTGGCATGCTGCAGCTTCAGTGCCACATGTGCAGATGTCAGTTCTCCTGAGCACACCACATCGTGTCAGCATAGTCTCAACAGGGGCATGTTGGCAACCACCATGGCGGGCCCCCTGCACGTACCTTTTGTGCTCGCACTTGTGTGTCACAAATGTGATGCAGAAGCTTGTACAAGTCACATGTGTCACCAGCACTCCACTGAACGCTGGATGTACTCGACTGTCACAGCCATAGACAAAGCGTATGTGCATCACCAATGTCGCTGGGTGTGCGCTTGTTGGGGTCGAAGGCTCATTTCAGTATCCTCATAAATGTAACAGCACAACAAGAGTATGTGTATACCAAGGGTGCTGTCAGGACCAAAAACTCGCATGATACAGAATTGCATGATCACCTGCCCTGTTTTGAATCAAACCCTCTGTACAGATGGGACACACACACAAAATTGCTGTACGTAAGTGTTGGCAGAAGCAGAGCTTTTCTAAGACATGAAATCTATGTAAGCACAGCTGAGTCTCTCAAGGAGCTAGGGTTGCAGGTCATTCCATTGACACAGTGTTGCTCACAACCAAAACATGATGGATGCTTGACAGCGCAGAACAAAGGTAGGTCCTGGACTGGCGGATTCCTCATCTATTCACCACTCAATTTACTCACTTTTCCTCAAATTTGCATCATGCTCATGGCATCAGGACGCCCAGGAGCTTGTGCAACAGGGCGCACAGCCTCAGGCTTTGCAATCTTAGCAGCACTAGTGTGCTTGCGCAGCTTGGCAATGCTCTTGCGAGCCTTTGGAGGGCCTGTCGGCAGCTGAACTGACCCAGCACAGAATTGTGGCGGTGCTGGCGCTGCACCGCAGCCCTCTTCAGCAGTGCTGGGCAGAGACACTGCAGCTGGCACTGATGCTGCTGGTGCTTGTCCTGGTGCAGGGAGGGCTGCAGTGCCAACAGCACCTGCACCATGGCTGAACATGCCTTGCAACACCTGGGCTTGAGCCAGGGTGTTGAGAGTCTCTTGGCTCAGGCCTCCCATGCTGCAGTGAGGCATCTGGGGCGCAGGCTGGCCAACACCCTGCATCATCTGCTGCAGCTGAGCCAACTGCCAAAGAGCAGTCTGGTCAGGCCACATGCCAGCGCGAGCTGCCTGCTGTGCCTGCAGCTGCTGAGCTGCCTGCTGCTGCTGAAGCATAGCCTGCAGCTGGTTGAGGTCCACTGATGGGGCTGGGGGTGCTGGTTTTGGAGCCTCACTGACAGCAGGCTGTTTTGCCTGGAGAGCAAGGCAAATATTTAGTCCATGCTGCATTTCATTAACACCATGGCTGATAGTCCAGAGATGCAGCTCGACAGTATAGCACCTACACAAACAAGTACTGATACCAAACATGCATGTTTGTGCCATGCAATAGTGCTATGACCAGCATGTGCAATGACAGCAAAAATGCACAGGCAAGCAGAGTGCAAGAGCCTACCTGCTGTGCATGCTGTGTGAGGACAGCCAGTTGCTGAGGCTGGAGTAGGTAAGGCAGGTAGGCTGTGGATGGGACCAGCTGGGACAGCGCAGCTTCAGCAGCAGTGGTCTTAGTAGTTGTCTCTGAAGCTGCAGTCTTTGCCTCTTCCTTTCTGGGGAGCAACATGCGGATTGCCCACTGAATGTCCTCTGGCAAACCATTGACTGCTCCCATGGACAATAACTGATGCATCACAGCCTGCATAGCCACATGATATAAATGACATGCAAACATTTGCATAGTAAAAAAACCTGTGCCTCTGGACAGGCATCAGACACAAGCATGCAATCAATGAGCTGGGGCTAATTAAGAACAAAATATACAGTAGAAACATGACTTGGAAACAACATTGAGCAGATCAATAGCATACCTGCAGCTGCCTGATGTATTCCACAGCTTGCTGCAGAAATGTAGCCTTATCCATCTTGTCCTTGTGTGGGATGAGCTCACGCAGGGCCAGAAATCTGCATTGAAATGACAGTTTCAGCAGACAGCCACCTGCTATAGGGACCACCAGCTGTAGAGAAGATAGCAAAGGCAATGGCCGGGCTGCTGCTAATGAACAGGATTTTGGAAAACAGCGCTAAGGCAACAAAACGCGCACTCACCCCTCATTGATTTTGTCACGCCTTCTCTGCTCAGTTGCAACATGACTCAACACACTCCTGCCTGGCCGGCCACCTTTGGCACAGGTCTCTTCTGCATCATCACAGTTGGGAAGACCTGACCCTGCGCCTGCAGTCTCCAGAGACATCTGCCTTTCAGATTCCAAGCCAGCTGCTGTCCTGCATATGCAGACAACTTCCTAGATCAGACAACTTCCTGGACATTTCTGATGGCAATTTCTTGAGCGATCGGCGCAATCAAACAGAGCTGCAAAGCAGCGGCGCCTGCTGCCGGAAGCTATGCGTTCCAGATGCAGACACCACGTGAAGACACGTGCAGACTTGCGCCGGCTGCAGCGCAGACTGTATGCTGTCTAGGCTTCCGGACGTACCTCATTCGCTTGAAAGGGGACTCTTCAGCTCCATCAGGAGCTCCTGAATGTGCTTCTCTGCAGGTAGCCGTCTTTGTCAGCCTCAGCGACATTTCTACCTTGTAAACAACCTTCAACTGTCATGATTGTTTTCCATACCTTGCCAAGGCTTGCTGGTCGGAGTTCATGCTGAGGTGTCTGACGGCACCAGCGAGAGTACAAGCGCTTGTGACGAGCAAAGACTGAGAAGTCAGATGGCTCGGTTGCCGCCCTGAGTCTCAAATTGTCACACGCGCACCAAGGGCTGTAAGCTCTTGCAAAGATACCCACTCGACTGACACGCCTTGTTGCAGTCCTTTGATTGTCAACAACAGCAACAACAGCAGCAGCAACAAGTTGACACGTGCTGACAGCAACAACAGATACACCGGGCCTGTGCAAAGGTAGCTGCGTTTGTGCGAAAGTGGACCTGTGTGTCAAGCATGACGCCAAGGCTACAACACAGAGGTACTGAGACGCAGCACGCGCAAAAGCCCTGGAGCGCTTAACTGTTGCCTGTTTGTTCGCAGCCAGCACGGCCCAACACGCGCACAGGGGTTCTGGGGTGCTGCCTGCACGTGCCCACGTGCGGAGGATTCGGGCCCAAAAATTGCAAGGATCTTTCATGACTCCTGCGTTACATCCTCAGACGTCCTGAACACGAAGTCGTGTACCACGAACTGCGGATTATGATGCCGCAGTCTTTCAGAAGCCCTTCTGCTGCACTAACGAAACAGTCCAGCTTGCCTGGCAAGCTATTGAACAGAACACATATGCTGCCGTCAAGATGTACACGTTTTGTGAAGGCAAGAGCTGACGGTACCAGACGTGATCAACCCATTCCCACTCAGACAGATGGTACTCCCTCAAGATAAGACTTCACAGACCCAGACTGATGCTGACTACCTGATTGTCTGGGGTTTTTCCAGGGTTGGTTCAGACAATTGTAGCAGCAGCAACAGGAGTCCTGAGGCTGGGTCAGCTTGGGTAAACAAACTCAACCATTTGTCTCACGAATGTGCCTGCTGAAAGTGCTGTCCACAGTTTGGCATTACAGGCAGACATCTGAAGATCTGAGACAGGAAGCGTATTCTGACCACAGTGTGCTTGCTCCTGGTGACATTGACGGTCTTCTGGGATACATTAGAGAAGACTTTGACAAGCGCGCGTATTTCATCACAGGTCACTGAATGGCAGTAAGCAGGCAGCCGTACTGTTTTGTAAGCAATGCTAGCATGTTTCAGCAGCAGAACATGCATTGTCGCATGGTGCAATTTGGTGTACTCAACTGTAGTCACCCAACTTGACCTGGTGGATGTAAAATCATGAACAGAGACTGCACTTCTGCATGCTCACTTGAGTCCTCTTCTGTCTGCTGTAGGTGACATCAGTGACGCAATCTATGATAGCAATTGCTACTTTGCAGATCCTACAGTAAGGTTTTCAGGGCTTGCAAAGTGGAAAGGCAATCTGAAGTTGCTAGTGCCTTTTCTCATGGAGCCTGTAATCCAACTTACCAAGCTTGAAAGCCAACAACAGGGTGCACAGCAGGCCCCACTGTTGCAGGTGATCATCCACACAGCTGCTTTGCACAGCCTTGTTGCGCATTCCTGTCATGAGCTCACACTTGTGCTTTTACCCAAAATGCACTACCTTGTGCCGCTATATACTTCTTCATTCAGACACGCAGGCACACTGGACACTACAGACCTATTTAAAGCTGCCTTGGCGGCCATTCATTAATGTGATTGGTGCCACAGAATACTCACTGAATGCAGAAGCAAACCAGGTATGCCGTGCAAAGGCAAAGCTGGTGGTGCTAATTGACCTTCTGCAGTGCATTTACACAGGACATGCTCAATAATCACCTGCACTCATCAAAATGCATGATGGACGCTGGGATTCATGAGTTGGGTGTAGCTGTACAGAGTACATCACATGACGCGCTGCTTGACTGCTCTGCAGATTGTGCGCCATATTGAATCTTGGAATATCACACCACTTCAAGCTATAAAACAAATTTTCACTCCAGCAGCCAGCCGATCAAGGTGATGGCTGCTAGAAGTGCATTCATTTGATCTTGGCATATTTCAATCAAAGCCTTATCATCAAGGGGTAGATGATGGGCATGCCACAGCAGCAGTTATACCTGGGGTGTACATGAATATCATCGGATGGGGTCCATTCCCAAGCATGTTTTATGCACTGTTCGGGCATGTATGTGAGCAATTCAGACATCTGTGTTGCACTATATGCATGACACCAATGTGAAATACTAGTGACAGGCGTGAAATACAAGCATAGCTGCATTTCTTGCAGCGTCGTAGCCTCAAAAATGCATGAATAACAAACCCTGCAAGCTGTAAATTGTTGGTAAGTTGTTGGAGCTAATATGCCAACGTCACAGCTTGACCAGTCCCTCTCGCTATAGGAAGTGGTTGATGTATTCCTGTACAAGTGCACCAGCATGTGTACAAAACAGTTCACTACTGCAGCATACACAGAAGATCTCGCAGCGCAAGCTTTTGCAAATCATCTACCCTACACCATATGCCATGTTGGGCAAATGGAATAAATGCTTCATATGTTCTGTCCCGCCAGATAGTCCCCCATGTTCTCCACGATCACATTGCAGTCAGCTGGCTGGACGCCCTTACTGTATATCCCAATGACAAGAGCAGTCATTGTCTTCTTGACTGTGACACCATCTTCTTGCCCCTTCTTCCCTCTGACAACTGAACCTGGCTCTCCAGCTATCAGCATATACTTGGTGCCACCTAGCTTGACTCCAGACTGACCTAGACCCCCATAGCCGCCAGCTGTACAGCAACAACACTTTGTTGACATCCAATCTATCAAGGGAACACCACTTTGTGTCGAAACATAAAGCTGTAAAGCTTGCGCTCCTTGCAGAGCGCAACCTGGACTCTTACTCTGCAACTGAGAGCTTTCACCTTGAACTGCAACTTTAAATGTGCAGGTGCAGCATATTCAGTTCAAGTCACGCAGCATGCAAGTTTATTAACGCTGGCAGACTGCAGAAAGGCCTGGTGTCACACTTGTGTCATTGCACCCTTTCACAAGCGCCTGCACTTCATCGACACTGATGGCCGGGAAACCTGCATCCTGCGCCCAGACGCCCCCATCCTGCCCCACAATAGCTGCATGAGAAAGCTGGCCGCCGTTGGGGAGAGGTACGAGGAGGTGATCATCCACGTAAGTTTGCCAAGACATGTTTGCAAGGCAGACAGCCTGCAGCACACATGCAGAATTCTGAATGCGTAAATATCGTGAGGGTTCGGTCCCGCTGATAGCCATTGAAGGTCAAGTGATGGCTCACAAACGTGCATCGGGTGAGCAGATCAAAAGTTGGTCTAGGCGCAAAATGAGAAAGCGAAGGACTGCAAAGTACCTGAACTTGCCAAGTGGAATGCGCAGATTTTCAACTGGTGGAACAGCAGCCGCGCAGACGGGATGCGCGTCCAGGTTGACACCTCGCTTTCGAGTTAACCGAAGCATTTCGTGGAAACTAAAGCGTATTATATATTCATGCAAAGCTGTCCAACTGCAGCAAAAGTTGATTCAGCTATGCTTCGGCAGGGGATAGTAGCACTGCATCAGATATCAACTCTTTTGGCCATAAACACTTGTACAAAAGGCTCCTGTGAAGGACAGTCTGATGCATACCCACTAGCGTAAAAGTCCTCACAGACTTGACATTATTGGGTGGCTTGCACGTCCCACAAAGCATTCATTCCGCAAGCTGCGGAGGTCTTGTTTGTTGCAGACACATACTATTTCGTGTGCTGTGCAGTGGCTGACCATGAATCTTTCCTGTGTCCAGAAGCCAGGTGAAGCTATATTTACTGAACTTACTGAAGTCCATACATAGACATAACAAGTGTGAGACATTACAAGCTGAGGCCGACTAGGCAGGTGCATGATTAAGTGCTGCAATATCGACTTTTTTTTACTGTACAGAAGCTAGTCTTCTCGCAGCTGCACATCAGAATCACCTACACCACAGTCGCATATGACGTCAGACACCATAGCAGTCTGAGCTACATGACACTAGCTTTGCTTGTGGTTCAGAGTCTGCAAGCTAAAGTAAGGCAATGGTGCCTTTCAGTGCTGCCGTCCAATACAACTTCGCAGAGGGAGATTGGGATTGCAATCCTGGTAGAAAGGCCTGAAAGGGATCCTAACAGAAAAGCTGTAATAAACAGCATTTGGGCACTAAATTGCACTGGGTTCTGAATAGTTTGCTGCTGCAATTGAGACTGTTCAAAAGAAGGCCAGGGATACCAAGCTCATGTTCATTGGCAAGCTGTGCTACATGTACAGCGCCTGACAGTAAATGGCATAATCAAAAACATTTGTGAACAACATGTTGTACAGCAGGCAACATACATGCTCGTCATAATGCAAGTCCTATGATGCAGCAACATCCATATTTTTACAAGGCTAAAAGCGGACACAACTGTTTGTTGCTACTGATTGATCAGTATCTGGCAGGACCATGTTCAGCTGTTGAGACCAGCAACTGTGACTGAGTGAACTTCACTACCAGGCTGAAGGCCCTGATGCAGCATGATGGGCCATCACCTGACAAGGGACAGCATCCTGTCCAAGAGCAATGCTCAGCCCAGATTGTGTGTCACCGCTCTCACAGCATAT
>JAABUY010003295.1_pt1 | contig 18106 bp, 24 predicted proteins | sample 5560271 | NCBI WGS metagenome assembly JAABUY01 (sample SAMN10711886, study PRJNA513374) | rock metagenome | isolation source: Antarctica rocks | place: Antarctica: Victoria Land, University Valley
TTGATTTTATTCTGAATGTCGTTCATCAGAGTGACATCGTCGTAGTTCAGAAAGCTGAATATTCTAGTGAATTCTGAATAGAAAGAGCTGAAGAACTTGTTGAGCTGCTTCAGAGCGACGTATTTGCGACGACACTTTCGAATCAGGTTCTGATCTTCGTAAATTTCTTTCAGATGTTTCAGTAGCTCTGATAGTGATTGATAAAATGAGAAAGCGTCAACACGATGCTTTGCATAGATTTGCTGATCAGCATCATCTTCTAGTTTGAAAATCACATAGCAATACGAATCTTTTCAGTAGAGTAATGATTCGCGTTGACATCGAGCTTGTCAGCTATTTTGATGTTTCATGTTTTTCAGATAGAGTCATCTGTTTCGATGAAGATGAGTGAATTCGAAAGCTTGACGAACTTGTGATGATCATTCTTGTTTTCGTTATCAGATAGAGTAGAAGATTCTCGTTGAGAGCGAGCTTCGAAAGTCAAGCTTCGTTCAACTTCAGAGCGACGAATCGAAACTGAAATCGTAGAAGCTTCTTTCTGATTGACTCGTTGCTCAGCTGACTGAGTATCTTGACGAATCATAGATCGATCAGCTTGACGTTGTTTCGCTCTGAAGTTTAACCGCTCATCTTGTAGCTGATTGATCTTTTTCTCTAGCTCATCGTTTTTATCAAAAGCAACTTCTAGTTGTTTCGCTCTCTTTTTGTGATCGTCTTGTATGAGAAGTCAGTGTTCATTGAGTTGTAGAGTCAAGTCTCGCTGACTTCGAAGCTCGTTCAGCATATTGATGACTTCGTCGAATTGATTGCTGACTCAATGAAACAGTTGTTCTTCGATGTTTATGTTTCAGAGAGTGACAGCTTTCTCAGCTTCGACTGAAGCATCGATGAGTAGAAGTGAAACTCTTCTATTTGTTAGAGGTCAGCATAGAGCGAGTCATATGAGTGTAATGTAACGAGTATATAAATGCTAAGGAAGGAAAGTATCTAGAAGGGAAGAGCCGGCTATCTATATGACTCAGGAGAACATAAGCTAACCCTGAATAGGGTTGGCCTCGGAACAATTCTATAGCCTAGCGGCGAGCGGCCGGCGATAGTCATCAACATAGTCATCAACATAGCTATCAACATAGGTGCGTAGCTAGGATCGTAACACTATTGATAGTGCTTCTAAGCAGGCGAGTTGTTCGTGATTCAACTGACTCGACGTCACGTGTCATGATGAGAGAAGATAGAAGTTGTTGAGGTAAGAGTAGATGAGAGATTGATGTTTTGAATTGATGTTTTTTGATGAGTGAAAATTCAAAGAATCTCTTGTGAATTTCAGATAATAGTTGAGTGCTTTATTCGAAGAATCTCTTGCGAATAGAATGGTGAAAATGAGTGTAGAATCGAAGAATCTCTTGCGATCTAAAATGATGGTGCAAATTTGAAGAATTCCTTGCAAATTTTCCTTACTGAATAGATTGTTTCGTATCATCTATTCGTCGATAGCAGAGTAGTAGATGATGAGCATTTATCTAATGTTAGAAGCCTGCCTAGAGCGAGTCAGATAGAAGTGTCATTTAACTAGAAGATAAATGCTAAGAAAGAAAGATAGCTACAGAAAAGAAGCTGACTACATATGTGTGTTTCTCAGCCGACGCTAGACTCAATAGAAACTAGTCAAGGTGACGAAGCGAGAATAGGCCTGACAAGGCTAGAAGGCTGAGTCTGGCAAGGCTAGAATCGTGACATTTCAAATCAATGTCAGAAATCTTAAGAACTTATTATCATTAAGAATGATAAAAGATTTTGATATGTAAACAGCATATTAAACTTCAAGCATGATAGATGCTATAATTCATCTCTGCTCAAGTATTACATTGATTGAGAAAATCACTTTTTTACTTGAAAGTCTTTTCATTTTCTGAATAATTGTGAGCAAGCACTTGATGAATATCATCTTGTCAACTCTGTCATCAAAGAATCACATGTATTGTCATGTGTAATATCTCAATGTCAATGTCAAGAACTTTAAGTTTAATTTTCATCATTTCAACTTAATTTAAATCTGACTCAGATCTTGTTTAGATTTGACTCAGACATTTTGTTTAAATTTGATTCAGATGTAATTCAAATGTATTTTAATTTTATTTATGCATCATCACATTAAATTGCATTTCATCTTTCTCTTACTCAGATCTGATTCAGATCTTGTTTAGATCTGACTCAAACATCTCATTTAAATTTGATTCAGATGTGATTTAAATGTGTTTCAATATTTATGCATCATGTTAAAATGCATCTCATTTTATCTCATTCTTCAGATATTTTGCTCAAATCTGACTCAGATCTGACTCAGATTTATTCTAGTTTTGTCTGTGCTTCATCATATTAAAATGCATTCACGTCAATTCTTGTCTCATTTCAATCTTTATCTTCAATTCTTTCTTGTCTCATTTTGTTTCTTCTCATTGTTTTGCAAAAGCTTAGTCTTGAAGAGAAAAGTTACTGTCATGATGTCAAATCATTAATTTAATTTAAGACATAAATTGTTGATATTTTAAATAATTTTAATTCATCATCGATCATTTGATGAAATCAGCTAAAACTGACTACAAGCTCATCAAGCTAGCATCAGTCAAAAATATCTGTTTAGTCGAGCTTCTAGCTCACAAGCTTTAATAGTCACTCATCAACAATTAATAGCTAGCTACAATCATTTGTAACTCTTGATGACAATCATTTGCTTTTTATGCTCAAATAATACAATGCGCAATGTGTATCATCTGATCAGTGTTCACATTCAGCGCTCGTTATTATCAGTATGTGAAATTTGTAATCTGTGCACGTTTTTTGATAAATACTTATCACGTCATTATTTCATGATAAATAAATTGAGATATTTTACTCAGATTTATCTCGTTATCACATTGAAACATCATGTTGTGCACTGCTCAAAAGTTTTAGTTTCTTGAAGACAAGCTTGTGTATTTCATAATGTCTTGTACAATTCTTCATTCTTGCAAGCACGTTGTATAAATTACTCGCAATCAATAGAATTAAAAGCATCAAAGCAACTCACAATTGTGTTCATTGTTCATATACAAAATATTTTACTACTATTACTCAAGTTCTATATAATTGCTCTTACTTTCTCGTTGAACATCAACATTGACGTTCAATTTCTTCTTTACTCTCTTCAGAAAAATCTGATACTCGTCTTCAAATATCAGTACACATTCACTTTCATTTGCTCTTTGATAATACAGAGTCTTAGTGTTTATCTTCAGCTGCTTGCGAAAATTGTTGAATGATCAAGCGTAGCTCATCTTTCGACTATCTTTCATCTTCAATGTTCATAGTCAATATGTATCTCTGACTTCATTGAGCGAAATCTGATCAGATTCGACTTCAGTTGTGTCTTCGAATTCTTCAGACATTTATTTTGCATTAGTTATCGCTTATTTCTATAGCTGAAAAACAAATACTCACATCTGAATCATTCTTCTGATTTTGATTCTGTTCATCATTCAATATTTCTTGAAGTGTTTCATGTTCATCGCTATTCATCAATTCTGATTGATTTGTTGTATTCTTTGTCTTTTCTGTCGCGATTTCTGTATTGTTTGACTTTTCGAGCTGCGATGTTCAATTTCTTATGAGATTAGAGATTTCATTCACAGAATACATCGACAAGTATCTTGAATCAGTGAGAGAAAAGAAAGAACATTCTCTGATGATTTTTCAAGATGCATTAATAGTCAGTAGATCATCTATCTGATTGCAATTGAAATTATACGTTGCAGAGATGCTGTTGAATACGTTGTTTTCATGATATTCAACATGACTTACAACGCGTTCATGCAGCATGCTCAATATCAAATTTCTTCGAGTCTCAATTTGCTTTTGTCAGCTCTTGATCATTCACTTATGTGTTACTGTCACATGTTAATCAATCATTGTTCAATCGTTTCAAAGATAAAGCACAAGAAAACATTGACAGTTGAAATGTTATACTTTCTACTGCAGTCTCTTTTCATTTCTCAATCTTTTTCTGATCACTTGTTCATTCACTGATGACATGTTGAATCGCGATTGCTATGAGTATCATGATTTCGTCTTTCAGCTCAGCAAACATGATTCTCGTGTTTGATAGTTAATCAAGACTACGATCTTCTTGATTGAAAAATGAGACAGCAGTAATCTTCATGATCATCGAGACTAGAAAACGACATTCTTCAGACTAAATACATGTCAATCAACGCATCACGTCTGTAAAGATGTTTATCTTTTCAATATCAGAAATGATGAAGTTATCATTAACTAACAATCTGATGACATAGTTCAATGTATTGACTTTCTTGTAAAAGACATAATGATTCTTCACTACATCTCAAATCTGAAACATTATTTGTGCTCAATATTGTTCAATAGAATCATATAACTGTGTTTATCAATCTATTGATGATATGACAAGATTTGAGTTGCACATTATCTTTCAAGCTTCATCTATTGTTGATCTTTTCATGACAAAGTAGTTCATTCGTGATCTGTGTTTTAATTGATGTGCGCGATCTTTGTTTCAGAGATTGTGCATGAGATTACTCAAGAGAACTCATTGCAGCTCTGATCATGATGTTATGCTCTTCTCTACTTCACACGTCATAATCGTTGTCAATAGAATGAATTTTATGTATCTAAGCACATCGACATGAGCTGCAGCAGAGACTGTTCTCGATCATCGTCTAAATTTTGCTCAAAGAATTTTTCTAAAGTTGTCATCTGAATCATCAATCTGTGCTGCGTTGTATCATGAACTCAATGCAAGAGAACTTGATGAAAATTCTGTTGATCTTTGAGACTTTGAGATTCGCTCATTGAGCTGAGAAGATGACAAGATTGATAACGACGAGTGAAGATGCTGTTTACGCTGATGCATCTTTTTCTTTGACAAGATGTTCTTGAAAAATTGAATGATTCTAATGAACTATGTTGAGATCATATTAGCTGAAAATATACATGATGATATTGACATTGATTTTGCCTTTTTCTGCAGTCATTCTGCAGATCACTGTTTTTGAGATGATAAATCATCATTCAAGCTGTGCAATATGTCAAGAAACTTGCGTTCTTATCTTTTAGATCTGAGTTCAGATTCTTTTAATGATATGTCAAAATTATCACTTGCTTTCTCAACTCTTCTTTTGATATCTCTTTGATAAATGAACTAAACATGATTATTGAGTCAGTTAACTGCGTGTTAACAATTCATAATACATGCTATGCATCTGACTATCAATCGCAGTGTTCGAGTTCTTCTTATTCTTATTACTTGTCATGACAGTTCACTTAGAAGACGACGTGAAATAATGATTAATACATGATGAATTGATGAATGCGATCGAGTTCTGAGATAAAAGAGAAAAAGAGTGAAGAAGAAAAAGACACGACACGTACTTGAAAATATGCAATCTTTGAAAGCGTGTAATTCTGTTGTTGTTGACACTACTATGTTCAATTATTGACTGAGAATGAGTAAATTAACATCTTAATGCTCATTTATTCTGTCAGATTCATGTTCTAACTTCGTTGCATCAAGATTGTGATAATGTTTTCATGATTTACTCAAAAGTGTAAATAGATTTGAAAATTTGCAATAATTTATCATTGCACATGCAAACTAAGAATGTGAATTGCGAATCTTATTGCTGAAGAACTCTGAGCTCAAGCTGACTATCAAAGATAAATTTAAGAGAAAATTCGATAAATTATCTTTGCACATTATGCAAAGTGAGAATGCGAACTGCAAATATTATTGCTGAAGAACTTTGATTATCAGAGATAAATTTTGAGTGATTTACGATAAATTTATCTTCGCATGTGCAAACTGAGAATGTGAACTGCACATTTTATTGCTGAAGAACTCTGATTATCAGAGATAAATTTTGAGTGATTTACGATAAATTTATCTTCGCATGTGCGAACTGAGAACGCGAACTGTGCATTTTATTGCTCAAGAACTCTGAGTCTCACTCATCACATGATCAAGACTCGATATACATGATGTCGCAGTTAAATTTAAACATGCAATTTGCTCTTCGTCACGCTTAATGACTTTGTAGACAAGAATGATGAATGAAGATGTATGAGAAGAATCATGATATCTTTCATCGAGTTCATTTTCATCATATCGTGCTTGACGAAGCTCAGATCATCAAGAATCATTTGTTTCAGAACTCTATAGTTTGCAGAGATTTGATGAAAAAGCATCGTTGAATGATTAGAATTGAGTAGAAGAATTCTTTTCATTCTTTAAGTTTTTTTGCGTTTCACGTACAGAAACTGTTGAGATGTTCAAGAAGAATTTCATTGATTCAAGTAAAATACAGAATAAGACGAATAATATCATCTATGTGAATGAAGTTGAATCAGCTGAGCTGAGTGCATGCATGCGTGCATGTATGCAGTGTGCAAACGACATGTTCATTGCTGATCGAGAAATACTAAAGAGCGAGAAAAAAAGAAAAGCGAAAAGAGAGTAGCGATGTGAAAGAAACGATGTGTCAAAAGAAGAAAAAAAGAAGAAAAAAAGAGCTTAGATTCATGAAATCACAATCAACATCTCTCTCATTCTCAACTCATAATCTCTCATCGTTGATGCTTTCTCATTAACATTCTCATTCTTTTCACTTTCATTCATCAGAATAAACGACTTCTTATTCTCTTCAACACTCATTGACTTAAACAGTTGTATCAGCTTTGTCAAGCTCAGCTGATTCAACATCTTAACGTCGTCAATGATGATATCAATGATCTCACGCTTGCTGTTCTGCAGCATCTGCAATTTCTCGTCAATGCTGTTCTTGATGACAAAATGAGTGATGAAGATTTCAAAGAATTGATCAATGTGAAAGATGTGACAGAAGACTTGTTGTTTCATGCTGCTGTTTCATCACAGATCGACGCAGATGATGTGTAAAATCAGTTTCTTATTGACGCTGTTTAAAATGACATGACGAGTGATGAAGATTTTGAATGACTGATTGATGTGAAAGATGTGACAGAAAACTTGTTGTTTCACGCTGCTGTTTCATCACAGATCAACGCAGATGATGTGCAAGATTAGTTTCTTGTCAACGTTGTTCTTGATGACATGATGAATGATGAAGATTTTGAAGAACTGATCAATGTGAAAGATGTGATAAAAAACTTGTTGTTTCACGCTGCTGTTTCATCACAGATTGACGCAGATGATGCGTAAGATCATGATGAGATTGAGCTTGATGTCATTGCATTTGAGAGAGATGATCATGATTTTCGTGATCAAATCGTCGCGAAACGTGATGATGATGTGATCACAAACTTTCTGACTCATTTTGTCGTGATAGTTGACAAAGACTCAGTCGCGCTGTTGAAAGAAATGACTCAGCACTTTCATGCTGTTTTGCAATTAGCTTGTTCTCAAGTCAGAAAATTCATGACATGATGAAAGCTTACAGCATGTGAAACTGAGTGAAGATGATGATCTTCTTGTTCAACTTCTTCATCAATCACAGCTCAATCTGCGTCTGCATCATTATTGTTTTCAAAGATGAAAGAATCAAGTTATTGAAATTGATTCATTTGAGATCTTGTTCAAAATCTTTGCGAGTGTGTAAGAAAGTTCTTTCACTGTCTTTAACATTCATTTGCAATTCTTTTAACTCATCGCACAATCGAAACTTGATGTAAATGCTGTTGCAATTTAAACATGCAGTTTGCTCTTTATCACGCTTGACAACATCATAGATGAGAGCATTAAGACACTCTCTGCAGTAGACATAAAAACAGCTGATTACTCAGAATTCATCTGAAGAATCGCGACATTTGTGACAGAGACTTCTATTCTTGAAATCATCATTAATATTTAAATTCAATTTTCAGTTTATTGTTGAATACATTCTTACACTTGTAGTTCTGTTCTTGAGTTCTGCTTGCATCTCTTTATACTTTGCAACAATGAAACAGTTCACATTTCGCACTTCATGAGAAAATAATTTCGTACACAGCATGTTGAATCAATTCATGAATGATAGTTGTTGAATCATAAGCACAGTAAGAAGTCTATCAAATCTTCTGATGATTTTCTGTAGATCATCGTTCATTTTAACATTCTGCTTTGCGTTTTAGAGCGTTGAAGATCAATCTACTCATGATTGCATCAATTTATCTAAGCTCTTTAACATTGACAGAAATCTTGTTTCATCAACGAAATTGCTTGCGATCTTCGTTCGAAAAAGTAATCGTGCTTGAATGAAGAGTCTGTAGAGCAGACGTCGCAGATGACAATCTCATCACTGAAGATCTTGACAAAGACTGAGTAATGTTTACTGAGAGATCTTTTGATGATCGAGTGTCTCTTTCATGAGTGTCAATCACTTCTTCTTCACGAAATCTTCATTGCTAGAGAGTAAGTTTTCGCTGACGATGTATCAAAAACTTTGCTTTAGAACTGAAACGTTGCAAATATTGTTAGTTCAAAAAGTAATAAAACTTTCGTTTGTCAATCATGAAATCTTCTTCATGAGCTTGTATAGCACAGACATGATCTTTGCTGTTAATGAATTCAAAGCATCAACGTGTGCTTTCAATTATTCTTTTATTTTTCTTGAATTTTCATTCTCAAGTTCTGCGTGCGTGTAGTCTTTCTCAATCTAGCTATTGCATCTTTTTTCAAGATCTTTTGTGATTGCAATTTGCGACGTTTGATTGATGACTCAAGTGTATTCTCAGATGTTGAAGTAGCGAAGATTGATTCTACTACTTTCAAAGTCAGTGAACGAATTAATATAGTCTTTACAATTTTCTAGTTACTGATCTGAAGAGAGTCAATCGATGATGAACTGAAAGCGACAGCAGCTCTTTGCTGTCATCTTTATCAGCGCAGTCTGTCAACATTGCTCATTTTCAATCTCAATTCGTCTCATATCTTCACTGTCGTAAAGAATTTCATTCTTCGTCATGTCGTAAATTCTCTTCTCAATCAATAATCTTTTATACTCTTTGAATTGCATGTTCAGCAAATTGATCTCTTCTTGTCTTTTATTCATAGTTAAGTGAATAGAACTCATCAATGATGTTTGATTATCTAATTTCTTCATCATCAGCAACGTTATAACATTTCACGACATCAACGATAGTTGATCAGCATTGTCATCTCTAATCTCTTCTTGCAACTTTCTTTGACACTGAATGTTTTCATGTATTTGCTTTTGATGTTGTGCTCTTTGTCTTTCGTTGTTGTTCAGTCGCTGAGTCATGATCATTAATGTCTTGTGCAGTCAATTTTATGATATGCTTTCAATCTCTTTGTCGAAGATGATGATAATCTTTACAGTCATCGTTCAAAGCTTTTTCTTTGTCAGCTCACTATCAAGTTTTATGTTATATATCTTCGAAGATATCATCTTCTTCTTTATTGTCATTACGATCTTACTTCATTTATCATCATCGATCATTAAGTCTTTCTGCATCATCTTTCTGATTCAATTATGTCGCTGCAATTCATTGTAGAAGATCATTGAAGATCTCATACTGAACATGTTGATTTTTCTTATGCAACAGAATCGCAATGAGTCTTGAAGAGCATTAAAGACTTAGAAGAAACATGAATGTGATACAGATGCAATGTTGTCTATGCAACGAAGAATGTGCAGAAATGAAGTGCTGTTATTTCGATTTCAAGACAGACTAATGATTTCTATTACACTTGAATTCTATGATTATCACAGAGTGTGATCACAAAAGTTGTGTTGATAGTTGAAAGACTTGATGATAATAATCTGATGAATACAAAAAGATGTAGCTTTAGTTATGTTACAATCACGTTGTAAATCTTACGTAAGTTTGATTTTAGTGATCTCTAGAATATCTAGAAAACACATTACTAATGTAAAAACAGAGTAAGAAATGATGAATTATCATCTGACAAGATAAATCATCTGAATAATCAGAGTAAAAAATGATAAATTGTCATATTTCTACGACAGTGAAAATATACACATGATGTTATTTTTCTCGCATTTTTGATATTTTCAGAACACAGCATCTTATTACTTATGTCATCATGTCTATGCTTCTGCTGTCAACGATTACTTCTTTTGACTGAAATAACTAACAACGATTTGCTGATAACAGTTAACAGACTATGAAGCAAAAGTACTAAACTAAAGTCTCTCACACAGTCTCTACTATCTGATTATTCTTCTTCATCTTCTCATCACTCATTTCTTTCACTCTACTATCATCATATGTATTATTTTGAAAGATCTGACGTCACGTCTGACAATCTTTAATAAGTCTTTCAACATTGAATTTCGAAGTATAAAATCGATATGCTCACATTTTCTTCGTGATTTGATCATATTTACTGATTCGAAAAAAAGTCTGCTGTTTCATTCAGATCATATAGTTGAGCTTCATCAGTATCACTCAAAACGCACGATGAAGAGTGTAATCTGTCTTTAAAACTTCAATAGTTTCAATCAAAATATCAAGATCAAAATCATTTTCTTTCATGTCTTGAAAACTATCAATCAAGCTCTGTCGATTTTCAAGACTTAAATCGCTATGAAAGAATACAAAGTTCATTTCATGAATCTTGATAAAATACTAGCTCGTTGTTAGTAAAGAAACAGATATATTTGACATTCAACGAGTTGAAAACATCATGCATGATGCAAAATATAGAAATTATGATCGAGAAAATTCAAGTAAACGTATTAATCAAATGATCTTTGCTATGATTAAAGAGAAGAACATTATCAGAATTCTCTTTCTCTGATCATCTTCGATGACTATAGATTTGTTCAATATCTTCATGACTCGCTGTAACTTGCTGCTTGATTCATACAGTTTCTCGATATTATCATTGTAGAAACAGTTATCAACGACTATCAATCATTTATTACGAACAAGTTCAGTTCAGATAAACATTAAATCGTGCTTTGTCTTCAATTCAACAAAATATGAAAATGTAATACACAATCTCATCTGTCATGAAATCTGAACAAAGTCGAAGAAAGAAAACACAGACATCGATTTCTTCTTGTCGTCTGATATTCAGTCGTTGACACGTACTCGCAGCTTTTCTTTTACACTTCTTGCAGTCTTGCTCTTGAGTTTTGCATGCATCTTTTTATACTTCTTGATGATTGAACAGTTTACATCTTGCATCTCATGAGAAGATAGCTTCATGCAGAGAGCGTCGAATCAATTCATTGATGATAAACGTTGAATCATAAGAAGAGTGAGAAGTTTATCAAATTTTCTTGCAATTTTCTGCAGTTCATTGTTCATCTGTACATCATGCTTACGTTTTAATGCGTTGAACATTGATTTGTTTCATGACAGCACTTTCTCTGAATTGCTTGATTTTAGAATGTGTTCATTCTTTCATTCATCAAAGCACTTCAAAATCTTCACATAGTGATCTAAATCATCTGATGAGATCTCAAAAGATGTGCTTGAATAGACTCACAGTACGAAGTGCATGCAACGTTTGAATGCTCGTAAAATGCTTATGATCTTAGAATCTTTGCTCTTCTTCATGTGAAATTCATCTCTTAGTATTCAATCTTAGCATGTTCGCGAATCATACAGAGTTACTCTTCTTTTACTTCTGTCAATTTCATTTCAAACATCTTTTTGATTGACAATGATACACTTCATATGTATCTCGTACGACTTCAATTCAATCAGCACTACAAGTTGTTTCTGTTCTTCTATGAAAGTTGTCATTGTCACATAGATTTCATTCTCATCTGTTTCTATCTTCTTTTGATCTTGAAACAGCAAGTGATCTTTTAAGAGAAGCTTGTTCTTTTCAGAGCAATGACTTACATACAGTTTGATGTCAAGATGTAACACAGATGTCAATGTCTTTGTGAATTCACTCTGTCAATTCGATATCAAGATCGAAGACAGCAAAATCAGAATCAATTCAAGATTTGACTTTAACGTCGTTGTGAGACTGCTCTTCATGCAGAGACAGATCATTGATCATGACTCATCTGATGAACATTTCATCTTAAAATTCTGAGAAAAATTCTGAGATTTGACAAGCAGATGTTTATCATCAAGCTTCTCATGAAAGAGACTGACTTTCACATGAGCAAGATGAAGTCAGCGCTTTATCATTATCAATTCTATGACTTGAATGATCTGTGAATGAAGAAAAGTAAGTATGTTATTCTGTCTGTAGCTTCGAGAAGTGAAGAAGACTTATCTTTCTCATTCTCATCTGATTGCATTGAAACTCTTCATATTGAATCATTCTTTCAACATGAAGTTGTCAATATATTCTCAACGCTTGTACAAGTAGTAAAATTCATATCATACTCTTTACTTGCACATTTTGATCTGCATCTGCATCTTTGTCAATTTTCTTATCGTCGATGTCTGTACAGCTTAAATCGCGTTTTCAAAACTGCAAGACTTTAAGAAATATATTCTCGTTCATTTGAATGCATGCTTGTTGTTTTTGCAGATCTTTGAATCTATATCATGAAGTTAACATGTTTTACTAAATGATTGCTTTGCACTCGCACTTACGTCTGAGTGATATCAATGAAGTTGATGACGAAAGACAGATCGATGTGCTCTTGATCATATTTCATCACTTCTCTCATGTTCAAGTCATCATTAATTGTCAAAGAATCTGTTATCAAAGAGAATGATTCATTGAAATTGACAGTTTTGACGATGTTGAGAACTTCAAGAGTCACTATCGAAACATTGAGATGAACTTCTCTGCAAAGCTTTCACTTCTTCATGATGAGTTGTTCACTCTCATCTTCTGATGAAATCTTGAATGAAGTGAAGTTATTTGTACTCTCGACTGCGCTGCTCAAACACTGCATGAAATTCTCATGTTCACTTCTCTTACATTTTTCTATAGCTTGAACTCGAAAGATGTAGTAGAATATTCTCTTCTTTGTCATTTTTGTTAATGTGACATGAAAGTTGACTGCATTTCTGATCTCAACTTTTTCAAAGTTCTCGACTTCATAGATAATTTTCTTCTTTTCGAAGTTGAACATTGTCTTGCTAATAAGCTGTCTTTGATAGTTATTGAAATTGATGTTTTTCAGAGTGAGATTGCTCTGCTTTTCATTCACTATGAAAAGCTGTGAATGATGAATCATCTTATTATTCATCATATCATTCGAAGTCAAGATCATGCAATCAAAGTCAATCATCATCAATAAGATGAATGATGAAGCTGAGCTGAGTTGTGCTTACTCAATCAGATGAGCAGATTTCTCTGTTTTTATGCTCATTGCTCTATCTCTCTTCTTACTGTTTATTCGTCTCACTCACTTTATAAGACATGCATCTTTTCATGTTACTTGATGATTTTCTATCAGAAAGTGTGAAAGTTCATCATTTATGATGATTGCAATCTTTCTGACTGTCTCTTTTTTGATTTTATTATCAAGCGATGTTTCGAGTAATCTCACGTTTCTCAGCATTTGTTTAATGTGTATCTTCAATGCATCATACTTGTCATCATCGATGACAAGATCTTGAATGATTATTATCTTGATTCAATTTGACAAAATCTCATCATAGTTGAAGTCTGCAAGCGTATCTGAAATCAACTTGAATCTTCGTGACATATTGAAAAACTAGCAGATACACAAACATTGTTGTCAATTCTGAGAATTTCTAGAAGTCATATGATAGAATGTGAGATGATTACTGTCATGATGTTGAGAAGTGAGATAAAAGTACATGTGACATTTTCTTTATTTTGAATCACTTACAGATGTCACTACACGCTGATGACAGATGATGTACACACTGAGCTTTGCAACAGATAGAATGAGAGTGCTTATCGCAATAATGAGTATCAGAAGAACAAAGAGTTGTGAGTTGATAAGTTAGAGATGAAGCAAAGATCAACTTTCGTTCTCATGTTACAAATTATGTTAAATGAAAGCAAATTTGCTCACAACACACTTTGACAACGAATTATTTATATTCATCTTCTCATCAATCTGAAGAGTACTGCACGTTAGATTCTTTCTATATAAAATGATCTCTAATATTCTACAAAGTTATCAAAGCGCAGAGACTATGACTATGACATACTAGCTGATTGAGCATTTTGTGAAAGCATTTCAAATTTACAATAATTTATCTCAAATCAATGATAATTTAGAAAAATTTGCTTTCAACTCACAAATTTCAAGATAAATATTAAAATGTGCAAAGCATTTCAAATTTATGATAATTTATCTCAAATCAATGATAATCTAGAAAAATTTGCTTTCAACTCACAAATTTCAAGATAAATATTAAAATGTGCAAAGCATTTCAAATTTACGATAATTTATCTCAAATTGATGATAATCTAGAAAAATTTGCTTTCAACTCACAAATTTCGATGTAAATATTGAGATGTGCAAAGCATTTCAAATTTATGATAATTTATCTTAAACTCGCTGTAATTCAGGAAAATTTGCTTTCATCAGAGAGCTTCAAGTAAAAAAGAACAAATTACTTGATCAGAAGTAAAACAAGAGTTATTGCTTCTACTGTTATATCAGATCTCATTAATTTCTGATCATTTTATTCTTTGTATTGCATGCTATTCTGACATTTCATAGTTCAACGTACTTGTATCAACAGAGATTCTGATTAGAAATAACGACAGCACGATACAATTTATCAAACGCGTCAATCAGTATTCTTTGTTATCTTTCTCACTACAATTTACTTCATTGAAATCAGCTTCAAGCATGAAGTGAAACTGTTGTGCGTGTAAAATGATATTGAGAATCACACGAGATCTAATATATCACTTTAATCACTGCTTGACGCTGCGAAATGACATGCAATTCTTCGAGAAATATTTAAGAAAAGAGAATTCAGCAGTCGATGAGTATACAGACACATGCAAATACTTTCAGACTGATTTATGACATGAAATGATCACGATGAATGATACTGACGTCTCTGACTTCGAGCAAAGTACAGAAGAAAACGTAGAAGCTTCAGATGATCAGAAGCATTTTCAAAATTCAATTGCATAAATATCACTTGATCTCAAAAGATTTATCAATTCATCATGTATTTTCTCATTCATCAAAGTAAACAATTATGATGAGACAAATGATACAAAGAGACGAAGCGTCGATAAATCACTAGAACAATATATCAGACTCATAAGAATCATTTTGAACTACAGTAAACTTGAGCAAGATTCATGATCATCTTTAGATGATAATCTTCAATCAGAATGACTTTTCTTTTTGAACGAGAAAGATTTTTCTCTTGCACAGTGATTTCTGAATGCGAAAGTCAGTAGCGAAGATATTAATCAATACTTCAAGATCTCGTTTCAGAAGACTCATCATGCTGATTGTATCTTCAAGAATGCAGATCAATTCAGAAACATTCTACATAATATATCTTATGAAATATCTGATGATAGTTGATTCGAAACATCTTTGAAGATCTCATCAATGAACTCAGAGATTGAAACAGATATATTCAAGATTCAGTACAGAAACGTGATAAACGTCTTGAAATTTTTCTTGAAGCATTGTTCATTTGCAAGTAATCTGAAATATGCATCAATCAAAGTATACAACGTCAATGAAAATTGAATGTACACGAAAATGTACATCAATATTTGATGATGAAATACGCAAGCACTGATCTCTAAAGATGACACTATAGTTTCAGTACTGTTAACTACAGACAAAATCATGTTAATTCAACATCATGAGAGTAAATTCATATGATCTGTATATATTATCATTGATAATCTGAATCAAGCAACTTGATGAAAGCAAAATAAATCTAGTGTTATACTATTAGAATTTATTTCTTCAACTAAACATGCAAATGAAGATCTGAAATGCAAGTTATATCATCGCTCACTGAAGATAATATTAAAACGTGAGTTTAAACTGTTCAATCGAATGAAGAGTTTTTCTTGCTAACGTTCTCGTTCTTTAGCACTTGAGAAATTAACTAGAAGAAAGTTTCACGTTCGCTGTGCAGATAATTATACTCGACAGTGTTTTTCTATCATCGTCGAATTTATAATCAACTATGAGAAGCAGATCACTATTACAAAAATCAAAAATGAAGAGCAATGCATTATATATTATGTTTCATCAAATCAATGCAATAATCTGCAGACAATCTGAAAAGCTTGAACACATGAGAGTACATTGACTTAAATCAAACGTCAAGAAAAGAATTCACGCTTTAAAGCAGATATTAAGCGCGATGTTAAGTGAGTACATTCAGTGCAAAACTTTGTCTGAAAACATAAACTTGTCAATATTCACATCATCATGATGATTAACATCTTGCATCAGTTATTGAAAAGCACAGTGATGTATTTAATTCAATGACTTGAGATGATCATCAAGAATATAACATTGATGATCAGTCTCAAAAGAAAGCGTGATTCACAGGCAATTGCAAACACAACACATGACGTGCAATTGAATCAAAAATTTCAAGTAGTTCTTTCATATTCAGAGCTAAGACATTTTCACGACTTTTTATTCGTGAAGCAATGAATCGACGTCGAACAAAAGACAATAGTGCATCAGTTTATTGCGATTGTCACTTCACTATTGATTAGAAAAGCATCAGATGCGCTGTACTGTGCTCGAGCTCTTATGAACTTCGTGATGATGACTCAATATTGATCGCACAATGACGAGTCTTTGCGTTACATGAACAACACAATATACAGAATTAACGTCTTAAAAGAAGTATTCAAGCAGTTTCAACATGACGAGAACTTTAACTATCTTAAGTTTCATGTGATCTCTCATTATATGAATTTTATTTGAAAATACGAAGATGCAGATGATTTTGACACATCTTACATGAAGATCGCACATAAATTTCTGATCAAAGATTATTATGATCTTACAAACAAACGAGAGAACTTTCAAATGCAGATACTGCATCACAATACTTGACAAGTCAATATGTTGACAATGAAAGATATCATTCTTCATGATTTAATCACGTTCAGATCAGAGATTGACGAGAGAATGAAAGTCATGATTACAAAGTCTTCTAGAAGTCTTGATTTAACGCAGCTCAAATGAGATTTATCAAAAATGAATTTGAATCGATGATGAAACTGATCTAGTAATTCTCGATTCTGACGCATCGCTTCTGAAATAGCGAAGATGACACATATTGAGAGTTTCTTGAATGAATTGTCGATTTTTATAAGAGAATCTCGACGCAAGAAATCAGAAATAAAGTCAAACAAGTATTAAATGAATCAAAAAGAAATCGACTTCTTCTGAATAAATGATTACTTCGTTTCTGTTCATGCATCGATTGAATGTTGAAGATGCAAAGATAAAGATTCAATAAACTCTGAGAAGCTTACATTGAAGCAAATTCAATGTGCTTTTGCATGACAGAAACAAATGTTGAATTGAAGACGTGACTACATTTATGTTCAAGAGTATGCTGAGAATGATCAAGAAAATTCTGACATAGTCAAAGCTCTGAATGATAGACTGATGAGACAGTTGCAAATTATAATCACTGTTCATGATTTGCTTCATCAAGATGACAATGAAAAATCTGTGCAATACTTGAGAGCTTTAATAGAATTGCTAAAGCTCAAAAACAACAAAGTACTCGATACTCTACATGATATGATAGAAGTCGAGCAGTGATCAAAGAATACTGTCAAGAAGTCTTGATATTTTGAATGTTGATGATTTTACAATATGAGTACTATACTATGAAGTGCACATCTGATATCAATTGAAAGCAAGAAGTTCTTTTACGTAAATAGTTACATCGACTGAGATACATTCAATATCTTATACGAAGAGAATTTTCTGAAAAAGAAAGTTCAAAAGATGAACGAGCTTGCGAGCTTAAACAGACGAGAAAAGACGAAATTCACTCGATAATGAAGAAAGTTCAACATTGTGTAAGTTGAGATAAATTAGTGTTGAGAAGTGCGATGGCAGGCTTGTTCCTAGCAGCTTATTGCGGTAGCTCTGGATCCAGTCTGGATCCAGTCAGGCTTGTTCCTAGCAGCTCTCTCTAGACTAGCGTCAGGGGTAAAGCCGCG
>JAABUY010003296.1_pt1 | contig 18105 bp, 15 predicted proteins | sample 5560271 | NCBI WGS metagenome assembly JAABUY01 (sample SAMN10711886, study PRJNA513374) | rock metagenome | isolation source: Antarctica rocks | place: Antarctica: Victoria Land, University Valley
GGTATGGAGAAGTGGAAAGCAAAGTGCGCTTCCCACTTCCCCACACCCTCGACGGCGGCGAGATATCTGCAAAACTCGCTGCGCTACACTAACTCGTCACTGGTACAAAAGATCGGGCAGGCCACTCATTGATATGAGCGACTTCGAAAGCATTCATTATGAAACTCCTGACGGCTGAATGTAGAAGCTACGCCTTACGCCATTGATCAGGCTTGCCTACTGAAGTGTGCCGAACGCGTTCGACGAGGGGTTGCGTACCTGGGTTCATTTCGCGTGCTCTTTCAATCGCTTCTGCCTGGGTGGGCAATACTGCGCTCGCTCTTTCAGAATTCGGCCTGCGGACTGCATAATCGCCTTGCGGACGTTGCTCAACAAACAATCTATCCTTAGCCATATACTCCTCCCTATGTTGCACATTGGGAATGACTTGAAGCTCTACCTGTCTCAAGGCTTCATGAATCAACATTTTCAAATACGTTTGATATCTAAGCCCCTTAGCCTCTGCTTGAGTGCGAGCTTTAGAGATATCCTCGGGATCAAGTCTGATCGTAGTGGTGGGTGTCTTCCCTCTACGAGCTACAGTGCCATGTCCGAGTCGCCCGTCGGTTGCCGCTTGCTGAAACTCTTCTACTAAAGCGTCCTGGTTATCGTCCCACCATTGCGCCTCTTCAGCTTCACTCTTGAAGCTTTGTTTCTTCAGATCCTCCTGCATACGCAATTCCCTTCTGGGTTGCGTACAGCTTCCGGAGCGGGGACTTTGCCGGAAACGCTGTTACTACCCGAATTGATTCCTCGCGCCAGGTCGTGACGACTACTAAAAGCCGGCCGGCATCTGTTTCGCCTACTTGAGGCGTGCGCTCCTCCCCATCCCGCAATTGCATGGTGAGGTCGATTGGATCGTTAAGAACTACTTGCTCTGCCTCTTTGGGAGTGATCCCGTGTCTAGCAATGTGATTGATGTTTGCCTGGTCCCAGTCGAATGCCGCCATTTAGTACAGCCTCCAAAGATGCCACGTCGCCTAGGCGAAGTGGCTTATTTCTGCAATTGGTATTTGCCATGGGTATTTCTCCTTTGGGACTTGCCTAGTGGGTGCTGAGTGCGTTGAGGTTGGCTTTGTGTCTTACCGAGAGCGGTTGTGACGATGCCGTGATGAACGCGATTTTGACCCGTGCTTGTTGTCCTTATCGCTAAGGTACATACATTGTAGCTACAAGTCAACCGTTATTCGTTTGTCCCACCTCCTCAGAGCTCTGTATTCACTGAATGTATGGTCCGCCGCGCGACTGCAAGGGAAAAGCGTTGGACGAGAGACAGGTCTGCGCAAATGTATTCGGCTTTTGATGGAGAGGTAAATTCTCCTAGCCATGATGAGCTGCGCCGCGTGCTTGCCTTATAAACGGGACGGCCTTCAAGGCCATTTCAGTGATCAGGTTTGAAGCACGCCGTTGTGACTGTTCTTTCGTCTTTGCTGTCCGATGCAGACCTCGTGGAAGAGTGGTTGAGTGATGGGCTCGATGGGCGGCCAACGCTGACAAGCGTTTTAGGAGGCGAGCAGGCGACCTCCAGGCCTGAATTCCTCTCCGGTCGACAGAACCGCCCAGACGATACGCGCCAGCTTATTCGCAGTCGCGGTTACGACGACGTTGAGGGGTGCTCTTGTCTGGAGAGCATCCAGCCATGAACCGAATGGCGACCGTTCTCTCTTCACGCGCACGACAGCAGCTCTCGCCCCGTGGATCAATATCTTGCGCAGGTAAGAGTTGCCGCGTTTACTGATCCCGAGCAGCTTGGCCTTGCCGCCGGTAGAGTACTGCCGCGGCACAAGACCGAGCCAGGATGCGAAATCTCGACCTTTTCGGAAAGCGGCTCCGTTGCCGATTGAGGCGACGACGGCGGTGGCAATCAGGGGTCCGATGCCGGGAATCTGTCGCAATCTCTGGCATGCGGGGTCTGAGGAAGCGATCTGCTCTACTTCTGTGTTCATCGCTATGATCTGTTGATCGAGTTCCTTCCACTCACTCCACAGGAGCCCAACGAGGTTGCGCATGCGCGGGGTCAGATTCGAATCGACGTTTTCGAGAATCTCGGGCATCGCGAACTTGAGCTTGGTAGGCATCTTGGCAAACGTCATGCCGCGCTCAAGCAAGAAAGCCCGCAACTGGTTGATCACGGACGTTCGCCGTGCAATGAGCCGGTCTCGAACGCGATGCAAGGCCTGTAAGTCCAGTTGATCGTCTGTCTTGATCGGAACAAAGCGCATGTTCTTCCGTTCAACCGCTTCGGCAATGGCTTCCGCATCCAGAAAGTCATTCTTGTTCGACTTCACGAATGGCTTTACGAATTGAGCCGGGATCAGCTTCACGTCGTGGCCCTGCCGGCGCAACGCTCGGCCAAGAAAGTGTGCTCCGGAGCATGCTTCCATCCCGATCAAAGAAGTCTGCAGGTTAGCCGTGAACGTGATGAGCTGCTTCTGGTTGAACTTCTTCCTGACAAGTACCTTGCCGTTATCGCCAAGTGCGACGAGGTGAAAGGTCGTCTTGCCAAGATCAATGCCTACCGAGCGAATCTGCATGTCCGTAATCCTCCTGAGACTAGCCTGCCAAAGATCGTTATCCCGTGGAAGTAATCAAGCGGCGGACCATCTCATTAACGGACATTTCAGGCCAATAAGCAAGCCCCGCCGCCTCAAGCAATCGAGCTTTACGAAAAAAGAAGAGACCTCGCACGATGCATTAATGGCAGGCGTTATCGGGCTTCAAGCTTCTCAGCAATCAAAACTTTCTTAGCAGCGCCCTTCCGCTTCATTACCGCCTGCTTCAGGATCATCTCCACCTGTCCGTTCATGCTGCGCAGCTCATCCTGCGCCCAGGCCTCCAGCTCCGCCCACAGCGCAGGATCGATCCGCATCAGGAATGCTTTGCGCTCCTTCATCAGCTGTAAAGAGTCCCCGTATTCACCACAGGATGCACCTCAGATTCGCTGCATAGCACCACCATCAAATTACTCACCATTGACGCCTTCCGCTCATCGTCCAGGCTCACAACCCCCCTCGCCGAAAGCTCCGTCAATGCCATCTCCACCATTCCTACCGCTCCCTGCACAATCTTCTGTCGCGCCGCGATCACCGCCTCCGCCTGCTGCCTCCGCAGCATCACCTGCGCAATCTCCGGCGCATACGCCAGGTGCGTCAGCCGCGCCTCGTCTACCACTACACCCGCCTTCGCAAGCCGTGCCTGCAATTCCGCCCTCAGCGCCTCCGACACCTCATCCGGATTGCTCCGCAACGTCGTTTCGGTGCCTTCACCATCGTCATAGCTGAACATGTTCGCAATATGCCGCAGCGCCGACTCACTTTGGATCGGCACATAGTTCTCGTAATCATCCACATCGAAGAACGCTTGCGCCGTATCGTCAATCCGCCACACCACCACCGCCGCAATCTCAATTGGGTTCCCGCGCTTATCGTTCACTTTCAATCGCTCGCCATTCAATGTCCTCGCCCGCAGCGACACCTTCATCCCGCCCATCGCCTGTCCCGCCGCACTCGCCGACGCAGGCTTCGTCCGCAACTGCCGGCTCGCCAACGGTCCGCTCCCGGAAAACCCCTGCCGCTTACCCCCATACAGCGGATTTCCCCACCAGAACCCGCTAGTCCGCACCGTCCCCTTGTACGCCCCAAACAGCGTCAGCACCCGCGCCTCATTCGGCTGCAAACTAAAGAACCCCACAAACCCGAACACCCCAAGCCCCAACACCACCAGGCACGCCAGCAGTCGCAGATCCTCCGGTCGCCCATTCGCCAGGTATGTCACGTCCGCAATCATCATTGCGATCAACGGCAGCAGCACGGCCCAGCCATTCATCACCTTCACAACCCGCTCCTTGCTCACGATCGACCGCTCAACCGCCATAGCTTCACCTCACTACCAATAGCAAAGTGATATCATTTTGCTATCTTGGGGTCAATCGGAGTTGCTCTTGAGCCACTGTTACCGCCGGGCTCGGCCGCAGTGTGAAGCATCTGGTCGACCTGGGCGGGGAGTTGCACAAGCAAGGAGTTCAGTTCAGAGGGTTTGAAGCCGTTCGCGGCCATGTGATGGCGGCCACCAAGCTGCACGCCGACGACACGCCGGTTCCAGTGCTTGCGCCCGGCAACGGACGCACGAAGACGGGCAGGCTCTGGACTTATGTGCGGGACAGCCGCCCGTGCGCCGATCCGACGCCACCCGCCGTCTGGTTCGCCTACTCGCCCGACAGGCGTGGCGAGCATCCGCAGGGACATCTGAAGCTGTATCACGGAGCTCTCCAGGCCGACGCCTACGCCGGCTTCCATCCGCTCTAGGACGGAGAGCAAGATCAAATCAGCAAAAAAGCTGCTCGCCAGCGGCGTTCCCCCCGAGAGACGTGGCCAGCAACCTGGGAATCTCGGTCCCAACGCTTTATAGGTGGATTCCGGCCTCCACAAACCCTTAGCATTCATCTTGGAAGTCAAGCCGGAAGTTCGGCTGTGGTGAGTTCGGCAGATGGAAGAACGGGTAGTGGGTTAGTTTGAACCCACTGCCCGCGAAGCTACCTGTCACGCCAGTTATCGGAGGATCGTCGCTTCACCTGCACACATCGCGAGGACACATCGCGAGGACACTATCATCCCTGGGACCGCTCATTTCGAAACGCGTCCCCTTAAGAAGAGGTGCCGTGAATCGGAGCACAAGCCGGTCAGGCGGTTTCCACCGCGCTTCGAGCATAACGCCAATTCCGGAACGTCGCCGAGCCCGTCCCACACGAGTACAAAGCGGGGCGCAAATCCAGAAAACCGCCAAAAGCATTCTGGTTGTAGCAGGTCACGTCCAGTGAATCGCGCAGGCGCGTCCACCGCGCGTTGCTCTTGCCTTCCCCGGTGGCTGCCGTTGCGCTGTCCTCGATCCGATAGAAAAAGTCCGCCTCCTGGTTGTCGTTCACGATGCGCAGCGTCGCCCGCCTCCCATGCACAAGCGTAGCCTTCGATCCCCGCGGCGGGTGGGGGTCCGCACTCAGCCGCAGTCCAACCACATGCGCGCTGTCGTAGAACAGCAGCAGCCCCGCCTCGCATCCCGGCTCGATTTCGACATCCACTTCAACCGTATACACATGGTCTACCGCCGCCCGCGTTAGCAGCGAGGTCGTCGCGATGCTGTCGCCGTCCGCCTTCAGCGTCAGCGTGCCATCGACCAGTCGCGCGCGCGCCGGATCGTACCCCTTCCAGAACTGCCACTGCACATCCAGCCCGGTTGACGTAGCGCCGGGCAAGGCAGTGCCGCCGAACGTAAATCCCGCTTCAGCCGCCGGCTCAAGCACCACTTTCTTGCGGATCGGGTCTCCGCCCAATATGCCCGCAGGCACTCGGTACCACCCATCCGCGGTCCACTCCACCGGCAGCAGCAAGACCTGCCGCCCCAGGGTGCGAAACCCATTTTCATACGCGTGCAGCGTCATCCACCACGAGCCATCCGCGGCCTCGAGCGGTCGTCCATGTCCTTTGGACCACCACTTCTCCTCCGCACTGAATGTATGCACGATCGGGTTCAGCGGCGACCACTCCCACGGCCCTTCCGCTCTCTGGCTGCGCGCCGAAAGCACCATATGGCTGGTCGGCGGCCCCGACGTGCCACCCTCGGCCACCGTCAAGTAGTAGCAGCCGTCGCGATAAAACAGCTTTGGCGCCTCCTGGCACTCGCACTCCACTCGCCAGCTTTCGGGAATCGGCCAGGAGCTAACTACCTTCTTCGGCTTGCCTATGACAGAGAGGCCATCGCCCGCCAGTTCGACGAAAGAACCGCCCGCCATGTACAGATAGCGTCGCCCCTCCGGCGTGGCGATATGCGCCGGGTCGATGTTGTTGATCCCAAGCGGAATAGGCTTGCTCCACGGCCCCAGCGGACTCGCTGCATGCACCACATGGAGTCTGCCGTCGCACGGAAAGTAGATGTAGAAGTGCCCCGTGTACTCGCACAGATACGGTGCCCATATCGCGCCGTAGTACTGATCGAGCGCAGCGCCCACGGCCTTCCAATGCACAAGGTCCCGCGAGTGCCACAGCAGCAGCCCGGGAGTACGGCGGTCGGTGGTATGCGTCAGGTAGTAATCGTCCCCCACCCGAAGCGCACCGGCATCGGGATGGTCCCCGCGAATGACGGGATTGACATAGCTACCCCGCGACGCGGGCGGCGTCCACGCGTCGAGCAGAGCAGGCCGCGCCGGCAAAGCCAGTCCGGTCGCGGCCGCCCCGCCCAGACGAACGAAACTACGGCGCGACAGAAACGGCACCAGATCAGTGTTCAAGATATGCTCCAGGAATATCCAATCGCCTACGATGCATCATTCGGTACCCCGCAGTCTATGTCCCACCAAACCCATCAGCAGACATTCGGCGGCATGGAAGTGCTAGGCGCACAACTCGCTTCACGGTTGTTGTCCAATTTCGGTGTCCGGACTGGGCGTTATGGAAAGATTGTCAAACTGATCCGTGTCATAGCCGATCAGTCCTATCCCGATCTGGCCGGCACCGTACGAGCTGTCTGTGAGCGCGGTGACCCGGTTTCCATCCACGGATGCCGCAATCTGATCGTTGTGAAATGTGAGACCGAGTCGATGCCACGATGCAATGCCGAGGGGAGCACCCTGTCCATAGGATAAGACAGTGCGGTTGCCTTTCGAATTGCTCTTCAAAAGAGTCCACGCGCCTGTATCCGATACCTGGAAGTAATAGCCTTCTTGGTGCGATTGCGGCCGCTTCTGGACGCCGGCCCGACCGATCAGCTCGAGCACCCCCGGTTTGGCGAGCTCCGCATCCACACTCACAACATAATTTGTCCACGACGGATCACCGACGAGCGTGAATGCGTCGCTGTCATCCTGCCATTCGATCGGCTTCGTCGCCGCCATCTGCTGCAAACATTTGCCTGCTCTTCCCGCCACACATGGCTGCACTTCAAAGGCTCCCTGCATGTCGGAGATGTACCGCGCCTCTGCGCCATTCCGGTATCCGTCGAAGTCCTCACGATAGGGCAGACTTAGGGCGGCCGGCAGCGGAGCGATCGCCTGCCCCTTCCCGGCTGCGGTTAGTGTACTGAACGTATAGACGTAATTAGGCTGAACGGTGAACTGGTAACGACCTGACCCCTCGGGCTTAACGTCGGTTACGTGGACAAATAGATCCTTGTCAGACGTTGAATTGAGGTTCGTCGCCCAGACATGCACCGGTTTGTTCGACAGGTTGCCGTGAATGTTGAACGTCACAGTCGATGGCACGCTTGCGCTTGTCGTCTCGACAATGGCGCTGTAATCGGTGCCGTTCGGTGATCGCAATGTGATGTAGCTGCCGTTGGTACGTTCCTTGCCAAGATAACCGCTGGCGTTATCCAGTAACTGCCAGCCTGGTTGAGCGAACTGAGTCACCTGCGCCGTCGCCCACAAACTCTTGCCGATGCTGTAAGTCCCCGACCACGGTTGCGGGGCGACCATCAATCCCACGGTGGGGTAGGGCAAGTTCGAGGTGATTGCGGCGATGAGCGGCCAATTCAAAAAGGAGACCATCTTCGCGTCGATGTAGCCACGGGTGATTGCCCGGATCAGTGGCCCGGTCCCGCTGTTGTCGTCCTGCGAGCCGCTTTCGCTGTCCCAGAGCGGCTTCTTCGTGTCAAGGGCGTTCTGGGTCGAGTGGCAGGTGTTCGCGTTCCCTCCGTCGCCGCCTTCGCATGAGTAATGTACGCCAATGATATCGATGGACTTGGCGAAGTCGGCATCCTTGACCATATCGTCGGCTACGCGCCAACCAGAATCGTCGCCGACAACCTTTGTCGCATAGTGCTTTGCTGCGAGTGCGGCATGCAGGTCTTCATACCAGGTCTTGTTGAAGCCCCTCTCGTTCCAGCCGCCCAGGTAATCGATGGTTAGACCGTGGAAACGTGCGCAGCCCATCCACGTCATCAGATAATCGATCGTGCCCTTTGACCAGAAGTTACCGTCGTCGATCCATCCCGGCGCGGCCCAGGCCAACCCATAGAGCTTGATACTCGGATTGCGAAGCTTGGCCTGTTCAGCCAACCAGAACTCATATCCGGCATCGCAGTTCACCACGCCGCGGGTGTGCTCGACGCTGGGTTCGGAGCCGTCCGTGGAATTCGCGTCCCCGCCTATCTCCAGCTTCAATATCTGCAGCGATGCGCCATAGCCGGGCTTGAACAGGTAATCGAGGATCTGGTTGCGCTGCTGGGCGGGATAGTCAATGAGCAGCCGCGAGTTACCGCCTCCGCCGCTGATTGCGCCCACTCCGTCGAAGATCCTGCCCGTGTCCGCTGCATCTACGTTGATCAGCGTCGTCACGGCCGCGCCTGCTTCTCGAGGGGCTTGTGCATTTCCATCCCGCAGAGGCACCGTAACAGCGGCTTGTGCTCCGTTCGAAACGCCCGAAGAAGCGAACAGTTGTGGTGTCGCCAGCATCGCCAGCGACACCAGAAGGAGTCCTGCAATTCGTAAACTATTCATCTCTCAACCACTCCCCTGGCATTGATGTAATCGGCTTATGTCCCGGGCTCGGTCACTAAGTGAACTTGGCTGAGAGCTGAACCTGGCGAGGCAGTTTTATCCCGTAATCATAACGAAATACGTTTAGGACTCTAAAATTCGGCGGACTGCCCGAGGGCATATCGTGGCGTTCGGTTTGCTTGCAACGGCAGAGAGCTGCGCGTACCCGATCACGTGGCTTATTCATTAGATTTATCCAGTCCTGAGTTCATCTATTATTGGGGCCGCGAGTGGCCAAACGCAACCTGTACGACGCTGCTATCGGGTCGTAATGACCAGCTGCTTCCCTCTTGAAAGATCCCCATGGGAAAGAAAGTAACCATCACATTCTTGGTCGTCGTAGGTAATCTTCTTGATTTGTGTGCCGGAGTTCACCCTAGAAATCGTTAGCGCCTTGCCGTCATTCAGTCTTAGCACCACTTTATTGAAGAGCGGTACCGACACGATATACTTCGGATCCGCAGGCGAATATGGATAGAACCCGATAGCATTGAAGACGTACCAGGAGGACATCTCTCCCGCATCATCCATTCCCGACAAAGCCAAACCGTACTCTCCCATGCCGTAGAAACGGCTCATGATCGTGTTCAAAAGGACCTGCGCCTTCGCCTGTTCCCCAACGAAATAGTATAAATACACGTAACCGTGATCTGGCTGATTCCCTTGGCAGTATTGCCCGATAAAAGAGTTGATGTTCTCAGCGATGTAGTTTGGATTCCACGGAATGGAGAAGAGCAGATCGAGCTGCTTCGTGAACTCCGCCTTGCTCTTGTAGAGCCCGATAAGTCCATTGGTGTCGTGCGGGACGAAAAAGGAGGACTGCCATGCGTTCGCCTCGCGATACATGTGTTCATAATAGGGGTATTGTGGATTGAAGTTTTTCACCCAATCCCCGTTCTCCAGGCGGCCTCGCATCAGCCCCGTCGAGGGATCGAACATGTTCTTGTAGTTCTGTGACCGTTTCATGAGCAAATCGTAGTTCGGCTCGTCCTTTAATTCTTTGGCCAGCAGCGCCACGGCGTAGTCATCATAGGCGTATTCCAGAGTCTTGGTAACGCCCGCCTTCCCCTTTGTCTCCACTTGGGGATTGGCGACATCGGGATCGGAGATGTAGCCCTTTTCCATGTACTCCGTAATGTACGGCCTCGTGCCTCCGGCGATGGTGGCGTTGCGCAAGAGTAGGTGGTAGGCGCTGGCTACGTCGTAACCCCGGATTCCTCGCAGATACGAGCCCGCAATGAAAGCGGCCGCGTGGTCGCCATGAAAGAACGTGGGAATGAATCCGGTCTTTTCGCCCCTGTCGATGAGAGAGCGTATGACATCCTGCGTGACATCTGGTGAGAGTAGGCCAAGCAATACCAGCTTGTTTCGATAGTCGTCCCATAGAGAAGGCAGCGTGTAGTACTGGAAGTTTCCTTTGACCACATCGTTCTTAGCGTCTAGGTACTCTCCATTCCCGTCGCTTCTTAAAGCCGGCCAAAGGAATGACCGGTATAAACAGGAGTAAAACAGTTCTTTCTGCCGTTCGGTTCCTCCGGAGACCTCGATCTTGGAAAGCAAGTTCTTCCAGGTTCCCGAGGCATCTGCTCTTACCGTATTAAAACCCTTTCCGGCCAGTTCCTCTTCCAAATTCTGTTTCGCATTGTCTGTGCTTACAAAGGAAAGGCCGATTTTCAACTCCACAGGAGCATTGCCATCGGCTAGATCTACGACTGATAGGTCGCTTTTATTCCCTTTTAGCCGTTCGATCTGTTTGATCTGGTAATTTGTCACGGCATAGAAGAAGACCTTCTCGGTCGCTGTCTGAAATCCCTTGAAGGCGTGATCGCCTTGCTGATCAATCTTCCAATCTCTTACCTTCTCATTCGAAACCGCAAGGTTCACCACCAGCCGTTTCGGCTGTGTGTTGTCCTTATAAGTGTATCGATGGTAACCCGTTCTAAGTGTTGCCGTTAGCTCGGCATTGATGTTGTATCTTTCAAGAAGAACCTGATAATACCCTGGATGAGCGGTTTCGTTGCTGTGGTGAAAAGGCGAACCAAAATCATCAGGATTGACCGTCCCGCTTACGGGTAGGACCGGGATGTTGCACAGATTCCAGTGCCCTTTATTCGTGTGCGCAAATGCATAGATGACAGAGTTCTCGTATTCGTAGCCGGCTCCGCTGCCAAACTTTGTGATCGGGCTGAGTTGAACCATGGCGTTAGGCACGGAGGCGCCGGGAAAGGTTAGGCCGGCCCAAACACGCCAAGGCGGATTGAAGCCGATGTCCGCCGGATTCGTCAGTGGTGCAGTCCCAAGGAACGGGTTGACATACTCTGTCGGCTGCTTTTGAGCCTGCAGGGACCACGTGAAAGCCAAACATGCCACAAAGCCAGCAAGCACCGTCCTCATTCGTTCCCCTCCGTCGAGATTGTCAAGAGGTGGATCTTCTGAGAAGCTCCACTCAGACTGCAATTTCGTAGGCCGCAAGGTTAAGAGAACGTCCGGCCCGGCACAAGTGCCCGACATCAGCTGCGGCCAGCGTTCCAACCCCGGTTCCAGACGTGGCCAGTCTGCCTGCCGACACATGATCATGGTTGCCGGGAGGAAGGAGACGCAGCAGATAGGAAAACTCAGTTGGGTCGGACCAAATCATGTACTGTTCCAGTGAGCGCGGGCCACAACGGCTGTAGTTGTAAGAATGCCTATCGCGATAGCAGGTTAGCCCGCCACCGCTGCTGATCCACAAACTGTTGTCGCGGTCCTCGGCAAGACCGGTGATCGATTCCCCCGTGATGGAGCCGGGTGCGCCAGCCTTGTAGAGTACGAAAGAGGCACCGTCAAAACGGGCCAGGCCTCCGAGCGTGCCAATCCAGAAACCCGTCGTGTGTCTGAAGAATGGCGCGAATCGAGTTTTGAGGCAAGCCTTGTTCCGCGGTCCAGGCACGCAGCACATACCGGCGAAGGCTTTTCGCGGAATCAAGCCCGAAGCCGGAGGGTTTAACAGACACGTTAGTACTGTAGCGAGAACCGCCGCGCCTATTCGCGTGTGGCTGCCGGACTGCTGATTCATTTTCGTGTGCATGGCTTCGCTGGCCATTCTATCGAAAACGTGTGTCTGCGCGGGAGCAGACCCAACGATCGACTCAAACTCTATCGCCTGGAAGGGACGAAGTCGTAAATGCCGGCATCGAGCGTGATTATATTCGGCCTATAGCTATTTAAAGCACCCGTAGCTAAACCGGCTATCTGATCGACTTGGTAGCCGAAGTACCTTCGTTATCCGGGTCAGACATCGACCCATCGAGTTGTGTGCCGAAAAATCCATCGTCGCCACCTGGGAGGACAGCGCGGTCGCGAGAGGCCCCCGGTAGTCGTTTCCGGTTAAACTATGACGACCGGCAGTGATCAAGTCCCCCAGCGGCTCTCGGCGGAGCAGGCAAGGTGCTCGTCCGGAAGAAGTTCTCACAACGGCAGCTGCTGACGTACACCGCGAACATGCAGACGTCTCTGATCGGACTAGAGGTCTGTTCCGGAGCGCATTTCCTCGGACGTGCCTTGCGGAAGCAAGGCCATGAGGTGCGGCTGATCGCAGCCAGTTCGTCAAGCCTTTCGTGAAGTCGAACAAGAACGACTTTGTGGATGCAGAAGCCATCGCCGAAGCAGTCGAGCGCAAGAACATGAGCTTTGTCCCGATCAAGACGGACGATCAGCTGGACCTGCAGGCCATCCATCGAGTTCGTGATCGATTGATCTCGCGTCGTACCGCCGTCATCAACCAGCTGCGGGCATTCCTGCTCGAACGTGGCATGACCTTCGCGAAGACACCGGCCAAGCTGAGGAGCGCCATGCCTGACATCCTCGAAAACGCAGATGCGGACCTGACGCCGCAGGTGCGGAACCTCATCGATCTGCTGGGGGGAGAGTGGAAGATGATCGAACAACAGATTGAAACGCTCAGCCTTGAACTGGAACGGATCTCCGCCGCTGATGCCGGCTGCACCCGCATCCGGCAGATCCCGGGAATCGGGCCGATTGTAGCCACGGCCATTGTTGCGGCTATCGGTAACGGCGCTGCCTTCCGCAAGGGGCGCGACTTTGCAGCGTGGCTTGGACTCGTGCCACGGCAGTACTCGACAGGAGGCAAGGCTAAGCTGCTCGGCATCAGTAAACGAGGCAACGTCTACCTGCGCAAGATCCTCATCCACGGAGCGCGAGCTGCTGTGCTGCGCGTCAAGCGGGACCGAGCGCCCATCGGAGCCTGAATGGACGCACTCGACGCCAGAGCTCCCAAGAACGTCGTCATAGTCGCCACCGCCAATAAGCTTGCACGGATCGCCTGGGCTGTGTTGTCGAGCGGAGAGGATTATCGGCCAACAGCAAATGTGGTAGCAGCATGAACCAGCGCGGAAACACGCCTGCGGCTTGGAAGCGCTGACGCGCTCCCACTTCACCCACTGCGACGCCTAAGAGTTCACCCACCAAGGTCTGCACCGGAACAGCAAAGACGAAAGAACAGTCACAACGGCGTGCCCACAACCTGTCCTCAAGAATGGTCTTTGAAGACCGCTCCCTTTCTAAGGAAGGGCACGCGCGCAACTCATCATGGCCAGGAGAGCTGATCTCCACCAAAGGCCACATACATTTGCGCAGACTTGCTTTCTCGTTCCACAGCTTTTCCCTTGCAGTCATGCGGCGGACCATACATTCTTGAGCAGTCCCCACTTGCACTTGCCTGTTCTTAAAACTCCAACCGACCCAAAAGCTCTGTCATCCTGAGCGGAGCGCAAAGCGCGCAGTCGAAGGACCTGCATTGGCCTTTGCGGTTGCACTTGCCGTTGCCTGTTTCCAGCCTTCCAACCCAACCTCAAACACGATCTGCGCGGAGCGTCACCAAATCCCAACCCGCTACCAAAACCTCACCTTCCACGCGCTTCCCTCGGTGCTCACTCAAATCACTCAGCCACATCTGCGGAGCCCCCGTAGTCCACGTCACCTTCGCCTTCCGCTCTTCCCCCGAAGCCCCAAACAATCGAATCACCGTCCCCGCGCCATCGTCACTCGTCTTCAGCATCAGCGCCAGCACATCCTCCGGCTCCACACGCAGCAGCGGAGTCGCCGCCGCCCCCGCACTCGCCACCGTCGCCACCAGCGGCTGCGACAGCCCAATCGCAAACCGGCTCGCCTCCGCAGCATCGTAACCACCATGTGGACGCAGCGCATACCGGAACTCCACCACGCTCTCCTGGTACGCGCGATAGTTAGTGCCCCAGTGGTTGTTCATCGCCCACGAGTATAACCGCTGTGTCGGTGTAATATGCTTTCTCCACTTGTCCGGGTCCCGCTGCGATCCCAGCATATTCGCCGAGATCCCGCCCACCTCCACCAGCGGCGCATCCAGTGTCACCCACGTCACCCCATGCTTCGCATTCGACACATCCACCCACCGCCCCACTGGCAGCCAGTTCTTATTCGCTCCCGCAAGCTGGTCCGCCTCCGGCCGCATCACCGCCAGAGGCACATCGATCCGCATCGTCCCGTCACTCACCGCGAACGGAAACGCGAACTGCACGCTCTCCTTCGCCTCCCGCTGCGCAAAATCATCCCCCGGCCCACCCTTGCCCGGATGCGGATTCAGCTGCGCCCGCTTCTTATCCACCACATTCGTCAACTCGACATGGTCCTCCCCTGCGACCAGCCGAACCCTCCGCACCAGGCTGTTGCATCCTGGCGCACTCGACTCGATCCGCACCGAAACCACCAGCGGCCCAACCTCCTCCACACGCACTGTAGCCGCCCCAGCCTGCTGGACCTGCGTCACATCCGCGCCTTCGAGAAACAGATACTCGTTCGCCCCCTCGCCCTTGCTGCGATCGACCAGATTCTCGCTCTTCCCATGCAGCATCATCTCCACAAGGTTCCCAGTAGCCGCATCAATCTTCACCCGCACAACACCGTTCTCCATCACCCCATCCGCAAACGTCGCACGCTTCGCCGGAGCCAGCGCCTTCCCCTGCGACAGATGAAACCGCGCGCTGCCAAACGCCGGAACCGCATGCGCCACAAACGCCAACTCCCCCGTCGCCAGCCGCTGCGAAGCCACCGAAGCCCCACGCTCCGTTTTCACATGATCCCCAGCCGCCGACATCGCCGCCGACAACACCACCAGCTCGTTTCGCACCCACGAAGTCGAATTATGCACATCGATCGACGCAGCATCCCCGCCCGCAGCCGGCATTACCTTGCTAAGCAGCGCCTTCGACAAACTCTCCGCATCCACCGCGAACTGCCGTTTCACATCCCACTGCCTCTTTGTGAAGTCGATCTCCGAGTCCGACACGCTGCACCATGCGCCCCACGTGTGCTCCGAGTACAGCAGAATATTCCGCCACGCTTCATGCACCTTCGCCGTCCGTGACACCGTCGGCGAGAACATCGCACCCAGCGCCTCCGCCTGTGTCAGCCGGTCCGCCGCCACGCGGCTCATCTTCGTCTCCTGCGCCGACGAGCCCGCACCATCTTCCCAGTACGGACTCAGGTCGCCATGCACTACCGGCACCTCGTCTCCATGCCTCTTCTCGAACGCCGCAAACGCCTCACTCGTCGACGAGATATGAAACTTCGGCCACTCATACGTCTCGTTCCATCCCTTGATAAACTCGCTCAGCTCCGGATCAGGTACCGCATTGTCCCCATGTCCCGACCAGCGGATATACGAGATGTCATACGGAAAGTCCACCGTATCCAGCCGCTCCTGGTACTTCCCCACCCACTCCGGACTCAGCTTCATCACATGCGACATCGCATATCCCGTCCACGGAATCCACACCAACACCTTCTCCTTGCCTGAAAGCGACATCGCCCAGAACGGCCTGTCCTGCCACTCCGCCATCAGGCTCCCGATGCGGTCGAAAAAATTCGGCGCCGTCGAAAAATACCGTATTCCCGCCTGCGCCATCGCCGACACCGTCCCCCACGTATAGCCCGGCACATCGCTGATCATCGCCGAGTCCACCTGTACCCCGCACGTCTTCCCCAGTTCCGTCCCGTACCGGAATAGTTGCACCAGCTCCTCCGGCCTGCACAGCCCCGTCAGCTCGTTCGCATACATCCCGTTGATGCTCACCCAGCCCTTCTTCACCGCAGCGATAAACGCATCCTTCTCCGCCTGCGACCGACGCCGCATATACAGGTCCGCTCCCCACAGCACCTCCAGGTTCCACACAAATCGCGAACCCTCCGGATACCCCGCCGTTTTCTCGGCAAGCTCCATCCCCAACGTGATGTTCTTTATCTGCTTCTCTTCCACATCCGACTGCATGTCGGTGTACCCAAGATCATGGTGCGAGTGCGGCAGCACATATACCAGTACCTTGCGCACCGGCTCGAGCTTCACCGTCGCCGAGCTCACACTCTCCCCCACCTTCACCGTCACGGCGCCATCCCGCGCCTCTGTAACCGCGGCAATCAGCACGTTGAACGTATGCTGCCCCGCACCCAGCGTCCGCCGATCAATCTCCGCCCCATCCAGCATCGTAACCAGCGGCGCATCGCCGCCCGCATGCTGCACCGAAATCTGGATCGGCTGCATCAGCCCACCATCCTTCCGTACCAGCCCGCGAATCCCAATCACCAGCGGAGGTGCATCCGCCGTCTTCTCATCACCCATAGCCAACGCCTGCAACGAAGAATCCGCACACAACACGCCGCCCGCTACGATCGACATTCCCTTCAACACATCCCGTCGCTTCATCATGCTCCATTCCCTGTTACAACTTCGTTCAGCACCTGATCCCATGCGATCCGTGTTAGCGGCCGCCGTCGGAAGGCGAACCATCCAACGCTTCCTTCACCCTGCGATCGCTCAACTCATTCACCGCATCGCCACTCTTCTGATTAAGCTCTTTGTATAGCCCCTTGGCCTCATCGGTCCGCCCCAGCGCAAAATAAGCCCGCGCCAGATGATACCTAGCGCTCCGCGAGCCCGGATCGGTCCGATGCGCCAGCTCCAGATCCGCAACCGCCGCCTTCGGCTGCTGCTCTTCCAGCAGCAGCTTGCCCGCAGCGTCCGCGCCGAAACCGACTCGCTCCACGACGCAATCGCCCGGTCAAGCTTCGTCATCGCATCCGCCGTCTTCGCCGCATCCAGTTTCAACAAACACTCCGCCAACAAATAATGCAGATCAGAGTCAACCACTCCATCACCGATCGCCGCCCGCAACTCATCCGCCGCAACAGCATAGTTGCTCTGTTTGTAATCCGCCACCGCCAGCAAAAATCGCGCATCGGCCTGCTTCGGCGCAAGCTTCACCGCCGCCGCAAAATCCCCATGCGCGTTCTCCATCTACCCTGCAACGTATACGCCGCCCATGCACGACAAGCATCTCCGCATCCTGCGGAGGCGCCGCAAGGCCAGCACTCGCAACGTGCGCCGCCTCCACAAACTTCCCCGCGTCGCCTCCGCAGGCACCGTTGCATTAACCGGGACCCGGCACCTCGAGGGCGGGTACGATGGTTCATGTTCAGGCGTCGTCGCTTCCCAGTCGAGATCATCCTGGTTTGTCTCCGTTGGTACTGCAAATACGGGATCAGCTACCGCGATCTGACGGAGATGATGCAGGAGCGGGGCGTGGAAGTGGACCCGTCCACGATCATGCGCTGGGTCCATCGTTATGCCCCCGAGTTTGAGAAGCGAGTGCGGGCGTATCAGGGTTATGGCTCGACGTCCTGGCGCGTGGACGTGACCTATGTCAAGGTCGGCGGCCGGTGGAAGTACCTGTTCCGTGCTGTCGATAAGCATGGTGTGCTCATCGACTTCATGCTCTCGGATCGCCGAAACACTCGTACGGCACATCGTTTTCTAGCGAAAGCACTGACGGTTATGCGGAACTGGCCACCAGTGTCCATCACCACCGATAAGCTCCGCTCCTACCCGGAAGCTATTGAAAAACTCAAGCGTGACGGCCAGCTATCGAAGGACACGAGGCACCGAACATCGAAGTACCTGAACAACATCATCGAGGCAGACCATGGGGCGTTGAAGCAGGTCATCAAGCCGACCCGAGGCTTTCAGACCTTGCGGACTGCGACAGCGACGATCAAAGGCTTCGAGATCATGCGGATGATCCGGCGCGGACACTGCCTCACGTGCAAGCCGGGCGTCCGCAATGAGATCCGCTTTGTGAACCACCTCTTCCAAGTTGCCGCCTGAATTCTCGGCCGGATGCAGGCGAACTGCGCTCCAGCTACTTAATGCAACAGAGCCACCGAGCCGGATCTGAGCTATCCTGAGTCCCGGCAAGGCTCGTTCACCGATTTGCTGGAGGAATCGGTTGTGTTACGTGGCGCTAGGCTATACCCCATTGTGACTAACATCTGCCTTTTGCTGGCAATACGGGCCGTTCTTCGACACCACGCAGTGTCCTTGAAAGGGCGGCTCTGTTGCATTAACCCGATCTCTCCAGACCCGGGTGGGCTGGGGCGGTAGGATGGTACATGTTCAAGCGCCGGCGCTTTCCCGTTGAGATCAACGGCTCTGTTGCATTAACTAGCTGGAGCGC
>JAABUY010003297.1_pt1 | contig 18102 bp, 19 predicted proteins | sample 5560271 | NCBI WGS metagenome assembly JAABUY01 (sample SAMN10711886, study PRJNA513374) | rock metagenome | isolation source: Antarctica rocks | place: Antarctica: Victoria Land, University Valley
GGTGCGCGAGGCCAGCGCCCGCGCTGAGCGCCACTGCGCCTCGCCCTACGGGCTCGGCTCCGCGGCGCTCAGCGCGACACCAACCTGTGCACCCATACCTGTCAAGCGGCCACATGGGTCCTCGACAGCTCGGCCATGGCCAGGCGGTGCAGCTTGGCGTTGGCCGAGCCCACCGCGGGGTTCTCGCCCATGACGAAGAACCCCTCGATCTCCCCGTCGCGCATGCCCATCACCGTGGGGTAGATGGAGTGATCGCCGGTCAGCCGCGGCAGATATCCGTAGCCCCACTCGCTCTCAGGCTGCGCGGCGTCGCCCCACCAGGCCTTCAGCAGTGACACGGTGTACTCGCGGGTGTGACCCCAGAAGCCACCGGGCGGCGTGTTGCTGGCCACGTGGGATGGAGGCGTGGCCGCGGAGGGCGAGGATGCCCCCGCCGGGGCGACCGATGTTCCCGAGCAGCAACTGGAGGATCGAGGCGGCGCGGATGTACTGCACACCGGTCGTGCGGTGCGTCCAGCCCACCGAGTAGACGAACGCGGTGGTGCGCTCGCGCCCGGAGTTGGCACAGATCGCCTCGGCCACCTCGAGGAACTGCGCCCGGGGGACCCCGCAGACCCGTTCGACCATCTCCGGCGTGTAACGGGCGTAGTGGCGCTTGAGGACCTGGAAGACGCAACGCGGATGCTCGAGGGTGGGGTCCTGCTCAGGCGGATGCCCGTGCTTCAGGCCCGCGCCGTGGGCGCCGTGCGAGCTCTCGCCCCCCTCGGCCGACCCACCGCGTTCGGCGGCCGCGGGCACCGCCATCCCGGCGTAGCCCCAGAGGACGAATCGTAGGCCCCGGACTCGGGATCAAAGCCCGAGAACACACCGCCCCCCTCGTCGGTACCGACGTAGTCCTCGCCGAGGATCGTCGCCGCGTTGGTGTACGGGACGACGTACTCGCGGAACTCCCGGCCGTTGGCCAGCACATAGTTGATCAGGCCGCCCAGCCAGGCGATGTCGCTGCCCGTGCGCACGGCGACGTGCAGATCGGCGATGGCACTGGTCCGGGTGAAGCGCGGATCGACGTGGATGATCTTGGCCCCCCGCTTGCGCGCCTCCATCACCCACTGGAAGCCGACGGGATGGCACTCGGCCATGTTCGATCCCTCGATGACGATGCAGTCGGAGTTGACCAGGTCCTGCTGGAAGGTGGTGGCGCCGCCGCGCCCGAAGGAGGTGCCCAGACCGGGCACCGTCGAGGAGTGTCATATGCGGGCCTGGTTCTCGATCTGCACGGCCCCCAGGGCGGTGAAGCTCTTCTTGATCAGGTAGTTCTCCTCGTTGTCCAGCGTGGCCCCGCCCAGGTGGGCGAAGCCCAGGGTCCGGTTCAGCGGCCGGCCCTCCTCGTCGGCGCCCTGCCACGTCCGCCGGCGGGTCTGGATGACGCGGTCGGCGATCATGTCCATCGCCGTGTCGAGGTCGAGGTCCTCCCAGTCGGTGGCAAACGGGGGGCGGTAGCGGACGCGGGTCTCCCGGGTGGGGCTGTTGACCAGGCTCAGCGACGAGGAGCCCCGCGGGCAGAGCCGGCCCCGGGAGATCGGGCTGGCGGCATCTCCCTCGATGTGGATGACGCGCTCGTCGCGGACATAGACCTTCTGACCGCAGCCCACGGCGCAGAAGGGGCAGATCGAGTCGACGACCCGGTCGGCGGTGGCCGTCCGCGGGGTCAGGATGGCGCTGCGCTGCGACTGGGCCGCCGCGCCCACGCCGAGGCGATCGGGACCGGTCAGCTGGCGCAGCAGGGCGGGAAGCCGCACCAGGGCGGGAAGCCGCACGATGGGCGCAGGCTACCCCCGAGAGGCGGTGGGGGAACCGCCGGATGCGCCGGTTTGCCCCCGCTGACCGGGCTGCGTGCCGCGTTGGCGCCCGGATCCGGTCGACGTGGGGGCGCTGAGCTGACCGGAGCGCCGGGCCGTCCCGTCGCCGCGGCCGCCGCCCGCGCTCGAGCGCTCGCCCGCGGACCCACCGCGGACCCCGGGGCCGGAGGCCGACCGATAGCCCGACCGCCCGTACGTGCCCGAGCCGCCGTTGCCGAGTCTGGAGCCGTTACCGAGTCTGGAGCCGTAGCCGTAGCCGTAGCCGTAGCCGTAGCCGGAGCCGGCGGCCTCTCCGCCAGCGCCGGCCGAGCCCAGGATCGGGCTCATCGGCGCCTGGAACCGACCGACGGGCTCCCAGCCGGCGGCCGACAGGTGAACGCGCTCGTCGATCGCCGAGGCATTGCCGGCCCAGTCGAAGGCGTAGGCGGTAAGGCGGTAGGTGCCGGCGGCGAGGTCGAGCGGCAGCGCCGGGGCCAGGCCTCCGGCGAGCCGGTAGTCCCAGCGAGGCACGCACACCTCACGGCCGGCGAAGCAGTCGTAGCCCGGCGCGCCGGAGTCGGCCGCGTAGACCTGCGACACGTCGGTGGGCGGCAGGTGCCAGGTCCCGCGCAGTCCCCACTCCAGTGGAGTCTCGGCCACCCCCCGGCTGTCGTAGAGGCGGTAGGCCAGACCGGCCGGGGCCAGGACCGGGGTGAGATAGGTGGTCAGCGCGGTGACGCTCTGGGGGTCAAACGCGGCAACCTCGACCCCCCCGGTGGCGTCCACCCGCGGGTGGGCCAGGACCGGGGGGGTCGTGTCGAGGTAGGGAGTGAGGACGCGGCCGCCGGGGCGCAGCGGGTTCACGTAGACCCCGGCCGGGCCGACCTCGGAGAGGTGCAGGTGGCCGAAGCCGTGCAGGACGGTGCCCAGCGGGTGGTTCAGGGGCGTGACGTAGCTGCCGGGGAGCAGGGCCGGGTGGACGTGCCAGTAGATGTAGTTGCCCACCTGCACCCGCGCGTCGGGCCCGGTGGCGGCGAGGATGCGGACGTAGCCCGGCTGGAGCGCGTAGACCTCCGAGCCGTCGCGCGCCTGGATGTCGATGCCGACGTGAAAGCCCGAGCCGCGCAGCTCGTTGAGCCCAGCTCGAAGCGGGTGCTGGCGGTGGAAGGGCTTCAGGGGCCACGCGTCGACGGCCCCGATGGGCCGGCAGCCCACCGAGCACAGCCGTCCATCGGCGTAGAGGGTGCCCGACAGCTCGCCCGGACGGAGGCGGCGCAGGCCCGGAGGCGGAGCGAAGGGCCAGGTCGCGGGCACGGTGTCGGCCTGGCGGACGGGCGCAGCGGGCGGGGTGAGCGCGGGCACGGCCGCTGGCACGGCGAGGATGGTGCCTTCGCGGGCACCGGCGACGATGGCGCCGTCGCCCGTGCCCGGATCGTGGACGAAGGCCTCGGCCGCGAGGACTCCCGCCCCCAGCAGGACGACGAGGGCGACCGCGAGGGCGCCAAGCGAACGGCGCGAGCGCCGGCGAACGGCCAGGCTCTCCAGGGCGGGGAGGCCGCCCCCGGCCGGGATCGGCGGCCCCGGGGGCGGGCCTGATCTCCGGCCCGGGCGCGAGGTCGTTCCTCGGCCCGCTTCCAGAGCGGTGAGCAACGGTCGGTGCGGAGGGTCGGTTCGGGGCATCGGGCCGGAGGCGGATCGCGGGTCGTCCAGAGGTTCGCTCCCGGACCGGCCGCCCCTGCTGCGACGCGCGCCGACAGGCCCGAGGCGGAGGGCGCGGGTGAGGGTAGCTGGCCGGGAGCGGGTGGCGCCCCCACCCGGCGGCGCTCAGACCCCGCTGCTCAGACCCCCGGCGATCATCCCTCCGGCCACCGTCTCGTTCGTCGCCTCGTCGATGAGGATGAACGAGCCGGTCGTCCGGTTGTCCGCGTAGGCGTCCACGGCGAGCGGCGCGCCCAGGCGCAGGCGGACACGGCCGATGTCGTTGAGGCTCAGCGCGTCGGCCGGGCGATGCTCGAGGCTGGTGACGTCCAGCCGCCAGCGCAGCTCTCGCACCGCGGCGCGAACGGTCCGGGTGGTGTGCTTGAGGGCGTAGCGGCCGCCCTCCCGCAGCGGGCGCGACCCAAACCAGCAGAGGTCGGCTTCGAGCTCGCGCGTCACGGTGGCCGGGGCGTCGGCCGGGCAGAGCAACTCGCCCCGGCCGACATCGATCTCATCCTCCAGGCGCACGGCGATCGACAGTGGCGGGCCGGCCTCAGCCAGCTGGCCATCGAAGGTGTCGATGGCCAGGATGCGGCTGTGCCGGCCCCCGGGGAGGACGACGACCTCGTCGCCGGGGCGCAGGGCCCCGCCGGCCAGCTGGCCGGCATAGGCGCGGTAGTCACGGCCGTCGGCGTGCTGGGGCTGGATGACCCACTGGATCGGGAGGCGGGCCTCGCCGTCGAGGTGCTCGATGGCCAGCTTGACGGCCTCGAGGTGCTCCAGCAGCGTGGGGCCGGCGTACCAGGGCATGAGCTCGGAGCCCAGCACTACGTTGTCGCCGCGCAGGGCGGAGACGGGGATGGCCGTGACTTCGCCCAGCCCCAGCCTCCGGGCCCAGTCGGCGAACTCGGCAGCGATGCTCGCGAACACGTCCTCGCGGTGCTCGACGAGGTCCATCTTGTTCACGCACAGGACAACGTGGGGGAGGCCGAGCAGCGCGGCGATGGCCGCGTGACGGCGGGTCTGCTCGAGCAGACCCTTGCGGGCGTCGACAAGGATCAGCGACAGCTCCGCGGTCGAGGCGCCGGTGACCATGTTGCGCGTGTACTGCTCGTGGCCGGGCGTGTCGGCCAGGATGAACGAGCGCCGGGGCGTTGCGAAGTAGCGGTAGGCCACGTCGATGGTGATCCCCTGCTCGCGCTCGGCGCGCAGCCCGTCGGTGAGCAGGGCCAGGTCCACCGCGCCGCCGCCGCGTCGGGCGGTGGCGCGGTGGAGGTGGTCGAGCTGATCGTCGAGGATGTGACCGGCGTCGTGCAGCAGCCGGCCGATCAGGGTGCTCTTGCCGTCGTCGACCGAGCCGGCCGTGGCCAGGCGCAGGAGCCCGGCGGGCTCATCGAGCGCCGAGCCGGGGGCGGGGGGACCGGGCGCGGTGATGGCGGCCATCAGAAGTAGCCCTCGCGCTTGCGGTCCTCCATCGCTGCCTCGCTGGCCCGGTCGTCGGCGCGGGTCTCGCCGCGCTCGGTCAAGCGGGTGGCGGCGATCTCCTCCACCACGCGCTCGAGCGTGTCGGCCTCCGAGCGCACGGCCCCCGTGCACGTCATGTCGCCCACGGTCCGGTAGCGCACCGACGTCTCGTAGGGCTCCTCGTTCTCCATCAGCTCGATGAACTCAGAGACGGCGTAGAGCATCCCGTCGCGGCTGAAGACCTGGCGGCGGTGGGCGAAGTAGATGGTCGGGACCTCGAGTCCCTCCTGGGCGATGTAGCGCCACACGTCGAGCTCGGTCCAGTTGGACAGGGGGAAGACGCGCACGTGCTCGCCCCGGCGCACGCGGCCGTTGTAGAGGTTCCACAGCTCGGGGCGCTGGGCGCGTGGATCCCACTGACCGAAGTCGTCGCGGAAGGAGAGGATCCGCTCCTTGGCCCGGGCGCGCTCCTCGTCGCGGCGCGCCCCGCCGAAGGCGGCGTCGAAGCCGTGCTCGGCGATGGCGTCGAGCAGGGTCACGGTCTGCAGCCGATTGCGCGACGCCCGCGGCCCGCGCTCCTCCACCACGCGTCCGGAGTCGATGGAGTCCTGCACGGAGGCGACGATCAACCGCTCACCCAGCTCGGCCACGCGCCGGTCGCGGAGCTCCACCGCCTCGGGGAAGTTGTGCCCGGTGTCCACGTGCATGACCGGAAACGGCAACGGCCCGGGCCGAAACGCCTTCTCGGCCAGGCGCAGCAGGACGATGGAGTCCTTGCCCCCGGAGAACAACAGCACCGGCCGCTCGAGCTCGGCCGCCACCTCGCGCATGACGTGGATGGCCTCGGACTCCAGGGCGGCAAGCTGGGAGACACCGCGGCGGGCGGCCAGCGTGCTCACCCCGAGCCCTCGGGGGCGGCGACCGGCACGCCGGTCCCCACCCCATGACCTGGACCACCGGCGCCCGAGGGCGGCTCATCGCCGCCGGCCCGGCGCAGCAGCGCCCAGGTCCCGGCGACCAGCGCCAGCGAAACGGTGACCAGTGCGCCTGCGGGGACCGGGACCCCGGCCTTGGACCCCAGGGCCAGCGCCGAGGCCAGCAGGACGATGCCCAGGGCGGGACGCAGGCCGCGCTCGGGCAGGCGCAGCGCCAGGGCGCTGCCCACCCACACCCCGGGGATCGAGCCGAGCAGGATGGTCCCGGCCAGGCTCAGGTCGACGTTGCCCGAAACGAGATGCCCGAGGGCGGCGGCCCAGAGGAGCACGGCCGCGTGGGCCACGTCGGTGCCGACCACCCGCCGGGGCGTCAGCCGGAAGCCGACGATCAGACCGATGGCGATCAGCGCTCCGCTGCCGGCCGAGGTGATCCCGAGCAGGAAGCCGACGACCAGCCCCAGCAGAACAGCCGCCAGCTTGTGGCGGGTGGAGATGGGGTCGACCGAGGTCCGCTCGCGCCCCTGGGCTCCGGTGAAGAACAGCGCACGGGCCAGGACGAGCACGCCGGTCAGCAGCAGAGCGCCGGCGATCGCCGCGGTGAGGAACGGGTCGAAGTCGCCGCCGAGCGCGTGGCGCAGCAGGTCCAGCACCTCGACGCCGGCCAGGGCGCCGGGGACGCTGCCGACCGCCAGCCAGCCGGCCAGACGGAGGTCCACCGTCCCCTTGCGCAGATGGCGCCAGCCCCCGACGGTCTTGGTGACCGCCGCATAGGCCAGATCGGTGCCGACCGCCACGGCCGGGTTGATGCCGAACACGAGGATCAGCAGCGGGGTCATCAGCGAGCCGCCGCCCATGCCCGTCGTGCCGACCAGCAGCCCGACGCCGAGCCCGAAGACGACGATCAGCGGGTCCATGCCCTCACCCGTCCCCGTGCAGGCCGCACTCGGTCTTGGCCCGGTCGGCCCAGCGGCCGTCGCGGTCCGAGCCCGGGCGCGTGCAGTGGGTGCAGCCGATCGAGGCGTAGCCCTCGTCGTGCAGCGGGTTGTAGGGCAGTTCGCCGGCGGTGATGTGGGCCCACACCCGGGCGTTGTCCCAGTCGGCGAGCGGGTTGGCCTTCCACAGGCCGTGAGCGGCATCCCAGCCAAGCTTGGGCGCGGTCGCTCGGGTCGGCGACTGGTCCCGGCGCACCCCGGTGATCCACGCGTCGAGCTCGCCCAGGACCTGGTCAAGCGGTGCCACCTTGCGCAGGCCACAGCACGCTGTCGGGTCGCGCTCCCACAGCGCCTCGCCGTGGCGGGCGGCCTGCTCGGCCAGCCCGATGCCGCGTCGCGCCTCGATGGTGACGCCCAGCCGCTGCTCCTCAGAGCGCCACAGCTCGTAGGTCTCGGAGAACAGCACCTCGGTGTCCAGCGCGAACACCCGCACGCCGCGCTGGAGTGCACCCGAGCGATGCAGGAGGTCGAGCACGACCGTCTCCTCCTTTTGGAACGAGCAGGCCAGGCCGATGCGCTCGGGGGCGAAGCGCCGCTCCAGCTCGGCCAGTACCCCGGCGGCGTCCAGCGTCTCGGCCTCGGGCGCGGCGGGCGAAGCCGAGGTCGTGGTCGTCCCGACCGCCGTTGCCGGCCCGGCCCCGTCGCCGACCTGAGCCTGCGAGGTCCTCGGTCGCGCGCTCACGCGGCGACGGGGTCGGGGTCGGGCTGCTCGGCCAGGCGCTGCGACCACCACTCGGCCTCGGTGCGCGCGGCAAAGTCGCGGAAGGTCTCGCCGTCGCGGTGGTGCTGCTCGTAGAGGTCAAGAATGCTCAGCAGCGTCTCGTTGAGATCGTAGTGGGGCACCTTGCGGATGACGTGCTCGCCGAAGCGCGGATCGGGACCGAGCCGGCCGCCGATCCGAATGTCCATCGCCTCGATGAACTCGCCGTCGACCTTCTTGAGCACGCCCTCGATCCCGATGTCGCCGATCTGGTGCTGGGCGCAGCTCGACGAGCAGCCGGCGAAGTGAAGCCGGAAGTCCTCGCCGTGGCCGTTGGCCCGTACGCGCGCGTCGAGGAACTGGGCGATCTCGGCCGCCCGCTCCTTGGTGTAGACCTTGGCCAGGCCGCAGAACTCCTTGCCCGTGCAGCTCTGCAGTCCGCGCGTGAACTGCGGGGGGTCGGGGGAGAGCTCTCCGAGCAGCGGCTCGGCCAGCAGCTCGTCCAAATCGGCGTGGCGGACGTGGGGGATGAGGACGTTCTGCTGATGGGTGAGGCGCAGCTCGGCGCCGCCGTGGCGCTCGGCCAGACGCCCCAGCTCGGCCAGCTGAACGGCACGGAGGCGCCCGACGGGGACGCAGAGCCCCACGGCGAGGCGCTCGCCGTCGCTCTGGGGGGTCACCCCGACGTGGTCGTGGCCGTGCATGTCGGGCTGGGCCGGCGCCCCCCGGCGCAGCTCGCGGCCCACCCGGCGCTCGAGCTCGTCACGCAGCCCCTCGGGGCCGATCCGGTCGACGAGGAACTTGATCCGTGCCCGCCCGCGCTTCTCGCGGTTCTCATCGGCGTCCCGGAAGATGGCCACCACCCCGGCCACCACCTCGGGCGCCTCCTGAGGCGTCACGAACACGTCGAGGGCCCGCGCGAATCGCGGTGCCGACGACAGCCCTCCCCCCACGCGCAGGTTGAAGCCGGCCGTCTGATCGTCGGCCATCGCACCGGAAAGGGCGACGTCGTTGATCAGGCCCCGGGCGCAGTCCTCGCGGCAACCGGTCACCGAGATCTTGAACTTGCGGGGGAGGTTGGAGTAGAGGCGGTTGGACAGGAAGTGCTCGTGGATGGCCTGGGCGGTGCGCAAGCCGTCGACGACCTGCTCGTGGCCGATCCCGGCCATCGTGCAGCCGATCACGTTGCGCACGATGTCGCCGCAGGCGCCCGCCGTGGCCAGTCCCACCGCCTCGAGCTGGGCATAGATGTCGGGGACGACGTCGAGGGTGATCCAGTGGATCTGCACGCACTGGCGCGTTGTGCAGTCGATGAACCCCCGGCCGTGGCGCTCGGCGATGTCGGCCAGCACGGCGACCTGCGCGGAGGTCAGGATCCCCTGCACCACCTTGACGCGCAGCATGAAGTTGCCGTCCTTGGTGTTGTGGGGATACAGGCCGTACCACTTCAGGCGCGCGACATCGTCCTCGTCCATCGTCTCCCAGCCCTCACGAGCGGCGCGCATGAGGTCCGGGTAGACGTCGAGGCCATCCTTCTCCTGCTTGACGCGCTCGATCTTGTTCACGGTCGGCTCCTCGAGGGACGTGGACAACGGGGATGGTCGGTGGCCTGGCAGCGCCGACCAGGGGCACCCAACGTGGCAAATGTACTAAATCCGCTCGGGGTTTCGGCATTTAGGTGCCAGCCGGGCGCTCAGGGTAGTTGCCGCGCCGTCTCGCGCCCTGGCCGATGGCGGGTCGACCTGCTTGAATTTCTTCGGTGAGCACGGCCGAGCAGACCCGCACGCCGCAGCGGCCGCAGCGCCGGCCGGTGGGGGCGCGACCCGAGCATCTGGCCGGGATGAGCCGCGCCGAGATCCTGCGCGCCTCGCCCCCCATGTTCGACTCCCCGTGGCTGGATCGGTTGTCGCGCATCCACTGGGTCGCGGTACCGCTCATCTTCCTGCCCGCCATCGTCGTCTTCGGCGTCCTCGCCCTGGGCCAGATGGGGGTGCCGGCCGTGGCGCTGTGGGTGACCGCCGGCTACGGCGTGTGGACGTTGACCGAGTACTGGCTGCACCGGATCGTCTTCCACTTCGAGCCCGACGGCTGGATCGGCGGGCGGCTGCACTGGATCATCCACGGCGTCCACCACGACCATCCGTCCGACCCGATGCGCCTGGTCATGCCGCCGTCGGTGTCGGTGCCGCTGGCCGCCCTGTTCACCCTCGCCTTCTACGCGCTGCTCGGCGCCCACCGGGGTCCGGCCCTCGCCGTCGGCTTCTTCGCGGGCTATCTGCTCTACGACATGGCCCACTACTACGTGCACCACCACCAGCCGAAGTCGGCAATGGGCCGGACGCTGCGCGAGCTGCACATGCGCCATCACTTCCAGGACCACGAGACCGGGTTCGGCGTGTCAGCGCCGTGGTGGGACCTGGTGTTCGGCACCGCGCCGAAGAAGCGGCGCGGGCGCGCGGGCGCCTGAGGCCGGGGCGCTCCCGGTCGATCGCCCGCCTGCGCCTGGTTTCGGCGTTGGTGGTGGGCGCGGATGTTGGGGGCGCCAGCGGGCTCTGACCGGGATCGCCCCGGCCTGGCGACGTGCGCCCGGCGCCCGGCATCCCGCAGGGGGAGCTTGGGTTGGTTTGGGTCGCTGGGGAGGGTTCGGGGTGTTGTGTGTTGTGGTGAAGGGGTGGTCGGGCTGGGCGACTCGGCGGTCACGGCCGGTCACGTGAGTGCGACGGCCGGCCCGCAAGGCGGGTAGGCTCGGCGGCATGCGCTCAGTTCCCCTCGCGTCTCGTGCCGGCCTCCTCGCCGCGGTTGTGGTGGTCGCCTCGGCCACCCCGGTGGGGGCGGCCGGGCAGGGCGCGCTCACCGCCCAACCGGCGCGGACGGGCCAGGGGTCAAACCTCGTGCTCTCGGCGTCCGGGCTGTCGGGGAACGGTGGGAGCAGCCTGCCCCAGGGGATCACCATCCAGCTCTTCCGCGGCTTCCACATCGACCCTTCGGCCGTGGTCGGCCGCTGCTCGGAGGCGCAGGCCACCAGCTCGACCTGTCCGGCCGACGCCCGCGTGGCCACCGGGATGGCCATGGGAAGCTTCAGCGTCCTGGGCATGGGCGGTCCGTTCACGGCGACGATCACCGCCTGGCTGGCGCCGCCCAGCGGTAGCGACCTGGCCGATGTCGTCGTCGAGCTCGACGCGGTCGGCCAGCGCCTCATGGCCCGCGGTCAGCTCACGACCGTCGCCGACCCGGTCTACGGCTTCGCGCTGCGCTTCGATCCGCTGCCGACGGGCAGCCTGCCCCCCGGCTCCAGCGCGACCCTGTCGTCGCTGACCCTGACCGCCGGAGCGTCCTCGACGCGGTCAACCCCGACGCCCCGCCGTCGGCGCCACCGCGCGCGGCGCTGCCGGTCGCGGCACGGGCACCGCTGCGCTTCGACCCACCACCGCAAGCCCACCCCGCCCCACCGGCGAGCGCGCATCGCCGCGAGGACCACCACGGCGAACCTGATCGTCAACCCGGCGAGCTGCCTCGGCACATGGCCGGCTCAGCTGCTCGTGCGCTACAGCGACCACACCGACACGACCGACCTGCCGATCGCCTGCTCGGGCTGAGCGCGGCGGTCGCGCGGCTCGGCACGGATGGCCCAGGCCGGCGAAGCCCGCGGGAACGGGCCCTAGGGGACGCTCCCACCGGTTATCATCCGCCCCGCCTTGCGGGCGAAGTGTTGTGGCTGCACAGAAGCCTTCCAAGCTTCTAGGGCGGGTTCGATTCCCGTCGCCCGCTTGGAGACCGACGGGGAGTGGCGCAGTCTGGTAGCGCACCCGGCTGGGGGCCGGGCGGTCGCAGGTTCAAATCCTGTCTCCCCGATTAGTCGAATCGCCTGTAGGAGTCGCGTGATTGGCTTGAGTCCAGCGTGAAGGGCCCAGGCGTTTGGTGCCAATTTGGTGCCAATTTACCGCGCGAACCTGTCCACGGGTGCCAGCGGCGCGACGCAGCCTTGAGAAGATGGGCTCCTCGCCCGGTCTGTTGGCGGGGCTCGGGGCGCGGCGACGGTGTTGGGTGTTAGTCGTCCGCGCGCAGCCGGCGGTGGGCGCGTTGGTAGACGCTGGGCTGGCGACTCGGCGGTTTGGGGTGGCGCACGCCGAAGGGGAGAAACGCGAGGTAGAGACCCTGAGCGTCGGTGGCGTAGCGCAGCACCGCCCCCCAGTCTCCGTCAGCCCGGTTGGGGGTGTAGGTTTTCACGCACAGCGGGAGGTCGAGACCGGCGGGGTGGTTGCCCTGGGTGGCCAGGAGCTCGTGGTGGGGCAGGCCGTTGGTTTCGAGGCGCTTTCGCCAGCGCTGGGCGTGCTCGCGGGCGTTGGCGCTGGCCGCGCGGTAGTCAGCGTCCCGTGCGTCCGCGTCGAAGCGGACCCGCCAGGACGGGCTGGGGAGTGGGCTGCTGATGAGGGGTGACTATCCCTCGCCGTCGGTGGGGAGATCGCCGAGGGCCGCCTGGAACTCCTCGGCGGTCGCGGGCCGGCTGTCGAGCCGTCGCATGATCGCCTCGAGGCTGGTGTCGGGCGCGATGAGCAGCGAGCCGTCGTCGTGCTGCTCGCGCACCTCGTAGCGGCCGTTGTAGGCGCCGGTGACCTCGAGGATGGGCATGCGGATCTCCTTCACCGTAGGTTGGATTCTACGCCTCCCGGTCAGGCCCAGCGGGCGTTTGACCCATACCCGGTCACTTCGTCTTCTCGGATCGAGCTGGCGGGTGTGGCGGCGTGCTGGGCGGTGTGGAGTCTGTCGCGGTCGATGGTGCGCTCGGCGTTGGTGCTGCGTGGGCGCTGTTTGAGCTGGGCGATGAGCTGGGAGGCCTCGGCCTTGGTCCTCGGCGGGGTGAAGCTGATGCCGCGGCTGAGGGCGAGGCGGCGGATGTAGGTGAGCTGCTTGGTGGTGGGTCGCATTGCGCGAGCTCCGATCCGGTCGGGTTGGTCAGTGAAGGACGGTGGTGGCCATGGGGATGGCGTCGTGGGCGGCGGCCTGGGCGAGGTAGTCGCCGACCAGGGCGAGGACCTCGCTGTGGGTCTGGATGTCCGTCTCGACGAGGTAGCTGCGCCCGGTGCCGCCGGCGGGGGCGTCGGTGATCCGCCGCTGTCCGTCGACGCGGTGGCCGATGAGGACCCGCTCCTGCGCGTTGGCGGTGTAGTGGGCCAGCTCGGCCGGCCGCGGCCGGGTTGCCTGGGTGCTCGGGGTCGTCTGGGTGGTGGTCATGCGTCCCTCCTTGGGGGCTTGGTGGTGCTGGGTGGCCATAGCCTGGGAGGTGCATCGAGGCCAGTGCCTGGGCGCCGCCCGCTAGGGCGGGGACCGAGCCCGCCAGGGCTTGGCGCCTGGGCGCTGTCCTCGGTGCGATAACCCCCTGGCGTTGGCCGCCCGGTGGCGCCGAGCCCCGGGGTGGGAGTTCTGCGTGACCATGGCCCCGATGACGCTGTGGGCTCAGGCGACCCGGCCGCGGCCGGCGAGCTTCCGGATGACGTCGATTCCGGGGACCAGCGCGAGGCTTAGCGCCGGATCCTGTTCCATTGTTCCTCGCGGGCCGCTGCGCGCGGCGCAGCTCAAGCTCGGCGGTGTCGGTGGCCAGGGTCGCGGCGTCCACGCCGGCGCGCGGGGCGCCGTGCTGGTAGTAGGCCTCCCACGCCGCAGTCTCGGCGTCACAGGCCTTCTCCCCCGCCGCCTCGGCCACCGCGACCGCGTCGGCCAGGGTGGGTAGGGCGACGATGCTCGGCGTCTGGGCGTCGGCAAGCTCGGGGGTGAGCACGGCGAGAAACCAGAGCTCGCCGTCCAGCACGGGCACCTGGTCGGGGTAGCGAGATGACCAGGCGCAGAGCTGATGGAAGGAGAGCTCGCCGGCATACATGGCGGCGACCCGCTGCTCGGCGGTCATCCGCCACACCCGTCGCTCGGCGTCGACCTGGCTGCTGGGGCGTTCGAGGATCCACGATCCGTCGCGCATGGGGCCTCCTGGGCCTCGGGGCTGGGCAGGGTGCCCGGCCGGTCCCCACCCCCCTGCGCCCCGGCCGGGGGGCGCGATCCTTCGGGGTGGGGCCGGGCGCCCCGCATCCCGTCACTGCCCGAGGCGCCGGTGGCTGCACAGCAAGCTGATCTGGGGCGTCCGCACGATCCTCACCCCACCCGCGTGGCGAGCTCGACGCCCATCACGCCGCCGCCAGCTCGGGGGTGGCCCCTATGGTCGTGGGCGCCTCGGCGGCGTGGTCTGCTGGGTCGGCGATCGCCTCCTCGAGCTGGCGGGCGATGGTGTCGATGGTCTGGGCGAAGGCGCTGACCGCCTCGATCGCCCCGTCCTCCCCCCACCCGGCGACGTAGGGGACCGACTCGCCACTGACGTCTAGCCCGGCCCCGCTGCAGCAGATGTGAGTGACGCAGTCGACGATGACCTCGGCCTGGGCGCGGGGGTATTGGTCGTAGCCGACGCCGAGGGCGTGGGCGAGCTCGTGGGTGAGGATCCGCACCTGGGCGTTGGGCGCCGCCGCGGCGTTGACGACGATGGCCTTGGCCTTGGCGTCGCACCACCCGCCGCAGGCGCCGGGGATCTGCTGGTAGGTGATCGTGTAGCCCAGCTCGCCGGCGAAGGCGCCCAGGCGCTGGAGCAGGTGGCGGTGGCTGTCGCCCGTCAGCGGCTCAGACGGCGCCTCGAGCGGCGTCGGATCAGCGCCGGGGATGGGGTCGACGCTGGCGCGGTCAAACACCGCGACGGCGCGGAAGTAGAGCCGACGAGCTTCCTGCCTGTCGCCGGTGGTCCTGTCGACCTCGGTGGTCTTGACGGTTCGGGGGGCGAGGATCCTCAGTGCTTTGGAGCCCTTGCGCGGCGTGTAGCCGAGTTGCTGCCAGGCGCGAAAGCCGCAGACGTAGGTCGCCTCCCCCTGGGTCTGCAGGGCGATGAGCAGTTGGTTGCCCCAGCTGTAGCGACCGCCGAGGCCGTTTCTGGCGCGGACGCGGATCCATTGCGCCCAACCCTCTGAGCTGAGCAGGGCAGACACCGCCGCTTGCAGGCGTTGGCGGTCGGCTTGGCGGCGTTCTTCGCGCTGTTGGTCGGTGAGCTTTGCTCGGCGGCTCATCGTCCGGCCTTCCGGGCCCAGATCCGCTGGACCATGCCCCGCCGGCGCTCACAGAGCCGCTGGGCGCGCTTGCGCTGACGCCACTGCTCGAGGGTCAGCCCGGGCGGGATGTCTGCGTGCTGGTAGGCCACTGCCCGGGCAAAGGTGGCGGGCGAACGTCGGTCGAGCATCGAGGCCTCCGAGAGGTCCGGGGCCCCGCCGGGTGCGGGGCCGTTGCCCGCCGCCCGCACGCCCACCCGGGCGTGCCACCCTCGGGCGGCTGGCGGCCCCACACGCGGCCACCCGGAACACCGCTCGCCGAGTGACCCCTAGCTGGTCTGACCGCTACTGAAGGCGGTAGCCCACCGCCCACACGTTGATGACGAACCGCTCGCCCCCGGGGCTGAGCTTGCGCCGCAGCCGGCACGCGTGGGAGTCAAGCGTCCGGGTGCGTCCCTCGGTGCGGAATCCCCATACGTCGCGCAGCAGCTCGTGCTTGGTGAACACGCGCCCCGGGTCGCTGGCCAGGGCGACGAGCAGCTCGTACTCCTTCAGGGAGAGCTCCACGGGCTGCCCAGCCAGGCTCACGCGTCGCGAGACGCGGTCGATGCTCAGCGGCCCGATCCGCACCGTGCCCTGCCCCGCGGCGCTGCTGGAGCGTCGCAGCAAGGCCCGCAGCCGGGCGAGCAGCTCGGGGTAGCTAAACGGCTTGCTCAGCACGTCGTCGGCCCCGCGGTCATAGGCGCGGATGCGCTCCAGCTCGCTGGGGTGCGCCGAGAGCAGCAGCATTGGCAGCGCCGGGTCTACCCGCGCCGGCGGTGTGGTGTCGCGCACGACGTCGACGAGGGCGAGCGTCGCGCCGTTGAGATCACAGATCGCCGCGTGCGGCGCGTCACCCAGCGCCACCTCGGCCTGCTGCATATGGGCCGCGGAGGTGACCGCATAGCCATCGGCTCGCAGGTTGGCAGTGATGAACGCGCGGGTGTGGTCGTCTTCACAGGCGACGACCACTCGCACTGCATTGTCGCTCGGGCTGGGCATGAGCGCTTCTCCTTGTGGACGCTGGCCCCGCCCGGTGCGGGGCCGATCCGCTCCCCTGCGCACGCCCAATGGGCGTGCCACCGTCAGGGGCGGTCGGACCCGAGCCCGGCGAGCAGGGCGCTACCCCTCAACGTGGAGGATCCCGTCACGGCCCGGCGTGAGCTAACCATCGTCCGCGAAGAGGTCGACCAGGTCACAACCGCGCTGGAGATCGCCTACGGCGCTCCCGGCTAACGTCGAGGACCGCCGGAGAGCGTCTGTGCTCCCCGGCGGTGCTGTAGTCGGATGGCAACGGCAGCTCCACGTCGCTAACAGCTTCAACGATGCCGACTGCGGTAAACCCTAGCTGATGAAGTGGACGCGCCCCCTGGTCCAGGAGGCGCTGCGACGCTGGCGCCGATGCTTTGGCGTCTGGCCGTCGCAGATCGACTGGACACTCGCGTCTGGCCGTCGTCGAGCTGCTCGAGCGCGCCAAGGCAGCCGACGCCACCGAGGAGCAGCTCGACGCTTTCCTGCGCGAGCTGCGCATCGAGCAATGCGACCTGCTCAGCGTCGTCGACGCCGCGGGCTGGATCGGGCGTGAACGGGCGAGATGCGCGACGTCAGGCCAGGTAGCGCTGCCCGCCCGGTCGTGGGCGACTGCGCAGGAGATCGCGCGCGATCGCGGCGTGCCAACGGACATCGCCCAGGGGCTCATTCGCGAAGGACTCCAGCGTGGCCTGTTGGCCGCCGAGCCTCGCCGAGGCGTAGCCGTCACAGCGACGGGCTCGGCGTGGGTCCGGCAACGGCAGCTATCCATGCGAGCTGGAGACGTCGGCGGATGACCGCCACGGGTCTCTCAGCCCAGAGGCTGGCCGGCGAGCTGCTCGCCGCGGAGGAGCGGCCCGCGGGACGCCTAAGCGACGCGATCACAAGCGGCGGTCCACCACGGTCGGCGCTGCTCGGCAGCGCATGAGCGCACGTCAGGGCCCCCGCGCCCCCGTCTCAGTCGAGGTCCTGGCCGCTGAGGTCCTGGCCTTGGAGGCCGGCGCCGACGCCGTTGAGCTTCACCGCCCGCCCGACACCGGGGCAACGCCCAGCATGTCGAGCGTTCGCGATGCCTGGCTGGCGACCTTTGCGGCCAGGGAAGAGACCCGGCGGACCTACCGCGGCGCGCTGGAGCGCTTCGAGCGTTGGGCGGTGGAGCGCTACGGCCAGCTCGACGCCGATTCCCTCACGCTTCACGGTGTTGCCGCTTACCACGCCCACCTGGCCGACCCAGCGGCCGGGCGCAGCTCGAGCACCATCAAGAAGGAGCGCGCCGCGGTCAACTCCCTGATCCGCTGGGCGTCTGATCAGGGTTTCCTCGATCGCCAGCGCGCGAACCTGGCGCTCTCGGTCAAGCTGCCCAGGGCAGCGCGGGAGCGAGACGTCCCCAAGGCGCTGAGCGAGGCCCAGGCCCGCCGGCTGGTGATCGCCGCCCGCGCCCAACACGACAGCGATCCGCTGCTGGCCCTGCGCGACACAACGATCATCAATCTGCTGCTGGCCACGGGCCTGCGCGCCAACGAGCTCTGCGAGCTGCGCCGATGCGATGTCGTGACCCGCCGCCAGGGGGCGAAGGCGCGCGATCTCATCGTCCACGGCAAAGGCGATCGCCAACGCCGCGTCCCGCTGGCCACCCCGATCGCGGCCGCGGTACGCCGCTGGGACCGGGCACGCGCCGCCACGCTCGGGCCCGCGGGCCCGGGCGCACCACTGTTCTGCTCGCTTGGGCGCCGGCGACGCGACGGCAGCTACCCGTCCTACGCCGGCGCACAGCTACAGCCCTGGACGCTCAACGAGCTCGTCGGACGGCTCGGTGCGGCGATCGGCCTCGAGTCGCAGCTCGCGCACCCCCACGCTTTGCGCCACACGTTCGCCACCCGCTACCTCGCCGACCCCGATGCCGACGTCGCCCAGCTGCAACGGGTCCTCGGCCACGCCGACATCAAGACGACGTCGATCTATCTGACCGTCCGCGCCCACCAGGTCGACGGCGTCGTCGAGCGCATGGCCGTGCCCCCGACGACCCTCGACGCGGACCACGTCGCGGACATCTGAGCCGCGGAGCGCCGCCCGGCCTCGAAGGTCTCTCGCAGCGCGGCCCGCGCCGCGACGCCGGGGTGACGGACAAACGAGGCCGTGTACGCCCTTTCTAACGGCCTGGTCCGGAGACACCAAGGGGTTGGACACCACCAACGGCGGCCCGGTGTAGGACGGCCAGAAGCGCCAGTCGGTCGATATCATCGCGGATTCGGTTCAGTTCCTCGGTGGTCGCGACGAGTCGGCCGGGGGTGGCAACGGCCACATCCGGAGCTCCGATGTCCCGGTCGACGAGCG
>JAABUY010003298.1_pt1 | contig 18099 bp, 16 predicted proteins | sample 5560271 | NCBI WGS metagenome assembly JAABUY01 (sample SAMN10711886, study PRJNA513374) | rock metagenome | isolation source: Antarctica rocks | place: Antarctica: Victoria Land, University Valley
CGCTACCTGGCTCCAAAACGTTAGCGTGTTGTCGTCGGGCATGGGCACGTCGGTTGCGCCCTTCCCATCCGGCGCGGCGTTGTGTAGGCCCAAGATGACGACCATGCCCGCCGCGTTTAGATTCTGGACATACTGCACCATGGCCGATTGGTACGCCGCGCCGGACTGATTCGCGGGGACGCCCGAGAGGCCGAGCCAGCACGCCTCGTTCATCTCAACGCGCACGGCGCTGACACCGTAGCCATTGCGATACCCTGTGTAGCCGCCAAAGCGCGCCATCGTGGAAATCGCGGCGAGGTTCGTGTCGCCGTTGAAGCCGTCCCAATAGCCGTAGCCTGCGTTGGCGCACTGGTAGTCCGTGCCACTGTGGTTGACGCCGTGCAGAACCACGACGGCGCCTGCGCCGTCCAGAAGCTGCGCGCCCGACACATGCAGGCCCGTCGGCGCGGACGGCGCGGGTGTTTGTGTTGTTCGCGTGTCCGTCGGCGTGTCCGTCGGCGTGTCCGTCGGCGTGTCCGTCGGCGTGTCCGTCGGCGTGGGCGTTGCGCTGAATACCGGGCCTGCCGCATCCCTTATCACCGATAAATCGTCCACCCACGACGCATCAAAGCCGCTTTGTTTGTAGACCAACACGATGGCGCTTGTCGTTGTCGGCGTATAGGTCGTCGTCAGCTGCGTGTACGTCGCCGCCGTGGAGCACATAGGGGCCTGGGGCGCGCCAGCGCCGGCAAAGGCGAGACACACCGCCTGCCCGGCGACCTTATTCGTCGCCCACACGCTAGCTGTGATGGGCTGGTGTGGTGTCAGGTTGCCGAGCGCCTGCCCCACGCCGTCATTTGCCGCGCTCAACTGCTCCGCGTGTCCACCTGTATGCGCCGCGTACGGCACGATGGACGGCGCGCCGAAGTACAGACTGTTGGCCCCGGCCCACCCATTCTCAAAGCTACCATCCACGATAGTATGACCGGCTAGACCCAGCGACGCGCGGGTATGCGCGCGCCACAGCCAGCCCCAGGAGGAGAGAGAACCGTTACCGTTGCGCAGGGTCTCGGCGCTGCCCCACGTGTTATCGACCCAGGCGATCTGCCCGATGCCGTGCGCGTCGAGCCACGCCAGTTCCGTGTACACCCGGCCGGCCGGATTCACCGGCAGCACACCGTCACTATAGATCTCTCCGGTGATCATGGGCATCACCGCCGCAATCGGTGCGTATTGACGGTCCCAGCAGGCCACGTCGGGACACCAACCGCCCGTGATATGGATGCCGGCGACAAGATTATGTAGGGGGTCCGTCGGCAGGTAGGCGAGGTACCGCGTCATGATCTGCGCGTAGCCGAGGCCGCCTAGAATGATCGGTTGGGTCGCCCCCGTCGCCCTGATGGCGCTGACGATGGCCTGCATGCCTACGGCGTCGGTGAGGCCAGGGCAGGCGGCGCCGCCATCGCGCCAGCAGGCCCAGTTCTGCTCACTGTCTCCGTTGGATATGCCCACTGGCTCGTTGAAGGCGTCATACAGCACGCGCGCGTTATCCTTGTAGCGCGCGGCGACACCTGTCCAGAAGGTGAGGCTGTGGCCGTCCGGCATGTGTGCCTGCCTGGTTGCGGTCTCGCTCAGGGGGGCGGTCCAGTGGAGGTCCAGGATGACCGAGAGGCCGGCGCCCGTAATCGTGGCGACGGCGTTATCGAGCCAGGCGCGGTAGCCCGCGCCCGTGTACGCCGAGGTGCTATTGATGCCGAGCCAACAATCTTCGTTGAGCGGAACGCGGATTGCCGTCGCGCCGAGTTCTGTGGCGTCCGTGATCAACGCCGCGTCGACGGGGCGCTCGGCGTAGCCCCAGCCTTGGATGCAGGCGTATTCCGACCCGGTGACGTTGACACCGCGCAGGTCGCTGATCGTCGTGGCGAGCGCGGTCATGTGGTCGTGGGTGGTCATAAGCGCATGGGTAGGTATCCCCGCGCCCGCGCCCGCCCTCGTGCTGCCCGCGCCCGCGGGCGCGGGCAGCACGAGGGCGGGCGCGGCCAGCATAGAGAGCGTCAGGACGAGCGCTAAGGCACGCCGCGCTATGGTGATGAGGGGTAGCATGGGCTGACTGTCTCCTCTCGCGTCGGGGAAAGAGCGCGGATTGACGTGGGTCACGTGGGGCGGGCGGTGTCGTGGTGTCAGGGCGTCGCCGACGGGGGCACGCGCAGGAGCGTACCGACGCGCACGGGGCAGGGCTGGCCCACGGCGCGCCGGTAGCGGAGGGTTACACAATCGTCAGCGGGGGTCGTGTCAGCAGGCCGCGCACACACGCGCCAGACAGAGCCGCCGGCGTTGTCCATCTCCTCGTCCACGGCGATGACCGTGGCGATGGTGTGCGGCGCCACGATGGTTGTTGGTGTGAGATAGAGCATAGGGCAACGGGCGACAGGTTCCACCGATGGAGTATGTTGCCCGTCACCACGCCCGTCGCCCGACCCGTCGCCCGACCCGTCGCCCGACCCGTCGCCCGACCCGTCGTCATCCACCGCGCGTACTAGGTCGCCGCGTGCGCTGTGCGGGTCGTCCCATAGGTCCATTACCGCTAGACCTCGGTGAGGGGACGATGCTGGAAGGGCTCAACAGCATCAGCACCGCCGACAGGGGTATCAACAGAGACATTAACAGGGGGCACGGCCTGTGGGGCGTTCGCTGCCGTCGCCGTGGCGGGAACACGGCGCACCTTGACGGTCGCCGCCACTGGCGCTCTCACCTGCTGAAGGCGTTGTACAGCGTCGCGCCCAAACTGTTCAACCGTCGTGGACGCAGGGATGCACTCTGTTGTCTGGGCTTGCATGACCGCACGGGGCTGAGGGGACTCCTGGGACGTGTTGTCGGACTGCACGGGTTGCGTGGCCGTGAACGTGGCCGTTGTGTCTACGGGGGCTTGTGGCACGTTTTGCTGTGGCAGGGGCAGAAGAGGGGGCGTTTGTGCAGGCGGGGACGCAGATGGAGGAGGAGCATCCGCGTAGGGGCTGCCAGCAACGACAATGCCGAAGAACGGCAGTGCCAACGCCAGCAAGAACGCGATCAATCCGATGAGGAACGCTTTATCAGTGTCGGTGAATCGGTGGCTGAACCACACATCCTGGACGAGCGTCACGGCGCCGGTGGCGAAGACAATCAGGGCAGCGTACGACAGGGCGATGTGGCTGCGGGCGCCCGTGCCGACGAGCACGCCGGATGGCTGTGAGGTCGCTGCCGCTGCTTGCGTTGACGACGCTGCCGCCGATGAGCGTGGGGCCTGAGCGGAGCGTAGAATCTGGGCGCGCTTGAACACGGTGAGCCTCCTTGGTGCGGTGAGATGTGGTGTGGAGAGCAGGCGAGATGTGGGGTGTGGGGCGAGGCGTGGCGTGCGGCGCGCGCGATGAGCCGTCGCGCTGCGCCCGTTGCACAGTCAGGTCGCCGCAATAGGCACGTACAACCGCACGGTGTACGTCACGGCTGGCGCGGCGCTGACGACCACGGATACATCCACGATGGCCGTAGCGCCGGGTTGATTGGTCCCTGTCCCCACGACCAGGGTGACGCTCTGTGTCGTAGGGGCATAGGCAGTGACGCCGCGGATGAAACTCGGCGCGGGCGTCGGCGTGACCGCGTGGACGGACGACGCGACCGCCGCCGTGGCTGACACGGTCACGGCCGTGCTATCAACGGGGCCACCCAGCAAGACGAGCGTCAGGCCCACGCCAGTATCCGTCCGAGCAATGATGGGCAGCGCGTCCGTCACAACGTTATGGCGCGGGACGGCCTCCATCAGCACCGTCGTCGTCGCCGCCCCCATCCCCGCGACAGGGGGCAGCGCGACCACATACACACCCCGGTTGACGGCAGGGGGCGTTGTGGCAAGCAGGAGGGTGGCCCCACCACTGAGCGCACTGTTTCCCGCTCCCGCGTGACTTAACGTGCCGACGATCTGATTAAACAGCACGCCGGGCATAGAGAGCGCGCCTGTGCCAGCGTGGGTGATCACTCCCCCCACAACGCCGGCAAGCGCGCCTCCCGTCACGCCCACAACGCTCACGCCCTGGTGGGTCACCGTGCCCGCCAGAGCAACGGTAGACGCCGCCCCCGTGAATGAGAGAACTCCAGAGGCGGCGTGCGTCACGCCTCCGCCCACCGTGCCCGGTTGGGTCGCGCCTGTGAGCGACAGCACGCTCACCCCCGCATGGGTGAGCGTGCCAGAGAGGGCGCTACCCGTCGCCGCCCCGTTGACGCTCATCGCGCCCGCTGCGCCGTGGCCGATAGTTTCGACACGGGCAACCGTCGTGATGGCTCCCGTTAACGAGAGAGAACCCGCGCCGGCGTGGGCCATCGCCCCGGCGATGGCGACGCTTGTGGCCGCGCCCGTCGCTGACACAGACGCCGCGCCCTGGTGCGCGACCACGCCGCCCATGGCGGTGGGAATGGTCGCGCCAGAGAGCGCGATGGCGCTGGCTGAGGCGTGGGCGACGAACCCCACGACCTGATTGCCAGCTACCCCAGACAGCGCCACCATCCCGGCCCCGACGTGGGCGACACTACCGCTGATCGTAACGGTGGTCGCCACGCCGGTGAGCGATGCCCCTCCAACACCCGCGTGAGTAACACTACCGCTGATGGTGATGGTTGTTGCGATCCCCGTCAGTGTCGCGGCCCCCGCGCCTGCATGGGTCACGCTGCCCACGCTGGTGACGACGGTTGCGGTCCCGGACAAGGAGACCGTGCCGGCGCCAGCGTGCCCGACCCTCCCGGCGCTGCTGGTCGGTAGGGTGGCCCCGGCGACGGATACCGCTCCGGTCGCAGCGTGCGCCACCGTCCCGGCGACCTGCCCACCAACCCCCCCCGTGAGGGCGACGGCGCCCGCGCCTGCGTGCGCCACGCTGCTCACCACGGCGCTTGGTTGCGCCGCCCCGGCGACGGTCAGGCCACTGACGCCCCCGTGGGCGAGCACCCCGCTCGTCGCAAGCGTCGTCGCGGTCCCATTGAGGGAGGACGCGCCACCTCCGGCGTGGCCCGCGCCGCCCGCAACGGCGACAGTGGCCGCCGCGCCCGTGGCGGACAGCGCGCCCGCGCCCGCGTGGCTGATCGCACCTGACAGAGCGACGGTGGTTGTCGCCCCCGCCAGAGACACGCCGCTGGTCGACGTGTGCGCCACGCCGTCAGTGACAGCGCTGGGTTGCGCCGACCCGGTGAGGGTATTGGCCCCGGCCCCAACGTGATTAAGCGTTCCGACCACGGCGGTGGGCGTCGCCGCCCCGGCGATAGTGGTCGCGCCCGCGCCCACGTGGCCGATAGCGCCGCTGATGGCGACGGTCGCGGCGACGCCCCCCACGCTGACGGCGTGGGCGACGGCGTGGGTGATGGACCCGGTGATAGAGAGGGCGGTGGCCGCCCCAGAGAGCGCTGTGGCGCTCGCGGAGGTGTGCGCTAGCGTCCCAGCGACGGTGGTCGGGATCGCGGTTCCGCTGATGACGCCAGCCCCGACTCCAGCATGTGCGATGGACCCGGTGACGGGGCCGCTGGCGCTTGCCAGGGGCACGATGAGGCGTGGGGCGCGCAGCATCGCGTAGGGGTCGGCGTAGAGGGTGGCGACCTCGGCGGGGGAGAGCGCGCGGTCCCACAACCCCGCGAGCGGGATGACGCCGGGCAGCGTGCGCGCGCCGCCGTAGTGCGACCCTGCCCAGGCATTGGTGCCGAAGCCGAAATAGACCCCGCCCGCCGGAATGGTGTTCGTCGCCACGAGCGAGGCGTCGAGCGTACCGTTGATGTAGAGGCGCTGGGTCGTCCCGTCGTAGGTGGCAACGGCCTGGTAGAGCGCTCCGGCAACAAGTTGGCGCGCTCCGTTGAGCCTACTGGCGTTGATGACGAATTGGGCTTGGTTGTTGGGCAGTGGGACGCTGCCATCGCCCAACCGGATGATGATAGGGTAGGCGTTGTCCTCGGTCCCGACGATTGTCGTCGCGCCGTTGGTAAAATTAGTAGCGATGAACCACGCCGCCATGGTGAACGTCGGGGGGATAATGACGCCTGCGGCGGTCGCGCCGCCGCCCCCAGTTCCAGCGCCTGTGCCGGTCACGCCTGACCCTAGCGCGGTAATAGCGTTGCCCGCCCCCGACTCATAGTAGGCGTCCGCGGGACCAACCGTGTCGGGGAATGACCCTCCACCCGAGCCAATCCACTGGTGGAGAAGACCCTGCGCTAGGGAACTGGCCGGATCAAGCCGCACCTGCCCCAGCAACGGCTTCTGGCCCGCGTGCCACCGTAACAAGGTTATCGCCATACCGCGTCCCCTCGCTGTTAGTGATTTGGGGCGTAAACCCCAGGCGCTTTAACCCTGGGAGAAGGTCAAGCGATGCTGCTGAGGGTATCGGCGGTGATGGTCAAAGACGGGACGGCATTCGTACCGTCGTTATTCACGACCTTGATCTGCCAGCCGGGCGCGGTTGGCAGGAACAGCTTACGCGAAGACGTGCCCGACGCCGCGATTGCCGGAGACTGATACGTGATAGAGGGTACGGTCTCGAAGTCAGGCGGCGTGCCGTTGCCCGATCCGGCGTAGCACGACACGGTAAAGCCGTTCGTTGTCGCGACGGTCGCGCCCACCGTGACCTTGATCTCCACCTGCATTTCGTAGACGGTGCTGGTGGGGATGGCAACGTTGCCCGCCCCCGTGGCTCCGGGGTAGATGTTATAGGTGGCCGTCGCCGCCGCCGCCAACGGCACGGCGTTGGCAACGTTGCCGAGCGGCGCTAGGGTCATGACGGGTGAACTCAATTAACACCGCCTTTTTTGTTGCGCCGTATCCGTGTTGCTAGCGGAAGTCAATAGTTGATGTATACTTGTGCGTATTGCACGTAATACATAGCGCTGGATATTGGCGATCTCGTTTCGGCCACCCTTGGACAGAAGCTTGATGTGATCAACGGTTAACTTTTTAATTGATCCGCAACTCAGACATTTGTTGCCGTATCGTTCGCATAGGTCACGCCATTCGCACGCCGTATAAGACCCGCCTGCCCAACGCTTTGCGGCGCGCCGTTTATTAGGGAGTTAGCCCGTGAAACCCACAGGCTTTAGCCGTGGGGGGAAAGGGCTTCACTCGCTTTAGCGGCTTTAGCCCCGCCTGTTTTTCGCGCATATTACCCTCCTGTGGTATACTATTCTTATGAGCGAAAAACTCGTAAGAACCGTGGTGGTCAAGCTTGATGTGAAGGCCAATGCCCCTGCATTGATGGAGACCGCGCGCCGGTTCAACGCGGCGGCGACATGGATTGCCCGCGTCTGCTGGAACGAGGGCATCACCAACACAAACACGGCCCACCACCGCGTCTACGGGCAGACCCGCGCCGACTATGGGGTGGGCGCGCAACTGGCCGTGTGCGCCCGCGCTAAGGCCATGGAAGCCCTCAAGGCCGCGCGCCGAAAAGGTGGCAACACCTGCCCGGCGTGGCGCGCGGATGCCGCCGTGCGCTACGATGCCCGCACCTACCGCCTGCTGCCTCTGGATGGCGTATCGCTCAATACCGTCAACGGGCGCGTGACCGTCAAGATGCTGCCCGGTCAACGCCAGCGGGACATGCTGCTTAATACGGGCTGGCTTATTGGTGGAGCCGACCTCGTGCAGCGGCGTGGTGTGTGGTACCTGCACCTGACGCAGCACAAGCCCGCGCCACCGTCCGATGAACCGACCGGCTATATCGGAGTCGACCTGGGCGTGGCGCGCATCGCCACGACCGACGACGGGGCAACCTACGATGGCGCGCAGGTCAAGGCGGTACGTGAGCGCCGCTTCCAGCATCGTCAACGGTTGCAGAAGAAGAACACACGCCGCAGTCGCGCCCGCTTGCGCCGCGTGGCCCAACGGGAGAAGCTCTTTGCCAAAGACGTGAATCACCGCATCAGCAAGCGACTTGTCGCTACGGCAAAAGACTCGTGCAAGGCACTCGCGCTGGAAGATCTCACTGGGATCAACCAGAGGACAGCGGGGACGGTTCGACACGAGAAACGCCGCGAGCGCCTGAGTTGGTCGTTCTACCAACTGCGTCTGTGCATAGCCTACAAGGCGCTGGCGGCCGGTGTGTCCGTTGTGTACGTGGACCCACGGAACACAAGCCGGGAATGCGCCCGGTGCGGATTCACGGATAAGCGTAACCGACGCGATCAAGCCCATTTCCTCTGTCTCTCCTGTGGTCACGAAGCCAACGCCGATGTGAACGCGGCTAAGAACATAGCCGCGAGGGCTGAAGTCACACAGCCTACTGTGCTGCCGCTAGCGGGTCTAGGGCTAGGTATGGCGAGCACAAGCCCACGCGCTGTAGCCGTGGGTTGTTGACGACGGGGCTGGGCATTAAACCCCCTCGGCGCTGGTCACAAGCGTCGTGACGACCGTCTGGATGGCACTGTCCGTGATGTTTGTGGACGTGTGTGGCGTGACGGCGGCATAGGCCGTGAGCACGGTTGCGTCAGCCGCTGCGGCCAGGCACAACTGCCGCACGATGTTGCCAGGATTCTGCCGGATGCCTTTGACCCAGGCCAGATTGGCGGCATGGTTAACGGTCGTCGTCGGCTCGGTTTCAATGACGTTGAGGGCGTTGATGAGCGCCATCGCCACGCGCGCCGCAAAGGCCGCGTCGTTCGCTAGGGCGTACTGGTCAATCAGAGCCATAATGGCGCTCTCCTTTTTTGTGCGTCTGTGCCGCCGGAACCCGAAGTCCATCGCCCACCCGTGTGGGCCGATGGGCGATGAACCAAACCTACATCGTCGTGACCAGTGCCTTTACTCACCCGATCTGCACCTGCGCCTGGCCGGCCGCGACCGTGTATACCTGGTTAACGAGGATCGTGGAGACGGCGGGTAAGTTCTGGTACGAGATGATGACCGGGGTAGCGTCGGACGAGGCGATGAAGTTGCCCCTGATACTCTGGGTCGCCGCAAAGCCGCCCGCGCCGCCGAACGTGAGGGCGTTGGTCGAGATCTTGGCAGTGAAGCCCGCCGCCGAGCCAGCACCCGCCGTGGTGGTGGGCGCGTTCCAGACGGTGATGGACTGGCGCGCGTAGTTGGCGTCGGTACACTCCGTGCCCATCGTCGTGTTCGTGGAATCGGTCGCGCCGACCACGAGGGCGACGCGGACGGGGCCGGTGATCGTGACGGCGGTGGCGACGGCGACGCCTGTAGGATAGAGGTGGGCCAGAAGGTCGGCCTGCACGTTGCCACCGGCGGTGACTGCCGCAAGTCCGGTATTTGCTGCCATGGCTGATAGGCTCCTGTCGCACCTCTGGGGCGCGGCTATACTAAGGTCAGGCACACGCCGACCGTGAACGGACACAAAGGAAAGAAAAGGGAAGGGAAGATGGTGACAGAGACACCGGATACGACGCCCGTGACGACATTGACGCAAACGATGGACAAGGTGACGCGCTTCTTGGGCGCGTACGTGGTCCTAGGGCTGGACGACGACACCAACGGGCGCACGGCCCTCGTGTTAGCGGTCGATCCGACGGTTGAGATACAGTTCGCGCCACTAGACGCGGGGCGCACGGCGACGGTCCACGCCACGCACAATGGCGGATGGGGCGTCGTGGGCTACCCAGATTGGGACAATCAACACGTGATGCGACAGGCGTCTGGCGCGCTACGGCAAGCGGCTGACGACATTGAGGCGGCGGCGAACAACCCGGCGCTGTGGCAAGACGCCACGCCACCGATATCATCGGCGCTCTAATTGCTCGTCGCTCGTCGTCATTCGTCGCCGCGTATTGCAATAGAAGCCGATGGGTTCACCCATGGGAGTAGTCACTCGCTACGGCATGGTATTTCCAAACTCACCTCTACGACTGATGGACTGGCGCCCCCCACCCCAACGTTCACATCGACAATATAGAGGGCCCCGTCAACGTTGCTGCCCGACCCCACGACAAAGTACGCCACCTTGTTCAAGGCGTCCCACAGCGGGGTTCCTAACAGGAGTCCTGACGCTGGCTGCGCGCCGATCGTTGCGGAGAGGGGGCTGACGAGAGACGCCGACGCGCCGATGGTCACGGGGATACCAGACGCGACGGCGGGCGCGTCAAGAATGGCGAGGCGGATACCCACGCCCGCGTCCTCCGGCCACAGGCGCGGCTCTGCGGGCGTCGTGGGCCAGAACGCGCCCGCCGTACCCGCCGTAACTTGTTGGACGGGAACAGGTTGAGCCGCGCCCCCACTCGCCAGGGTCACGACGTAGGCGGCCCGGATAACGGATGGAATGCCCGTAGGCGGGGCCGGGTTACTGCTCACGGAGAGCGGCGCTCCTTCCTTTGAGTCACAGCATTACCACACGAGCGCGGTCAGGACGGGCGCGTCGGCAGCCGCCGACGCAGAGGTCACAACAGCGGTCGCCGCTGTGGCGTGGTCGATGGTGGGCGAATCACCCGGTGTGTTTGCCGTCGTCGTTTTTGGACACAAGACCCTCCAGGATACGAGACATGTCATAAACCCAGGGCTAAAGTCGTGAGAGAAGGTCAAAAGATTCTCACCGAATGAAATGCAACGAGATGCTAACCAGTAGGCTGATGACGACGCTAGCAATGCCGATCATGGTGGCGTACGCGGTGGACTTGCCGGTCTGCTGCGCCCGACTGGTCTGCAAATCGACCAGCGCCGCTTCCAGGCGCTGGACCTGGTCGGCGAGGGCCTTTTCAACGCGCGTGACGCCCGTCGCAGTCGCGCCGGTGGCTGCGTCCACCTTTGACATGACGGCAGATACGCGGTCGTCGAGTTGATCTCGTGTGACAGACGATTGCTGCATGTCACGGAAGGTGCGTGAGAAGCCGTTCATGCTTTCGAGCCGGGTATCGAGTTTGGCCTCGCTCAGAGTGTCAGCCTCGCGCTGGCGCTCGTGCGCGAGGTCGTGGCTGTGCCAGCGGGCAGCCCCTTGCTCTAAGCCGTTGTCGCGCATCATTTTCATGTCGTCGCGGACGTGTTGATGCTCAACGCTGTGGTTGACGATATATGCCTGCGAGGTGGTTTGACCTATCTCTTTTTCGCGCTCGATACGCGCGAGCAAATCTTTATGCTCGGCGGCGTTCGCGTCCGTGATACTGAGCGCGCGGGCGGTACAAATGGCGGTTTCGCGCTGAATCAACGCGAGTAAGTCGGTGTGCATCACCATATGGCCGTCGCGCCACGCGTTGAAACTGGCCGTGAGCACACAGACGTCGATACGCTGCGCAAGGGTAATTAATTCGCGCCCCAGGCCCTCTCGCCAGGTCGTCACCTCATCCTTATGCTGCATCAACGCTTCGATGTGCTCATGCTCGCGCTGGTGATCGTTGAACGCCTGGTGTAGCAGGTCGTCCGCCATTGTGCGCGCGCCCGTGACCATTTGCGCGAGGCGCTCGTGTTCGCGCTCGTGTTCGCGGCGGTGCGTCGCCTCTTCGGCGGCCATGCCCTCACGGCGCGCCCGCACGTCTGTCAAGAGCTCGACGATCCGCAAATCCACGTACGTTTTCAGGCTGAGACTCTGCGCGTCGGACTCGGCGCGCATCAGGCTGGCGCTGGTCATGCCACTCGACGGCATGATGACATCATCGGTCGCGGTCATGCGAGGCGTCCCCTCTACGTGCGCTGCGCGCGGTATGCCCTTGGGGGCGCGTGTAAAAAAAGGTCGCATCCTCCCTGCCCGTCCTTACGGGGCGCCAGCCCCGCGTTCGTCCTGCCCGCTGCGCGCGGCCTGTGCGTCACGCCGCCCCGCCACCTTCACAGGGACCTCCCAGGAAGCCCACGCGCTTTAGCCGTGGGTATATGACCACTATCAAACAGCATCGACCCGCCTCCTCGCATCTCTGTCGTGCGACTGTGCATGAAGCGGATGCGCGTAGCACCACCACCCACTCTCGCCATCCGCCCGCGTAGCCCATCCCCGCGCCACACCACCCCTACTATTTTTGCTATCGTGCGCTGCGCCACACGCGCGACCATGCGCCGCAAGGAGCGCCTGCGCCTCGTCCGTCGTCGCTGCCCGACCGGCGAAATGTGCACAGGGGCCAGCGTCGTGCGTCGCCATCTTGTTGCAATTCGGACAGCGGCGCGGATCGGCGGCGTTACGTCCCGCGCCCTCGCATCGCTCAAACCCCACGACAACGGGCACCGCGGGGCGTTGTGAGGGCGCGGGCCATGCGGGGACGGGGTGTTTCTTTCGACGGGACACGGTGGGTCCTTTCGGTGTGGATCTACGGGGGTGGTGCGCGCTGTTATGGTTGTGGGTCGGGCGCCGTCCACGTCTGCGGCTGTGTCGGCGCGGCGGGGCGCGACGGACTGGCTTTCAGCGCCTCTACGAACCCCACCAATTGGGCCACGTCAGCATGACTCGGCTGCCCGCCCTGCGCCTGGATACGTGCGGCAACCTGTCCGAGCATCGCCGCCATCTCGTGGCGTCCGTCCTCGGCCACGTCTGCGGGCACGCGCACCGTCGGCATGGGTTGTTGTTGGCCCGTCAGGTCGTGGACGGTGGCATCGTAGAGAATAAAAGTGCGGTCAGGGGACTCGGATGCGCGCGCCGCGCTGGCATAGATGTGCGGCGTGGAAGGTGAGGGCGTTGGATTGGTTGACATACACGGAATCTCCTATCCTGTTTGCTCAATTGAGCACACAACGCCAGCATTCCCCGCGCCCGGTGTGTTTTGAAACGCGATGGTGAACCCCGTGGCACTCAGAGCGGAGATGTAAACAGGGTTATAGCCTCCCTGACAACTTAACTGCACGAGAGGCGCGGACGCGTAGGGCGTCGCGAAGGTCACCGTTGCCTGGTCGCCTGCCCCCGGTGTATTTGTCGTTGTAATGTTGACGAGGCACCGCCGATCCGTTCCTGCCACGCTCACACCCGCGACCCGGGCTGACGCTCCTGTCGCGATAGCCCCCGTTGGTGTCGAACCCGTGTTCGTCATGTGGCCCGCAACGGTGGTGACACCATTGAGCACGAGGCCGGCAAGGGATGTCGCGATTTGCGCCAGGCGCCCGCTCGCGTCCAGCGTGGCCACTCCATTCGCCTGGCCCTTCGAGGCTGGGTCCTGTACGACCAGCGTACTTCCGTTGAGCGATGCGACACCGCCGCCCGCACCTTTTTGCGCCAGCGGAATCATTGCTGCCGCTGCGGTCCATGCCGCCCCCTGAATTTGCGCTAGTATGTAGCGAATGCGATTCAGGTTATTTGTCCCTGTCGAGGTCGCCCCAAGCGTGTCGTTCGTGGCCGCTTCCGTGGTGTCGGGCACAGCGGGCTGCACGCCGCGCCCCTGGGCGTCGAGGGTGGCCACGCCGCCCGCCTGCCCTTTGCTGGCGGGGTCTTGCGCGACCAGGCCACCACCCGTCAGGGTGGCTACGCCGCCCGCCTGCCCGGCGGTCGCCGGATTGACCGCCCCTGGCTGGATGACCTGAGTGGCCGCGTTGAGAGTGGCCACGCCGTTCGGTGCGCCCGCGCTCGACGCTGGAATTGTGCCAGCAACGGTCGCCGCGTTCTGGACCTGCGCCACGTTGAGAGGCTGTGTCGGGGCCAGCAGCGTCACGGAGACAACGGCGGATGCGCCGCTCGTTATTTTCCACACGCGTAGCGCCCCTGCTGCGGCGGGCGGTGGCACTGCGCCAGCGGTCACGCTTGTTTGCGTGTACGTTCCCGCCGTCGTGACATCAAGGTAGGTGTCGCTGTTTGCGGGGACGGTGGCCGTGGTCGCCGCCACGTTGACCTTGAGCGCCGAGGTGGGGCCTGTTGATACAATGACCTCACACGCCCCGAAGGGCTGGCCCAACGTCGCCGATGCGCCCGGTGTTGTCCCATTGTAGAAATACGATTGGCCTGGCACGAGGGCATCAAGGTGCATTGCATCTTCATTTGTCCCTGCCACGCCTGGGGCTTGATCCACAAATTGATCAGGCACGGCACCCCCCCTTCTCCACGGCGCACATCGTGGGCACTATAGATACGTGATTAAATTGCCTGTGTTATTAGGGAAAATGACCGTACACACGGGGCGAATGCTCGCGATGAACGATGTGATAAGAACCTGCGCCTGCGCCACGGTTAGACCGGGCAATCCGGCATAGGGTGGGGCGGGAATCGTGACGGGCGCCTGCTTTCCCGCCGCCTGCGCCACGACGACACCCTGGCACGTCGCCGTCATGTAGCCGCCCGACACGGACGTTGTGAGGCCGGATGAGGCGCCGGTCACGAGTTGGGCGATTTGCTGGCACAGGCCCGGCACGGACGCTGCGGCGACGCGCGTGGCCGACGCCGACAAGAGGCGCGTGCGATACGCTTGCGGCGGCTCGGCCGTGTAACGCGGAATCTGCCGCGCCGCTCCGTACGCGTCAAGATATTGATCGACTGCTCCACTGATGGCGTACGATCCGACGAAATCGTAGACATCCTGACGTAGTTCCGTCGTCGTGGCGGCCAGCGTCCCCACGTACGCGCCCAGGCGTGGGCCGACCGCCGCCTCGTCGGGCACAAGGCCCGTCTTGGAGAGGATCTGCGGGTTGCGCTCTGGCGTCCACGCGTACACGGCAAAGTCGCGTATCCACGGCGCAACCGTCGCCACCGCCGGAAATGTGAGCGTCAGCACGCAATAGCGCCCGCGCGGCGTCGCCCCGACTGGAGGCACGCCCGCGAGGCCGGCGACGCCATACCCACGGCCCGACGGCAACATGGCGCCGGTCGGCACGGCCGTCGTCGTTGCCCACGATACATCCGGCGTCGGCGTTTGGCCGATAGACGCCGCCACGCCCCCCATGACAAGGCCGGGCGCCTGATCCCACTCAGCGAGGAACCATTGGCTCTGTGGGTCGCCTGCGTCCAGGACGGGCGTCGTGTACGCGCTTGATCCCGCACCGCCACTTGATCCTGTGGCGATGCTCTCAACGGCCAGTGTCACGACATCGGTCGAGAACGTGGCCCCGTCACCCACGACGAGCGCCGACCCTGTGGCGACGTACAGATCCACGCCCGGCACAGAGGCTGCGCCCGTGTAGTGTGTGCCTGACACGAGGCCGGACGCGATAAGCGCCTCGGCCGCGCCTGCGACCGTTTTGTAGAGGCTGTACTGCGTCGCACTCGTCGCCGTGACGCGCCAGAGCGCCGCAACGAATGTCGGGTGGGCGAGGGCGCGCAGAACGAGTTGCGCCGCAACACTCTGGCCGCCAGCACTCGCGGTTGCCGTGACCGGCCCTATCGGTTGGATCGCTGTGCTGTACGACCCACTGTGGACCACCTGCACGGTATGTGACGCGCCGTCGAGGTAGAGTTGGGCGAGCGGCGCGGCGTTCGCCGTGTCAACGCTTTGCTGGACCGTCCCATCAACGAGAATGGATGCGATGACCCCGTTGCGGATCACGCCCAGTGTATCCGTCGGCGATGCGACAAGGCCCGCGCCCGCCTGGCGACTGCCCGCCAGTTGGATTTGCACGGCACGGGCCGTCGTGGTGAATGTGATGGCGTCGCCCGCCTGGTAGGTATAGGCGAACGATTCAAGCGATTGCCACGCCGCCGCGCCGAGGCCCTGTGTGTTCGTTGTCGAGAAGGTCGGCAACCCAGCGGCGGGGGGTTGCGGCGTGCCGAGCGCCTGCGCGCCGGTCACCGCCGTGTAGGTTGTCGCTGGTAGTGGTTGGATGGCGGCATGCCCGTAGCGGCTCGCGTTAACCACCGTGTCAATGGTGGCGTTCTGTAAAGTCCCGGATTGGACATCCGAGCCATAGCGCAACCGCGCCACGCGCATGCCTGGCCCCGCGAGCGCAATGGGCGACGAAAACGATGGAGGTGGTGGCACGGGGGAGGGGGATGGGGGTGGCGATGGGGATGGGGGTGGCGTTGGGGGTGGCGTCTGCGCTGTCGCGCCTGTCAGGAGCACCACAGGCATGCGTCAGTCCTCCATATTAGTTGCCGCAGGGGACTCCGGCTTTCAAGCCGGAGCGGAATGCGGCCCGTCCTTCCGTCCTTGTAGTTAGACAGCAGTACCATATATGCTGTATAATTAGTTTGTGGAGAGAGAACGAACGCAGCACGCTGTTTACCAGATTACATACCACTTCGTGTGGTGCCCGAAATATCGGCGCGCTGTCCTCGATGGGACGGTAGGTGATCGCTTAGTCGCGCTCTTGGGCGAATTGATTCCGACGCTTGACGGACAGATCGTAGAACTGGCCGTGCGTCCCGATCATGTGCACCTGTTCGCGCACTTCCCGCCAACGCTCTCCCCCGCGCAGATCGCGCATCGACTCAAAGGGGCTACAAGCCACGCGCTGCGTGCTGAGTTCCCTGCGTTGCGGAGCCGCTTGCCCTCTTTGTGGACGAGTTCGTACTATGTCGGGACGGCGGGACAGGTGTCCAGCGACACGATCCGTCGCTACATCGACGCCCAGAAGGGTGTGTAGACGATGCGCAAGGCGTTTCGTTATCGGCTCTATCTGAGCGATACACAGGCGGCGGTGGCCCAAGCGCAACTCGATATCGCGCGTGAACTATACAACGCCTGCCTGGAAGAGCGCCGCGCCTGCTACAAGACGACGGGCAAGAGCCTGACGTACTACGACCAGGCCAATCAACTTAAAGAGATCAGGCAGATACGCCCCGACGTGGCGACGGCTAACTACTCGATGCTCCAAGCGGTGTGCCGCCGCGCGCACCGCGCGTTTGAGACCTTCTATCGCCGCCGTAAGGCCGGCCTCAAAGGCGGCTACCCGCGCTTCAAGGGCTACTACCGCTTCGACAGCATCACCTTCCCCGCCTACGGCGACGGCTGCAAGATCACCGACGCACGGCTGAAACTTCAGGGCGTCGGGATCGTCAAGGTCAAGCTACACCGGCCGGTCGAGGGGACAATCAAGACGGTCACCCTGAAACGGGAGGTTGATAAATGGTACGTGGTGTTCTCGTGCGACGTGGGCGATCCCGTCCCGCTGCCCGCGACGGGGCAGGACGTTGGCATCGACGTGGGCCTGACGCACTTCCTCACGACCGACACCGGCGCGACCGTCGAGAATCCGCGCCCCTTCAAGGCCGCGCAACGGCGCTTGCGTATCGCGCAGCGGGCCTTGTCACGCAAGAAGAAGGCGGGCAAACGGACGGGCTGCAAGGGAGGCCGACGCGGCAAGGCACGACGGCGCGTGGCCCTGCTGCACCAGAAGGTCGCCAACACACGCAAGGACTTCCACCACAAGACGGCGCGGGCGCTCGTGGACGCCAACGACACGATCTACCACGAGGACCTGGCGATCGCCAACATGGTCCGCAATCACAGTCTCGCCAAAGCTATTAGCGATGCGGCGTGGGGACAATTCCTGATGATACTTGCCTCGAAGGCGGAAGGTGCCGCGAGACAGGATATCGGTGTGGATCCACGCGGTTCTAGTCAGACCTGCGTCTGCGGGGAGCCTGTCCCCAAGACGCTCGGTGATCGCTGGCATCTCTGTCCCGCATGTGGGCTGTCCTTGCCGCGCGATCAGGTCAGTGCACAGGTCATCAAACAGCGGGGGCACCGCTGTCAGGCCGTAACCACGCCAATGGGTGTGGTGGCCTGAGAAGCTTCCGGCTTTAGCCGGGAGAGTTGTCACGGGGTCACTGACTGCGCGTTGGGTGGGACGGGTTCAGAATACGAGCGCGGTCAGGCTGTACGGCGGGACGGTCACCGTGACGGCCGTGCCCGTACCCGTCGCCGTCGCCGTGGACACATCGGTTGAGCCGATGCCATAACTCTTGACGGTCACTGCCGTACCACCGGTATATCCCGTCACGTTAACGGTTGCGGGGTAGCCGGTCGATGGATCCGTGTTAACAATTAGGACCGCTAGCTTTCCACCAACTGCCTGCTTTGCCGCGTGAACATGCACTTTGGATTGGTTGGATGATGTGCTCACCAGGGCGTCGCCGGGCGCGCACACGGACGACAACAGCTTGTAGCCGTAGTACGGCGGGAACGGCGTGTCGGCGGCGGGTTCCGTGACGTGGGGGCCACTGTAGCCCGTCGCCAGCAAGCCTAGGTCGCCGTAGGTCGCCGTGCCGTACAGGCTCGCGCTGTTGTTGCCCAGCGGGTTACCGGCGCCATCGACGTTGGGGCCGTTGAATACATCCCACCACA